>Ga0101944_10000296_pt1 | contig 154092 bp, 141 predicted proteins | sample DewCreD2012metaG_FD_75245 | JGI IMG/M metagenome (GOLD analysis project Ga0101944, IMG submission 75245) | Hot spring sediment bacterial and archeal communities from British Columbia, Canada, to study Microbial Dark Matter (Phase II) - Dewar... ...
ATCATAACCTCTTAATGGTAAAGCCGGTGTCAGAAAAGCGAAATCAGACGCAGATTCAATAGGAATATCTTGCGTAGCAAATGATCTGTTAATCCAGCTGTCTGTTCCACCCAGGAAAAACCTTTGTGGGCTTGCGCCACCAGAAATTCCACCTGAGAATCTCGCGACGAATGAATTATCGAACCAAAATCTTAAATAAGTCCGGTAATCAAAAACAAGTGAGGCAAAACTTTGTCGTTTATTAAAGAAACCGGGGTTTCCGAATAATGTCAGATTGTAGCGAGTTCCTTCTATTGGTGAAGTATATCCCCACATTACATTATCGTGAACAAAACTGAAAGCCGGGACAAGAAATGTTATTTTGTCTGTTGGAACAAATATATTGTCTAAGTTTTCTGAAGTTACATGCATTAAGCTGAGTGATCCATCAAATCTGTAAAAACGATTTAGCGGATAACTTGCCGAGCTTACAAATCCAAAATTTCTATAGCGGTACAATTCACTTCCGAAAAATGAAGTTCTGTATAAAAACCGAGCAGTATGAAATGCTTCAAAACCTAAATCCAATCTGTTTTCTAAGTAATAATAAGCCAATCCATAGTCACTGTTTTTTATGTCAATTTGTAATGAAGTAAGTCCGATTAAGCGATGATTACCTAACATATCGCTGAATGATAAAACTGTAGTTCCAAGTAATCCATATAATGAACTGTAACCAGCATTAGCATAAATTAAATCCGGGGTGAAATTTATTTTATAACGATTAACAAGGTAGTTACCATCAGAGTCTAATTTCTGAGTAAAGAGTTCTTCACGTTTAACGATGTTAGTGCTATCAATCTCAATATCTCTACCACCAAAAACTAATCGCCTTGTTGTTGTTTTTAGCGTATCAGTTTTTGCATCATCTTTTGATACATATTGACCCACAAATATTTTTCTGGATTTTTCTTCGGTTGAATCCTTTTGTGCAATTTCCAAATTTTTTGATGTGTCTGGCTGTTCAGTATCATCTGCAAAAAGTCTTGAAGTTTCAGAATCTTTTTTCATTAAGCTTGCCATATATTTTGTTACTTGAAGAGAATCAGTTTCAAGTTTCAGCTCAAAAGGATTGTTTATCAGAAAAATATTATAGCCAGTTTTGTAAAGAGCTGTGAATGCTAATTTTTTACCATCAGCCGAAACAGAAATTTGGCTTAGCTGACTCCATGAATTTGTAATTGGAACCGGTTTATTATTCACCAGATTATTGTCGGTATTACTATTTACCGGTAGTTTTAATCTATAAATGTTATCGATCCCATTTCTATCTGAAACGATAAGAATTTCTTTACCATCACTGGAGAAAGCAGCAAATTTTTCGTTGCTAAGTGACCAATCGGTTAAACGCTCCATTTTTCTTGACTCGATATCAATAATGTATAAATCCATTTGTTTGTAATTGTGTTTATACATTTCGAAGTCATTATTAATCTGCGAGTTGCTTAAATAATCAAGTCGATCGGAGGAAAAGATAATTTTGCTTCCATCTGGTGACCAGACCGGGTCAGAATCGGTAAAAATATCATTAGTAATATTTGTTAGCTCACCGTTTGTTAGATCATAAACATAAATATCGGATTGAGTTGAATTATATCCGTCGAATGCAATTTTGTTACCATCCCGAGACCAATTAACTGATTCAATTCCAGGCAACTGGAAGGGGAGTTCTTCGCTTTTTCCGGTTTCTGTATCAACAATTCTTATTTTATCGTAACCGCCACTTTTTACCGAAAGAGCAATTCGCTTGTTATCCGGCGCCCAAGTAAGAGAAGGGTGTAAAAGATTCAGTTCTTCAAAGTCGGTTGCTCTTCCACTTTCGACAACTCTTTTTAATATTTTGCCGGTACTTACTTCAAGGATGTAAACATCGAGATAAATATCTCTATCTGAAATAAATGCAATTTTATCGCCTTGCGGGGAGATTGCGGGACTTGAGTTATAGAATCCACCATCTTTTTGATTATCTGTCAATCTTTTAGCAAACTCATCAGGGTCTTCTTTTACAGCTATATCTGGCCAATACTCCTTCTTTAAACTTTTTTTCCAGCGCTCATTAAGTTCTTCTAAGCTTATACCAATAGAAGCTTTAAGAGCAGATTCGAGTGAACCGGTTGCTTGAATTTTGTTCATAAGTTCAGCGATTTTCTGACTTCCATAAGTATCAGTGAGATATTTAAATACCGATTGCCCACCACGGTAACCGAGATAACCAGTCAAACGGTTTATATCAGGTAAGACTTCGCTTATTATTGCATTTCTTATAAACATGTCTGTGTTGGTTTCCCATCCTTGTGATAAATATTCAGCACTTCCTTCCATAAACCAGTGTGGCAGTTGTAATGTTATTCCTCTTGAAATAATGTTTTGAACTGTACCGCCGTAATACATGTCTTGCATAAGAGCATGAACTAATTCGTGATGAATAACATGGCGGAATTTCTCATAATCACCTTCGAATGGGAATACTACTCTATTCTTAAAAGGTTCGGTGAATCCACCTATACCTTGACTTAGATATTCATCGGTAACGTTTGTCTCCACAAAATCATTGTGGGAGTTATAAACTATTAAAGCTATTCGGTTATTAATTCTATAATTAACATCGTTCTGTAATTTTTCAATTGCATCTTCTGCAACGTGGGCAGTGAACTCTGCAATTCGTTCTCCACCTTCTGCAAAATAAATATCAAAATGTTTGGTCTGGATAAAGAACCAATTATATTTTTTGTACTGAACTTTATTTTGACCGAATTGCGCAGATAATATATTTGATAACAGCATTAGCAAGATGAATGGATAAAATATTTTTTTCATAGCATCACCTTTAAAAATTCTTTTTAATCAAGCAGACTAAAATCGATTTCGCGTTTTTCACTATCTACGCGAACTAACTTTACATTTACTTTATCTCCAAGGCGTATTTTTCTTCCGGTACTTCTGCCGGTAATTGTATAATTTTTTTCATCAAATATATAGTAATCATCTTCTAAATCTCTGTAACGTATTAGACCTTCCGCAAGAGTTTGATTTAATTCAATAAAAATTCCAAAATTAGTAATACCGGAAACAACACCGTGAAATTCAGTTCCTACTTTACCTTTGAGATATTCAATTTGTTTCAATTTTACAGATAACCGTTCAGCATTTATTGCATTTCTTTCTCTTGCAGATGAATGATTACAAATTTCGTCCAATTCTTCAACAGAAATTTTATTCTCTATATTATTCACATAATCATAAATTAACCTATGAACAATCAAATCTGGAAAACGGCGTATCGGAGAAGTAAAATGAGTATAATATCTAAATCCCAAACCATAGTGTCCAATATTGTTTGTTGAATAAACCGCTTTAGCCATAGATCTAATTGCAATCTCGTTTATAACTGCTTCTTCTTCAGTTCCTTCGCAACTTTCGAGTAACTTCTGAAATTGTTTTGATTTATTTGCTGCATTAGGATCGAACGAATATCCAAGCGATTTAACAAACCTTGCAAATTCAAGTACTTTTTCCTTATCCGGTAAATCATGTACTCTATAAACAAAGGGCTTGCTTAATTTGTTCTTTTTTAAGTGCCCGGCAATTAATTGATTTGCCAAAAGCATCAATTCCTCAATTAAATTGTTGCTTTCGCGAACCTCTTTTATTTTAATTTCTACCGGAATACCATTTTTGTCCAGTTTAAAGACAACTTCAGGGGAATAAAAGTTTATACTTCCTTTACTAATTCTTTTGGTTCGCAGCTTCTGAGCAAGGTCGTTTAGTAATAAAATTTTATCGCAAAATTCACCTTTTTTCTCTTCAATAATTTTTTGAACCTCTTCGTAAGTAAATCTTCTTTTACTATTTATAACTGTTTTTCTGATTTCATAGGATACTACTTTGGCATTAGGCGTTAATTCGACTATTACAGAAAACGTAAGTCGGTCTTTATTAGGAACTAAGGAACAGACAACATTAGATAATTTTTCGGGAAGCATCGGAATGACTTTTCCTACAAGATAAACGCTTGTTCCACGACTCAAAGCTTCTTTGTAGATAGGTGAATTGTCTTTTACATAATGACTTACATCTGCAATGTGGATTCCGACCAAGTAATTTCCGTTTGGTAATTGTTCGATTGAAACAGCATCGTCAAAATCTTTTGCATCTTCTGGGTCAATTGTAAATGTAACTATATCTCTTAAATCAAGTCGTTTTTTTATTTCAGAATCCGGAATCGTTTCCGAAATTCCTTCAGCTTGTTTTAAGACCTTTTCAGAAAATTTATATGATATTCCAAATTCTCTTGCTATAGATGCAATTTCTGTGTCATAACTACCTGATTTTCCAAGTATTTCTATAATTTGACCTTCCGGATTGAGGTCAGGGGATTTCCATTCTATATTCCCGACAACAACTTTATCACCAACACGTGCATTGTTCAGAAATTCATTTGATATATAAATATCACGGTGAATTTTTTTGTTATCCGGAATAACAAAATAAAACGATTTACTTTTTTCTAATCTTCCGACAATTTCGTTTGTGTTTCGTTCAATGACTTCTACAATTTTACCTTCTATGTTTTTGCCATGCTTATTTGCAAGAAGATTTACATGAACAATATCGCCATCAAATGCAGTCCCAAGATTTTTGCCGGCTATAAAAATATCGGTTTTGTAAGTTTGACCTTTGAGAACTACAAATCCGTAATCACCTTCACCAATTATTTGAAGTTGACCGACAAGTTTATCTTCACCACCTTTATTCAAAGAGTAACGCTTACCTTGTTTTTGAATGTAACCTTCTTCGGTTAGTTTATAAAGAATACTTTTTAGCTCTGCATAAGCGTAATCTTCCGTTATGCCAAAGTGTTTTGCAATATCTTTGGTTTTTAATTTTAGTGAGGGGTGATTTTTAAAGTAAGATTTAATTTCTTTTTTCATCAGAACTCAAATTTATATTTAAGGGCTAACTCGTTTATTTTCTCGTCAAGAACATAGGTTTGACCAATTGGGTCTTTTCTTTCAAGTCTTATTAGAAATTTAGGATTAAACAGGTATTCAATTTTAAGGTTCGCTTTACCAATATTCTGGAAAACTTCGGTAGTACCACCGAAACTGTATCTTAGATTTTGAATTCTTCCTGATAAACTAAATTTGGTATAATCTCCGGCTTGGCTTATCTGGATATTATTGACTAAATCGCCCACAGCAGAATTAACGAAACTTGTTAAAACAGAACCAAGAAAAGAAGTTGCCGTATTTCCTATAGCATTAGTTTGACCGGCAACCTGTGCGCGATCCTGTGCAGTAAGATCATCTTTGAATTTACCAATCAGGATAAATGAGAATGCATCTGCATAGTCGTAACGTGTATCTCTTACATTGTTCTGAATATTTCTTTGACCAACATAAACACCAATACTTTCTGTATTGCTTGCAAGATTTTTACCTAAGTCCTTCAGTGGTCCGTTAATTTTTATTTTGACAGCTACAATTTCGGGAGTAGCATCAACATTTCTTGGATCAATATAATCACTGGCATAGGTCGCTAAGATATCCAGATAAGGATTTGTAATATCAGTTTCGAAACGTATTTTACCTTCTGCATCGAATGTTCTGAAGAATTCCAACTTTGAACCGCTCATAAGATCGAAAGCTCCCTGAGCACGAACTTCGCCGGCAACACTTTCGTAATTTAATTCGCCTCGCATTTCGACCAATAGTTTCTGATTGACCGCTTGTGAAAGGATAATATTTATTCTTGCACTGTTTTCAACGCGAACACCGATTTCGTAGTCAACACGTATTGATTCATCGCCGTTGTTCTTTGAAACATTGTTACCGGAGGCAAGAATTTCTTCGAATCTTATTTGTTCTAAATCAATTTTGCTGGAGTCAACGACATAAATAACATTATAATTACTGCTTGAAACAGCCGACTGATCTGAAGTTGTGAGGGTTAAATTTGTTTCTTTAAGTAGTATGTCACCTTTAAAGAATAAAACATTATTTCTCAGTGTTAATATCCAATCGCTTGCGGTTCCTATTTTTAAGTCACCATATAAAAATGGACTGGTTGAACGGGAAAGATCACTAAATAATGCAATATCACCATTAAATCTGATGGACATATCTTTCGGTTTAAATCCATCAAAAATGATTGAACCGTAACCTTTTATTTTCCCTGGATATTTCGTTCCGCCGGCGTTAGATACTATTAAACTATCTATTAGTAACCCTTGGTCACTAAAATTAAAACTCAGATCACAACGGTAGGGAAGATTTGTATTTGTCGATCTGAAATATCCATTTTGCAAATTAAAATACCCTGAGAAAACAGGTTTTTCAAGTGTACCTTTTATTGATAAGTCTGTTAAAAGATTTCCTCTCTGATCTGCAATATTAGGTATCAGGTTTGCAAATGTTCGCAAATCAAAATCCTTTGAACGGATTTTTAAGTCCATCTCTTTAGTATTTATTATTCTGTGTTCTACACTTGCAAAACTGAGGTCTATTGGAATTGTTCCGTTAAGAGTGAGTAAAGGTTTGGAAATGTTATAAGTTGAATCGACAAATTTGATGTCGGTTGTAACTAATTTATTAGAATATCGAATTGTACCGTCTAAGAATCCAAGTTTATGGTTACCATATTTTAAGTTGTTTAGTTTGATTGAAGTATTAATGTAAGGTTCCTCAAAGTCACCGCTGATAACCGCTCTTAAATCACCATCAGCTTTTAGCATAAAGTCATCTTTGCCCATTAAATATTTTGATAAGATTCTTCCGGAAATATTATTTGCCTGAAGAATAAGATTTTGCGCTCCACTGCTTTCGATTGTTCCTTTTATACTTATGGAAGATGTGTCGTTATAAATTGCACAGTTGGCAATGTTAAAACGATATGGGTTGAAGAAAACATCAATTGTATCTTTATTTGTCCAAAGCAGACCATCATAATCGGCATTTATTTTACCAATTCTTATTTGTTGCTCGATCGGTTTCATCAGAATGTAACCGTAAGCATTCGCTTTAACTAAATCTTCAATATTAGCTGAAGCATTAAAAAACAATCTGCTTTGATTAAAACTTAGATCGGCTAAAAAATCTTTTATGTAAGCGCCCGAATAAAATCTTCTTCCGGACAATCGTGCAGTACCGGATAATTTATCGAAAGTTGCATAATGATTATCTCTTACAAAATTAAAATCGGTTTTAACATCAGAAATGTAAAGAGTAGATTTCTGGTCGATGAATACAACGTAATCGAGGTCAAGATTTGTGTTAATTGAAAAATTTGGTGGGCTATTAGTTACACTTCCTTTGCCATTGCCCATAATATCAAATCTATCATAACCGATTATTTCTGTTATTAAAGCAAAGTCTTTGAAGTTGAATTCGAAATCAAATTTCAGGTTTTTGTTTATTACTTCCGGCAGAACTTCTTCCTGTACTTGATTTGCTATGCCGGTTCCCATTACAGCAAGCGGATTTAACTCTTTTATTTTTTCCGAAATTATTTTTGAGATAGCCGAAGCTTCGTAAGAAACAATATCGATAGCATCTTTAACAGAAAATTGTCCCTTGATAGCAAAGTCAACAAAGTCTGAATTAAACTTAATTTCTCTGTTGCTGGAATCTCTTTTTAGAGTAACATCAACAATTGAGTTTCGGATTTTTGTGCCGCGATATTTTGAGGAATCTATTCCAACGGAAAAAATTCCTATTATTTTATCCGGATCGAAGTGTTTCCCGTCAATGTTAAAATAAAAATTCAGATCGCTTTTATAATCACCTTCAACAAAAGAGGAAATATCAAAATGGTTAAGACTGCCAAGAAGACTATAGGCAGGTATGGTATCGTTGTCAAAAACCATTTCGCCGGTAATAAATGCTTCGGAATTTTTGCTGATACCGTTAATTTCCAAATCAATTTTTCTATCGGCAGCTTTCGATTTTATATTTAATTTTTCAATTGGAATTTGATTGAATGAAGATTCGCCGGTACTAAAATTAAAATCATAATTCAGTTCGAATGGTGATGTTCCTCTTCCTATTAAATTACCTTTAGAATTGATAGAAGTTGTCATTCCGATTACCGGTGTCAAATCAATATTATTCGTTTCGAATTTTATATCATAAGTAATCGGATCGCTTTTAAGATTCATTGCTGCGTTAAATCTAAGAGAACCATTCTCTATATTTCCGGAAAAGAGGGACTTAAAATTAGTCGGTTCGCCCTCGTATTCAACGTTTACACCACTAACTTTTAACTTTGCAAACTCCGGAAGTTTTAGAGAAGGAAGCAGAGCATTAACATCTCTATAATTAATATCAGTATCCTTGATTTTCGCTTTTATGTATAGATTTTCCGGTTTGTTGAGATTAAGTATTTGTCCGTTAATCTCAAAATGTGTTGAGCGGTAATCCAAAGCGAGTTTCTCAATATCAAATCCTCCGAACTTGCCATTTGCTTTTAATTCGAGTGATGGATTACCTTTTAATATTTCTGTTGCGTCAATAAACGATGAAAGGTCATCGAAGTTAAATGATTTTGCGTCAAGGTCGATAGATACGGGAAAATTTTTGAAATCTTCCAATTCAATCTTACTGAATAGATTAAGACTGTCTATACGTGCATTTAATCTTATATCGCTGCTATCAGTAATGAATGCAAAGTTTGTAACACTTGCAAAATTTTTTGTTACGGCAAACTCTCCGGAAATGATTTGTAAAGTGAAACGGGTTAAGTTGGGTTTAAGTGAAAGTTCCTTAAGGATAAGTAAATAATCTGAGTTAGGAACATCAATAAATGCCTGAGCTGAAAGGAAAAGATTATTTACTCTGAGATCGTCGAAATTAACAGTCTTATAATTTTTGGTTGAGTTTGTATTAGTGAATGATTGCTGTAAAAAATTAATATTCTTTAGTTGAATATCATTTGCCTGAATATAAAAAGGGAATTCTGATTTGGTTGTGTCTTCTTCTTTGGGTTTGATAATTTTATTGTAATTCCAGTTGCCGTTTTCATCCTGAAGAAATTTTATTGCTGCATTTTCTATAAGAATTTTACGAAAGAAAATTTTTTTTAATAGAATCTGTAACGGACTGGTTTTTATTTCTATCTTTTCAGCTCTTAAAAGTGTATCGCCGGAAGTAGTAAGAACTGTATTTCTTAAAAAAATGGATGTTAAAATTGTCCCGTCAATTCTTTCTATTTGGAGATTACCATTTATCGAGGAGTTAACTATAGATGTTAAGTTATCTTTTAGGATTTCTCTAAATGTGCTTGTCTGCGAAAAACCTATGAACAGAATAAGAAGAACAATTAATGCAAGGAAGGATAGAATAAATACATTAACAATTCTTCTGAAAAGAGAACGTTTTGGTTTTACTGCTTTATTATCGTTATTTGTATTATTTTCTTCCATTAATGGTTAAAACGCTCGATGATGGTTTTTATAATATTAGTCGTAGATTGAAAATTGACGAATTCTATTGTTTCAACTTTACCACCGGCATTTTCAACAATATCTTTTCCAACTATGTCATCAATTTTCCAATCTGCACCTTTAACTAAAACATCCGGTACTAATTTTTTAATTGTTTCGTAAGGAGTATCTTCTTCAAAGAATGTAACAAAGTCCACAGCTTTAAGATTTGCAATTATAAAAGCGCGTTCTTGAAGAGGAACGATAGGGCGTTTATCTCCTTTGATTCTTGTTACGGATGAATCTGAATTCAAAGCTACAATTAAAACATCACCAAAAGATTTTGCTTTGGATAGATAATCAACATGACCGGCATGAAGAATATCGAAGCATCCGTTAGTGAAGACAACTTTCTTATTTTCTTTTTTTAGAGCGTTTCGGATAATAACTAATTCATCTATGCTTTTTAAGTAGTTCATTTCAGCTCCTCTACAACAGCGTCGAACAAGGTTTTTTGTTCTATAGGTACAATACCTACTTCCTCGCAAACAAGTCCTCCGGCGTAATTTGCGAGGTAAGCGGCATCAAAAATATCTGCGCCGGCAGTAATAGCCATTGTGAGAGTTGAAATTACAGTATCGCCGGCACCGGATACATCGGCAACTTTTCTTGCTTTAGTCGGAATGCGTCTTTCCGGTTTTCCTTTTTCAAATAACGCAATTCCTTCCGCTCCCAATGTCAGAAGTACATATTGAGCATTTAATTTTTCTATCAATTTATTGCCAGCATTCGATACATCTTGAGAATTTTTTATCCTGATTCCGAGAGCATCTTCGGTTTCTTTACGATTTGGTTTAAACACCGTTACGTTTTTATATTCGAAGAAATTATTGAACTTAGGATCTACTGTAATAACTTTATTATTGTCATTAGCTAGTTCAATAACTTTATGAATCAGGTTTTGTGTAAGAACGCCTTTGTTATAATCCTGTAAAATTATTGCGTCAATTTTTTTTATTTCTTTTTTTAGAAAATCCAGAATTTTTTTCTCGACATTTTTATTTATTGAAAAAGTTTTTTCTTTATCAATTCTCACAATATGCTGGTTGTCTGCGATTACTCTTGTTTTTGCAGTAGTTGGTCTGTTTTTGTCAATGAATATTCCACGGTTTGAAATGTTATTTTTTCTGATTAGATCGATTAAAATTTTTCCGTCATTATCATTGCCGATGACACCAAGCGGAAGCGGAATTCCACCAAGCTTCAGAATATTATAAGCTACATTCATTGCACCACCGAAACGGCAGAATTCATTTTCAACTTCTACCACCGGAACAGGGGCTTCAGGAGAAATTCTAACAACATTTCCCCAGAAGTAACAATCGAGCATTAGATCTCCAATTACAGCAATACGTTTGTTATTAAAACTTTTTTGAATTCTCTGTAATATTTTTAGGGAAGTGTTGATCATTACTTTTCTCCTTTATTCCACTGAGCAAGTTGATTAAAGAAATTGATTCTAATTAACCCTTGATTTGTTCCCATCCATAGGAAAGTACCATCAAAGTAAATTTTGTATATTAGTTTTGGTATTCTATCATCATGAACTTGAACAACCTGATTGGTAATCCTGTTAATTAATATAAGACCTCTTCCATAAATTTCTTTTGTTGCTTTACCAAATTGATAAAGTGAAACCCAAATAAAATTACCCGTCAATTCAAGGTCGTTTATTCCATTAGCGGTTAGACCTTTTGAATCATCAAATCTTAACCAGTCATTTTTTCTGTTATATCTATATAAGCCACCGATATTAAACTCTGGTCTTTCGGCAGTAATGAATTCATCCAGTCCAATCCATAGGTTATTTCTTTCAGTTAAAAGGGCAGAAACAGAAATTTGTTCACCTTCTCCATTAAAATAGTTAAATCTGTTATCAAAAAAAGTTAGTGCCCTTGGGTCGCTTAGATCTCTTGACTTATTGTATTTATGAAGACCAGCTTCAGTTCCAAACCATACAACGCTATCTCCATCAACTTTAATGGCTTTTATTGTATTTGTTTTTTGATTACCGCGAATAGTCAAATCGTAATCGGTAAATCTTTTTGTTTTCTCATCGAACTTGGTTAAGTATTGAAATCTTCCTATCCAAACAACTTTATCATAATCGTCGTATGCAATTGTCCTGATCCAATTACTTAATTGTCCACCTAATCCAAATTTTCTTTTTGTCCAGTTATTTCTTTTTTTATCATAAATAAAAAGTCCATCTATAGAACCAGCCCAGACAAAATCATCATTACCAGCTACACAATAAAAAAAGTCGTGCTGTAAATTTCCTTTTGATGTTGAAAATTGTTCCCATGTTTTGTTTTTGGTTGAGTATTTAAATAGTCCATTACCATTTGTAGCAAACCAAATTTCATCTTTGTAAGATGAAATGTCAGTGACCTCAGAACCTCTCAGAAAATAGTCTATTTCAAAATCTTCCTGAGCAATAAGTGTGATATTTATTAAAGCAAATAGTAAGAAGGCTTTTTTCATATACTCCATATGTCTCGAAATTTATGATTGGAAATTTAATATTAAGAAAGCTGTTAATGAAGTGAATAATTATTACTTAATTGATGTTGATAAAGTTTATCTGCCAGTACTTTTCAAAACCTTTTACAAGGCAATCTTGCAGTTTTTCGTAATCTACTTTTTCGTTGAGTATAGTTTCGATCTCAATTGTTTTGTGATTAATCTCGGAAGCTAATGCTTTGGCCGTTTCAGCGTCTGTATTGAGGTAGTTAACTAACTTTTTATGAAAAGTACCACATAATATCGAACCATGTTGGAGGATAACATTATTCAGTTTACGTTGAGCACTTCCGATTATCTTTTTACCGGCATACTTCACTTCGTTTTTGGCGGTAGTTCCAAAACAAAGCACACCATTTGGTTGCTTTAAAATATTTGGAAAGTCCGGTTGAATTTTTTCTAATTCAGATTCAGCAAGGAGTGGGTTGTAAAATTCAAGACCCATAATTAAAGCAGATGAAATTTTTTCATAAATCTCTTTAGGGCTTAAATTACCGAGTGGCATTACGACAGAATAAGTTATTTCTTCAGCGTGAAGAATTGCACGACCACCGGTAGGGCGTTTTACAACCTCGATGTTGTCCTTATTTGCTTTAGCAATGTTAATATCACTGTAATATTGATTTGCGCCCAATGAAATACAATATGGTTGCCATTGGTATAATCTAAAAAATGCTTCGTCTGGTTTACATGAAGTTGCCAGGTTAAGATCAAAATCCATATTGAAATGCCCGGAACCCTTTCCGGTTTTTAGAAACTGCCAAATCATCGTCTGATAACGCCGCGGTCAGATTTTTCTATAAACTGAATAATATTTTTAACCAGTGGATGATCTGGGTATTTCTCTTTTACTTCTTCTAATGCTTTAGAAAAAATTAATCCTGATTGATAGAAAATTCTATAAGCATCTTTAATTGCATTTATATCATCATCAGAGAAATTTCTTCTTCTTAAGCCGACGATATTTAGACCCATAAAACGAGCCGGGTAACCGCTGGTCTTACAATAGGGAGGTATATCGGAAATTGCCATTGAACCTCCTCCTACCATTGAATGTTGACCTATTTTTCCGAATTGATGAACTGCAGACAAACCACCAATTATTACAGTGTTTTCTATTTCTACGTGTCCGGCTATTTGAACAGCGTTTGCAATTATAACCTGGTCACCAACGTTACAATCATGCGCAACATGAGTATACGCCATTAACAGACATTTACTTCCAATAGATGTTTTGCCGGTAGCGGTAGTTCCTCTATGTAAGGTAACAAATTCTCGTACAACTGTATCGTCACCTATATAAAGGAAGGTTTGTTCGTTACCAAATTTTAAATCTTGTGGTAAATTTGAAATTGAAGCGCCCTGAAAAATTTTTACTCTGTTACCAATTCTTGCACCGTCATAAATAACTGCATGAGGACCTATTTTACAATCGTTGCCTATTTCAACATCATCGTGAATAATAGCAAATGGACCAACTTCAATATTATCTCCTAATTTTGCATTAGGACTAATAATTGCGGTAGGATGAATTTTAGACATAGTGTTAGTTCAGATTTTCCGATTTATTTTCTTTATTAATAATTGCACCCATAAATTCTGCTTCTGCAACAAGATTATTGTCAACATAAGCAGCGCCTTTTATGGAAAAGTATTTACTTTTTTTACTTATTACTTCTGCTTCTAAAATCAATTGGTCGCCCGGAACAACCGGTTTTCTAAACTTTGCATTGTTAATGCTCATAAAATAGACAAGATGGTTAGCGGGATCGATAAAAGAGTTTAGAACTAAAATTCCGCTAACCTGTGCCATTGCTTCGATGATTAAAACTCCGGGCATTATTGGTTGACCGGGGAAATGACCCGGGAAAAATGGTTCGTTAATAGTGACAGATTTAACTCCAACAACTCGCTTATCTAATTCGAGATCAATTATTTTATCAACCAGAAGAAATGGGTATCGGTGGGGGAGTATGCGTTGAATTGCATTAGCGTCGAAGACCACTCCTTCTTTTTTGACAAACTGGTATTTCTTAACAAGTTTCTTTTGCTGATATAAACTTCTTATTTTTTTTGCGAACTCAACATTAGCTTTATGTCCGGGACGAGCAGCAAGAATTTGTGCTTTTATAGGAACTCCAATAAGAGCAAGATCACCTATCATATCAAGTAGTTTATGCCTTACGGGTTCATTTCTGAAACGGAGTTTATTGTTGCTTAAAAATCCTTCGTGTGTAACAGAAAGTTGTTCATCAAGTCCAAGTTTTTCTTTTAATCTGTTTAATCCGGCTTCGTCAATTTCATGATCGACAATAACAACAGCGTTATCAATGTTTCCGCCTTTTATTAATCCCTGATCAGCAAGCATTTCAACTTCACTTAAAAAGCAGAAAGTTCTTGCCGGTGCAAATTCAGTTACAAATTCTTTTTCCAGATCGAACAAGCCTGAGTGCTGGCTGCCTAATGCCGGGTTTTGGTAATCTACCATTATTGTTATTCTGTAACTGTTCATTGGTAATGCAACAATATCAACCTGACGACTTTCATCGCTATACATTACAGTTTCATCTATAACAAGATAGTCTTTAGGAGCATCTTGAGTAACAAATCCGGCTTCCAGTAATTTTTCTACATAAGGCATTGCGCTGCCATCACCAATTGGCGGTTCAATACCGTCAAGTTCAATTGTAATATTATCTATTTGCAAACCAACAACAGCTGCAAGAACGTGTTCGATTGTATGAACTTTTGCGTCGCCAACAGCCAGTGTCGTTCCGCGGGAAGTATCAACAACATAGTCAGCATTTGCCGGTATTTCCGGTTTACCGCCAAGGTCAACTCTAACAAATTTAATTCCGTGATTTTCTGGTGCAGGTTTGAATGTCATTGTACAGGATGTCCCTGTATGTAATCCTACTCCCGATAAAGAGACAGGTTTTGCAATTGTTCTTTGGAGTTCTAACATTATTCTCCTTTCAAATCAGTTAATTCCGAAATTTTACTTTCCAAAGATGCAATTTTTTCTTCTAATTTCTTAATTTTTTCTGAAAGCGATGGAATGTTACGTATATGTGCTTCCAATCTGAGTTGTTGGGACATTTCCTGAGCAGGTGAGCCACGATATTTACCGGGTTTTTCAATCGCTTTGGATACACCCGACTGAGCACCAACTATTACTTGATCTGCTACTTCGATATGACCGACAAAGCCGGCTTGACCGGCTATCATACAATGTTTACCTATTTTAGTGCTACCCGAAATTCCAGCTTGAGCAGCAATAGCTGTATGATCTCCAATAACAACGTTGTGAGCTACCTGAACTAAGTTATCTATCTTAACACCTTTTTTTATTAATGTTGAACCAAATGCCGCGCGATCAATGGAAACATTTGAACCTAATTCTACATCGTCTTCCAACACAACATTTCCTATCTGCGGCACTTTTTCATACTCTCCTTTTTCATTTAGTATATATCCGAATCCATCAGATCCAATTACTGTATTTGAATGAATGATTACATTATTTCCAAGAACACAATTTTCTCTTATAGTAACATTAGGATAGATCAAACAGTTATCACCGATTTTCACATTTTCCATTATAACGGTGTTATGATAAATCATTGTTCCATCGCCTATAGAGCACCCGGAAGAAATGACAACATTTTTACCAATGCCAACATTTTTTCCAATTTTAGCAGTCGGGTCGATGTAGGCACTTGGATCGATACCATTAATAATGAACTTTGGTTTTAGGAAAGTAATGATAAATTTTTGAAGTGCCACATTAGGATTTTTAACTTCAATGTAGCTTAAGTCGGTTCTTGTTTTTTTAAATTCAGGAGATATTAAAACAGCCGAAGCTTTGGTCGTGTTTAAGTATTTTTCGTAAGCTTTCAGATAGAGAAAAGTAATATCGCCTTCTTTTGCTTCTTCAATTTTCGCAATATTCGAGATTTCAATATTGGGATCACCAATAACAATACCGCCGACAAAGTCGGCGGCATCTTTTAGTTTTATTTTCATACAAACTCATTTTAGTTTTTCTAAAACTAGTTTAGTAATATCATATTCTTCTTTTGCATAAAGGAACATTATATCGCTGCTTCTATCGAATATGAAATCGTAATCATTTTCTTTTGCAACATCTTGAATTGCATTAAAGATACGATTAAGGATCGGCTTCATTAGTTCTTCTTGCTTCTGAAACAACTCGCCTCTGACACCAAATTTATCTTGTCGGTATTTTGATATCTGATCTTCAAGTTGAACAAGTTCTTTCTCGATTTCAATTCTTTTCTGTTCGCTCAGAATTAATTTTCTCTTTTCGTAGTCATCATATTTATTTTGCCAATCTCTTTCCATTCTCGACAATTCTTCTTGCCATTCTTTAATTATGGCATCAAGTTTTTTCTGAGTATCCTGAGCTTCAGGAAGTTGTTTCTTTATTGTTTCGCTGTCTACATAACCAATTTTAGGTTGAGCATGTAACGAAGAAACAGCTAATAGTATGGAAAAGATTAATCCGATCTTTTTCATTATTTATTCCGGGTTTAATTTATTTACCTCTTTTTAGGCGATCCAACACCTTAAATGTAATGTCGAACTGAGCATCTGCATAAAGAACAACAACTTCTCCGGCTTTATCAAGAACATAATGCATGTTTTCTTCTTTTGCTATTTCGTCAATTGCTTTGAAGACTTTTTGTTTAACAGGTGCTAACAATTGTTCCTGGCGGACAAAGTATTCACCATTTGGTTGAGCAAATTTTTGTTCGCGGAATTTTTGTAGCTCTTGTTCTTTCTCAACTATCTTTATCTGTGCTTCTCTTTGCTGTTCTGGTTTCATTGTAGAGGATTGCTTCTGATAGTCTGCGTATGCATTTTGAAGAACAGTGGTCATACTGTCAGCTTCTTTTCTCCATTTAGCCACTAACCCATCAAGGTCGCTTTTTGCTTTTATAGCTTCAGAGAATTGTGTCATTATAATTTCTGAATCAACATAACCAATTTTCAGGGAAAATGATTGTTGATTTTGAGCAAATACTGATGCAGAAAAAAGAACAAGTAAAATAAAGATACTTCTTTTCACTTTTAACCTCATTTTGTTTTATGTTAAAATCCTTTACCAAACTGAAAATGGAAGATCCATTGAGGATCTTGATTATCTACGCTTTTACGATCGAAACCGTATCCATAATCAAACCCTAAAAGTCCAATAGGATTGATTAAAATTCTTGCGCCTACACCAACAGAGCGCTTGAGATTGAATAAATCCGTCTGTTTAATATCGAAATATACATTACCGGCTTCTGCAAATGCCAATAAATAAATTGGGATTGGTTCCAATGCTAATGCGCCCCTTAGTTCGAATGTATATTTTGCTTGAACACCGCTTCCAATTACTGTTCCGTTTGCATCGCGTCTTCCAAGACTTCTATCGTCGTATCCTCTTAACGGGGTAGTAGCTATAATCATTCCGTTACCACCCATATAATACCATTCAAATGGTTGAATAGGTGTTCCTTTTTTCAACTCATGAATATAACCTAAATCTACACTTGAATAAAGTACAATTCTGTTGGTATTAAATAAAGGTTTATACCATTCACTTTTAAAGTCGAACTTCATATAATCCACGTTACCCGGAAGTGGACCACCGGAAAGTTCTGCACTAAGACTAACTTTAGAACCTCTTGAAGGGAAAATAGGATTATCGATGTCCATTCTTGAAATAGTTGCACCTAATGTAAACTGGCGAGTAATTCCTTCTCTATAATATCCTAAACCATCAATAACATCGTTATATTGAAAACGTGCTATTCCTTGAATGTAAAAAAAGTCATCGGGCCAGGTAAGTTTTCTGCCGGTTTTTAGTGTTATACCGGATTGTCGTAAATCGTAGTAATACCTTTGTCTCGTATCAAACAAATCGAAGCCGACCATAGTAGGAGTATCCATAAACCATGGCTCTGTAAATCCAAGAGAAAATGTACGGTAGTAATTACCAACACCGAATTGCCAACTGAAGTTTAATATTTGTCCACCCCCCATCTGGAATGGTTCAGATATTGAGAAATTCGTTAGTGTAAAACCAATTGCACCACTAAAACCAAATGCACCGCTATAACCGACTGACGCATTTAGGTAGTCGCTCGATTTTTCTTCTACTTTATATGTTAAATTTACCGTGCTATCGTTGGCGGGACGATAATCAATTCCTTTATAAAGACTTTCTACATTAAAGTATTGCAGATTAGATAGCTGCTGAATACTTCTTAAAATAAAACTTCTGCTGAAATAATTTCCGGGTATTGTGTATAACTCTCTTCTTATTACTTTGTCTTTTGTCTTTGTGTTACCGACAATATCGACCTTTCCGATTTTAAAGCGATTGTTTTCGTTTACACGGATTATAATATCTAATGAATCGGTTCCAACTTTTACTTCGCGTGCATCAAGGTTAAATGCAAGGTAACCATTGTCCTGATATAGTGATGAAACATCTGATTGTTTGTCATTATAGTTAAGGTTGGTATTAAATTTTTCATAATCAAAAACATCACCTTTTCTAAAGTCAAGACGTTGTGTAAGAGTTTCATCATCCCAAACAGTATTGCCTTCCCAAATAATATTTCTGACTTTATATTGAACGCCTTCATAAACATCAATTTCTAAATCAAGATATTTTCTGTCCTCTGATAAATAAAATGTGTCTCTTAAAACAACAAAATCTCTATAACCATTTTTTCTATAAAATTTTGCTAAAAGTTCTTTGTCTTTTTCAAAGTCGGCTCTTTTAAAGTTTGGAGAAGACCAAAATTTCCACCATTTCTTTTCGCTTGTTTTGTCGAATTCACTTTTTAAGTCGCTATCCTCGAATGCTGTATTACCGTTAAACTTGATACTGCTTATAACTACTTCGTCGCCTTCAGTAACATTAAACATTACTAATGTTCTATCTTTGATTCTATCTATTGAATTAATTGCGACTGCTTTATTTTTGTCGTAAGTGGTTTGATACTCCTGACTCAAATTTTTATCGTTGCGCCAGGTAACAACGATCTCATCATCAGTTGTATCTGCTCTAAAGAATGAATAATAATTTATATCAATCTTAGCATTAAGATAACCTTCATCTTCATATTTATCTAAGAATTTATTCTTTATACGTGTTACTTCTTGTGGTTTTAATGTTTGTCCTCTGACGACAGTAAGTAATTTATCAATATCACTTTGACTAAGTTCATCATTACCTTCAATAACAAATTGTTCCAGGCGAGGATATTCTTTAACAACCAGCTGAAGAAAAACACCATTATCAATTTTTTTGTCGATTAATATCTGAACATCTTCAAATATTCCAAGATTCCATAAACGTTTAATAGCATTATTTGTTTGATCACCGGGAATATCTAATTCGTCACCAACCTTAAGACCGGAATTTGCAATAATGGTAGAAGCATCCGCACTTTTATTACCAATTACAGAGATTCCTAAAATTTTATAGGTTGATTTTTGTACTTGCGGATATATAAGCGCAGAGGTAACAAAGAAAAGAAAAAGAAAAATTTTAAGCCAGTTGCTTTGAGTGAGTTTTTGCATTCTTAATATTTTTTTTCAAGTTATCCGATAATTGTTCACTAACTAAACCGAACCTTCGCTCTCTTCTCTGATAATCTTTAACAGCTTCTATAAGATGTTTACACCTGAATTCAGGCCAGAGAACATCAGACACAAAGATTTCGGCATACGCAATCTGCCACAATAAGAAATTACTAACTCTAAACTCACCACCGCTTCTTATAAGAAGATCCGGATCGGGCATTTCAGATGTTGTTAAGTACTTTGATATTAACTCTTCTGAAATATCATTTATTTTAATATTACCGGCAGTTGCTTGTGCAGTTATATGCTTAACTGCTTCAACAAGTTCCCATCTTCCACTGTAACTTAGAGCAAGATTCAATGTCATCTTTGTGTTATTTTCAGTTTTAGTTACAGCTTGTTTTAATTCATGTTGTACAATTTCTGGTAACGAACTTATATCCCCAATTGTAGTTAATTTGATATTATTGGAATTAAGCTCGTTTGTTTCGTTTTGAAGACTCTTAACTATTAATCGCATTAGTGTTGAAACTTCTTCTTTAGGTCTTTTCCAGTTTTCTGTTGAAAAAGTGTATAAGGTTAGATATTGGACACCTAATCCAACACAAGTTTCAACTACAGAGCGAACCGAATCAACACCTTTTTGATGTCCGGCAACTCTTGGAAGATTACGTTTCTTAGCCCACCTTCCATTACCATCCATTATAATTGCAATGTGATTCGGAATGTTACCTTTGGCTTTGGTTTCTTCAATAAGCTTTATTTCGGACTGGGTTAGCTTAACTGCCAATTTTTTAATTTCACCTCAAATTTAGGCTCGAAAAAATATGTTGATAGAGAGTAAATGTCAAGGTTAGAGAAAATGTATAACTCATTCACTTAATACAGAATTGTCCTTTTCATCTGGAAGTGTTACTAGTTTTATCTTTGAGCGTGTTTCTTCGTCAAGGGATGCTAAGAGCATTTGTGCTTTTATAACTGAATTATAGGGCACACCTAAAAAAACTGTAACTTTATCTGCCGAGTGTCTTGGTTTTGTTTTGGTTAGATAGATTAATTTTGTAATCGAATTAGGATCATTTAATTCTTCGTCGCTTAATGTTATGCCTATAGCAATTTTCTTTTTGTATTTTGCAATTGCATCTACATCATAGTTACCAATGGGTTTAGGGGAGGGAAGGTACTTCCCATACTTTCTGCTGAGGGTTAAATACCCGTGTTTCCACAATTGATCTATAAGGGCATCTACTTTCTTTCTTTTTTCTTTTGTGCTTAGCATTTTCTTAACTAATTATATATTAACATTATCGGAATAATTGGAGAAAACTTTTGGGTTCCAAGGATTTTTATGTTTGAAATTTTTCCATAATCAAATCCTCGGATTTCATTTGCTCCATTTACTCTTCCATAAATTGCTTTTTTACCATTTTTATTCTTTCCGATGTAATAAGGTTCCAGAATTACCTCATTCAATCCATATAAGAATTTTACTCTGTTTCTGTTAAATATTGCTGTGGTGAAATAAATTGTCTTCATAATCTCTCCAAAATTTTAATTGTAACTTCTAAACACGCCAATTACTTTTCCGACAATTGAAAACTCTTCGTTATTTTCAATAATAATAGGTTCATAATTTTCGTTTTCCGGGATCAAATAAATTTTTCCATCAATAATTGAAAATCTCTTCATAGTTGCCTCATCATTAATTAATGCAACTACAATATCTCCGTTTACTGCCTCTTTCTGAGGTTGAATAATAACAAGGTCACCTTCCATAATACCAGCATTAATCATACTATCTCCTTTAACTTTCAATCCGAAACATTCTGTTCTGCTTCTCAAAAAATTCTTATCAATAACAAAGTTACCTTCAATATTTTCCTGGGCAAGGATAGGTTGACCGGCAGCCACACGTCCAACTACAGGAATTTCAATATAATTTGAATCTCGTTTAATAGGATTGTTATTGATGACAAGTGAGAGTGTTCTACTTAAATTATTGCTACTGTTCAAATAACCTTTTTTTACTAAGGCATCAATATGTCTTTTCACACCAAATGTGCTTACAATCTTAAATTTTTGTCCAATCTCCCTATAGGTTGGGGGAAAGTTATTTAATTCGACGTATTCTTGAATGAATCCAAGAATTTCTTTCTGGCGGTCAGTTAAATCTTTTTTCATGATAGTGTCCTTTTGTTCACCTATAATATAGTGAACAGACTGACACCATGTCAAGTGAAATTTCAAGATATTTTTGAAAAAAAATATGCGTTGGAATTTTAATAAAATGCTATTAGTAAGATGGCTTTATAATAATATAATGGTTAGTGTAAGAATGGCTGAACAATAAAAGTAGAGACACGCTATAGCGTGTCTCTACAGTTTAATAAAAATAAATGAATATAAAATGTTAAGACGTTCCATGTAAAGTCTCTACAAAGAAACAAATGTGCACCGTATATACGCTGCATGCAACGTTTCCTCGTAAAGACGCGCTATAGCGCGTCTCCACAACACATCGCTTTGTAAAGACCCGCCATGGCGTGTCTCTTCAAATTGTAAAGACATGCTATAGCATGTCTCTACAGCTGCAGCAAAAAAATAAAACGTAAAGACGTTGCATGCAACGTCTCTACAACCACAAAAACAATACGTAAAGACTTGCCCCCGTAAAATACACGAGACAAGCATGGCGTGTCTCAACAGCAAACTGTAAAGACTTGCCATGGCAAGTCTCGACGATAATGATTTTTCAATAATCAAAAATATTTTCCGGGTTATTTTTTTCAATATCCCATTTCAATGGATTTTGTTCAATATAACGACGAATGTTAAACAATTCATTTTCGTTACGAATAATTCTATCATAAAATCTTGCTTGCCAATTGAAATGGGTGAAACCATTTTTATTAGCCCAACGTTTAAGAGAACCTTTGAAATGATTGATAATCATTGATAAAGAATTTTTAATTGGTTTAGAGAATATATTTTCATTTTGTTGTAGAGACATGCCATGGCATGTCTCTACGTTAGAATTAATTATGATTATTCCGTGAATATGATTTGGCATAATAACATAATAATCCAATTCGACATTGTTAAAATGTTTTGGGATTTCTTGCCAAAATGAATCGGCAATTTTACCTAAATCATTCAATATTACTTTTTCATTTATGACTATGCCAAAATATTCAATGTGGTCTTTTGTATTAATAGTCACATAATACCACCACGGAGCAGAATAATCCCAGTTTTGTAATCGAGCAGATTCAACACGAAATGTGTTTTTGAATTTTGCCATAAAATAATGTTTAAGTAGAGACTTGCCATGGCAAGTCTCTACAAGGTTATCACAAAATAAAATCGTAAAGAAGTGAATACAAACTCTTTACAAAAATAAATATGGGCAGATAAAAGAGTAAAGACACCATATATGGCGTCTTAAAAATGTGCTCTTGAGACGGGATATATCCCGTATCTACAACAACAATCTGTAAAGACACGCTATAGCGCGTCTCTACAATACACCGCAAAGACACGCCATGGCGTCTCTCAACCTCACATTGTAAAGACTTGCCATTGCTAGTCTCTGTAACTTTTATAAAAATTATTAAAATAAAACTTATATTTGCTGCGGAAAAGTAAGAGGACACATGACCGATAAAGAAATATATAAAGCACGTGCTGAGGGTTTTAGAATGATTGAAGAAAACCATAAAATAGTTTCTGACTCAAACTTTTTAGAGTTTATGAGCTATATTAAAGAGATAGTTGAACAATATGAACCGAGTAAAAAAGTAATTGAAGAGAGGCTTAAGGAAAAATGTGAAGATAGAATTAAACTAGTACAACTTTTTAGAAAATGACCCCATTCGAATTAACACTTAAAAATATTGATGAGTTTTGTTCTAATCAAAAAATTTCATATGCAATAATTGGTGGTATAGCCTTAATTTCATATAAAATTCAAAGAACAACAAATGATATTGATGTAACATTACTAATTGATCTCGAAAAATTAAATGATATTGGTGAAAAGATTATAAGTAATTTTGAACCTCTGTTTAGCGATCCAATTTTATTTTTTCAAAGAAATTTTGTTCTACCGGTAATAGATAAAAGTACCAATATTAGAATTGATTTTGCAGCCGGGCTTACTGAATTTGATAAAAAAGTAATTGAGAGGAGCAAAAAGAAGGACTTTGGCAATGTCAAACTTTCATTCTGTACTTTAGAGGATTTGATATTGTATAAACTTTTTGCCTATAGACCAAGAAATATTTCTGACCTTCATGAAATATCCCAAATGTATAGAGATGAACTTGATAAGGGATTATTTATCTAAACTTTTGAATAGTTTTGTTGAACTCGGGCGTGAAGATATGCTCCAAAATTTCAACAAAATATTTTGTTTGTAAAAACACCTCTCATGATTTTTTTACCAATCCCGAGAGACCAAATATAAATTTTGATAATGACTTCCATAGTAATTTTTCGACAAGGTAAAACGTTTTGGGACATCTTTGCAAAAAAATACGAAATTACTTTAAACTGTTGCTTTTCATATATGCCATTTATGGCATTTCAGAAGAATGTTTTTGAGACGGGATGTATCTCGTCTCTACAAATAAACCACGAACCGTAAAGACGCGCTTTAGCGCGTCTTCACAACACATCGCTTTGTAAAGACACGCCATGGCGTGTCTCTTCAACACCACAAAGACTTGCCATAGCAAGTCTCTACAGTTTAATAAATGAATATAAAATATAAAGACCTTCAATGTTACGTCTCTACAATGAGCCCTTGCCATGATAGATCAAATAAGAAAAAGGACGTCCAATTGAACGTCCCTTACAAACCACTTTTTACGGAAACAGAATTATGAGATCCTCAAAATCATTCAAGATATGTCATCCATCCGTGTTTGTCTTCTTTTCTACCGAATTGGATACCTGTTAATTCTTCGTATAATTTTGTACCGAGCTCGCCGGCTTTTTCTTCGTCGAACATCAATAATTTATCGTTGTATTTTAATTTGCTGATTGAAGAAATTACTGCTGCGGTTCCTGTACCGAATATTTCCACTAATTTTTTCTTGTCATATCCTTCAATAACTTCATTAATCTCAATCAACCTTTCATTAATATTATAACCCCAATCTTTGAGAAGTTGAATTACTGACATTCTTGTAATTCCCGGTAATATTGTTCCTGTTAAAGGTGGCGTTACAACTTCGTCATCAAATTGAATAAAAATGTTCATTGCTCCGACTTCTTCAATATATTTTTGATGAATTCCATCGAGCCATAATACTTGTGAATAACCTTCTTTCTTAGCTTCTTTTTGAGCTAACATACCGGCAGCATAATTACCGGCGGTTTTTGCTTCACCCATTCCTTTTCTAACAGCGCGGACGTATTTATCGGTAACAAGAATCGGAACCGGTTTGAATCCTTCCGGATAATATGGACCAACCGGACTAAGCATAATAACCATCTTATAAGTTTCTGATGCGCGAACACCAAGTAATGGTTCTGTTGCAAATATTATAGGACGAATATAGAGTGAATGATCCGGTTTGGTGGGAATCCAGTCTTTTTCAAGTTTTATAAGTTCGAAAAGTGAATTAAGAACAAAATCCGGATCGACTTCCGGAATGCACATTCTTCTAGCTGAACGATTTAAACGCTCAATGTTTTTTTCCGGTCTGAAAAGGGCAATTCTCCCATCAACTTGACGATAAGCTTTTAATCCTTCAAAAATAGATTGACCATAGTGTAATACTATTGCTGCGGGATGAAGATCAACTTTACTAAACTTTTTTATTGTAGCATTGTGCCATCCACCAAATTCTTCGTCGTAATCCATTTCGAACACATGATCGGTATAAATTTTCCCGAATACTAAATTTTCTGGTAGAACTACTTTAGTATCTCTTTCAATAATGTCGATAATTAATTCATTCATAGGTGCCACCGTTTTTTATTGACTAATTATTTTTATTGAAGTGTTACTTTAAAATAAAAAACCCGGTATAATTTACCGGGCACAGTTATATTCTTCTTGAGTAATGTTAATAATCAACAGCGATATTTTTAATCTGACTTTCATTCAAAGATGAAGATTACCAAATAACTTTTCGTTCACATCTAATATATTAGTTTTTGGTTATAATTGGCAATAAGAAAAGAAATACTTAACTTAAAACAAAAAATATTTTAAAATGATATTCAATAGAATTGCTTTAGCTATTACTTTTTCGCCGAATGGCTTACCACTGTTAAAATCGGCAGTCAGGTTAAAAAAATTATTTGGTTGCGAACTTTATTTGATTCATGTGGGGGAAAAAAGTTCTGATCAGGAAGAGAAAATAAACGATTTAGTAAAGCAAGTGGGACTTTCTGATACATCATATAAACTTATCTGGAAGAAAGGGGAGCCATCAAAATCGATTATTAATGCTGTTACAGAAAATCAAATTGATTTATTAATTGCCGGCGCACTTGAAAAAGAAACTGTTATCAAATATTATCTTGGTTCGGTCGCAAGAACGTTAATGAGAGAATCACCTTCTTCGGTTTTAATATTAACCCACCCTGAGCCGGAACCTAAAGAATTTAAAAAATTTTGCGTTTCTGTAGATTTTAATGAGCTTGGAGAAACTGCAGTTAAAAAGTCTTATCAATTTGCAAAACTCGAGCACGCTGAAGAATTTGTTTTAATAAAAGAATTTGAAGTTCCGGGGTTAGCTATAACCGTTTACGATAGCGGTTCAACAAGTGATACTGAAAAGAGTAAACACGAGTGGCAAAAGGAAGAGGAAGAAAAACTGAAATTCTTTGCTAAAGAAATGAATCTGGTCGGATTAAATTATTCAACAGTGGCACTTTTTGGTAAACAAGGATGGGAAGCAAGAAACTTTGTGAAAAATAATGGCAGTGATTTGTTTGTTGTTCCATCACCTCCAAAGAAATTAAAATTTTTCGACAAACTTTTTCAGCATGATATTGAATTTATATTAAGTCAATTACCTTGTTCGCTACTTATAATTCGTAATTAATATTATGAGTTTAAGCCCGACAGATATTACAATTTTTCTTTTAAGCATAAGTGTAATTCTATTTTTTGCAAGGGGATTTGGAGAATTATTACGTTATCTTAAACAACCGATTGTTATTGGTGAAATAATTGCGGGAATAATTTTAGGTCCGACTATCTTAGGCACAATCTTTCCCGAAACATTTAATAGTCTTTTTAATCAATCTGAAGAAGTTGTAATCGCACTTAATGGTATTACACTACTTGGTGTAGTGATGCTATTACTTATTTCCGGTATAGAAATTGACCTTTCATTGGTTCTTAGACAAAGTAAAGTAGCAGTTATAATTAGTATGTTGGGAATAATTTTTCCTTTTGGAGTCGGATTTTTTTCAGCTTACTTTTTTCCGCAATATCTTGGACTTACGGATTATAACATGCGTTTGGTTTATGCTCTTTTTGTTGGTACGGCTTTATCAATTACAGCATTGCCGGTAGTTGCAAGAACATTGATGGATTTACAAATATTCAAGTCTGAAATCGGTTATCTGATAATGGCAGCTGCTATGTTTAATGATTTGATTGGTTGGATAATTTTTTCGGTAGTACTCGGAATGATTGGACAGAATTCTGAACATCCTCTTTCGTTATCATCACTTATCTTGACAATTATTGGCTTTATTCTTTTTGTTTTATTATTTGTAAGAAAGTTTATTAATTATTCTATTCCATTCATACAAAGACGGTTTACATTTCCGGGGGGAGTTCTGAATTTTATTTTCATCCTTGGATTTTTAGGAGCTGCATTTACAGAATATATTGGTGTTCATGCTATCTTTGGTGTTTTTATTGTTGGAATTGCAATAGGGGATTCTGTTCATCTAAAAGAGGAAACACGCGAGATTATATACCAATTTGTAACAAACATATTTGCCCCTCTGTTTTTTGTGTCTATCGGTTTAAGAATAAATTTTATAGAAAATTTTGATTTGGTTTTGGTAGTTGTATTTCTTGTTTTGGCTTTTGCTGGAAAAGTGATTGGATGTAGTATTGGGGCTTACATGGGTGGTATGAATAAGAATGATTCTTTGATAATTGGTTTTGGAATGAATTCCCGTGGAGCTATGGAGATAGTTTTAGCAACTTTAGCTTTTCAATATAATTTGATAAACGAAAAAGTATTCGTCGCAATAGTAATAATGGCACTTGTAACATCTATAAGCAGCGCTCCTATTATGAACTACTTTTTGAAAAAGGCAAAGACACGCTTACGTTTTGATATGCTCTTGAAGAATGAGTCTGTTATTTTTACGAAAGAAAATTCCAAGTATGGAGTAATCAAAGAACTTTGCACTTACGTAGCAAATTCCAAAAAGCTTGACTTAAACGTTGTTTATGATGAAGTAATAAAAAGGGAAGAAACAATTTCGACCGGATTGGGTAATCATTTGGCAATACCTCATGCAAGAATTAATATTAAAGAACCTATTGTTGCCGTTGCTGTTCAGCCTGAAGGTATTGAATGGAATTCTTTAGATAATCTTCCGGCAAAATTGATAATTCTTTTATTAACACCGGCGGATAAACCGGAAATTCAGCTTAAACTTCTTTCTGATATTGCAAAGAAATTTAATGATGTTGCGTTAATAGAAAATATTGTTTCATCAAAAGACTCAAAAGAATTGATTTCTAAGGTAAAGCAACTTTAATTAATTTTGCTAAAAAATTTTCGATTAAAGATCATGAAGATTCTTCAAAAACTTGGTCAAAAAACATTAGATTTTTTTCAAGAGTGTGGTCAAATATTTAAACTCCTCGGCGAGATTTTAATCTATGCGCCATCATTAATTAAGAACAGAAAGAATTTTGTCTATCAAATGGAGCATATTGGCATTGGTTCTATTCCTCTCGTTTCTATTATTGCAATTTTTACGGGTGCAGTTTCAGCATGGCAAGCCGCATATCAATTAAAGGGGTTAGCCCCACTTTCATTTTTAGGAACTGCTACAAGTCGTGCAATCATAACAGAATTAGGACCCGTATTAACAGCAATAGTAATTGCCGGAAGAGTTGGTGCATCTATTGCTGCAGAGCTTGGTTCTATGAAAGTTACCGAGCAGATAGATGCGTTAGAAACTATGGGTATTAGTCCTATACGTTTTTTAGCTACACCAAGATTTTTTGCATCAATAATTATGATGCCGGTGCTTATTGTTTTTGCGAATGCTATTGCTATCATAGGCGCTTATTTTATTTCAAATTTGTTTATGGGTGTATCGTTTAATGTTTTTTTTGAATCTGTTAGAAGATATTTTGAGTTCAGTGATCTCATTTTTGGTTTAGTTAAAGGGATGTTTTTTGGCGGAGTAACTTCACTGTTGGGATGCCATATTGGTTTTAAGACCGAAGGTGGTGCTGAAGGTGTAGGAAATTCAACAATCAGATCATTTGTTTTAAGTTCTGCAATGATTCTTATTCTGGATTACATAATGTGGACGTTAATTTTTTAGCATACTTTGCTCTTTATTTTTACAAGTAATTATAATAGATTTAGTTCAAACTTATTTTGAAATCTTATGACTGTTGATGTAAAGAAACGAATTTTTGATCTATTCGTTTCGGCTTTTCTTTTTTTTCTAACTCTCCCAATACAAATAATAATTGCTATAATCACTTTTATATTCCTGAAAAAGAATCCATTTTTTATGCAGGAGAGGGGGATTACTTTAGACAAATCAAGATTTAAAATGATAAAGTTCCGTACGCTGAAAAATTCAGTTGGATCTGATCTTAAAAAAATAGTTAGTAGAAAAAACTTCCTTATTTCAGATTACGGTTTTGAGATAAATCCCTTTTTCAAATTTTGCAGATCAACAGGATTAGATGAACTACCACAGTTATTAAATGTTTTTACGGGGAAAATGAGTTTGGTTGGTCCACGTCCATTAATGATAGAAGAACTTGAGTTTTTACAAAAAGAATTTCCGGAGATTTATAAAAGAAGGAGTTTAATAAAAAGTAAACCTGGTTTAACCGGCGTTTGGCAGATTTTGGGTGATAGGAATTATGGAGCACAAAATTTGGTTGAACTTGATTTATTCTATGAGAATAATAAATCGTTTTTACTCGATCTGAAAATTCTTTACTATACATTTTTTATTATCATACATGCAAAAAATTCCGCGTCTGTTTTCTCTCGTTTGAACGTATTTGAAAAAGTATTTACAACTTCGTCCTATAATGCGGAAGAGAGTAAAAATAATTTATCAGGTAGTATTATAATTGATTCTGATAAAGGTCTAAAAAGATATAATATAAATCTTCCGATAGAATGGTGGTATACAACAGATAGTTTAACGAAAGTTGAAAAGACACCTGAACTGAGTGTAATTCAGTTTAGAAAGGATGCAAGTAACATAACCTGAAAATAAATTTTGGTGATATATGATTCAGGAAAACAAAAACAAAACCACTTATAAAATCCTTAATAATTCCACAGATGAATTGGTTGAAATTAAAGTTCCGGATAACTGGTGGATATCTCACAATACTTATTTCACTAAGAAATCTAAGTCACTTAAAATTATCGAGATAAAACAAAGAAGGGAAAAGGAGCAGATTTTTACTCCATTTCCACATTGGGATATAAAAAACGGGGATTATTTTAGCAACGATTTTCCTTCTAAATCACCAATTTCAAAAGAGTTACGAAAAAAAATAGAGAATGTTTTTTTTATTCTGATTTTAATAGGGGCGGGTCTTTTTACCTGGTTAGTAGCTTACTTAGTTTCTAAAATATGATGATTTCACTTGCACAATAAAATCATAGAATCTATTTTGTGAATGAAAATAATAGTCCTTTATCGCAATTGAAAAGTGTAATTACATTGGGACTTACAAAAACAAATAAGCAAGAATTAATTTTTAATATTCTTTATACTTCCGAATACATCTTCTATTCAGTTCAAAAGTTTTATAATCTTCCAATACCTTATTTAATCTAAAAAGTTTCCTCTGCTGTTTATTCCTTTTAATTAATTTATTAACAACATTAGCGGAGAACCTATGTCCGAGTTCGTAAAAAACTTAATGGCACAAGTAAAAGCAAAAAATCCCAGTGAGCCGGAATTTCATCAGGCTGTTTATGAAGTTGCTTCTTCACTCTCTCTTGTATTAGAAAAGCATCCGGAATATCGTAAAGAAAAAATTCTCGAGAGAATTATTGAACCGGAAAGAGTAATTATGTTTAGAGTCCCCTGGGTTGATGATCAGGGAGAAGTTCAAGTAAATCGCGGTTTCAGAATCGAAATGAATAGCGCTATTGGTCCTTATAAAGGAGGTTTAAGATTTCACCCATCAGTAAATCTAGGTATTTTAAAATTTTTAGCATTCGAACAAGTATTTAAGAATAGTTTAACTACATTACCTATGGGTGGTGGAAAAGGTGGTTCCGATTTTGATCCGAAAGGGAAAAGCGATGGAGAGGTAATGAGATTTTGTCAAAGTTTTATGAATGAACTATTTAGACATATTGGACCTAATACTGATGTTCCCGCTGGTGATATTGGTGTTGGAGGGAGAGAGATTGGTTATCTGTTTGGACAGTATAAAAAGTTACGGAATGAATTTACAGGTGTATTAACCGGTAAAGGATTGAATTGGGGTGGTTCACTTATCCGACCTGAAGCAACAGGTTACGGCGCTGTGTATTTTGCCGCAGAAATGCTCGCAACAAGAAATCAGACACTCGAAGGTAAAAGATGTTTAGTATCCGGAAGTGGTAATGTTGCTCAATACACAATTGAAAAAATATTACACTTGGGAGGCAAACCGCTGACTATTTCTGATTCGAATGGTTACATTTATGATGAAGAAGGAATTGATCAGGAAAAACTCAAATTCATCATGGAATTAAAAAATGTTCGTCGTGGAAGAGTAAAGGAATATGCAGATAAATATAAAACAGCAACCTATGTTCCGCTTGATTCTAATTTAGATTATAATCCACTATGGGATCACAAAGCTGATTGTGCATTCCCATCCGCAACACAAAATGAAATTAACGGTAAAGATGCTGCTAATTTATTGAAGAATGGTGTTTATGTTGTTTCGGAGGGTGCTAATATGCCTTCTACAATAGAAGCCATTGATCAATTCCTTGATGCAAAAATTTTATATGGTCCTGGTAAAGCTGCCAATGCCGGTGGAGTTGCTACTTCTGGCCTCGAAATGTCGCAAAACAGCTTGCGATTGTCATGGTCAAGAGAAGAAGTTGATCAGAGATTACATAATATTATGAAGAGCATTCACAAAACTTGCGTTGAAACTGCAGAGAAATATGGAACACCCGGTAATTATGTTAATGGCGCAAACATAGGTGGATTTATTAAAGTTGCTAACGCAATGCTTGACCAAGGTATAGTATAAAATCCTTTCGTAAAATGGGGCATCCGAATGCCCCATTTATTTTTTTACACCAGATTAACTGAAAAGAAATCTAAATGAAAATAGAGCCGGTAAAGTTTAATAAAGAACTGATTGAAACAAGTAGATACTCAAAGTTTCAGGATTTCCATAATCTAATGCAGTTTAGAGTTAGGGATATTCTTCTTGTCTCAAGCTTGTATGATTCTTATATCTTTGAAGAAGATAATAGATTATATGAATTGATCAGACAAGAGTACCAACTACTTAACCTTAGCCACTCTCCGGAACTTGTTCAGGTCTCTTCGGGCGCGGAAGCTTTTAAGATGTTGGATGAGGACAGACATTTCGATCTGATAATTACAACAATGCATATCGAAGATATTTCTGTAATCTCCTTTACTAAACGAATTAAAGAATCAGGAATAGATATACCAATAATATTGCTTGGTTATGATAACAGGGAAATGATCGACCTTATTTCAACAAGAGATATTTCTGTTTTTGATAAAGTATTTATTTGGCAAGGGGACTATAAAATAATTTTAGGAATAATAAAATTCATTGAGGACAGAAAGAATGTTGAACACGATACTAAAAAGTTTGGTGTTCAATCAATAATTTTAGTAGAAGATAGCATTCGTTTTTATTCTTCTTACTTACCGGCTGTTTACACTGTTGTTTTAAAACAATCTCAAAGTTTACTTTCTGAGGGAATTAATCTTTCTCACAAATTTTTGAGAATGCGCGCCCGTCCCAAAATTCTACTATGTTCAAATTATGAAGAAGCGTGGGATTATTTTGAGAAGTACGAAGAGTACATATTAGGTGTTATTTCTGATATTGATTTTCAGAAAGAAGGGAAACCGGATCCAACGGCAGGACTTCAATTTGCAAGTAAAGTAAAAGAAAGACAGCAGGATATTCCGGTTATTTTACAATCCAGTCTTCCTCAAAACGAAAAACTTGCTGATCTAGTAGGAGCTTCATTCTTACTAAAGGATTCGCCTACACTTTTAGAAGATCTAAGAAAGCTGATGGTAAAATATTTTAGTTTTGGCGATTTTATTTTCAGACTTGAGAATGGAGAAATTGTTGGACGTGCATCAAACCTTAATGAACTTGAAGAACAATTAGAAGTTGTACCCGACGAAAGTATTTTATATCATGCTTCTAGAAATCATTTTTCAAATTGGCTTAAAGCAAGAACTGAATTCTGGCTTGCTCATCAACTGCGTCCAAAGAAAGTATCGGATTTTAATTCCACAGACGAGTTAAGAAGATTACTAATTGATTCAGTTAGAGAATTCCGTAAGTCAAGACAAATCGGAGTTATATCAGATTTCAGAAAAGAAACATTTGATGCAACAACAACCTTTGCAAGAATTGGCGGAGGTTCACTCGGCGGAAAAGCACGTGGTCTTGGGTTTGTAAATAGACTGTTAAGCGATTTTAATATCAGAAACAGATTTGAAAATGTAAAGATATTTGTTCCTCCGGCTGTAGTTTTAGCCACAGATGTTTTTGATCAATTCATAAGCGATAATAATTTATTAGAGTTCTCTCTAAAATGTACGAACGATGCTGAGCTTAAAGATAAATTTTACAAGACAAAAAAATTCCCCAAATATGCTTTAGATGCATTAAATGATTTTCTTGAACTAGTCAAAGAGCCAATTGCAGTTCGTTCATCAAGTCTTCTTGAAGACTCGCAAGGACAGCCATTTGCCGGAGTTTACGAAACCTTTATGCTTCCAAATAATCACCCCGATATAAAAGTCCGGCTTAAACAACTAATTCATGCCATTAAAAGAATTTATATGTCAATTTATTTCCAGAAATCCAAAGACTATATAAAAGTAACCACATATCGTCTCGAAGAAGAAAAAATGGCTGTTATAATTCAAAAGGTTGTTGGAGCAGAACACAATGGTAAATATTATCCGGAATTTTCCGGTGTTGCTAAGTCATATAATTTCTATCCCAATCCGCCTCTTAAATCGCATGATGGAATTGTATCAGTTGCACCGGGATTAGGCAAGTACATAGTTGATGGCGGAATGACATTCAGATTCTGTCCCAAATACCCTCAACATATATTACAGTTCGCTACAATTGAAGATTTGTTAAACTATTCACCACGAGAATTTTTTGCTCTGTCTTTAAATGAAAATCATACTCCTAAAAAATTATTTGAGGAAGATCTTGTAAGGAAATTTAATTTAATCGAAGCAGTTAACGATGGCGCATTAGATTATACCGGCTCAACTTTTTCTTTGGAAAATAATAATCTATATGATGGGACTGATAGAGATGGAACAAAGTTATTTACTTTAGCACCGATTCTTAAACATAAAGTTTTTCCGCTTCCTGAAATTTTATCTTTGTTATTGGATATGGGAAGTTGGGGAACCGGCTCGCCGGTTGAAATTGAATTTGCCGTAAATCTCACTGTTCAACCGGGTAAACCGAAAGAATTTGCGCTTCTTCAGATGCGACCACTGGTTGTTAGTAATGAAATAGAAGAACTTGAATTAGAATCATTTGAGAAGCACGAACTGCTAAGTAAAAGCGATCAGGTTCTAGGTCATGGAGTTATTAAAGATATAAAAGACATAGTTTTTGTTGATCTGAAAAAGTTTGACAGAAAGAACACAGTTAAGATCGCTCACGAAATAGCACAGCTCAATTCAAAATTAATTACTTCTAAAACACCGTATTTATTAATCGGTGTAGGAAGATGGGGGACATTAGATCCATGGTTAGGAATTCCTGTTACTTGGGAAATGATTAATGGAGCTAAGACAATTATTGAATCGAACTTTACAGATTTTAATGTTACACCTTCACAGGGCTCTCATTTTTTCCAGAATCTTACTTCCTTCAAAATTGGTTACTTTACAATAAATGAATTAGACGAGCAAGGATTTATTGATTGGGAGTGGCTTGATAAACAAAAAGTAATGGAGAATAAGGAATTTACAAAACATGTTCAGCTTGATAATCCTGTTATTATTAAAATTAATGGTCATAAAAGTAAAGGCATAATTGTAAAACCAAATTAGTTTTTTCCTTTCCAAATTGAAGTTCGCTCGCAAATAAGCTAATTTTTGTTCGTAAGAATTTTTTTATTCTAATCGGAGCAGAAATGAAGAACTTTGTAATTAAACCCGCTATAAGAACTGAGAATGTTACCTACGCTGTAAGGGATATTGTGGTGCTTGCCAATGAAGTTGCTAAGACCGGTAAAGAAATGTTATACCTGAATATTGGAGATCCAAATCTATTTGATTGGGAACCACCCAAACATCTTATTGAAGAAACTTATAAAGCAATGTTGAAGAATTTAAACGGATATGCTCCTTCATCAGGTATTAAAGAAGCAATTAAAGCTATTGAAATGGAAGCAGATAAAAAGGGAATAAAAAATGTTCAGGATATTTTTGTAACAACAGGTGCAAGCGAAGCAATTGATATCTGTTTGACTGCATTGGTTAATGATGGCGAAAATGTTTTAACACCAACACCCGGTTATCCGCTCTATACTGCAATTCAAAGTAAGTTGATGATGTACGAAAATCCGTATTACTTGGACGAAAGCAATGGCTGGCAACCGAACATTGAAGATATCAAAAGTAAAATTAATGAAAAGACACGCGCAATAATTCTTATTAATCCGAATAATCCGACCGGTTCTAATTTCTCTCCTGAAACATTAAAACAGATTATTGATTTAGCTTTAGAACATAACCTTGTAATCTTTGCTGATGAGATTTATGATAAACTTTTAATGGATGGAAAGAAACACACTTCTATTGCTTCATTAAACTCCGAAGCACCAATGGTAACATTCGGAGGACTCTCAAAAAATTATATGGTTCCCGGTTTTAGAATAGGATGGGGAATTGTAAGCGGTAATAAAGCTGTATTGAAAGATTACATTGAAGCAATTAATAAATTGTTGCGCGCACGTTTATCGGCTAATCATCCTGAACAATATGGAATTGCACCTTCATTGCTGGGGGATCAATCTCATTTAGAAGTTGCAATGAAAAAGTTAACTAAACGCCGAGATATGACTGTTGAAGCAATGAATTCAATTCCCGGAATTTCCTGTGTTGCACCCGAAGGAGCTTTTTATGCATTTCCTCGCATTCATAACATTACTGATGATGCACATTGGACACAAGAATTGATAAAAGAAACCGGCGTAGTAGTTGTTCATGGAAGCGGATTTGGACAGGTTCCCGGCACAAATCATTTTAGGATTGTTTTTTTACCTCCTGAAAACATTTTAGAAAAAGCTTACAAAGCGATTGCACAATTTCATGAAAAGTATGTAGAAAAGTTTGAAAAACAATTTGTGAAGTGATTTGAAAAGTAGAGGTTGTATAAAAAGTAATCTTTCAAAATTAATATCTGCGAAAATCTGTAGAAATCAGTTTCATCAGCGTGCTATTTTTAAATAGTAATTACTTTTAAGACAACCTCGGGCTTCATTAATTTTCTCTCTTAAATCGGTCAATTCAAAAAGATGGAGAGAAACAGAAAGGTTTTACTCAAATCATCATTTGATAATAGTAAAAGAAGCAATAGTATATTAGAATGAAATCAATTTAATAATTTCTTCTTTTGTGATTTTATTTTTCTGACTAATATCATTCAAGATATTATTTAACGTACCAATCTTAATAGGAGAGTGATTCGGAATAGTAATATGATGTTCTGCATCTTCGAGCTTTGCAGTAAGTCTAATGTGACTTCCTTTTTGCCGGCTAATTTGATAACCAAGTTTTCCAAGCATTTTAATTAAGGTTTCGGCGGAGATATCCCGAGGTAATTTCATGCTGCAATCACTTCTTCTTTTATATAATGCAGTCGGATTATTTTAGGCATCTCGGATTCTTCGAAATGGCAATTAACGGCTTCTTTGATATTTTTTTTTAGAGTGTCAATATCATCAGCCTCAGTAAAAATTGAAAGGCCTACTGCTTTTGCTTCGAATCCACCATCAAAAGATTCTTCAATAATGAAAATTATTTCTCTATTCATAAAAATTAGCTTTTGTGTGCTAAAAATATAATCGAATGAATTTAATAATACAATATCAATTTGTTATAAAAGAACTGCAAAACGAATTAAAGATTAGAATCTTCGCGTTTAACTCTATCAATTGTAAACGCCGGAATACAAACTGAAACATATTCGCATGGTTCATCAAAGGGATTGGAATATCTGACACGGGTTCCTTTCATTACACAAACGGACTGACCATTTGTTAAAATTATTTCTTCGCCGTCAACCTCAAATTTTTTTCTACCTGAAATTATATAAGTAATTTCATCAAACTCGGGTGTCTGGAATGGTTCACTCCAATGTGGCGGGGCAATCATGTGAGCAAAGCTGTAATCACCGGTGTTAATACTTGCGACACCAAAGTGTTCTTCAATTAATTTACCATCTGTTGTTGGAACAACAAATGGATTTTTCTGCGCATAATATTTTTTCATGACATACTCCGTAGGGGTGAGACATGCCTCAACCCAACATGTAATTATTTCCCAGATTATTTTTTTCTAATTCCCATTTAAGTGGATTTTGAAGAATATATTTTCTGATGTTGAATAAATCTTTTTCATTCCGAATAATATGATCATAATAACGTGATTGCCATTTGAATTCCGCATATCCAATTTCATGAATTTGTTTTGTTACCACGGATTTAAATCCTCGAATAATATCACTCAAACAATTTCTAATAATTCGTAAAGACGCGTCGAACGCTTCTCCCTTGCAATCATTTTTATTTTCGAGACGCACTCGGTGCGTCTCTACTCATAAATATTTTCCGGTTTATCTTTTTCAATTTCCCATTTATTTGGGTTCTGCTCAATATAATTTCTAATGTTAAACAACTCTTTTTCGTTACGTATTATTCTATCATAAAATCTTGATTGCCAAGAAAAATTATTATAACCATTTTTATTCGCCCAACGTTTAACGGCAGCTTTAAATTTCCCAATTATATCGCCCAGCGGTAGAGACGCCATATATGGCGGCTCAGCTTGTTGTTTGTTGGGAGACGGGATATATCCCGTTTCTACGCTAGGATTAATTATTATAATCCCGTGAATATGGTTTGGCATTATAACATAATAATCCAGTTCAACATTTTTGAAATGCTGTGGAATTTCTTCCCAACATTTTTCTACAACCTTTCCTAATTCATTCAAAACCATTTTGCCTTTAACAATTTCACCCAAAAATTCAAAATGGTTTTTTGTATTAATTGTAACGTAATACCACCATGGTGTTGAATAATTCCATTCTTTTAATCGGGTAGTTTCAATACGATATTTATTTTGAAACTTATTCATATTTAAAACGATTATATTAATTTAGCTCTCTTCAATCTTAGTGAATTTGATACAACGGAAACAGAGCTAAGCGACATTGCAACAGCTGCAATCATTGGATTCAACATACCAAATGCTGCAAGAGGAATCAATACAGTGTTGTAAATAAACGCCCAGAAAAGATTTTGCTTAATAGTCCTTAATGTACTGTTAGATAGTTTGATTGCTTTTACTACACCTGTCAGGTTTCCCTTAACCAATGTAATTTGTGCCGTTTCAATTGCCACATCTGTTCCGGTGCCGATTGCAATTCCAACATCTGCTTGAGCAAGGGCAGGGGCGTCATTAATTCCATCTCCTACCATTCCAATAACTTCATTATTCTGTTGATACTGTTTAACAATATCAGCTTTTTCCTTTGGTAATACTTCGGCTCTGAACTCATCAATACCTAATTTTTTAGCAATTGTTTCAGCGGTCTTTTTGTTATCACCAGTTAACATTACGGTTTTTATTTTCATATTGTGTAATAGTTTTACAGCTTCTAATGAATCATCTTTTATCTGATCATCTAATAAAATAAAACCGGCTAGTTCTCCTTCAACAGCTACGCATACAATCGACTTACCTTTCGAAATTATTTCTTCATATAAAACTAAACTTCTATCTAAGCTAATCGAAAACTCCTTTAATAAATTGATGTTTCCGACAATCACATTTTTCCCATCAACAATTCCTATTATTCCAAATCCTGAATAGTTCTCAAAACTTTCCGGTTCATTCCATTGAATTTTTTCATCTCTGGCTTTCTGTGTAATTGCTTTGGCAATCGGGTGTTCGGATTTAGATTCAAGCGAAGCAGCAATTTTAAGTAATTCATTATTATCAAAAACAACAGAAATTATTTCAGAAACTTTAGGTTTTCCTTCTGTAAGTGTTCCGGTTTTATCAAAAATAATTATTGAAATTTTACTTGCGAGTTCGATACTTTCACCGTTGCGTATTAATACTCCGTTGGAAGCACCCAAGCCGGTTCCCACAATAATTGCGGTGGGCGTTGCTAATCCTAATGCACATGGACAGGCAATAATCAATACGGCTACAAAGTTTATTAGTGCATTGTTAAAGGAATGATCAGGTGAAAAAATTAACCACGCTGCAAATGTTACCAGTGCAATCAAAATAACTGCCGGTACAAAAATACTCGCAATTTTATCAACTAATTTTTGAATAGCGGGTTTAGTTGCTTGAGCTTGTTCAACTAACTTTATTATTTGTCCTAAAACGGAATTATCGCCGACATTTGTAACTCTGAAATTAATTGAACCGTTTGTGTTGATAGTTCCACCAATAACTTTGTCACCAACATTTTTTTCAACAGGAATACTTTCGCCGGTTATCATCGATTCATCAATTGAAGTAAAACCGGAGATAATAACACCATCAGCCGGAATTTTTTCACCCGGTTTTATTATTACGATGTCATTTATCTTCAAGTCGGTAATGTTAATCGACCTCTCTAATCCATTTTGTAAGACAATAGCGGTTTTGGGTTGTAGTTCAATTAATTTTTTTATTGCATCAGAAGTTCTGTTTTTAGCACGGTGCTCAAGAAGTTTACCCATCAATATTAAGGTTATTATTACAACAGAAGTTTCGAAATAGACATGAATATTGTGAGTATTGCTGCTAATATAATTGGGGAAGAGAGTAGCAAACGTACTGTATCCGTACGCAGCGCCGGTCCCTAATGCAACTAATGAATTCATCTCTGCAGAAAAATGTTTGAGGTTTGTCCAGAACACTGTGTAGAATCTTTTTCCGCTGATAAAGATTACTGGTGTTGTCAGTACCAGAAGTATTTTTCGTGTTTCATCGTGAGTAAATTTCCAGATGTTTTGGAAGAATTGGAAATCCATAAGCATGCTTATCAAAAAGATTGGTATTGTTAATATAAGAGCGAAAATAAATTCTGACTTTAACTTAGCATAGTATTCATCCTGGTGCTTAACGGACTTACCACGGGCTGATGAATCTGCAACCGTTTTTTCTTCATTTATAACTAGTTCATAACCATATTCTTTTACAGCATTGGAAATTTCAGATAAATTTATTTCGTCAGAATCGCTTTCGAAGCTGATTTTTTCTGTAGCAAGGTTAACACTTACATTTTTTATCTGATCAAATTTGCCGACTATTTTTTCAACACGCGCTACACAACTTGCACAGGTCATTCCCTTTACAGGTAAATCATATCTATTGGACATCAATTAATCCTTTCTAACTTTGTACCCGGCTTCTTCCACAGCTTTTTCTATTCTTTCAAGCGTAATCTTCGATTCATCGTAATTTACCTTTGCCGATCCAATTTCTACACTAAAAGAATTTAATGGAAGTTTTCCAAATTCTTTCTGAACCGCCATTACACAATGATGACAACTCATATTTTCTATTGTTAAAATTTTTTCTGCCATTTTAATTGCTCCTATTTGTTATAAATTGTGTAACTAACTTAATATCTGCAAACAAAATAGAGTTACACATTATTTAAAAAATGTTATAAAATTTTTTGATTATTACTTGTATGAATGGATTATTTGAGTAGGTCTAAAGGTTTTCTCATATTATCTGTTAGCTTTCTAAACTCGCTTGCAGATAATCCCGTAACTTTTTTGAATTGATTTGAAAGGTGCTGAACGCTGCTATAGTCTAGGTTATAAGCAATTTCGCTTAAGGTTAGTTCGCCATATTTTAAGAGTTCTTTTGCCCGCTCAATTTTCTGAAGTATTATGAAATGTTCTATTGTTATTCCTTCAATAGAAGAAAAAAGATTGCTTAAATATGTATAATCGGCATCGATTTCTTTTTCAATAAGTTTTGAAAAACTATTTTTCATCCCCGCAAGACCATCTTTACCGTGAACTTTACTTATTATTAAGTTCTTTATATGCTCAACAATTTTTCCTTTTTTGTCTTCAATTAGTTCGAATCCATTTTCACTCAGAACTGATTTTATTTTATCGTGGAGGTCATTGCTAATTGTAGTTTCAGTTACAACTTCACCAAGGGAAATATTATTAACAATCAATCCAATCTTTTCAAGTTCCTCTTTCACAACCTTAATACAACGATTACAGACCATGTTTTTAATAAAGAGGTGAGTTTGCTTTTGGGGACTTTTTTTCATCTCAAAATGAAGGTATGATTATTTTTTCTTGTTAGCGTCTTTTCTTGTATTTAACGTAAACATCTCTTCTGATTCGCCTTCTGAATATTTATCTAAAATCTGATCACCAAGCGAAGACATATTTTTCTCTTCTGTAGATTTTTTCTCTTTAGTGGGGTGTCTAACAGATTTTTTTTCTGAAATATCTTCTGTTTCTGATTTTGGACTTAACGATTTTACAACTTCAATCCGATCTGTATTTTCTAATTTCGATTGTCTTTTAAGATTTTTCGATTCAATACTTTTAACCGGTCTTTGTGTGGATGGATTTAATTTTACTTTTTTTTCTACTTTTTGATTTATATTAGGGGCAGGTTGTTCAGAGGGAATATGTTTTGTTATTCTTTCAACAATTTTTTTTACGGATTTTTCTGCATAAACTACTGGTTGAGCCATCCTTTTTTCCGGTGGTTCAATAACTCCTTTTTTTAACTTTATCTTATAGGTAACATAAGAAAAAGTTATTACTACAACTGCAAGAGCTGCAACAATCTTGAGTGCGCTTACTATGATTGGTACTAATTCCATAAACTAAAAATAGGAAAATAAACCTAACCTGACAATTTTATTTGACAGATTAGATTTGTTGATGAGGTACTGCTGTTGCTGTTACAAATTCCTGGTCTAAATTGTTGTCGGAATAAAAACTGAAGATATTAAACTGTGTTAAATCGTTGATACTACGTGTTATCGAATTCTTTCTATAATTATTTTCATCAAATCTCTGAAATTTCTTGTTGTTGTTCATAATCTCAATTCGTGTTTTCATTCCCGTATTATATAGAGATGTATTTTTTCTTCTTTCATAATTTACTTTGGGAATGATTTCAGTTTCTCTGTGTTGAATTTGTCTGACATTTTGATCTTGCCGAAAATAATTACTGGGAAGAACCAACGGTGCAGATTGTATATTAGGAATGTTTTGCGTATGGGAATCTATCTTTTTAATCGGTTTCAATTCAACATTATTATTTTGTCTAACAATAATTTTTGGTGGGGCATTCAAATTTTTGTGCTTTTTTATTTCTTCAACTATTAATGGGTTTTTCTTCCCTCTTGCTTTATAAGAAAGGTAGGAAATCATTACCACAATAATTAATAGCCCAAAAAATAAGGCAAGACTCGTATATATGATCGGTACTAATGACATCTTTTACCTCTAATTACTATTCCGATAATGGCAAACCTCATACCAACGGTTTTATTTGTTTTTTGAATATTTTCGGGATATAGATAATCTAATTCATAGATTATGTATTATTATGAAACAAATTAATTACTAAGATTAGAGGAAAATCCCGCTAAGTCCTTTTGTTATTGGATTTTAATAGGTTAATTGATATTTTTCCACGCTAAAAATTGAAAATTAGAGGTTAGAAATGACTAAAGCCGATATAGTTGAAAAAGTAGCTCTGGGTACCGGGCTGACAAAGCTTGAAACAGAAGCTATTATAGAAGGATTTTTAATGACCGTTATCCAAGCGCTTAGAGAGGGTAAAGGAATTGAAATCCGTGGCTTTGGAAGTTATAAAGTAAAAAAGAAAAAAGCCCGATATGCCCGAAATCCAAGAACCGGTGAAAAAGTTTACGTTGGCGAACATTATGTCCCCGTTTTTAAATTTTCTAAGGATTTTAAAAGTGCTGTAGATGCGGGAATGAAAGAATCTATTAGTGTTAAAGAGTGATTACTAAATGAACAATAATCCAGAAAAAATCAGATGTAATAATTGCGGAGAGCCAATATCTATTAATGATAAATTTTGCTCTCAATGTGGGGTGCCGGTTACAAACTCAAGTAATAAAAATATTACAGATAAAGAAATAACTGCTTCAAAGAAAAGTAAACCAAAACACATCCCTTCTGCTAATGTAAGTCAGCCCGGCAAAAAAATTTCGGGTATAAAAATTTTGTATCTCACTTTTGCATTAGCGGTAATTGGTTTATTAATTGTTTATTCTGCCGGAGTTTTTGATAAGCATCCGGTAACAATAAATCAAAGTGTAAATAATAATCCACACAGCGGTGTTGATCTAAAATATCTGGAAAGAATAAATCAGTTAGAGGAAGAACTTAAAAAGCAACCAGATAACAATAAATTATTGGAACTTGCTCATCTGTTAAATGATTCCGGCTTCAAAGAGAAAGCTGTTGAAAAATATTTAACTTACTTAAAAACAAATCCAAAAGAAGCTGATGTTTTGGTTGATTTAGGAGTGTGTTATTATGAGTTGGGAAGAAATGAAGATGCGCTAAGTTATATGAAAGAAGCACTAAAGTATCAACCTAAACATCAAATTGCACATCTGAATATTGGTATTGTTTCGTTAGCATCCAATAAACATGATGAAGCAATTCAATGGTGGAAAAAAGCAGTTGAAATTAATCCGAACAATGAGATTGGTAAGAGAGCTCAAGAATTAATTAATTCACATTAAAGGAGGATGTAAAGATGCCTTGCGGCAGAAAACGTAAACGCCATAAAATGGCAACACACAAACGTAAAAAACGTTTGCGCAAAAACCGTCATAAAAAGAAATTGAGATAATCTTTTCTTAAGCCACCTTAGCTCAGCTGGTAGAGCAGCTCATTCGTAATGAGCGGGTCGTAGGTTCGAGTCCTATAGGTGGCTCTGACATTAATCCAATTTTCTCTCCTTACATTTTCCTCAAATCGAATCTTCAAACTAATCCTTCTTTTAAGTAGATCCGTCTCCTTATTACTTGGTGTGCTGAACTACATCTTCAAACTTAGAAAACCTCTCTTTTTTGATTTTTTTTGAAAAAAAATCTTGACAATCCCATATAAATTCAGTTATTTTGCAATCAAGTGGGTAATAGTGTTTTGTTTTCCCAAAAAGTGGGGAAGTTATGTTTATAGGTAGCTTCAGATATTCAGTTGATTCCAAAGGACGAATAAGTATCCCTTCGCGCTTCCGTAAATACGTTAGTCAGGATGCGAATGATACTTTCATTATCACCAGGGGTCTTTTGCAATGTATTGATGTTTATCCTCAGGATAATTGGAAGCAAGATGTTTTGGTTCGAATTAATCAACTAGACGATTTTGACCCTGATGAATCTACGTTCAAGCGTCTTCTACTTGAGTTAGCTGCAGAGGATAAACTTGATTCTCAATCACGTCTGTTAATTCCAAAAAATTTGCTGGAGTTTGCTGGTATTGAGAAAGAGGTTCTTATACTTGGACAGAATAAGAAGATTGAAATTTGGAATCCGGATATTTATGACTCACTTAAAAGGGAAAATACAAAACCATTTTCGGAAATAGCAAAACAGGTAATGCAAAAAAAACCGAAATGAATCAACACGTACCGGTTCTCTTAAAAGAGAGCGTTGATTTTTTAGTTAAAAAAAATGACGGAATTTATTTCGACGGTACAGTAGGTTTTGGCGGTCACACTTCAGAAATATTAAATAGACTTGACAAAAAAGGAAAACTTGTTGCAACTGATAAAGACTTTGAAGCATTTAGTTTTTGTAAAGATAAATTTATTAACGACAAAAGATTTTCGGTTTACAACACAAGTTTCTCAGATATCGATACCATTGCTAAGATTGAGTTCATTGAAAAGTTTGACGGCATCTTTGTAGATCTAGGGGTTTCTTCCTTTCAGCTCGATAACATCGAATCGGGCTTTACTTTCAGAGAAGATGCACCCCTTGATCTAAGGATGAATAAAAACACAGGACATCCTGCATCGCATATTTTAAATAATTATTCACAAGAACTTATTGCAGAGATTATTTGGAAGTATGGTGAAGAAAAATTATCCAAGAAAATTGCACGTTTTATTGTTGAACAAAGAGCAAAAGAAAAGTTTGTCTCATCTTTACAATTAAGAAAAATTATTGAAAAAATAGTACCCGACAGATTTGTAAGTAAAACTTTGTCACGTGTGTTTCAGGCGCTTCGAATATATGTTAACAATGAATTGGATGATTTAAAGACTTTTTTAGATAAGGCAGTACCACTGTTAAATAAAAATGGAACACTGGTTATTCTAACCTACCATTCTTTAGAAGATAGAATTGTTAAGGAAAAACTAAAGTATGAAAGCCTTGAATGTGTTTGTCCACCCGGAACACCGGTTTGCATCTGTGGAAAAGTAAAAAGATTGCAAATAGTAAACTCAAAACCAATAACTCCAAGCGAAAAAGAAATTGAAGAAAATAGGAGAGCAAGAAGTGCAAAGTTAAGAGCTGCTGTTAGAGTGTAATTATGAAAACTACTCCATTAAGAATATTTATTGTGATCATTGTATTGGCTGCGCTAACAGTTTTTATTTATGTAGCCATTGTAAATGAAATTAAGAATCTGAACAAAGAAAAATTGAATAAATCTGAAATTCTAATTAGTAAACAAAATCGAATTGAAGCGCTGAACGTGGAAATTCAAAAACTAACTTCGGAGGATAGAATAGTTAAGTATGCTATCGATTCTTTAAAAATGAATAGACCAAAAGAAATTTTAGAATCAATTATTGTATCGAAAGAACAAATTAACCAGATAGAAAAATTATTAAAAGAAAAGTATGATTAATTACCGTGCTCTTATTATTACAGGTTTAGTACTAATAGCATTTTTTGTGCTTTTAATAAAACTATATTCCATTCAAATAGTTAATAATGAATATTATTCGTTACTTGCTGAACGCCAGCAAAATAAACCTCGTGTTGTTAAAGCCGAAAGAGGAATAATAAAAGATAGAAACGGAGAAGTACTATCATTTACACGTGATAATATTTCCTTCTTTGTTGATACGAGAATGATGAATGACAAAAAGGTTGATTCCATATCAGCTATTTTTTCTGATGCTTTCGGTAAAAGTAGAAGTTATTATAAAGGAATTATAGAAAAAGGTTTTAGAAATGTCTGCCTTGAAAAGAAAGTACCGAAAGAAATTGCTCTTCAACTAAAAAAACATGTCATCGAAGGTTTGTATTATGAAGAAGATTATACACGAATCTATCCCTACGGTAGCGTGGCGTCTAATGTTATTGGATATGTAGATCAAAATCTGAACGGAATTGATGGCGTCGAAAAAGTATATGATCAGAATTTAACTGGCAAAGATGGTTATTATGTTTTTGAGAAGGATGTTGTGGGAAGAATTGTTTCTGTCAAAGATAATTTTTCTAGATCGCCTGAAAACGGTAATACAGTTACTCTCACTATAAACAAGACCTATCAGCAAATACTTGAAGAAGAGTTAGCAATAGGACTTGAAAAGTATGAAGGCGAGTCTGCTTCAGGGATACTGATGGATCCAAATACCGGCGAAATTTTAGCTTTGTCAAACATTCCTAATTATGACCCGGCTAACTACGAGGTTTTTCCAAGTGAAGTAAGAAGAAATAAAATTTTAACAGATACCTATGAGCCCGGTTCGACAATGAAGTCAATCACAATGTCAATTTTGTTTGACCAACACTTAGCGGATCCCGATGAAATACTCGATACTGAGAATGGAGTGTTTTATTACAAAGCGGCAAAAATTTCTGATATCCATCCTTATTCGAAATTAACCGTTCGACAAATACTCGAACAATCCAGTAATGTAGGAATGGCGAAACTTTCATTCAGAATTCCGGATGAATTACTTTATAAATACTTGCGTGATTTTGGTTTTGGCAATATTACCTCTATTGATTTACCGGGTGAAACCGCTGGAATATTGAAAAAACCTAACAGATTTTCAGCACTTACAAAACCATTTATGTCTTATGGTTACGAAATATCTGTTACACCAATTCAGTTAATATCTGCTTATAGTGCTCTTATTAATGGTGGAATTTTATATCAGCCATATGTCCTGAAAGAAATTACGGATGCAAATGGCAATGTAATCAAAAAATCTCAACCAACTAAGATCAGACAAGTAATTGATAAATCCACATCTGATTTAATGCGAACACTTTTAGTAGGTGTAGTTGAAAACGGAACAGGAAAAACTGCCAGACTTGAAGATGTAATTGTAGGAGGAAAAACAGGAACAGCTCAGCAATTGGTAAATAATTCTTACACAAGTAAGAGACATAATTCATCGTTTGTGGGATTTTTCCCGGGAGAAAATCCGAAATTAATCGGACTTATTTTAGTAAATGCACCTAAGGTAGGAAAGTACGGCGGATTAGTTGCTGCTCCAATTTTCCAGCAAATTTCCCGAAGAATAATTGATGCTGATATTTATTTGGTTCCTAATAAAAAGAAAATTGAAAGAAACAATAACATAGCAGATCAGTTTATAGCAGAAATAAAATCTGCACCTGTAAATAAAGTTAATAATTATATGAATGTTTCATCAGATTATCTTGAAAAACGTAAGACCAGATTTTCTTTTAATAATGATAAAACGATGCCGAATTTAATTAACAGTTCTCTTAGAGATGCTGTCGTTCAGATGAATGAACTTGGACTGGAATATAAAATTTCCGGTACAGGAAAAGTTATAAGTCAGAGCATTGAGCCAGGGAAAAAATTCATTCCCGGCGATACTTGTATAGTAAAATGTGAACCTATTGGAAAATATAACTTAAATAAAAGAGTCAATTAATGAAGCTTTCTTTACTGTTAAATGAAATTAATGTTATTCAGGTTATCGGAAATGCCGAATTGAAAGAAATTGACTCTCTAACCATTGATTCAAGAACGGCTCAAAAAAATTCTCTCTTCTTTGCAATCGAAGGGTTCAAGACTGATGGTCATCAGTTTATTCAGGATGTAATTAATAAAGGTGCGAGTGCGGTTGTACTAAGTAAACCAAATGCTATTCCCGATCAAATTTTTTCTCATAGTGGTTGTGTAAAAATAGTTGTGAGTGATGTTAGAAAAGCTCTGGCGGCAATTGCTAATAAATTTTTTGGTGAACCCTCTCGAAAACTTAATTTAATAGGTGTTACAGGTACTAAAGGAAAAACAACAACTGCTTTTTATGTAAAGAATGTTTTTGAGAATGCCGGATATAAAACAGGTTTAATTGGAACAATTGCAAACTATATCGGACCAAATGAAGTTAAAACCTTACTTACAACTCCTCAAGCACATGAAATAAATTCACTTTTAGCTCAGATGGTTAGCGAAGGATGTTCACATTGTGTAATGGAAGTTTCATCAATAGCATTAGACCTCCATCGAGTTGATTATCTTAATTATTCTGCTGGAATCTTTACCAACATTACTTCAGACCATATGGATTATCACAAGACACCGGAACACTATCTCAATTCCAAAAAAATATTGTTTGATATGTTAAGCAAAGATGCTCTTGCTATCTATAATATAGATGATCCCAAGTCAGCTCTTTTACTGAAAGATAGTAAAGCAAAAAAATATTCGTTTGGTACAAATCATAAATCTGATTTTGTAATAAAAAACATTGAATTCGATCTCGACGGTACATCATTTACTGTTTCATATAAAAATGTTGATTACAAAATCTTTACAAGATTAGCCGGACATTTTAATGCTTATAATGCTACTTCAGCATTTGCTGTGGCGGTATTAAACGGAATGGATCCTTATAAAGCAGCCGAAGGAATAAAAAACACTCCTCAGGTACCGGGAAGATTCGAAATTGTTTCCAGAAAAAATAAAAAAGTGATTATTGATTATTCTCATACAGCAGATAGTCTTAAGCAAGCTTTAACAGCTATTCATCATATAACAAAGAATGAAAGACCTGTGTTTACAGTCTTTGGCTGTGGCGGTGATCGCGATAAAACAAAGCGACCAATTATGGGCGAAATTGCTTCAACCATGAGTGATCGCGTTTACATTACCTCTGATAATCCAAGAACCGAAGACCCTTACATAATAATAGATGAAATACAAAAAGGAATTAAAAATAACAATTACAGAGTTATCGAAAATCGTGAAGAAGCTATAAGAGCTGCCATATTCGAAAGTGAAGATAATGCAGTTATTCTTGTTGCCGGTAAAGGTCACGAAAATTATCAGGAAATAAACGGAGTGCGTAAGCACTTTTCGGATAAAGAAATTTCAGAAAAATATCTGGACGAATGGGCAAAATAAAAATTACAATCGAAGATTTATTTAATCTGCCTTCTGCGGTTATTTATAACCCGGATGTTTTTAAACCGATCTCAACGGTTCAGATTGATTCGCGACAAATTAAAAAAGGTTCTCTCTTTATTGCTATTAAAGGTGAAAAATTTGATGGACATGATTTTGTAAAAGATGCTGTTAAAAAAGGAGCGGGAGCTGTTTTAATTAACAAAAAACACTTTAAAAAATTTACTTCGCTTGATTTACCAATAATTACGGTTGACGATACAATCGTTGCTTTCGGTAAACTTGCAAATGTTTGGCGAAATAAATTAAATGCAAAAGTTGTTTCAATAACGGGTAGCAACGGAAAAACCACAACTAAGGAAATGGTTGCAACTCTGTTATCCGAAAAATTTAATGTTGTAAAAACCGAAGCGAATAATAATAATCATATCGGTGTTCCACTTACAATTTTCTCCGCAGATGAAAAATGTGATGTTTTAGTACTTGAGCAAGGCACTAATCATATTGGTGAAATTCCGTACTCTGCAAAAATAAGCGAACCGGACATTGCCTTAATAACCAATATCGGAGAATCGCATGTAGAGTTTTTGAAGAACAAAGAAACTATTTATAAAGAGAAATCGGCTTTATTTGATGCAGCAGCAAAACGTGGTGGAATTATTCTTGCAAATACAGACGATCCTGTTATTAAAAAGAATATTAAAAAATATTCATCAGTTGTTACATACGGCTTTAAGGGAAATCCCTTTATAAAAGGAAAAATTTTAGGTTTTACTGAATATGGACAGACTAAATTCTCCTTACGAGGAATTAATGAATCTATCATTCTTCCGTTGTATGGAGAATCGAATGCAAAAAACTTCTTGGCAGCAGTAACTGTAGCAAAACTATTAGGACTCACCTGGGACGAAATAAAATCCGGTGCAAAAAAACTAACTGCTGTTCATGGAAGATTGGAGGTAAAAAAATATAAAGAAGCAATTGTAATTGATGATACTTACAATTCAAGTCCTACATCTGTAAAAGCTGCTTATGAATTAGTAAAGTCCATAAAAGTATTCAAGAAAAAAATTGCAGTGCTGGGTGATATTTTTGAATTAGGCAACCAAGCAAAAAAAATTCATACGGACTTAGCTAAAATATTTTCATATGATAAAAATTTATTTGTGCTCACTATCGGTAAAATGATGAGCCATCTTACAAAAGAATTACGTAAAAAGAATATTAAATCAATTCATTTTCATTTGCGCGAAGCACTATCACTTTATCTCAAATATGAAGAGATAGAAAACTCGGTAATATTGGTTAAAGGTTCGCGTGGAATGAAGATGGAAGAATTTGTAAACATTTTGGAGAAAAGGTTTGAGTAATGCTTTACTATTTATTTGATTACATAAACCAAAAATTTAATCCGCCCGGATTCGATCTGTTCCGTTTTTTAACTTTCAGGTCAGCTCTCGCTGCAATTACCGCCTTAATCTTATCTTTCTACATTGGACCAAAGATAATTGCAAAGCTTAAAGCTAAACAAGTAGACCAGCCAATAAGAGATGATGGACCTATTACCCACAAGAAAAAAGCCGGGACACCTACGATGGGCGGATTAATTATTCTTTTCTCCGTTACGCTTCCTGTTTTATTGTGGAGTGACATTAAAAGTGTTTACATTTTACTTGTTCTATTTGCTACGATTGTTCTTGGTATTGTCGGATTTGTGGATGATTACTTAAAAGTTGTTAAAAAGCTTCCGCAAGGACTTATAGCACGTTATAAATTGTTTGGACAAGTGTTTGTCGGGCTGGTTGTTGGATTAGCTGTTTACTACTTACCGGAATTTGCTCAATACAATACGCAAACAACTCTTCCGTTTTTCAAAAACTTAAATTGGGATTTCTCTTACCTCTATATTCCTTGGGTTGTATTCATTATAACCGCTACATCTAATGCTGTGAATCTAACAGATGGATTGGATGGGCTTGCTATCGGTACTATGATAATTGTAATGCTAGCATTGGCAATAATTTCATATATGACTGGTAATGTAATTTATGCAGACTATCTGAACATTATCTATATGCCGGGGAGTGGAGAACTTACAGTTTTTATCGCTGCATTAATTGGTGCGGGACTTGGATTCCTTTGGTTTAATTTTTATCCGGCACAAATTTTTATGGGTGATACCGGCTCGCTTGCTTTAGGTGGCGCATTTGGTGTAATAATGATTGTGATTAAGAAAGATTTACTAATACCGATTTTAGGCGGAATTTATTTCGCTGAAACTTTATCTGTGATTATTCAACGTCTCTATTTCAAATACACAAAAAAGAAATATGGTGAGGGAAGAAGAGTTTTTAAGATGGCTCCAATCCATCACCATTTTGAAAAACTTGATTGGGCTGAACCAAAAATTGTTGTAAGGTTCTACATAATAACAATAATTCTGACAATCATAAGTCTTGCTTCATTTAAGATACGGTAATGGAAATAAAGGGAAAGAAAATATCGATAATCGGAGCAGTAAGAAGTGGATTGGGTGCTGCTAAACTAGCTAAAAATCTTGGCGCTTTTCCGTTTGTAAGTGATGCTGCAGAGAAAGAAAAAATAATTCAGTGGATTACCAAACTTGAAGAAGAAGGTATTGCTTACGAATGTGGTGGACATACAGAAAAAGTTTTTGATTGCGAATTAATTGTTACAAGTCCGGGCGTTCCTTCTGATTCTCAGGTTTTAACCGAAGCTCTTAAAAGAAAAATTAAAGTTATTTCTGAAGTTGAATTTGCCTCATGGTTCTGCAAAGGAAAAGTGATTGCAATAACCGGAACCAACGGTAAAACAACAACAACTTCATTAATGGCGCATACCTTAAACGAATGCGGAATTAAAACTTATTTAGCGGGAAATATTGGTAAAGCTTTTTCAGAGGTTGCTCTCTCTGTTCAGAAAGATGAGTTTGTTGCGCTCGAGACATCAAGTTTTCAGCTCGACTTTATGGATAAATTCAAACCATTCTTTTCGGTTATTCTGAATATTACACCCGATCATCTTGATCGATATGAAAACAGTTTCGAAAAATATATTGCGTCAAAAATTAAAATTACTGAAAACCAGAACGAAGATGATTTCTTTCTTTTCAATGCTGACGATAATCTTACATTCTCTACGATGAAAAACAGTAAAGTTCAGAAATTAAGTTTCTCTCTAAAAAATGAAGTTCCGGTTGGAGCTTACTTAAAAAAAGAAAAAATGATCTTTGCCTGGTTTGGTAAAACAGAAGAAGTTGCATCAGCCTATGATCTTTTTATAAAAGGAGAGCATAATGTAGCAAATGCTCTTGCAGTACTCGCTGTTACCAAAACATTAAACCTGCCAAACAAAAAAATAAGGGAATCATTCAATTCATTTAAAGGTGTTGAACATAGAATAGAATTTGTTAGAGAACTTGATGGAGTAGAATATTACAACGATTCCAAAGCAACCAATGTAGATTCAGTTGTAGTAGCATTGAAAAGTTTTAACAAACCAATCTATTTGATACTTGGTGGAAAAGATAAAGGGAATAATTATGATCAGATTAGGGATTTGGTTAAAGAGCACGTTGTAAAAATTTATGCGATTGGTGTATCGGCACAAAAAGTAAAAAACTATTTCGAACAAATTGTAGAAACCGAAATCAAAAACTCGCTTGAAAGCTGCGTTACTGCAGCAAGAGAAGAAGCCAAACCCGGTTCAGTTCTATTACTATCTCCAGCTTGTGCTAGTTTTGATATGTTCACCGACTATGAACATAGAGGACGAGTTTTTAAAGAAGCGGTAAATAGATTAGAATGAAATTATTAGTTAAAATATTGATTCTTCTTGTAATTGCATTTATGCTTTTGGGTGCTATCATGGTCTTTACCGCTAGCGGTACTTACAGCTTTATGAAATTCAACAATTTGTATTACTTATTTAAATCTCATTTATGGAAAGTACTTGCAGCGGGATTTCTTTTCATTGTTTTCGCAAACATTCCTTATGATATCTATAGAAAGTACACTAAACCATTGTTGATAGGAATAATAGTTGTTCTTATTCTCACATATTTTCTGGCGCCAAAAGTTAAAGGTGCCGCACGATGGATTGATCTTGGATTCATTCAATTCCAACCTTCGGAAGCAGCCAAACTTATTTTAATAATGCACCTTGCTATGATGATTGAAAAGTTTGGAGATAAAATTGCCGATTTCAAAAACGGTTTTGTCTTTACTTTAATATGGATTGCCATAGTCAGTTCACTTGTTTTGATTCAACCGAATGTAAGTACAAGTTTGATTATTGTGATAACCGGCTTTGCAATACTTTACGTGGGCGGGGCAAGATTTAAACATATCTCATTCACATTTTTAAGTGCCATCGGTCTGACAAGTGTGGCAATCGCATTTTACGAACACGCACAAAAAAGAATTATTTCCTATGTCCAAAGTTTTCTTACTGGTACCGATAATATACAAGTTACTCAAGCTAAAATTGCTTTAGGAAGTGGTGGACTCTTTGGTGTTGGTTTAGGGCATAGCAGACAAAGTGATTTATTCCTTCCCGAATCTTATGGCGATTTTATCTTTTCAATATTAGGCGAAGAGTTAGGTCTTATTGGAACATTTTCAGTTTTGTTGGCTTACTTAGTTCTCTTTGTCGTATGTCTTGTAATTGCAAAAAAAGCACAGGATAAATTTGGTCAGCTTTTAGTTTTTGGATTAGGATTTAACATCCTGATTAGTGCTTTAATAAATGCTGGAGTTGTTACCGGTTTACTTCCAACTACAGGTATTACTTTACCGTTTATAAGTTTTGGCGGAACCTCAATTATTCTTTTTGCTATATCAACGGGAATTATTGTGAACGTTGCCCTTGAATCATTAAAAACAGAAGAACTTAGGATTGCTCAGGTAGGATGAATTCAACACAAATATATCGTTTTATTTTAGCTGGTGGAGGTACAGGTGGACATTTATATCCCGCCATTGCAGTAGCTCAACAAATAAAATTATTAAAACCTGATTCCGAATTTTTATTTGTGGGTGCTTCAAATAAAATTGAATCTCGGGTTGTTCCTGAGTATGGATTTGATTTCAAATCAATCTGGATCAGTGGATTCTCCAGAAAACTAACCCTGAGCAATTTACTCGTCCCGATAAAAGTAGTTGTTTCAATGATACAATCGTTGATGATAGTAATGAAATTCAAACCAAGAGTTGCCATCGGAAGTGGCGCTTATGTATCAGGACCGGTTATTTGGGCAGCGTCAGTTTTTGGATCAAAAATAATTTTACTTGAACAGAATTCGTATCCGGGTATTTCAAATAGAATTTTAGAAAAACGAGCAGAAGAGATTCATATATCGTTCGAAGAGTCGAAAAAATTTTTTAGAAACCAGAACAAACTCAAGTTAACGGGAAATCCTGTAAGAACAAATTTGAAATTGATAAATAAAACCGAAGCTTTGAAAAAGTTTGGGTTGGATGAAAAGAAAAAAACAATTTTAGTCTTGGGCGGTAGCGGTGGTGCAAGAAATATTAACGATGCAATTGCTAATGAAATACCCGAAATAATTAAAAGAGATATTCAAATAATCTGGCAGACCGGAAAAGTATACTTTAATGAATATAAAAAGTTCGAAGGCAACAAAGTTAAAGTGTTGGATTTTATTGATGATATGAGTGCAGCTTTTTCTGCGTGCGATTTGTTAATTGCGAGAGCCGGTGCGACAACCATTACAGAAGTATCGTATTTAGGGTTACCGGTTATTTTTGTCCCGTCACCGCATGTTGCTGCTAATCATCAATATAAAAATGCGAAGGCAATCAGCGATGCGTCCGCAGCAGTGTTAATCGAAGATAAAAATCTTAAATCGCAGTTGGGCAAAACTATATTTGAATTAATTAATGATGATGCAAGACTCACATTATTAAGAAAGAACATCTCTGCATTTGCAAAACCGGGTGCAGCTAAAGTAATAGCTGAAAGTGCAATTAAAATGGCTGAAGTAATATGATTATAAAAAGATTTGATAAGGAAATCATTATATGATGATGAAAACAGTAAAGAATGTTCACTTTGTTGGAATTGGTGGAATTGGAATGAGCGGAATCGCAGAAATTTTGCTTAATCAGGGTTTTAATATTACCGGTTCCGACCTCAATAAGACAGATATTACCGAACGTCTTGAAAGTTTAGGAATAAAAATTTTTGAAGGTCATTCAGCAGATAACCTGAAAGAAGCTGATGTTGTTGTCTATTCCTCTGCTGTAACACTCGATAACCCTGAGGTTAAAGCTGCATTGGAAAAAGGAATTCCGGTTATTAAAAGATCTGAAATGCTTGCTGAATGTATGAGAATGAAATATGGAATCGGTATTGCCGGAACTCATGGCAAAACAACAACAACTTCAATGGTAGGGCTTGTATTAACCGAAGCCGGAATTGACCCAACAATTATTGTAGGTGGAAAATTAAGCAGTCTTGGCGGAACTAACGCAAGATTAGGTCAAGGTGATTATATTGTTGTTGAAGCAGACGAATTCGACAGAACATTTTTGAAGCTGACCCCAGTAATTGCTGCATTAACTACTTTAGAAAGAGAACATTTAGATACATATAAAGACCTTGATGATATTAAAGGAGCATTCGTTGAGTTTGCCAACAAAGTTCCGTTCTTTGGATTTGTAGTTCTTTGCTTAGACGAACCTGCTCTTCAAGACATTATTCCTTTAATAAACAAAAAAATTATTACTTATGGTTTAACACCCCAGGCAGATGTTCGTGCAATAAATATTTTACACAAAGAAAGATCTACGGAATTTACAGTTGTTTATAAAGGGAAAGAATTTGGTAAAATAAAACTAAACATTCCCGGTCTGCATAATGTCAGAAATTCACTGGTGGCAGTAACAATCGGGAATGAACTCGGAGTCGATTTCGAAGTAATTAAGAGAGCTCTTGAATCTTTTAACGGCGTTTACAGACGCTTCGAAAAAAAATACGACGATGAAATTATGGTTGTTGATGATTATGGGCATCATCCAACAGAAATAAACGTAACACTCGATGGAATAAGAAGAGGTTGGAACAGAAGATTAGTTGCAGTATTTCAACCGCATCTTTATTCACGTACCAGAGATTTTTATATGGAATTTGGTCGTTCTTTCTTGAACTCCGATGTTTTTATTTGTACGGATATCTATCCGGCAAGGGAGAAACCAATCGAAGGAATATCAGGTCAGTTAATTGCGGATGCTGCAAAAAAATTTGGACATAAAAATGTTCACTACGAACCAGATAAAACAAAGGTGCCGGATCTTCTTAAGAAGATTTATAAAAAGGGTGACATTATTATCACTCTTGGTGCCGGTGATATCTGGAAATATGGCGAAAAATTTATTGAAATGATTAAAGCAAAGAAATAATGACTAAAAAACAGAAAATAGTTAATCTATTAGCGATGACAATTATGATGGGATTGTTGGTTTATTTGACCATCATATTATACAATCCCAAGGATGTTAAAGTAGAATTAATTTCTCTTGATGGTAATGTTCACTTATCAAAAGAACAATACTTTGAGTTTGCTAATCTGTTGGATAAAAGTCTTTATCCGAATCTTACGCTTCAGGTGATTAAAGATAGAATTCAAAAACATCCTTACGTTGCTAAAGCTGATGTTAGATATGATGGCTCAGGTAAAGTTTCGGTTATAATTTCGGAGAAGAAGTTTGAGTCAATTCTATTATTTAATGATAAACAATATTTGATAACAGAGAATCTTCAGGTACTTCCGCTTCTTCCTAAAACCAAAAGAATTGATTATCCATTTATTTCAAATCCGGTTATTGAGAAAGTTGAACCAAAGAAATATTACAGAAAAAATTCTGATTTGGTTACGGCTGCCAAAATAATTTCTACAGTCAAATTAGTTAATCCGGAATTGTACGATGCACTTAATGTAGTTGACTTACAGAATGGTGGAGACATCATGCTCGATTTTTCCATTCTTAATTATCCTGTGATTATTGGAAGAGGCAATGAAGTAAGAAGAACAATTTATTTCAACAATTTCTGGTCTTATCTCAAAGGGAAAGAAATAAACAACATTATGCAATATGTAGATTTAAGATATGCTGAACATGTTTATTTTGGAATCCAAGAAACCTCAACAGAGGGGAATAAAAAATTATGAAGAAAAATATTATAGCTGGTTTAGATTTAGGAACAACTAAAGTCTGCGCTGTAATTGCAGAAAAAACGGATAACTCAATTAACATTCTGGGTTTCGGTGTTGCACCATCGGAAGGATTAAATAGAGGTTTAGTAGCAAACATTTCTAAAACTGCTGAAGCAATTACCGAAGCTATGAATATTGCTTCAAACCGGGCTGGACTTACAGTAAAAGAACTTAATGTAGGTGTCGCCGGTGAACATATAACAAGTCTAAGGCACAGAAATTATGTAACTATAAATAATCCGGAACATGAAATAACAGCAGCAGATTTGGAAAGATTAAAATCAGATGTTCTTACAATTAGAATTCCTTCTGATCGCCAAATCCTCCACATAATTCCTGAAGAGTATTTTGTTGATTATCAAGGTGGAATAGATGATCCAATTGGAATGTGCGGACAACGCCTTGAAGCAGTCAATCATGTTGTGCTTGCTTCTGTTCCCGCAATTCAAAACATAAAAAAATCTGTTGAAAGAGCCGGCTATGTGGTAAAAGAATATATCCTTCAACCTGTTGCTTCAAGTTTGTCTGTGCTTGAAGAAAATGAAAAGGACTTAGGAATTCTATTAATCGATATTGGTGGAGGAACAACTGATTTAGCGATCTATCACAAGAAAGCAATAAAACATACAAAAGTAATTGGTGTAGCCGGCAATCAGGTTACAAATGATATACGGGAAACATTAGGTATTGTAACAGCTGATGCAGAAAAACTGAAAAGAGAATACGGTTACGCAATTGAAACAGCCATAATTAAAGACGAAGACATTTTTATTAAAGGTGTTGGTGCTCGTGGAAATATTAAAATACCTGTTACGCTTCTTACTCAAATTATAAGTGTAAGAATGAGAGAATTATTTTCATTGATAGAAAATGAATTACGTAACAGCGGATTTAAAAATAAAATAAAAGCCGGGGTTGTATTGACCGGTGGTGGTTCACTATTGAAAGGATGTACTGAACTTGCCGAGGATGTTTTCGGATTGCCGGCACGAATTGGTGTTCCGCTCGAGTTAGGAACGGGATTATCCAACGAAGTTGAAAGTCCCGAGTTTGCAACAGTTGCCGGATTAATAAAAGGAGTCCCGGGTAAATCAGCATCGGAAGGATTTACAACAGTTAAGACAACCAGTAAAAAAATAAATTTTAGTAAAGCATTTAAAAAAGTACAAGATTTTTTTGAAAAACTATAAAATACCACAACAAGGAGGTTATATGCCTAGATTCGTTACTCTTGATTTTGAAGAACCAAAAAAACTCTCTGCTCAAATTAAAGTTGTTGGAGTTGGAGGCGGGGGCTGTAATGCCATCGATAGCATGATCAAAAGGGGCTTAAGCGGTGTTGAATATGTTGCTGTTAATACCGATGCTCAGGTTCTTGAATGTAGTCTTGCTATGCACAAAGTTCAGGTCGGTACAAATGTTACACGTGGACTCGGTGCCGGCGCAGACCCTAACGTTGGTAAAAAAGCGATTGAAGAAGACCGCGATAAACTGACCCATATCTTAGAAGGCAGCGATATGGTTTTTGTTACTGCCGGAATGGGTGGTGGTACCGGAACAGGTGGAGCACCAATAGTTGCATCGATTGCTAAAAGTTTAGGCGCATTGGTAATCGGAATTGTTACCAAACCTTTTGCATGGGAAGGTAAGCAAAGAATGAAGAATGCAGAAGAAGGAATAAAAGAATTAAAGCAATATGTCGATAGTTTGATTGTTATTCCCAATGGAAGAATTTTAAGTATTCTTGATAATTCAACAGCTGCACGTGCTGCATTCGACAAACCCAACGAAGTTCTTTATGAAGCAACCAGAGGTATTGCTGATATTATTACGATTACAGGAATAATTAACGTTGACTTTGCTGATGTTCGGACAGTTATGAAAGAAAGCGGTCAAGCGTTAATGGGTTGTGGAATTGCAAGTGGAGAAAATCGTGCTATAGAAGCTGCTCAAAAAGCAATTTCATCACCTCTGCTTGAAGGCATTTCTATTAAGGGCGCCAAAAATATTCTTCTCAATGTCTCCGGTTCATCTAATATGACTATGCAGGAAATTGAAGAAGGTAACAAAGTTATATATGAAGCTGCCGGTGAAGAAGCCAATATAATTTTTGGACTAGTGAACAAAGAAGAAATGGCTGAATATATTTCTTATACAGTAATTGCTACTGGTTTTGGTTCTGAAGTAACTTCTAATACTATCAGTAATATAAAGAAAGAAAAAGAAGAAAAGGTTAAAGAAAAGAAAACTGTGGCTGTAGGTGGTTTTTCAAAAGGGAAAATAGAAGTTGATCAAAATGCTGATTTGACCGTTCCTACTATTCTCAGATATAAACCAAAAGGCAGTGACCCTGAACTGTTTTCTGAAGATTCTATTTTCCAGAGCGGTTTCAAATCAGAAAAAAATTATTACTCTGAAGAAGAAGAAAATTATCCTAAGTCTAAATTTGACGAAGAGGATAGTTCATCGTTCTTGAGAAAAATAATGGATTAATAAAAATGGTGAAATATGTGGGGGATTATTTTAATTACTTTAATGCTTTTTGTATTAATTTTTATGTCAAGTAAAGCGGTAAAGATTTTTAACTACTTCCGTTCTGACATAGAATGATTTGATTAAAAGGGCTGTTTTTGATTTTCCCTTGTTGTGGTGACGAGCGGATAAATAGAAAATCAATGCAGCCTTTTTATTTTTTTAGTTTGTGCTCTCGATTATACTCTAAAGTCTGTTTTCTTTTTAATTCTAAATTACTAACTTGCCCACACAAAAAATTAAAGGAATTATGAAAAAATTATTATCAATCCTGTTGTTGCTTTTATTCTTAAAACCTTCTTTTGCACAGGAAGGTGAAGACGTTGGCTGGGTAGCACGTTTTGGTTTAGCCGGCGGTTTTAATCCATCTTTTGTATTCCCAAATCTTGATCCTCTAAATGTTGAAGTGACAAAAATGGGGTTGAGTGAACTCTCAAGTTCCGGTATGTTCTTATGGGGCGGTGGAGGATACGCTTATATAATGTTGATTGACAATTTAAGATTAGGCGGCATTGGATTAGGTGGATCCACAAGTAGTAACGGAGTTGTTAGTGGTTATAACAGAGAAGTTGTTTATAGTTTTGGTCTTGGCGGTGTTACCGTTGAATATACATTACCCTTTATAAAACATGTTGCAGTTTCACTTGGTGCTATTGTTGGAGCCGGTTCTCAAAGTATTGAAATTTATCAGAACAAAAATGACTACACTTGGGGGAGCATTTGGGGAAAGGTAAATAGTTCAGGAATAACTATGCACGATGATGTTAATTATGAAATTACCAATACTTTCTTTACGGTTGTCCCCACAATAAATCTGGATTTACCGATTAACCGTTTTGTTGCTTTAAGATTCGGCGGTGGTTACATATTCAATTTCAATGATAGTTGGAAAGTAAATAACGGTAGAAACATAAGCGGTGTTTACAAGGAACTAACATCTAATAATTTCTTCATTCAGACAGGAATCTATTTCGGTTTCTTTGCCTTTTAATCATGAAAAAAATATTAGTTACCGGTGGTGCAGGATTTATTGGAAGCAACTTCATTAGATATATTTTATCAAAGCGAACCGACTTATTTATTCTGAACCTGGATAAATTAACTTATGCCGGAAATCTCGAAAATTTAGTCGATGTTGAAAATCATCCCAACTATAAATTTGTAAAAGGCGACATTACCAACAATGAACTTATTGATTATCTGTTCAAAAAATATTCTTTCGAATATGTGATTAACTTTGCTGCGGAATCGCATGTGGATCGCAGTATCCTTGGATCTGAAATTTTTTACATAACAAATGTTGTTGGTACAAATGTTTTGTTGGAAGCATCTAAGCGATATGGAGTGGAAAAGTTTGTGCAGATTTCTACTGATGAAGTTTACGGAAGTTTAGGTCCAACCGGTTTGTTTACAGAGGAAACTCCTTTATCTCCCAATAGTCCATATTCTTCCAGTAAAGCTGCTGCTGATTTAATGGCACTTTCATTTCATCATACATTTGGTTTGCCGGTAGTTATAACCCGTTGCTCTAACAATTACGGACCTTATCAATTCCCCGAAAAATTAATTCCTTTAATGATTATTAATACACTCAACAATAAAAAATTACCTGTTTATGGCGATGGACTAAATGTAAGAGATTGGATTTATGTATTAGATCATAATAAAGCCGTTGAACTCGTGCTTGAGAGAGGAAGGGTTGGAAATGTTTACAATATTGGCGCAAGTTGCGAAATGAAAAATATCGATATTGTTAAGTTGATTCTCCGTAAAATGAATAAATCTGAAGACCTTATCGAATTTGTTAAGGATCGACCGGGACATGATAAAAGATATGCAATCGATTCATCAAAGATTCAGAACGAATTAGGATGGAAACCAGCATTTAATTTTGAGACAGCAATTCAATCTACTATTGACTGGTATCTAACAAACAATGCCTGGTGGGAGAAAATAATTTCGGGTGAATATCAAAAATATTATGATATTCAATATGGAAATCGTTAATTTTGCACAAAACTTATTGGAGTGATTGCCTACTGCCAAATTTTACCTTTCTATTTCTTCTTAAAAGTTTTTTAAAAAATATATATTAGAATGAAAGTCCTTCAGATTAATAATTCTTTTTCAAAAAGAGGCGGGGCAGAAGCTGTCTTTTTAAATACTATTTCATTATTAAGAGAAAAAGGAGTAGAGGTTATTCCTTTTTCAAAGAAAGGGCTTGATTCTGTTTATGAACCTTACCAAAAATATTTTGTACCATCTGATCCTTCAACTTTGTTCAGCAGATTTTATTCTAAAACCAGTAAAGAATACTTAATAAAATTAGTAGAGAATGAAAAACCCGATATTGCACATATTCACAATATTCATGGAGAAATAACTTTTTCTATTTTACCCGAATTGAAGAAAAGAGGAATCCCGATAGTCGCAAGCATTCATGGATTTAAATATTTATGTCCGGCTTGGGTGTTTATTAACGGTAAGGGTGAAATCTGTGAAAAATGCAAGACAGGTAAATATTATAATTGTGTATTAAATAATTGTTCACGGTCAGGTATATTTAAAAGTTTTCAACTTGCTATGGAAAGTTATTTGAGGGATTGGATTTTCCCTTATTCTGTTTTTTTTGATTACTTTCTATTTGTCAGTAAGTTCACAAAAGAAAAATATATTGAATTCAATCCTTCTATCGAAAATAGAAGTGATTACTTGTACAATTTTTCAAGTAATTTTGAAAACCAAGAAAAAGGAAAGCACAAAAAATATTTTTTATATTTAGGAAGATTAGATTATGAAAAGGGAATATCAACTTTAATTTCGGCTTTTAAGAATTTACCTGATGAGCGATTAATTATTGCGGGTGATGGACCTTTAAGAAGTTATGTTAATTATAATAAATCGGATAATGTTGATTATGTGGGTTATAAAACAGGTAATGAAATTGAAAAACTTATTAAAGAGGCATTTTTTGTTATTATACCATCAGAATGTTATGAAAATAATCCAATGGCAATAGTAGAAGCTTACTCGAAAGGGAAACCTGTTGTTGCAACAAATCTTGGTGGAATTCCCGAAGTAGTTGAAAATGGGAAAACCGGTTTTCTTTTTGAAGCTAAAAATCAAACACAGCTTATGGATGTAATTCGGAATATTTCTACCTTAAATTCGGAACAATATGAAGCAATGTGCAATAATGCTTTCCTTTATGCACAGAATAATTTTAATCCCGAAAAATATTTTAACAAATTGATTAGCATTTATAAGGAACTAATTCAGAAAAAAAAGTAGGTTTAAAATGAGATTATTACGAATCGTTATCTTATTCTTTCTTTTCTTCCAAGGTTTATTTGCACAACTCTTAGAAAAATCAATCTCGAATAAGAAAGAAACTAGTTTACTTCAACCAATTTCGGTAACAATTGGTGGAAACTTTATTGTGACTGGTTCTTTTACTGCCTTTACTTCTCAAAGGGTAGATCATTTTATTACTCAGGTCTATAGCGAAGCGCAAAGCAACGCTTTGAGTAGTTTAAATCAAATTGAAGCTAAACAAAAAATTTTAGTGGAATTGTCAAAATATCCGTTAAGAGATATCACCTTAAAGCGTGCAAGCGGAGAAGTAATAAAAATTGATTTACTCAAATTTCGTTTAACCGGCGATTTTAAGTATAACCCTTATCTTATGAATGATGACGTAATAATTTTTCCGGGTCATGATGAGAAAACAAATTTCATAGAAATAGATGGTGCGGTTAATAATCCAATAAAATTTCAGTTTGTGGAAGGTGATAAGCTTTCTGATGCAATTTTATTCGCCGGAGGCATTAACAAAAGTTTTGAGAACGTTACTACTGCAGAGATATCAAGATTACATGAAAAAGGAACGCGCGAGGAATTAATTAAAGTTGATCTATCAAACGATTTTGAATTGATGAGGGGAGATAGAATAAGGATACTTTTCGAACAAAATAATAAAAGGGAATTCAAAGTACTGGTTTTAGGTGAAGTAAATACACCCGGTTATGTCTACATAACAAAAAATAATTCCACTATTAAAGAAGTAATTGATAAAGCAAATGGATTTACATCTAATGCATGGTTGCAAAGGGCGGAATTGCTAAGAGGTACAAGTGAAACACAGTTACTTAAAATGGAATCTTTACGTAAATCTTTTGAGAAGGATAAAAATTTTAACGTACTGTTGTCCGAACGATTATTAAATGAATTAAATGTGGAGCAACTAAAATTGTTTAGAATGGCAGATACTTTCCCACAGGATTCAATGGTTGTAATTATCGATAATGCTTTAAGATTGATTGACAAGAAAAGCATAATTGATTTTACTAAGATTTATTCGGATTCCGTTTCCGATGGTAACTATATTGTAAGTGATGGAGATATAGTTGTTGTTCCAAAGAAGGAAGACCTTGTCTTTGTATTTGGTCAGGTTAAAAATCCCGGTTACTTAAAATATGAGGAAGGGAAAAAACATAATTATTATATAAACAGAGCCGGTGGTTTGGGAGAAAGAGCTGAGGATGAAGTAAAAATTATCAAAGGTAACTCGTATGCTTGGGTTACCGCAGACGAAAAGTCTAAAATTGATCCGGGAGATTTTATATATATCCCCAAAAATGTTCCTAAGTCGTTTGAATATTATCTTAGAGCAATTGGTAACATATCAAGCGTTGTGACAGCAATTGCGACCATCATACTTATTGTAATTCAAGCGGGTAAATAACTTTTATAATTTTATATATAAATTTTTGGAAAATGCTATGAATAATAATCAGATCGAAAGCAAAGAAGGACAAATTAAAGTCGGCTCAACTTTTTTTGAGTTTATAACTACTACTGTTAAATATAGATGGTTTCTTTTCTGGTTTGTACTATTAATTACTGCCGGAGCCACCATTTATGCCTTAGTAGCGCCTAAATGGTATAAAGCAACAACATCTGTATTTCCGGCAGAACGAACTGATTTTCTTGGTGGACTCTCAGGGTTATCTAATCTTGTAAAGAATTTTTCTCCTTCACGTGGTTTAGCAGCTTTAACAGGAGCAAACGAATCAGATAGATACATTGCAATTCTTAAATCATCTTCTGTGATCGATGATGTCATTTCTAAATTTGAATTAAGAAAAGTTTATGACATGGAAGATGAATGGTATGAAAAAGTGTACAAAGAATTTACTTCGAATGTTGATATTGTAGTACAAGATGAAGGTAACTTAACTATCGATGTATATGATAAAGATCCTCAGAGAGCTGCCGATATTGCCAATTATATGATTGAAAGATTAAATGAAATAAATACCAGAATGAGCGTAACTAATGCTAAAGCAAATAGAGAGTTTATCGAAAAAAGATATTTCCAGAATATTGCTGATATTAATAATCTTGAAAATTCAATGAAAGAATTTCAGCAAAAGTATGGAGTAATAGCTGTTCCTGAACAACTTGAGGCAACTGTTAAATCAATGTCTGAAATTTATGCAGAACTTTATAAGAAAGAGATTGAGTTAAATGTATTCAAACAAACTTATGGTAAAGATCACCCTTTGACATTAAATGCAGACATTGAAATGAAAGAAATAAAAAAGAAGATAGATTTATTAAATAAAGGAACGGATACTTCACAAAAAGATGTAAAATTATTAATTCCTTTTAAACAAGCTCCTGAATTAGGAAATGAGTACTTGAAGATTTACCGGAATTTAGAAATACAATACAAAATTCTTGAGTTCATCCAACCGCTCTATGAACAAGCAAAAGTTGAAGAAGTGAGAAGCACTCCGTCTGTAGTTGTTTTAGACAAAGCGTACCCGCCCGATAGAAAAGCCAAACCAAAAGGGACAATCTTTGCGCTGGTTTCTTTTGTTTCATCAACAATATTTGGATTCTTTTTAATCTTCTTATTTGAGTTGTTTAACAAAATGAAAGTATCAGATCCTGTAAAACATAGTTACATAAAGAACCAGTTGAAAAAGGATTTTATGCGATTAACATTTAGAAAAAATAAAGTTTGAGATGACTGAAATATCAAGGATACGTAGGAATTCAATTTTTTCTCTGCTTTCAATTTCATCACGGTTGGTAGCTAATGTAATCGTTTTTTGGTTTATAGCGCGATATTATGGACCGGAAGTATTTGGTCAGTTTACATTGGCACACACAATTTCAACGTTGTTTATTTTATTTGCTGATTTTGGATTTGATATTTTACTTACAACTGAAGTAGCACGAGAAAAAAATCTTGCAAACAAATTTTTTCGTCAGTTCTTCTCGTTAAAAATAGTTTTTACTTCTGCAGCACTTATTGTTATGTGGGTGCTTGCTTTGATAAACAATTTTAGTCCGGCCTCAAGAAATTTAATTTTAGTATTTAGCTTTTATACAGTATTTACTACCCTTACGAATTTTCTGTTTGCGCTTTATAAAGGTTTCGAAAATCTGGAATATGAAACGAAAGTCTCTCTTCTTATTAATTTAAGTCTTTTGCTGACAATAGTATTATTAATTCTATTAAAGGCAGATATAATATTTATCGGTCTTGCTTTTGTAGTAACTCGTTTTTTTGGTTTTATTGTAGGGATATATTACTCGCGTAAGGTTTTACCGGAAATATCTTATAAATTACTCTTTGATGGAATCAGTGAAATAAAAGGGAAAGTACTTGTATTTGGTTTTCATCTTTTTTTCAGCTACCTCTTTTTTCAAATAGATACAATACTATTGTCTTTTTGGAAAGGGGATTACGAAGTTGGCATTTATCAATCGGTATTCAAACTAATTATGCTTCCGTTAGTTATACCTGATATTTTTATTAATACATTAATGCCGGTTCTCGCAAGATTGCATTCGGAGAATATAGAAAAGTGGAAGAAGGTTGGATATATGATGAATAAATTATTAATTGCTGTTGTTCTTCCCATGTCTGTAATTCTTTACATCTATTCTGAGCAGATAATTTACCTGATTTATGGTAAACAAAATTATTCCTCGGCTATTCCAATCTTAAAAGTATTTGCTGTAATTCTGTTTGTCCGCTTTTCTTTAGAAACTTATGCGTTGATGTTGACTACATCTAATAGACAAGTAATTAGGTTGAGAGTAGTGATTTTTGCCACGATTCTTAACTTAATATTAAATTCATTTTTCATTCCTGAATATGGGGCTTTTGGCGCTGCTATTGTTTCTTTAGTTACAAATACTTTTGTCGGAGCAGCTTACATTCTTTCTACAAAATCTTTATTCAAGGAATGGATGTTAAACTTTAAGACTATGTTTTTCTTAATTGTATCAATGATTATTGGATACATCACCAGCAATTTAATTTCCATAAATATTTTTATTGGAGCTTTTGCTTTGCTAATTGTTTTTATTCTTATTTCATATAATTTCTTTTTTTCTAAAGAGGAACGGGATTTAATATTTACAAGAGATTTCAAACTCTCTTTCTTTAATAAAAACTTATGAGTTATATCTCTCTATTTTGTTTCATATTCTTTTTCTTGTTAATTCTGTCGATGCTGAGGAGCAGAGCAGACATATTTGCACCGGCACGGATATTTTTGCTTGTCTGGTCATTGGCAATCGGTTTGGCTGACTTAAAGCTAAGCAGATTTCAAATCGAATGGACTGCATACAGTTGGATTATATTATTAATTGCCATTCTCTCTTTTACGATTGGTGTCTTTGTAATTTATTCAGTTAATTCCGATAAAGATGTTTTGGAAATCGAGGGGATAAGAGAACAGTTCAAAGGTTTCCAATTAGATTCTCAATTCTTGTTAAGAATAATTTACATTTTATTTGTTTTGTACATTCTTTCTTATCTGATCAGTTATTTAATCATTGGCTATTTCCCATTATTTTCAGTTCGTCCGTCTGAATCCAGAGTTGGATGGGGTATTTTTGGTTTTGGTTTACTTAACCATATGGCTCCACCAATTTTGTTTTTTATTACTCTTTATATAGTGTTTATTAAGGGTGAGTTGGTAAATAAAGTATTTTTGATTGTTGTTGCTTTAATGACAATGGCGACAAATCTCTTTCTTCTACATCGATTTGATTTGGTTTTATGGTTAGTTGTAACTTCAGTCTTTCTTTTCTATACAACAGATAAGATGAAGTTTAGAAATGTTATAATAATATTGATCTTTTTTATCGCTTTAATGTATGGAGTTTCTGCCTTAAGATTAAGCAGATATGTTACGAATCTTTTGTATTACTTGGCTGAAATGAAATTCAGTGTAAAGTATGCTTTCCTGACTGAGCCATATATGTATATCAGTATGAATTTAGAGAACTTTGCAAATGCAGTTGACAAACTTCAAACTTTCGATTACGGATTCAATACTTTTAATTTTTTGCTTGCTCTAACCGGTTTACAAGATATGATTTTTGAATATGCTGCCATAAAAGATTTTCCGCATATAATTACGAGTAATTATAATACATATTCATCGTTATTTGCTTATTATAAAGATTTTGGCGTTATAGGAATCGGATTTATTCCATTTTCATTAGGAATGCTAATTGCCGGTTTACACAAAAAAATGAGAAAGGAACCGAATCTTACAACAATAGCAGTTTATGGTGTTTTTGTTTTTGTAATGATTTTTTCTTTCTTTGTTAATGCGTTAGGATGGTTGCATTTTATTTTTAACTTATCGCTATTCTATTTTATATCAAGAATGATAATTTCCAGAAGTAATCAGAAAAGTGCTACATAGTTTTTAACTTTTTTGCGTGTAAATTTTTTCTAAGCTTTTGATATAGTTATCAAGATTATTTTCATAAATAAATCGGGAAACAGATAGTTTATTAAATTCGTTAATATAATTTTGCTCTAAGTATTCAATTGCATTTATCCACGAATCAATTTCGTTAGGCGAATAGGTTTTACCACAACCAATAATTTTCTCTACGCTTTCTTTCATCCCTCCTAAGTCTGGTACGATAGGAATTATATTTAAAGCAGCAGCTTCTAAAACTGACATAGGAGCATTTTCATACCAGGAAGAACTCATACAAAAATATTTTGCATCTTCAATTTCTTTGATTAGCTGCTCACCTACCATAAATCTTTTTATCTTGATGAAATCTGAAGCGCTGCTCTTGTTTTTCAGGTTGTATAAAAATTCTTCTTCTTCACCTTCGCCAATTAGAACAAGTTCGAAATCGTTTTTTATTGATTCTTTCCATTTCGTGAAAGCATTAATTAAAAAACCTAAGTTTTTTTCCCTTGTAAATCTTCCGAAGTAACAAATCTTATTTTTCTTCTGTGATATCGGTATTTTGATTTGTATTTCTTTAATGGGGTTTCTTACAACAGAAATTTTAGCTGGTGATATACCATCCTGAATCAGTTTTTCCTTTAAAAATTCGCTTGGGCAAATAAAGTGGTCAACAACAAATTTATGTTTTAGAAGATTATCGGATACAAAACTTCTTACTGCTTTAATGATAGAATAAATTAATCCTCGTCTTTCGCAATTTTGAATTAGTATCGGGTATTTGAATTTCGTTCCGATACATTTTTCGCATAACTGTTTTGTTCTGAAGTTATACAAACTGGAGTTAGGACATATTAAATGAAAATCGTGTAAAGTCTGGATTACTTTAATGGGTTTTATTCTATTTATTTCTTTTATTGCTTTTAGAATGGAGGGGGATAAAGCAGAAAAAAATCCATGGAGATGAATAATATCTATATCATTATTCCGTAAATATATTTTTAATTGTTTGTAATTGTAATAAGAAAATATATAGTCAATAGTTCCCTTTATTTTGTTTTCATTTTCCCAGGTTTTGAAATTAATATCAGGCTCTTCTGTTATCAGTGAATCTTTTACAAAGGCAGAAACATTAGTTGCCCCATAAATATTAAGTCGAGTTATATTAAAAACGGTTTCAGCACCACCATGTCGAACGTAATTGTTGATATGTAGAATTTTCAAAACTTATCCATTTTGTTTACTCAAAAAATAACCAAATTGTTATACTGTTTCTAATTTTCTTATTTTTTGATGGTTAATTTAGTATTAACTAAAAATTGATAATAAACTATTCGGTTAAGCATTTGTGAAAATATTTTATCTTACTCCAAGAGTTCCTTTTCCTATTGATAAGGGTGATAAACTCAGAGCTTTTTATCAAATAAAGTATCTTTCTGAAAAGCATGAAATATTTCTCTATTCTTTAGATGAAAATAGAGTTTATAAACCATATAACAACCCCTTAAATCAATACTGTAAAAAAGTAAAAGTAGTTCAACTCACACGTTTACAAATACTCATAAATTTGCTCAAAGGTATCTTTTATGATGTGCCATTCCAAACATCTTATTATTATTCAGAAAAGATAGAAGAGGATATTTGTACTATCATAAATGACTTTAAACCCGATTTGATTTATTGTCAATTAATCCGAACAGCTAAGTTCGTTGAAAATATTTCTAATATTCCTAAAGTTATTGACTACGTTGATGTAATTTCCAAAGGATTGGAAAGGCGTTTACAGAAATCAAATATTTTTCTAAAACTTTTGCTTAGATGGGAATTAAAACGTGCTATAAAATATGAGGAAAAAGTTTACAAAATCTTTAACGAAAAAATAATTATTACAAGTGAAGACAAAAACCTTCTTCCATTTGATCAAAAGCATAATGTAAGAGTTATTCCTAATGGAATTGATCTTGAATATTTTCACCCAATAGAATCCGAAAAAAAATGTGACATATTATTTTCGGGTAATTTAAGTTACCCGCCCAATATAGATGCGGCAGAGTATTTAGTTAAAGAAATTATGCCGTTGGTTTGGCAATGGGATAATAAGGTTACCGTCACTATTGCCGGTGCTTCACCCAAGAAGAGAATACTATCCCTTGCTTCTGAAAGAGTTAAGATAATTGGTTGGACTGAAGACATAAGAGATATTTATAAAAGGGCAAAAATATTTATTGCCCCACTTCAAATCGGGACAGGACTGCAGAATAAACTTTTGCAAGCAATGGCAATGAAATTACCTTGTGTTGTAAGTGAGCTTACTGCAAAAGGTCTTGTAAGCCATAATTGTGATTTTATACTTGTTGCAAAGACTAAAGAAGAATATGTAGACTTTATAAAAACCCTTTTGACCGATAAGGAATATGCAAGTAAAATAGCTGAAAATGGTTTCAATTATGTTTCTGATAATTATAGCTGGAAAAAAATTATTAATGATTTAGACATGATTCTTCAAAAAGCAACACTGTAAGGAATTAGTTTATCCAAAAAATCACTAAAAATATTTTTTCGCTATCTATTGGACAAGGACTTTCACTTGCACTGAATTTCATTTCATTTGTTCTTGCTGCAAGATATTTAACAGTTCACGATTTTGGACTCTTCGGTTTTCTTGTCGCAGTCGTTGGAATCCTTTCTAAAGTGATTGATTTTGGTTTAGGTCCTATTGTCTTTAGGGAATTATCAAATGAAGAGGAAGGCGATAAACTTTTAAATAGCGCTATCTCAATCCGGTTAGTTATTTTTTTCTTCCTATTGGGAGTATATAATGTAGTTGTTTACTTTCTTGATTTTACATTAAAGGAAATAATTCTATCGAATATTTTATTCATTAGTATTATCCTTTCTTCAAGAATGGCGAACTTCAGAGAATTGCTGGCAACTCCTTTTAAGGTTCAACTCAAAATGCATTACCCAATGACCTTAACTATTCTTGATAGTCTATTATTCCTTATTCTTGTGGCAATTATGCCGATAGTGAAAGGTGGAATCTATTATTTTGTCTTATCCTATGTTTTTTCAACGTTACCCGGGTTTATAATACAATTTGTTTTTCTCGAAAAGAAATTCGATTTCAAACCAAAATTTATTTTTTATAAAGCCGGCTGGTTAATAAAAGAATCTTATCCCTTAGCCGGGTTTGTTCTTTTGGCAATTGTCTATCAGCAATTTGATGTGGTTTTACTTACGTCATATAAAGATGAATACTCTGCCGGTATTTATTCCGTAGCATCACGTTTAACAATGCCGTTAAATATTATTCCGAGTGTTGTTGTAACAACAGTATTTCCTTATCTGGTAAAAAATAAGTACGATAAGTTAAAAACTGATTCAATTAATTCAGTCATATATAAAGTTTTATTTCTTATCTCTTTTGTGTTTGCCATTCTATTTTCGTTTCGTTCGGAAACAATAGTTACGCTTTTATTCGGTCAAAAATTTCGTTCTGCGGGGTTACCTTCTGCTATGATTTTTTGGTCGCTTGTATTCATGTTTTTCAATTACTTTACACTTGATTTATTAACTGCGCATAGCAAACAGATTATCAATTTAATCTATTCACTTCTGTTAGTTTTCTCCAATACACTTTTTAATATTCTACTGATACCGGAATATTCTTATGCTGGAGTTGGATTTGCTAAAGTAATTGCCGGTTTTATTGGTTTTGCATTTTTATTCTGGGCTTTGAATAAAAGCGGATTCAATTTGTTATTCATTAAGACAAGATTTTTCTTGTGGACATTGATAGTAGCGTTTATTGTGTACTTGTTATCGTTTCTACCTCTTGTTCTATATCTTTTACTTTCGGTAATAACCATCTTTTTCTCACTAAAGCTTTTTAGATATTTTGAAAATGAAGAGTGGAATTTACTTTTTCGATTAATAAACAGAGAGAAATGGAGCAGCTACTTCAGCAAATAGATGTATCAGTAATAATTGTTAACTACAATTCATTCCATTTACTTGATAAGTGTTTGGATTCATTTTACAAATTTTGTAATGGAACGAATAATGAAGTTATTGTTGTTGATAACGGTTCGACTGAAGGTGATATAAGGTCGGTAACAGATAAATATCCTAATCTAATATTAATTAAGAACAATACTAACATTGGATTTGCTGCTGCTAATAACAAAGGATTGTTGAAAGCAAAAGGAAAGTATTCATTAATTCTTAATAATGATACAATTTTTACAGAGGACTCGGTTAAAAGAGTTTTTGATTTTGCCGAAACATATTCCGAACAACTTTTTGTAGGTATTCAGTTACGTAATATTGATGGAACAAAACAAGAAAGTATTGTCATGTTTCCATCCATTTGGAATGGATTTACCGAGAATTTCTTTTTGTATAAACTTTTTCCCAAATCAAAAATATTTAATAAGTACTATCAGAATTATATTGATTTTTCAACTCCGGTTGAAGTTGATGTTATACGCGGTGCTTTTATGTTTTGTAAAACCGAAGCACTAAAAAAATTAAATGGTTTTGATGAACGTTTTTATTTTTACTCGGAAGAAACAGATTTGTGTAAACGATTAAAGAAAATCGGTGGCAAAGTTATTTTCTTTCCATCTACTTCTATTATTCATTACGGAGGAGCAACCGCCGACTCAAATTTATGGTTTAAATACAAAAATCAAACTATCGGTAAAATTCAGTATTATCAAAAACATTTTTCTGGGTTTGCTTTTTTTCTATTGATAATTATTCATTGGCTCGGGCTGTTTCTAAGATTTGTACTTTATTCTATCGGAGGAATTCTAACATTAAATAAAAAATTAGTTCTAAAAGGATATTATTTTTTAAGACAAATATTTGTTTACCCTAAAAATAAATTTGTATAAAAATGAAAATTCTTCAGATACTTCCTAAAATTCCTTATCCTCCAACCGATGGTCACAAAAAAAGTATGTGGGGAATTATAAAACACTTATCCAATAAAGGTCATGAAATTGATATAATTGCCTATAAGCAAAATCAGAATTACGAACAGTACCTGAAAGAGATAAACAACTTCGCACGACTTTTTGTAGTTGATGTTCATACTAAAAATAAATTGAGCGGTGCTGTCATAAACTTATTTAGTAATGTTCCATACAATCTTAGCAAATATCAGACGAAAGAATTTGAGAACTATTTAACCTCACATCTATCAAAACATAATTACGACATAATTCATATAACAAATGCACACATGGGTTGGGTGATCGACATTGTTCGAGAGATAACGAAAACACCAATTGTTTTGCGTGAAGAAAATTTTGAGTTGACGATTATGGAGAGATATTATAAAAATCAGACAAATTTTTTATTGAAGATTTATGCCTATTTGCAATACAAAAAATTTCTTGAGTATGAACCGGCTTTATGTAGCAAATTTGATAAATGTATAATGATGAGCCGTGAAGATGAATTGCGTTTGAAAGAATTAAACCCTGAAGCAAAAACAAAAGTAATCCCACTTGGCATTGATACTGAATTACTGAATATTGAAAGAACTGAGGCAGAAAAATATTCTCTTGTTCATGTCGGGTCATTAGATTGGTATCCAAACTATGATGGATTAAAATGGTTCGTGAATAAGATATTCCCGTTGGTTGTAAAACGTTCTAACGAAGTGAAGCTATATCTTTACGGGGGTGGAATTACAAAAAATTTTTATTTTCCTGAATCAGTTAAAGGTAATATAATTGTAAAGGGTTTTGTAAATAATATTTGGGAAGATGTTAAAAATAAGTCTCTTGCTGTTGTCCCACTTAGGATCGGTAGCGGTATTCGTGTAAAAATTCTTGAAATGCTTGCATCAGGAATAAATGTTATAACTACATCATTGGGAAAAGAAGGAATACCAGCTGAAGACGAAAAAGAATTATTAATTGCAGATGCCGAAGAAAAATTTGCAGAAAAAATTATTGATTATTTTAATGGTAATTATGACAAGATGAATCTTACAGAAAACGGAAAGAAACTTATCAAAGAGAATTTTTTATGGGATAAGGTTGCAGAACAATTTGAATTAACTTACAAAGAGCTAATTACTTAAAATGATGCTGTTTTTAGAAATATTATTTTATCTGAGTTGTTTTTTAATCATTAACTCATTTTTTATTTATCCGGTTGTTTTGTTTATAAAAAACAGAAAATATTCTAAGAGAGTTGGTGATTTCAATTATAATCCCTCTGTTTCAATTCTTATTGCAGCGTATAATGAAGAAAAAGTAATTGAAGAAAGAATAAAAAATATTTCGGAATTAAATTACGATCTTAGCAAAGTTGAGGTATTTATTGGCTCGGATGCCTCGACAGATAGAACAAACGAAATTCTGACCGAGCAAAAGAAAAAATATAGTTGGCTTAACATTTATTTATCTAAAGAAAGACAAGGTAAAGCCGGAATACTTAACCAACTTTATAAACAAGCAAAAAACGAGATATTAGTTTTTACTGATTCAAACACTATTTTTCATAAAGATGCTTTGAAAAATTTAATAGAAGATTTTTCTGACAATCAAATTGGCGGTGTATGTGGAAGATTGATACTAGTAGATAATGAAAAAAGTAAAAGCGAGGGTGTTGAAGAAGTTGAATACTGGAAATATGAAACAATGATTAAAAAACTTGAAGGACAACTTGGAATATTGCTTGCTGCTAATGGAGGTATCTTTGCGATAAGAAGGGAATTGTTCAATCAGATCCCTACATTAAATGCCGTTACCGATGATTTGTTTATTTCTCTTTCGGTTATTTCGCAAGGATATAAGTTCTCTTATAGAAACGATGCTGTGGCTTACGAAGAAACCGGAAAAGATGTTAAAGCAGAATACAAAAGAAAGGTTCGTTTCGGAGCGACGAATTTCGAAACGCTTTTATTCTTTAAAAAATTGCTTTGGAGTAAAAATAAATTTTTAAGCTATGCTTTCTTTTCACATAAAGTGACAAGATGGTTTTTGCCATCTTTACTTTTAATATTATTTGTAACCGGTATGATTCTTTCTGATTATAATGACCTTATTCACAAAATATTTTATTTACAGGTCATTATTTATTTACTCGCTTTGTGCGGTTATTTACTCTCTAAGATCAAACTGAGAATTCCTGTTTTTTCTATTCCTTATTTTTTTGTCGTCTCCAACATTGCCATAGCAGAGGGTTTTATAAAATTTATTAAAAAAGAACATAGTGTAATCTGGAACTCTACAGAGAGATAAAATGAAATATGATATTATAATAGTTGGTGCAGGTATTGTCGGGCTGGCTTCCGCTCTTAAAATTCTTGAAAAAAATCCAGCTCTCAAGTTATTGATTATTGAAAAAGAAGATTCTATAGCTAAACATCAAACAGGTAACAATAGCGGTGTAATTCATTCGGGTATTTATTACAAACCGGGATCGCTTAAAGCAACAAATTGTTTAAACGGTTATAGAATGCTTCTTGAGTTTTGTGAAAAGAACGAAATAAAATATGAAATATGCGGAAAGGTTATTGTAGCTACTTCAGATGATGAAATTCCTTATATGAATAACTTATATGAACGTGGTATTAAAAATGGTTTATCTGGTTTAAGAATATTAAGACCAGATGAAGTGAAAGAAATAGAACCACATGTTTCTTGTAAAGCAGCAATTAAGGTTCCTCAGACTGGAATAGTTGACTATAAGGAGGTATCAAAAAAATATCTTGATATAATTCTTAATCATAATTCTGAAATAAAATTTAACCAAACTGTTGTCGCAATAAATATAAAAACTGATTATTGTGAGGTAATTACAAAAGATTCGGTCTTTCAATCAAATTATGTTGTTACCTGTGCCGGTTTACAATCCGATAGAGTTGCAAAAATGACTCACCCTGATCTTCAAATAAAAATTATTCCGTTCAGAGGTGAGTACTATAAGCTAAAAAAAGAAAAAGAACATTTAGTAAAACATTTAATCTATCCCGTTCCTAATCCTGAATTTCCATTTCTTGGTGTTCACTTTACAAGAATGATTGATGGCGAAAGAGAAGCCGGTCCAAATGCTGTTCTTGCCTTTAAAAGAGAAGGATACAAAAAAACAAGTTTCAGTCTTAGCGACACACTTGAAACATTTTCTTACCCCGGGTTTCATAAAGTAATTAAGCGTAATTGGAAGATTGGGATTGGTGAATTTTACAGATCGTTCTACAAGCCGGCATTTGTAAAAGCATTACAAAGATTGATTCCTGAAATTACTTCTGAAGATTTAACAAAGGGAGGTGCTGGTATTCGTGCTCAGGCATGTAGTAAAGAAGGCGGATTATTGGACGATTTTTACATTGTAGAGGATAAAAGAATTTTCCATGTTTGTAATGCACCTTCACCGGCAGCAACTAGTTCTTTATCAATAGGTGATTATTTAGCTAATAAAGTACTTTCAAATATTTAGTTTATTACAGGTGTTATTTGAATAAAAAAGTTGAAAAGCTATTAATACTTATAACAGATTTTATTACTGTCAATCTTTCGTGGATACTCTTTTTTTATTTAAGAGTTGAAACCGGTTGGTTCGATCTATTATCACAGCCCGATTTTCTTCTCCCTCTCTTCGCAGTTTATTTATACTGGTTAGTTATTTTTACTTTTGTCGGAATGTACCGAACATGGTTTGCTCTCTCCAGGTTTGATGAACTATCCACTCTTTTCAAAGCTTCGTTTGTTGGTATATTTATTTTGCTCTTCCTTATCATGTGGGATGATTATGTGACCGGTTCCGTTTCTCCATTCAGGTTTTACATTTTTCTTTACTGGATTATCTTTCTATTCTTTGTAGGTAGCGGGAGATTAATTGTTCGAAGCATTCAGCGTAACTTATTAATTCAAGGTATTGGAAGAAGAAATGCTTTGATAATAGGATTTAATGAAAAAGCTCATCAGATTCATGATACTATTTTAAATCACCGTGCGCTTGGTCTTGATGTTGTTGCGTATGTGGCTGTCTTTAAGGAGAATTTAGGAAAGGAATATAAGAATGTAAAAGTGGTTGATGATTATTCCAATCTCGAAACTGTACTCGATCAATACAATATCAAGAATGTTATTATCTCTGTAGACAGACAACACGAAGATATTTTATTAGAAATTTTATCGAAGTGTGAAGGTAAAAACATATCAATAAAAATTATTCCGGATCTTTATGATATAATAAGTGGTCAGGCAAGAACATCACAGATTTATGGCGTTCCGTTAATAGATGTGATGCCCGAACTGATGCCTGAATGGGAAAAAAAATTAAAACGATTAATGGACATAGTTCTTTCACTTATTCTTTTGATTATCACATTACCAATAACAGTTTTGACAGCTATTGCAATAAAAATTGATAGCAAAGGACCGGTCTTTTACCGACAAGAAAGAATGGGAATGAATGGAAAGATATTTCGCATTGTTAAATTTAGAACAATGATAAAAGATGCAGAGAAACATACCGGACCGGTATGGTCAACAAAAGATGATCCGAGAATAACAAGGGTTGGAAAGTTTATAAGAAAAATCAGAGTTGATGAAATTCCACAAGTTTATAATGTTCTTAAAGGTGATATGAGCTTTGTCGGTCCCCGCCCTGAACGTCCTTATTTTGTTGAAAAGTTATCAAAGGAAATCCCGCTTTACAAAAGAAGATTGAAAGTACGACCAGGAATTACCGGCTGGGCTCAAGTTAAACATAAATACGATGAAACTATTGATGACGTAAAAGTAAAATTACGTTACGATCTATTTTATATTGAGAATATTAGTTTAAGAATGGATTTCAAAATTTTATTTAGAACAATTTTTGTCGTTCTTTTTGGTAAAGGGCATTACGATTAATTGCTAAAAATGATAAACAAATAGAACAAAAATTTTAGCAAGAAAAATCTATCAGAAAATTGAATAAGTCTTTTGAAATAAATTGAAAAATGAAAACACTAGTTATTATTCCAACATACAACGAACTGAATAACATTCAGAAATTATTACCTGAAATTTTGGATAGCTATCCTGACCTTAATGTTTTGGTAGTTGATGATAATTCACCTGATGGAACTTCAAAATATGTTGAAGATTATTCCGCAAAAGATAAGCGGGTTAAGCTAATAAAACGGGAAGGTAAACTAGGTTTAGGAACTGCTTATGTTACAGGGTTTAAGTATGCACTTGAAAATCATTATGATGCAGTAATTCAAATGGATGCAGACTATTCTCACGATCCGAAAGAAATAAAGAATTTCCTGGAGCTGATTAAGATTTATGATATAGTAATCGGTAGCCGATATATCTATGGTGTTCGTGTTATTAACTGGCCCATAAGAAGATTACTGTTAAGTTATTTTGCAAACGTTTATACAAGAATAATTACTGGTTTACCGGTAAAAGACGGAACAGGTGGATATAAATGCATCCGTAGAGAAGTTCTCCAATCCATTGATCTGGATAAAATTCATTCGAACGGATATTCCTTCCAGATAGAAATAAATTTCCTTGCATGGAAGAAAAAATTCAGATTGACAGAAATGCCTATTACTTTTGTTGACCGTGTTAAAGGTAGTTCTAAAATGTCTAAGAAAATTGTTTATGAAGCAGTTTTTATGGTATGGAAATTAAGAATAAAAAGCATGTTGGGATTACTCGGCCAATGAACAGATCGATTGACCTATCTATTATTATTGTTAACTACAACGTGAAGGAGTTCCTTCTTAATCTCCTTCAATCAATTCAGAATGCTCAGAATGATCTATCGTTAGAAATTATAGTTGTTGATAATGCCTCGGATGATGGAAGTGTTGAACTTGTAAAAGAAAAATATCCCGATGTTAATTTAATAGTAAACAAAACAAACATTGGATTTGGTGCTGCAAATAATCAAGCTCTTAAAATAGCCCGGGGAAAATATTTTTTATTTATTAATCCCGATACAATTGTTAAGGAAAATACTTTTAAGGAAATGATCAACTTTTTCGAAAAAAATCCTTCTGTTGGAATTGCCGGTTGTAAAGTTCTTAATCCGGATGGCACGTTGCAACTCGCATGCAGAAGAGGATTTCCCGGACCTTGGACGTCATTTACTAAAGTAATGGGGTTAAGCAGATTATTTCCTAAGAGTAAATTATTTGCACGTTATAACCTTACATACCTCGACGAAAACCAGACTTATGAAGTTGATGCCATAAGCGGTGCGTTTATGATGATGCGCCGGGAACTTTACCAGAAAATCGGTGGATTCGATCAGCAATTTTTTATGTATGGTGAAGACCTCGACCTTTGTTATCGTGCTCAAAAATCCGGTTATAAAGTTTTCTATGTACATACTACAGAAATAATTCACTTTAAAGGTGAGAGCACTAAGAGAAGTAGCATTGATGAAACCAAAGTATTTTATGATGCAATGCATCTCTTCGTAAGGAAACATTTTTCATCATCGTTTATTATCGAATCAATACTTCAATCAGCAATTTTATTCCGTAAGCTCATTGCCTTTGCAAATGTTTATCGTTTGGCTATCTTCAGCATGTTTTTGGATTTTTTCCTTGTCGCTTTAGCAGTCTGGGGTGCAGAACAATTATATAGTAAAGAAAACTGGCATGGATTTCCACAATTCAGCAAACCTTGGGTTTATTTTGTCCCCGCATTTCTTCAGTTAATAATTTCATTGACTAATGGAACATACAAGAGGAAATCTTTATCAACACTTAAAACAATAGTTTCGTTGTTTTACGGATTTATTGTTCTTTCTTCTTTAACATTTTTCTTCAAGCAATTTGCATTCAGCAGAGCGGTAGTTTTAATTACTTATATTATTCTTCTTTTTGCTTTTCCTTTGTGGCGAATTATTGCAAAAGTATTTTTTAAGATTGGATTAGAAAGCGATACAAGAAAATCAAGAACATTAATTGTTGGCAATGTAAACAAACTTTTGGAGTTAACTTCAAAACTTAAATCCGACTTTAGAAATCTCTATCATGTAATTGGATTTATTGGATTGACAAGGAAGGATATTGGACAAAATGTTGGCGCATATAAAGTTTTGGGAACATTGGACAACATAAAAAAAATTATTTCCGATGAAAAAATTGATAAGGTAATTTTCTCTTCCGATGGAATTTCATTCGACCAAATGTTTTCAGTTGTAGCTTCATCACAAGGAGAAAATGTTGAGTTTATGGTTGCCGGAAAAGAACTTGATTATCTTGTAGGTAAATCATCTATTACTATGCTTGATGATGTTCCACTCTTAAAAGTTCAGTATAATATCTCATCTTTTGCTCATAGAATAACTAAACAGATATTCGACTTCTGTTTCAGTTTAATCTTAATTTTACTTTTGATTTACCCTTTAATATATTTGTTCACAAAGTTCACATCGAAAAAAAATAGTTTTTCTCAATTCATACTCGGTGTTCCGAAAGTAATTAAAGGAGAGATGAGTTTTGTCGGTCCATTAAATAATTCTTATTATGGTGAACTTTATGTAGGAAAACCGGGTCTAACCGGTTTATGGTATGTGGAAAATGCAGATTTCAATGATTATGAAGAAATAAAAAATTTAGATCTCTTTTATGCCAAAAATCAAAATATCTGGTTCGACTTTGAAATATTAGGTAGAACCTTTTCGAAAATGTTTTTAGAACGGAGTAAAAATGGCTAAAAATATACTCGACTTTGAAAAACCGATTATTGAGCTCGAAAATAAAATTGAAGAGATGCGCAAGTACGAAGGTCATCTCGATATATCGAATGAAATAAAAACACTTGAAGAAAAAGTAAACGATTTGAAAAAAAATATTTATGATAATCTTACTCGTTGGCAAAGAGTTCAACTTGCTCGTCATCCCGAACGGCCATATACTTTAGATTACATTTACATGATGACGGACGGTTTTATTGAATTACACGGCGATCGTTTGTTTAAAGATGACCATGCAGTTGTTGGCGGATTTGCAAAGCTGGATGAATTTAAGGTTATGTTTATAGGACAACAAAAAGGACGTGATACAAAATCAAATCTCTTCAGAAATTTTGGGATGATGAATCCGGAAGGTTACAGAAAAGCTCTACGTTTAATGAAACTTGCCGAAAAATTTGGTAAACCGGTCGTAACATTAATTGATACTCCCGGTGCATATCCCGGCTTAGAAGCTGAACAGCGTGGACAAGCGGAAGCTATAGCCCGAAACCTTCTTGAAATGAGTAGATTGAAAGTTCCTATTGTTGTTGTAATTATTGGTGAAGGAGCAAGTGGTGGTGCTCTGGGTATCGGTATTGGAGATAGAATTTTAATGTTGCAAAATACCTGGTACTCGGTTATTAGTCCTGAATCCTGTTCAAGCATTTTATGGAGAAGTTGGGATTATAAAGAACAAGCTGCCGAAGCTTTGAAGTTAACCGCTGAAGATCTGCTTCAACAAGGAATAATCGATAGAATAGTGCCTGAACCTTTGGGTGGTGCTCATAAAAATCATGAGTTAATGGCTGCTACACTTAAAACAGTCCTTAAAGAAGAACTTTCGGCTCTTGTAAAATTAAAGCCGGAAAAACTTGTTCAAAATAGATTAGAAAAATTTGGTAGGATGGGTGTGTTTGTTGAATAACTTCTCGGAGTCTTCTGAATGATTTCTCACTCAACTGAAATACGTGTCCGCTATGCCGATACGGATAAAATGCAATTTGTCTATAATGGAAAATATCTCGAATACTTTGAAGTCGGTAGAACAGAATTGTTGCGTTCATTAGGTTTACCTTACAGCGAAGTTGAAAAAGCCGGTTATCAATTACCATTACTCGAAGCTGGTTTAAAATATATTAATCCGGCTCGTTATGATGACTTATTGATTGTAACAGCAACAGTTAAGGAATTATATTCTCCTAAAGTTCATATTGAGTATATTATAAAAAGAAAAGAGACAGAAGAAATTATTGCAGAAGGTTTTACAACACATATATTTATGAAAGCAGAAACTAAAAAAGCTGTGAGACCACCCAAAATCTACATTGATATTTTAGCTCCTTATTTTAAGAAATAATCAAAAAGTTTGACGGATTAAATCCGTTTTGTGAAAAATAATGATCAGAAAAATTAAAGAACTTACTAAAGACACCTTCATTTATGGTATAAGCACAATTGTAGGAAGGTTTCTTGGTTTCCTTCTGGTTCCGTTTTATACAAATGTCCGTTCCATTACCGAAGAAGATTTTGGTATCTATTCCAATATTTATGCCTACATGGCACTCTTTGTAATTATTTTTATTTATGGAATGGATGCCGCTTTCATGAAATATTCTTCTTTAGCAAATGAAGATGAAAAGAAAGATAATTTTTCCACACCTTTTCTCTTTGTAAATATTACTTCCGTAATTCTTTGTTCGATTTTATTTATTGGTCAAGATCTTTTTATTCCTTTAATGGAAATAACCGATAAGTATAGAAACATTTATTATTACTTCATCGTAATTTTATTTTTAGATGCGGTTGCTTTAATTCCATTCGCAAGTTTAAGACTAAAAAGAAAAGCTGGTCAGTTTACATTAATCAAACTGGTAAATATCATTATTAACTTAAGTCTTAATCTGTATCTGATTCTTGTTCTTAAAATGGGCATCGAGGCAATATTTATTAGCAATTTAGTCGCTTCATTATTTTCTTTATGCGCTTTATTCCCTGTGATAATAAGTAATTTCAAATTCAGAATTGATAAAGTGATTGTTAAGAAAATGCTGAAGTTTGCTATTCCTTATTTACCCGGTTCAATTGCTGCAATGGCTGTTCAGGTAATTGATAGACCGATTGTACTTGCAATGACAGATGCTAAAACTCTTGGAATCTATCAAGCAAATTACAAACTTGGAATTTTTATGATGCTCTTTGTATCGATGTTTCAATATGCATGGCAACCTTTTTTCTTGAATAATGCTAAAGAAGAAAACGCAAAACAATTATTCTCAAAAATTCTGACTCTGTTTTTACTTGCTGCAAGTATAATATGGATTATTCTTACTTTATTCGTAAGCGACTTTGCAAGCTGGGAGATCTATCGTGGTAAAACTATTATAGGACAGAAATACTTAGGTGGATTATATATTGTCCCCGCGGTCTTGTTAGGTTATTTATTTCATGGATTGTATGTAAACTTTACTGCCGGAATCTACATTGAAGAAAAGACGAAATATTTTCCGTTAGTAACCGGCTTTGGTGCAGTTGTTAATATTATTGTAAATATTATTCTAATCCCGCCAATGGGAATTCTTGGTGCTGCTCTCGCTACATTATTTGCTTACATCGCTATGTCTGTTAGTTTGTTCTTTATCTCACAGAAATATTATGAGATTCCTTATGAGTATGATAGAATAATGAAAATTCTTTCCCTTCTTCTTATTTCTTGTTCTCTCTATTATTTCATTTACTTCAACTATGAATTTAATCTTATAATAAAATTTTCATTCTTATCAGGATTTACTATTGCACTTTTTGCGCTAAATATAATTAGCAAAGAAGAAATCTTTCGTTTAACAAAAATTCTTTTACGAATTAAATGATGTTTGAAATTTATTTTTACTTTCAACGGAATATTGACTAAATGGAAAAAATAAAAGTAAAGATTCAGAGAATAGATAATAAGTTTAATGATATTCCTCTTCCTGAATATGCAACAGAAGGAAGCAGTGGTTTGGATATCAGGGCGGCAGTTGAAAATGAATTGATTATTGAAAAAGGAAAAGTTGCTCTTGTACCAACAAATTTACGTGTTGAAATTCCAATCGGTTACGAAATTCAGGTAAGACCACGTAGCGGTCTGGTAGCTAATCATGGCGTAGGTATTCTTAACTCTCCGGGTACAATTGATTCTGATTACCGTGGTGAGATTAAAATAATTCTATTCAACTTTGGAGAAAAAGATTTTATTATTAAACGAGGCGATAGAATTGCACAGATTGTATTGGCTAAAGTATATAAAGTGGAATTCGATGAAACTGATGATTTGAATAACAGCAGTAGAGCCGAAGGTGGATTCGGACACACGGGATTGAGTTAAGAATGCAGAATTTAGAATGTAGAATTTAGAATGCAGAATTTAGAATGTAGAATTTAGAATGTAGAATTTAGAATTCACAACTGATACGATAGCCAAAAACTTTTTACTGAAAACTGTTAACAGAAAACTGTTTACTAATTACCAATAACTAAAAATATTAACTAAAAAACATGTCAGATTTTATTCATATACATAATCACTCACACTATAGTTTACAAGATGGCGCATGTACAGTTGAAGACCTTGTGCTGGCAGCAAAAAGAAATAATATGCATGCTGTCGCTCTTACAGATCATGGTGTAATGTTTGGTGTATCGGAATTTTATAAGAAAGCAAAGAAAGAAGGAATTAAACCGATTATCGGAATGGAAGCTTATATTGTTATTGACAAAACCCGTTTCGATAAAACCGGTGAATATGAAAATGGTCGAAAGAAATCCAAACATTATAATCATCTTTTATTGCTTGCGAAAAACAAAACAGGTTATAAGAATCTTATCAAACTTACAACTATCGGTCATACAGAAGGCTTTTACTATCGTCCAAGAATCGATCTTGAAGTATTAAAAAAATACAGTGAAGGACTAATCTGTACATCTGCTTGTCCGGCTGGTCCAATAGCAACACCTTTAATAAATGACGACTATGCTAAAGCTCGCTCTACAGCTATTATTCTTAAAGAAATTTTTGGCGATGACTTTTATCTCGAAATCCAAGATCACGGTATGGAAGTTGAAAAACCGATTCTAAGTGGAATGCCTAAATTAGCAAAGGATATTGGTGTTAAGCTTGTTGCAACAAATGATATTCACTACATCGAAAAAGATCATTCAATAGCTCATAATATCTTAATCATGCTTGGCGATAAAACCGGGACTGCGGATTATAAAGATTTACGTTATGGAACAGATCAAATCTACTTCAAGTCCGCCGATGAAATGAAAGCGATCTTCAAAAATTATAAAGGTGCTATTGAGAACACTTTAGAAATTGATGAAAAAATAAACCTCGAACTTGATTTCGGTGAATATCATTTCCCAATATTCCCAATTCCTAAGAATTCAAATGCGAAATCCCTGGAAGAGTATTTAGTTCAGCTTGCTTATGAACGACTCGATAAAAAATTTAAAACTATTACACCGGAAATAGAAGAGAGATTTAAGTATGAACTTAGTGTGATTAACCAGATGGGATATGCCGGTTACTTTCTAATTGTACAGGATTTCATTAACGCATCAAAACAACGAGGAATTCCTGTTGGTCCCGGTCGTGGTAGTGCTGCCGGCAGTCTTGTTGCTTATGCACTCGGAATTACAAATGTAAATCCGCTTCAGTACAATTTGCTCTTTGAACGTTTTCTTAATCCCGCTCGTAAATCAATGCCCGATATTGATGTTGATTTTGCTGATGATAAAAGAGAAGAAGTAATATCCTATGTAAAAGAAAAATATGGTGAAAACTCCGTCGCTCAGATTATTACATTCAACCGTCTTTCTTCAAAGCAAGTAATTCGTGATGTCGCACGTGTACTTAAAATTCCTATTCCGCAAGTTGATAACATAACAAAATGGATCCCTTCAAAGTTTGGTCGTGTTTATACAATTGATCAAGCTTTGGCAGAAGTGCCGGAGTTAGCATGGTTAAAAAAATCTGATGATCCAACCATTCAAGAGCTTTTAAAGTATGCCAGAATTCTTGAAGGGATGAATCGTAATGCATCCAAACATGCTGCCGGTGTTGTTATTACTCCCGGTGATGTTAGTGATTTTGTCCCACTTGCAACTTACGGTGATGATGGTGTTGTTGTCACTCAATTTAATATGAAAGACCTTGAAGAAGCTGGTCTTCTTAAAATGGATTTCCTCGGACTCGATACTTTATCAATCATCAGAGATACAATCGAGCTTGTTAAACAAAATCGTGGGATTGAAATCGATATAGACGAAATTCCGACTGATGATAAAAGAACATACGAGTTATTTGCAAGAGGACAAACAACGGCTGTATTTCAGTTTGAATCCGCTCCAATGCGTGAGTATCTCAAAAAATTAAAGCCATCAAGTATTACAGACCTTGCAGCGATGAATGCTTTATATCGTCCCGGTCCAATGGAATTTATTGACGATTTTATTGCTCGTAAACATGGTAAAAAACAGATTATTTATTTACATCCGATTCTTGAAAGCATACTTAAAGAAACGTATGGAATTATTGTTTATCAGGAACAGGTAATTCAAATAGCAAACAGAGTTGCCGGAATGAGTCTTGCCGATGCAGATCTTCTTCGAAGAGCGATGGGTAAAAAAGATCTTAAGGCAATGCAAGAGCAAAGAGAGAAATTTGTTAAGGGTGCAGAAAAAAATAATATAAGTAAAAAAGTAGCTGAAGAAATTTTTGAAGCAATTGATAAATTTGCTAACTACGGATTTAATAAATCTCATGCTGTAGCTTATAGTATTGTTGCATATCAAACTGCATATCTTAAAGCACATTACCTTGAGGAATTTCTTGCTGCTAATCTTACTAATAAATACGATAACACAGATAAAGTTACAATTTTACTTGAAGATTGCCGTAAGCTTGGGGTTAAAGTTCAACCACCTGATATTAATCACCCGACAGTAAATTTTAAGGTTGTTAATGGAGAGATAATTTTTGGAATGGCGGCAATAAAAAATGTCGGTGTTCAGGCAGTTAAAGAAATTCAGGAAGTTCATGAAAAACTCGGAAGGGATTTTACATCTATTTACGATTTCTGTTCACATGTAGATACAAGAATAGTAAATAAAAGAGCGTTAGAAGGTTTAGTTCTTGCCGGTGCGTTCGATTCGCTTGGTGGTTCACGCGCACAACATTTTGCTGCAATAGAAGATGCTTTAGCATTCGGCAGTAAATTGAAATCCGTAAAAGAAGCTCATATAGATAGTTTGTTCGGGTCTTCATCGGATGCTATGGATGTTAAATTACCGTCACTTCCTGATGTCAGACCATGGGATGATAAAGAGAGACTTGCAAAAGAAAGAGAAGTTCTTGGTTTTTATCTAAGCGATCATCCTCTCAGAAAATATGAAACTGAATACAATTCTTTTGCAACTGTTCACCTCGGAGAACCAAGCACTTTCCAATTTGGTGAAGTTGTTCGCGCTTGCGGCGTTATTACTGATGTTTCTCCTAAGACCGACAAGCAAGGAAGACAGATGGCATTTTTTAAGTTGGATGATTTCAGCGGTTCGTGTGATTGTTTAATGTTTTCAAAACCATTTTCAGAGTATAGCGAACTAATTATACCTGAATCTACTGTTCTTCTTAAAGGTAAACTTGAAAGCAGTGGTGATGCAATTAAATTACATGTCGATGAAGCAATATCACTCGATCACGCAAAGAATAAATTAACCAAAAGAGTTGGTATAATCCTCGACTCCTCACTACATGATGAATATGTAGTAAATTTGATGAAACTAATAATGGAAGAAAACGAAGGTAATATCCCTGTGCTTGTTTGTGTTAAGGATAATGGCTCACAAAGAGAATTTGCGATTGACTACAAAGTAAATCTGTCCGATTCGTTTGTTGAAAGTATAAAAAAATTATTGGGTGATGATTCATTATTATTTTTCACAACTTAAAAATTTCTTTGAGCAACAATCGTTTGATTTGTTTTTATGATTTCTTAAGTTTGTGCCACAATTAACAAAAGGGAAATAAATGGAACAGAAATGGGCACTAATTTTAGGTGCTTCAAGTGGTTTTGGCGGAGCTTCTTCAGTTGAACTTGCTAAAAACGGTTATAATATTTTTGGAGTTCATCTCGATCGTCAGGCAACTATGCCTCAGGTTCAACAAGTAATAAGAAGAATCGAAAAGACAGGACAAAAAGCTGTCTTCTTTAATATAAACGCTGCCGATCAAATTAAAATAAATGATACACTTGATGAAATAAAAGAACGATTTGCAACAAAAGATCATCCTCAAGTGCATGTGCTTATTCATTCATTAGCATTTGGTACCTTAAAACCATACATATCAAAAAATCCTAATGATTGTATTTCACCTTCACAAATGAATATGACTCTTGAAGTAATGGCTCATTCACTTGTTTATTGGACACAAGGATTAATCTTCAGAAATCTTTTTGCACATGGCGGAAGAATTTTTGCATTAACTAGTGCCGGCTCTCATACAGTTATTCCTAATTATGGAGCAGTTTCTGCTGCAAAAGCTGCACTTGAATCTCATATCCGTCAGCTTGCGGTTGAACTTGGTTCTATGAAAATTACTTGTAATTCTATTATGGCTGGTGTTACCGATACTCCGGCTGGAAATAAAATACCTATGTTCGATAAAATGATGAACGCTGCAAAAATGAAAAATCCGCAAAATAGACTTACCACCCCGGAAGATGTTGCAAAAGCAATTGTATTGTTGTGTGATGAACGGGCAAGCTGGATTTCTGGTAATGTCATTGGTGTTGATGGTGGAGAATATATTGTCAACTATATTGGTGAAAACACTAGTTCCATAATCAAATAACAACTCGGGAATATAGATGCAACTAATACTTACTGAAGAACAAAAGATGTTGCGCGAGATGACTCGCGATTTTGTCAACAACGAAATTAAACCGATCGCTTCTAAAATAGATGCCGATGAAAAAATTCCTGATGAACTAATTAAAAAATTAGGTGAGCTCGGTTTTCTGGGTGTCGCTTTTCCAGAAGAATATGGAGGAGGTGGTTTCGGCGAGGTTGGTTACTGTCTAATGCAAGAAGAAATTGCTCGCGGATGTATGTCAACGGCAACTTTTATTGGTGCACATCAATCAATTGGTGCTAATACAATTTATATAGGCGGTAATGAAGAACAGAAAAAACAATATTTAACACCGCTTGCAAAAGGTGAAAAAATTGGAGCGTTTTGTTTAACAGAAGCTCAAGCCGGCTCCGATTCTTTTAATGTAAGAACACGTGCTAAACTTGATGGCAATGAGTGGGTTATAAATGGAGAAAAATTGTGGATTACAAATGGTGGCATTGCAGATATTGTTTCTGTATTTGCAAGAACTGATAAAGGTGTTAGCGCTTTTATTGTTGAAACAAATCGAGAAGGATTTCATGCCGGACCCGCAGAAAAGAAAATGGGAATTCGTGGCAGTACTACAAACCCAATCACTTTCGATAACGTAAGAATACCGAAAGATAATTTAATCGGAACTGATGGGAGAGGATTTCTTTTGGCAATGAAAGTACTTGATGCCGGAAGGTTAGGATTAGGAGCTGCGTGTTTGGGAGCTTCCAAGGAATTGTTGGAATTATCAACAAAATATGCAAAACAAAGGACTCAGTTCGATCAAACGATATCACATTTCCAAGCTATTCAGTTTATGCTTGCCGAAATGGCTGTGTTAATTTATGCAATGGAATCAATTGTATATCGAACAGCTATGGATTACGATAACAAAAAAGATATTTCAAAACAATCTGCAATTGTTAAACTTTTTTGTTCAGAATCTCTCGATAAAATTGCCGATTATGCTGTTCAGATTCATGGTGGTATGGGTTATTCACGTGAATTACCAATTGAAAGATTCTATCGCGATTCAAGAATTAATAAAATTTTTGAGGGGACAAATGAAATTCAAAAAGGAATAATAGCAAGAGAAGTACTAAAGAAAAACGGTGTTGTATAATCTATAATAGGAGAACAATAATGAAACCTTTTACTTTTACTGATGAAAATTTTGAATCAGAAGCACTTAAATCTGACCTCCCGGTTGTTGTGGATTTCTGGGCTGCATGGTGTGGACCTTGCAGAATGATTGCACCCATTATTGAAGATTTGGCAACGGAATATGAAGGTAAAGCTAAAATCGGAAAACTTGACGTCGATGATAATCAACAAACTGCAATTAAATATGGTGTAAGAAGTATTCCTACTGTTTTATTTTTCAAAGGTGGAAAATTAGTAGATACAGTAATTGGAGCTGTTCCAAAACAAGTTTTTGTAGAAAAATTAACAAAATTAATCTAAGAAAATTAGATTGAGTTAATGTTTTCTTTCAAAAACCTCTTATTTTTTATTTTTATTTCTAATACGTTCGCCCAGAATGCTCAGTGGGTTCACTTTGATTCAACAAATAGTTCTTTACCCACTAATACAATTCGGTGTGTTACCCAGGATGCAAATGGTATTTATTGGATAGGAACCTGGGATGCCGGTCTTCTTAGATTTGATGGTCACAACTGGACTCTTTACAATAAACAAAATTCACCATTACCGCATAATTGTGTTTACAGCATTGCTTTTGATAAAGAAAATATTCTGATTGGAACAATGGGAGGAGGGCTTGCAATTTTTGACGGTAAATCGAATTGGAAAATTTATAACGAGTCGAATTCAAACATACCACAGAATTGGATCTATTCTGTCGCAGTTGATAAAAAATCGAGAATTTGGATCGGAACATTTTCTGAAGGGATTGGGATATTAGAGAATGATTCCTGGATCAAATTCGATAAAACAAATTCAATCTTAACAGATAACAAAGTAACGTATATCTTTATTGATGAGGAAGATAATAAATACCTTGCAACCCAAGGAGAATTATCTTTCATTATAAATGATATTTGGAAATCTGAGAAAGATTTAAATGCTGATTCATTAGATCATGTTGCATATTGGATATCAGAAACAAGTGATAAAAAGAAAATAATCAGTTACAAGTACGATGGGATTATATTATATGACGGCAAAAATTTTAAGAAGTTGAATTTGAATAATATAGGTAAAGATTTAGAAGGTTTTTACTCAGCGGTTGAAGATAAAAACAAAAAAATCTGGGCTGGTAGTTTTGGTCAGGGAATAGTCATAATTGATCGTGATAGAAAAGAACATTGGAATAAATTTAATTCACCAATTAAAGACGATTATATTTTTAATCTATTTGTTGATTCAAAAAATAATAAATGGATATCTACTTACTTTGGTGGAATTTCAATTTATAACGAAAATGGAGTGGAGTTTTAAGTCCTTTGAAGATACGGATAGTTGTAAAATAAATTCTATAAGTTAGAATTATAACTTAAATTTGTACTCAATAAAATCCTTGACAAACAAAACATCATATATTATTTTGATTCAAAAATAAAGGAAAGTAAGGAAAAACCTTAAAAAAAGCGTAATTTTTCCTTGACTTAGAAATATCATTAGGTTATTTTGAGCTCGCTACAATCAAAAATAAATAGAATTATCTCTTTGGCACATTAGACTTTACAAATGAAATTTGTGTTCCACATTTTTAGGGTAAAATTTTGGAACCTGTAATTAGGAATTTATTTTAATTAACTAAAAGCAATAACAAAATTCTAAAAAAAGGAGGTTATTATTGAAAATTGCTTTACAAGGTTTCTCATCAAAAAACCCTTTCTTAATTAAATCAACAAATTAAGGAGTATAGTATGCATCGAAGGATTTTTTACTTTTTGCTTCTTCTGACTCTTTGTCCTGTCTTACTTACTGCCGGTACAAAGGGCAGAATTAAGGGAAAAGTAGTCGACTTGCAAACAGGTGAAGCACTCATTGGCGCTAACGTAATTGTTCTTGGAACAACCACTGGTGCTGCAACTGATGCTAGCGGCGAATATCTCTTACAAAACTTAGACCCCGGTGTTTATACCGTTAGGGCTTCGTATTTGGGATTTCAATCAATTACGATTACTAATGTGAGAGTTAATGCTGACCTCACAACAATCGTAGATTTTGAATTACCAAGCGAAGACATTCAGGTAGGCACTGTGGAAATTGTTGCACAAAGACCTCTCATCCAAAAAGATAACACCAACGCAGTTCGTATTACCACAACAGAAGAAATCGATAAACTTCCTATCCGTGGTTTCAATAACATTTTTGCGTTAACACCAGGCGTTTCTATTACGAATGGTGAATTCCATATTCGTGGTGGCCGTGAGGATGAAGTTGGTTATTATATTGAAGGTGTTTCTGTCCGTAACCCACGTGGTGGTGGTAGAGCAGTTTCAATTTCACAAGACGCATTAGAAGAAATTCAGGTACAAGTTGGTGGATACAGCGCTGAATTTGGTGGTGCTAACTCTGGAATCGTTAGAACTACACTTAAGAGCGGTGGTCCACAATTTAAAGCTTCATTCGAATACATTACAGATAACGTAGCTTTCCAAAGCCGTTCAAGTGCATTCGAAGGTAAAAAACGTCTTGGTACATATTACTGGGGATATCATGAATCATCCCTTTCATTAGGTGGACCATTATTTACTCAAGCTGTAAAATATTTCTTTAACTTTAACTCCAATTTCCAATTAAGCCCAAGTCATATGGATCAACCTGCTATTAATTTGGGTTTAGTATGGAACGAGAAAACTCCTGCTGCTCAAAGAGATACTGTTAACTTTGTATTTAACAATGGCGCTCAACCAAAAGCAGCAAGACAATATTATACAATGACAGGTACTTTGAACTTTGATTTAAAACCTGTTCTTCTCAGATTATCAGGAACCTACTTCATTGATGATAATGATGCAAATGCAACCGGACCATACAATATTCTTAATGATCGTCCGGGAGAATATTGGAACAGGAATGGTTCATTCAACCTAAGAATGACTCATGTTCTCAGTCCAAAGATGTTTTATGAATTATCTGCCGGATATGTCCTTTCTACTTATGAACAACAGGATAAATTCTTAAAAGATAATTTCTGGGCTTATGGCGATAGCGTTGCTAACGCTGCTGTTGGATTTGTATGGACAAGATCCCCTCAAGATTTAGCAAGAAACTATAGAGGTCGTTTTGCATCACCTCGTTCTTTAAGTGTTTATGACTGGTCATTTGCACGTACCGGTGGTGTCAACTTTTCATATCAAAAATCTGACACAAGATCATTAACATTCAGTGGTGCATTAAACTGGACTCCTGATAAAGTTCATTCTATAAAGATTGGTGGTGAGTATATTACATGGACTTTCAGATCATACTTACCAGCAACAGGTCTTGATACTCAAAGACAATTAGCTTCAACTCTTTATACAAATATGAATAATCCACAAGGCAGAACTGAAGAGCAAATAAAGACCCAAATCTTGAGAAACGCCGGTACTACTGCTTTTGGATATGATCTGTTCGGTAATGAAATAGATGGTTCCGATGATAAATTCCACGCTCCAAAGAAACCGGTTTTTGCCGCTGCTTACATTCAAGATAAAATTGAGTTTGAAGATATTATCTTAAATGTCGGTTTCAGATATGATTACTTTGACATTGATAATCTTCAAATGATTGATCCTACCAGACCAGATTATTCAATCAACAAAGCAGATAATACATTAATTGAATCTGGATGGGAAAAAGTTCCTGCATTTAGTGCTGTAAGTCCTCGTATTGGTATTTCTTTCCCGGTTACAGATAAAACTGTTTTCCACGCCCAATATGGTAAATTCGTTCAGCAACCAGATCTGAATCAGTCTTATGTTGGTTATGATTATTTAGCTTATCAGTTAACAACTGGTTACTTCTTCTCCAATATGAGAGGATTGAATTTAAGACCAACCAGAACTACTAACTATGAGTTAGGATTTACTCAACAGATTGCTGATTTCTTATCATTTGATATTACAGCATTCTATAGAGATATAAAAGACTTAGTACAAATGGTACCTCAAGCAGTTGATATAGCTTCTGGTTATCAAAACTACTATATAAGAGCCAATGTTGATTTTGCTACAACAAAAGGTATTGAAGTATCTTTATCAATGAGAAGATACCAGAGATTGGCTGTGAATGGCAACCTTACTCTTCAAGATGCAAGAGGAACGGGTTCATATCCAGATGCTAATCGTGGAATAGTTGGTGCGCCAGTTGTTGCTGGTCAACCCTATACTCCTAAGAATATTTCTCCACTTGAATTCGACAGACCATTCATTGGTAACTTGAACTTAGATTATCGTTTTGGTGATAATGATGGTCCGGCAATATTAAATAATTTTGGTGTTAACTTATTGTTAACCTATCAAGCTGGTCGTCCATTTACCCGTGGTATTGGTAACCCAGCCTCTGTTGGTATTTCTCAACAGGGAAGTGGCGATGCAAGATTCAGAACACCGGTTGAACCATTAGGTTCATCATCAATGCCAGCTTCATTTAATGTTGATATGAGAGTGGATAAATCATTCACAATTTACGATCGATTAAAAGCTAACGTTTATATATCCGTTCTTAATCTCCTCAACGCTAAAAATGTCCAGAATGTTTACTTAACAACTGGAACAGCTACAGATAACGGATATTTAAGCAATCCAACCACATACCAAGAACAGTTAAGAGCACAAGGACAGCAATACATTGATATGTATCGTTTATTGACCATTCAAAGAAACGGATTATTTAGTGGTATGCGTCAGGTTAGGTTGGGTGTTAGGTTAGAATATTAATCGCATTATTAATAAAGGAGAATAGCGATATGAAATTAATCAAATCAAGCTTTTATCTTGTTCTTTCCTTAATACTTATAAGTAGTCTAGCTTTAAAGGCAGAAGGTGTTGAAGGAAAAGATAAAGGTAAAGTTTATAAAACTACAGGAACACCAGGTGTTACAAAATTTAATATAAATAACATCTCTACTTTTTTTGGTAACGATGGTATTTCAGATTTAAGTACAACTGGTGATTCCGGTTTCCAATTTCCAATTGGAAGTGGCAAGACCGTATTCTATGAGTCCGGTTTCGTTTATGGTGGAAATTATCCCAAAGCTGATGGGACAAGTGAATTCAGAATCTCGGGTTCTACTTATAACCGCGGTCAACAACCTGGTAGGATTTTACCTGATGGAACAAGGGAAGATCCTGCACTACCACATGTAAGAATATATAGAGTCCGTCCGGATTATAAAGACCCAAATGCTGATTATAGTAAAGAAATTATGGATGAAGGAAAGACCAAAGCAGCTATTTTTGCTCAGTATGAAAAAGATTGGAACGAATGGCCCGCACAATATGGTGCTCCATATACTGATGTTAATAAAAATGGTCAGTATGATCCAGCTACAGATATCCCTGGATTCCCTGGTGCAGATCAAACAATCTGGTTCGTAGCTAATGACCTCGATCCAATTCAAGCTGTTAAATTATACGGCTCTGAAGGTCTTGGGATGGAAATGCAAGCTACTATCTGGGGATATAATCAACAGAATGCTCTTGGTGATGCTTTATTCAGAAAGTACTTGCTTATTAACAAAAGCGGCAAAAACATTACAGACTTTTATGTATGTATGTGGTCTGACCCTGACTTAGGTGGTGATGCCGGTGATGATTTAGCTGGTGTTGATACTTTGTTAAGTTTAGGATTCATTTATAATGGGGACGATGACGATCCATCTTATGGAAGATATATCCCCGCATCTGGATTTGACTTTTTACAAGGACCAATTGTACCAGGCACGGCGAACGACCAGGCAATCTTTAAAAACCAAATCAAAAAAGGATATAAGAATTTACCAGCTTCAACCTTCTTCCTCTTTACTCAATCTGTAGCAAACTGGGGAGATCCAACATTAGGAAACTATACTAATGGTGCTCTCCGTTTCCGTAATTTATTCGAAGGTAAAAATGCAACGTTAGGTACTCCTTTCATTGATCCTTTGACTGGTAAAGTATCTAAGTTCTTCGCTCCTGGTGATCCGGTAACAGGACAAGGTTGGGTAGATGGAATTCTTTTCCCTAAACAGGATCGTCGTATTGGTCTTGTTGCTGGTCCATTTAACATGGCTGCGGGTGATACACAGGAAGTAGTAGTTGGTCAGTTAGCCGCTGGTGGTGTTGCACCCGTTACCAGATTGGGTGCAGTTGCATTATTGAAATACCAGGACTTACAAGTTCAACAAGCATATAACAACTTCTTCCAGGTTCCAGCCCCTCCTGCTGCACCAATTGTACCTTTGGATGAAGTAACAAAAATTGGTAGAGCATCTGAATTCGACCAGAAAATAATTATTAACTGGGGCGAAGATCAGGCAGCAGTTGCAAGAACTGAAAGTCATAACACCTTAGGATATAAGTTCCAGGGTTATGTCGTTTACCAATTACCAAGATTGAATGCTCAGTTAAACGAAGCTAAAATTGTTGCTACTTATGATCTTAACGACTTAGTTGGTAATATTGAAAGCTTAGTATTTGACCCTGAAACAAATGCTACAACAAAACGATTCACTAAATTCGGAACAAACAGTGGTATTAAGAGAAGTATTGAAATTACAAGAGACTTAATTCGTGGTGGTATTCCTCTAGCAAACGGCACAGAATACTATTTTGTAGTTTCTGCTTACTCTTATAACCCTGATCCAAATGCAGTTCCAAACGTACTTGAAACATTATCAGCAAGAATTCTTGCTGTTCCTCATAAACCCAACCCGGGTACTCAATTTACCGTTGAAACAGGGACCACATTAGCTTATACTCATCCTCAAGGTGGTAGCGATGGAAAAGTAATTGCAAAAGTGATCGATCCTTCTAAAGTTACCGGACACACTTATGAAATTACTTTCCAGGGTACTGTGGGTAACACAACATGGACATTGGTTAATAAAACAACCGGTAAAACATTATTTACAGGTGCTAAAGAATCACAAGGCGATTTAGCTCCTTTAGTAGATGGTTTACAGGTTGATATGACCGGTGCACCAAATGACTTCAAAAGATTCATTACTGTTGCTAATGCCGGTGGGAAATTAGCTTCACCTGTTATGGGTGCATTTGCTTTTAATAGTAATGGATTCCCGACACTGGATGGAAAAGCACCAGATGGTGTAAATGACAGACCTCCGGTAGGACAGATGAAAAATAGTTCAGCTCGTTGGGGAATACATACAGGTATGACAAGTGCAACTATGGATGCTTCTTATGCATACTTCTTGACACGTGTTCCTCGTAGCGGCGCCAACTGGCCAAGAATTATTCCTTATGATTTCGAAATAAGGTTTACAGCTCAAGGTAGTAAAGCACTTATGGCTTTCTCTTCTGGTGCTATAGTTGATGTTCCGTTTGAATTATGGAATATTGGAATCGGTACACCCGATAATACTTCGGATGATTTTAAACTAGCTCCTTTGGTATATGATGAAGATGGAAATGACAAGTGGAATATTTTACCGACCGATCATACAGTTTCTGGTGGTACTGATGATCCTTATACAGACTGGATCTATTTCTATGATGTTACAGATAAAACACCGGGGACTAAAGGTTATGATGCCGTTGTTGCAAGCAATTTTGATGAAGGAAATACGCATACATTAGGTAGTGAAATAATGGCTCGTGTTGTATTTGTACTATTTAATGGTGGAAGTGTTGCAGCTTCAAACTTCCCTAATAACTTACCTGCAACTCAACCAGAAACCGGCTCTGTATTCAGAATTGAAACAACAAAACCAAACCAACCAACATCAGGAACAAGCGGTGATATTTTCAGATTTACAGCTCCATCTGTTATAACCAATGATGCTGAATTAGCAAAACAAGCCGTTGATGAAATCAATGTATTCCCGAATCCATATTACGCTGTAAATCCAAGAGAAATAAACAAATATCAACGATACGTTACATTCAGCCACTTACCAACAAAAGCTACTTTGAGAATCTTCAACCTTGCTGGTCAGTTGGTTAGAACGATCGAGAAAAATTCTCCAAGTCAGTTTATTACATGGGATCTCTTAAATGAAAGTTCATTCCCAGTAGCAAGCGGTTTATATATTGTGCATGTTGATATGCCCGACTTAGGCAAAACCAAAGTACTTAAACTGGCTATAATTCAAGAACAACAGATTCTTGATCACTATTAATAGATGGGAGAAGAAAAAATGAAAAATATATTAAAAATATTTGTAATCTTAGCTCTAGCTGTAAGCGCTATTTATGCTGGCGGCGGTGTGCGAAATGGAACAGGAGCAGCATCGCAATTGCTGATTCCTGTTGGTGCACGCGGAGTTGCAATGAATGGTTCTTCTTTAGCCGGTTCTTCTGGACTGGAAGCTGTTTATTTGAGTCCGGCTAACCTTTCATTTGACGAAGGTACCAATGTATTGTTCTCTCATATGTCTTATATCGCTGATATTGGAGTTACATACGTTGGTGTTTCAACTAATATCGATGGCTTTGGTGCTCTTGCATTCAGCTTGAAATCTTTAGCTATTGATGAAATTAATGTTACTACAGTCGAAAATCCTGATGGTAATGGACAAACTTTCCAACCAACATTCATGACTCTTGGATTAACATATTCAAGATTATTAAGTGATAGAATTTCGGTTGGATTAACAATGAATTATTTGACCGAAAAATTAGGTCTTGTCAGTGCTAACAACGTTAGCTTTGATATCGGTATTACATATCGTAATCTTGCTAATATTGATGGTCTTGGCTTAGCATTAGCATTAAAGAACTTTGGGCCACAAATGAAATATGATGGTTCTGGTCTTTATATTAACGCTACACCTTCTTCACTTGAAAGAGGGGAAGCAGCTTACAAACGTGATGCTATGTCCTTCGAACTTCCATCATTGTTAGAAATTGGTATGAGCTATAATCTTGTATTTAATGCTTCTAACTATCTGCAATTAGCCGGTACATATCAAAATGCTAACTACTATGGTGACGAAGTTAGATTAGGTATGGAATACGGCTTAAATGATATGTTCTTTGTTAGAGGCGGATACATGTTCTTACCTGAATTAACTAACGAAGATGCTAATATCTATGGTTTAACTGCAGGTGTTGGCGTTAAGTACGATTTAGGCGGAACAAAGATTAAAGTTGATTATGCATTCCGACAAACCAAATTCTTCGATGATAACCACATTTTCACAATTCAGATTGGATTGTAATTTGTAGTTAACTTTAAAAACCTGAGCATCTATGTTAGATGCTCGGGTTTTTTTATTTTAAAGAAGTCTTATTAATAAAATTATCTGAATTTTTTCTGGATTGATTAATTACTAGCTATTGATTATCTAACTGCCGGTAAATAGAAAATTGAGGAGTAGTATAATGAAAAAAGTATTTATTGCAGCGTTCTTACTTATCTTTTTTGTTTCTAAAGGAATAGCACAGAATGAATTAAAGTTTGAATTCGATTTCGCAAAGTTTAAGTATGATTCATCATCTGTTTATTTAGAGTTTTATTACGACTTAAGTCCGGAATTTATGAAAGTTGCTAATGCGGAGTCGGGTAAATTGATAGAAGCTATTGTTCGGATAGAAATGAAAGATATTAAAGCTGATACTTTCTTCATTAAGAAGAATTGGAAAATTCAAAATGTTATTGATGAAGAAGCCGGAATAGATAAAAATTTAATCGGGGTTTTCGGGTTTGTGATTCCTAAAGGAGAATATTCATTAATGGTTAATGCTTACGATGCCAATAACCCGGACTTAAACAGAACTATTAATGAGAACCTTGTTATTCAACCTTATGAGAATAAAAAATTTGCAGTCAGCGATATTGAATTATCTGCTAATATAAAAAAAGCTGATGCTGACCCGCTTTCTTTATTCTTCAAAAACTCATTGGAAGTAATTCCCAATCCCTCAGTTGTATATTCTGATAAAAATCCTGTTCTGTTCTATTACTCAGAACTTTATAACTTAGTGTTAGAAGACCCTACTTCAAATTTTACTCTGCAAAAAAATATTTTTAACAGTTCTAATAAATCCGTTTACAAACAAGATAAACTTATAAATCAAAGTCCTAATTCTTTAGTGGAGTATGGTTTGATAAATCTCTCTAAATTACCTACGGATTCATATAGTCTTGAATTTAGTCTTATCGATAATAAAACAAAACGAGCATTTGTATCTTCCAAACGATTTTTCCTCTATAATCCTAATGTTACTGATGCAGATCAGGCACAAAGATTAAGTGGAAGTTTTGTGGGTAGTGAATTTGCAATGCTGACAAAAGAGGAATGTGATCTTATGTTTCAGCAAGCTAAATATATTGCTTCTAATACCGAAGTTAATCAATACAAATTGTTGGATTCACTAAACGCAAAAAGAGAATTTTTATACAGGTTCTGGAAAAATCGTGATACAGACCCTTCAACTCCCCAGAATGAATTCAAGATTGAATATATGAAAAGACTTGAATACGTTAACGGAAATTTTACCACAAGAGTAAAAGCCGGATATTTAAGCGATAGAGGAAGAGTATATTTACTATATGGTGAACCCGATCAAAGAGATTATTTCCCAAGTGAACCTAATCTTAAACCATATGAAGTTTGGTTTTATAATGATATTGAAGGTGGTGTTTCATTCATTTTTGGCGATATAACGGGATTTGGTAATTATGAACTTCTCCATTCAACAAAGAGAGGTGAATATAAAGACGAAAATTGGATGAGAAGAATAACTACTTTATAAAAATTGAAAATTGATAAAAATAAAATCGAGTTTTTTCTTTTTCGTTTGATACTTGCTTTACTGAAAAAACTTGGATTAGAAAAAACCAGAAAGTTTGCTTCAGGAGTTGGAATATTTATTTACTATTTTATTCCTATTAGGCGAAGTACGACGATTGCAAATCTAAAAAAAGCATTTCCCGAAAAATCATCTTCCGAAATTAGATCTATTGCACGTAAGAATTATCAAAGTATAACGATCACGTTTTTTGAATTAATGCTAATTCCGCATCTTTCTCAGGATGAAATTGATAGACAGGTCTCTGTTGATGGAATGGACTTGATAAACGAGAAATTACAAAAGGGGAAAGGTCTAATTCTTTTAACTGCTCATTTTGGTAATTGGGAATTTATTATTGCATACCTTGCGCAAAAACTTGAAGGGAAGTTCAATGTCTTGATTAAACCTCAACGTAATCCATATATTACAAAATGGCTGGAAGAGACACGGAGTGTTTCTAATGCTAAGATAATTCCTATAGGGGTTTCTGTTAAAGCTATTTTCCAGGCATTAAATAAGGGTGAAGTTGTTTTGATAGCTGGTGATCAACGCGGTCATGTCGCTGGTCCCCGGTTCAGCTTCTTTAATCAATCGACAGCTTACTATACCGGAACAGCTGCGATTCTTTTTAGAACTAAATGTGAATTGTTGGTTGGTTTTATACATAGAGAAAAAGATTTTTCATATCGACTTGTATTTAAGGAAATAGATTATTCGGATTTACCTGATGATGAAGAGAAATGGATCAATCAGTTAACACAACGTTATATTAATATTCTTGAGCAACATGTTAAAGAATCACCTGAACAATATTTTTGGATGCACAAACTTTGGAAATATTAAAAACCACAGAAAGAATATTAATCATACAAACGGCATTTCTGGGAGATGCAATACTGACATTGCCAATGATCCAAAAGCTCAAAGAAATATATCCTGAATCATTAATAGATGTTGTTTCTATTCCACAAACAAAAGAAGTATTTGAAAATTCACCTTATGTTTATAGAGTCTACTCATATGATAAGAAAGGGAATCAAAAATCTATTCTTAGCTTAATAAAATTTGCGCTGACTCTTAAAAAAAATAATTATACACGAATTTATTCACCACATCGTTCCTTTAGAACTTCTCTTTTAGTTTATTTACTTGATAATGTTAATTCATTTGGTTTTGATACTGCCTCGTTAAATTTTGTTTATGAAAACAAAATTAAATATGACGATAAAATTCACGAAGTTGCTCGCAATCTTAAATTAATTGGTTTTAGAATTGATGAAGAAAATTGGAGAGTATTGCCCGAGCTTAAAGTATCACCAGAGGTAAAACAAAAAATTCAGAATTTACTTAAGGATATTAATAATCCTTTAGTAGCCATAGCACCCGGTTCAGTATGGCAAACTAAAAAATATCCCGAAGAATATTTTGAAGCGATAAGTAATTATCTCGTTAAAAAAAATTATTTTGTTGTTTTCATTGGTGGTCAATCCGATTATGAATTGTGCAATAGGTTATCCAGTAAAGTAAATGAGAACTCTTTGAGTTTTGCCGGTAACTTATCTATTACCGAATCGGTCGAATTATTACGTAATTGTAATTTATTAATCAGTAATGATAGTGCTCCAACTCATTTAGGTATGGTTGCAAATATTCCAGTTCTTACAATCTATTGTTCCACTGTCCCCGGATTTGGTTTTTTCCCTTATAATAAATATAGTTTTTCGATTTCATTTGATGGCTTAGAATGCAAACCATGTGGAATACACGGAAGAAAGAGTTGTCCAATTAAAACATTTGATTGTGGTTACAAATTATTATCCGATAAGGTTATAGAAAAAATTGAAGAAGTTCTCACTTCAAAAGAAAAATAACTATCATTTTTTTATATTAAAGACCCATTTTAAGGATTTGATATGAAGTGGTTTAATTGGGATTTTATTAAAAAAACGACTTTTTATGTTACTCCAAATTATCCGGACTCCTCTACAAAGAGTTACAAATTCAGTTTAGTAAGAATAACTGCATATACGCTTATATATACTTTTATAGCTTGGTTGGTTTTATTGTTTATTCTATCTGTTACTCCACTTAAGGAATTTATATTTGTGCTGGATAATCAGGAATTGGTAGAACAAAAAGCAAAAATAAACGAGCTTCAATCGCAAGTTGAAGTTCTAACGCTTCAGCTCCAAAAAATTGCTAGCACCAACGAAAGGATGAAGTATGCCTTGAAACTTGCTAAAACAGATTCCATTAATTCTTCCAATCCTATTTATGATTCATTGCAAAGACCTATTATTAAAAGACTTCCAGTTGGTGGCAATATATTTTTAGTAATAACAGAATTTATAAATAAGCTTATTCAATCTACTAATTCCACGATTTTTATGGAACCTGTTACCGGCATAATTACCCAGGGTTTTAATCCGGAAAAAGGTCATTTTGGAATTGATTATGGATTACCTACTGGTTCACCTGTTTATGCATCGAATGGAGGTATTATAATTTTTTCCGGTTATACACCAGAAGATGGTTTTATGCTCATAATTAATCATGATGATGATTACATAACAATATATAAACACTGTTCTTCTTTACTTAAAAAGCAACGCGACTTTGTAAGACAAGGGGAATTAATAGCACTCAGTGGCAATTCGGGTAAAAATTCTACCGGTCCACATCTTCATTTTGAAATTTGGTATAAAGGCAAACCGATAAATCCAGAAGAAATTTTAATCAAATAGGAGAGTTAAATGGGAACGAAAAAAGAAACTCATTCTGAAGACGTAAGTATTATTAGTAATGGTGTAACTATTGATGGCAATCTAAAAAGTGATGGTAATGTTAGAATAGATGGTATAATAAATGGTAATGTTTCTGTATCAGGGAATTTAACCTTAGGCGATTCTTCCAAAATAACAGGTGAAGTTAAAGCACGCAATATTTCCACTAGTGGATATATTGAAGGACGGGTATTTGTTGATGAAAAATTACGTTTGGAATCTAAATCAGTACTAAAAGGTGATCTTATTGCAAAAACATTAATTATTGAAGAAGGTGCTTTATTTGATGGAAGAAGCTCTATGAACAACCATAAAACCGGTTGAAAAGTATTTAAATGATAAAAGAAAATTACTCTTCAAAATTTTCTGACGGTTATAGAAAAATAGGACCATACCTTGGTTTAGGGACACAATTAGCCGCAACAATAATTTTAATGTTTTTTCTTGGACGTTGGTTGGATAAGCAATTTAATACCAGCCCATTTTTAATGATTTTTTTCTCTTTTCTGGGTGGTTTTGCCGGAATTTATAACTTTATTAAGACCGTATTACAACTAAATAAAAAAATTGATAAAAAAAATTAAATATCCTGTCATTTTGGCTTCACTTTGTATCCTTTTACTATTTATTCTTCATAATTTTCAATTCATTTCCATTGTTGAAAGAGATTCAATACTTTACTCTACATCGTTAATGCTAATAAATTTTCTTCTTTTCCTTGTTTTTTGGGAATACTCAAAAAACAAGTCCAATAAGATTTTCCTTATTTTTAATCTTGGAGGAATGGCTTTTAGGCTGGTTTTAGTCCTTATCACAGTTTTTGTTATTATAAAATTCTTGAATATTGACAAATATGCGTTTATATTTGCACTCTTCATATGGTATATCTTATTTATTACCTATGAAATAAGCTTATTTAGAAAATTAGCTGAAAAATCAAAAAATTTTAATAAAATCAAGTAAATGTGGACTACTGATTCAACGGTTGTAGCCGATACTATAAAAGAAGCATCCGCAAACCAGGATACTGGATGGATAATGCACCATGTTTTGGATGCCCGTGAACTCGATTTAACCCCGTTTGGTATTATTCATCTTCCACAAATCCATTTGTTTGGAATTGACATTTCAATTACTAAACATGTCGTATTCATGTGGATTGCAGTAATTTTACTCATTTTTGCTTTTATTGCGGCAAGAAAATCCTATCAAAAATCACTTATTCCAAAAGGTGTTACAAATTTACTTGAAGTGCTTATAGTGTTTGTCAGAGACGAAATAGCCAAACCAACAATTGGTCATGGCTTCGAAAAGTTTTTGCCGTATTTACTTACAGTTTTCTTCTTCATTCTTACATGCAATTTCCTTGGATTAATTCCGTATGGATCAACTGCAACAAGCAATATCTCTGTAACTGCGACTTTAGCAACAATTTCGTTTTTTGTAATTCAGATTGGCGGAATAATGAAGAATGGTTTCTTTGGATATTTCAAAGGATTAATTCCACATGGAATACCAATGTGGTTACTGCCTATAATGTTTGTTGTTGAGTTATTAGGATTGTTTACCAAACCTTTTGCATTGGCTATTCGTCTTTTTGCTAACATGACTGCCGGTCATATCGTTATAATGGCATTGCTCGGTTTGATTTTTATTTTAAGAACATACTTTGTTGTACCCGTTTCAATTTCATTTGCATTATTTATTTTCTTGCTTGAAATATTAGTAGCACTTATTCAGGCATATATATTTACAATGCTGTCCTCGCTTTTTATAGGGATGGCTTATCATCAAGAGCATTAATTATTTAATAACAGTACATAATAGGAGGAAGTTAAATGGAATACGCATATTTAGCAGCTGGTTTTAGTGCAGCATTAACCGTTATCGGAGGTGCTTTCGGTATTGGTAAATTAGCAAGTGCTGCTATGGAAGCAAGCGGTCGTCAACCCGAAGCTGCCGGTGAAATTAGAACATCAATGATTATTGCTGCTGCTCTCATTGAAGGTATTTCACTTTTTGCTCTGGTTATTTGTATTCTTCTTGCATTAAAGTAAGAATAATTATTTGATTAAAATTTCAGGAAATTTTTATAATGATTTTAGCCGATTTATTTGTTTTAGCTCTTGCTAGCGGAGGAGAAAGTGGCGGTCCGCTCGATGTTAACCCGGGTGTAATTTTATGGACCGTGGTTACATTCATCTTTTTGTTGCTGATTCTAAAAAAGATTGCTTGGAAGCCGATTCTTAACTCTCTTAATGAAAGAGAATCCTTCATTAAAGAATCTCTCGAAAAAGCTGAAGCTGCAAAAAAAGAAGCTGAGAAATTGATTTTGGATAATAAACTAAGTATGCAAAAAGCAGAAGAAGAAGCTAAGAAAATTATTGACCAGAGTAGAGAATATGCAGAAAAATTGAAATCTCAGATTCTTGACGAAAGCAAATCTCAAGCTAAAAAAATGATTGAAGATGCTGCAAGCGAAATTGAAAGAAAAAACGCTGAAGCATTTAGCAAACTGAAAGAACAGGTGGCTGATATTGCTATTCAATCTGCCGAAAAGATTTTGAGAGAAAATCTTGATAAGGATAAACAAATTAAATTGGTTAAAAAATATTTGGATGATCTTTCCTAGAATTAATAATGAGCGTTTACAGAATATCATATCGTTATGCTAATTCATTTTTTCAGCTCGCTGAAGAAAAAAAATTTTTGAAAAATTTTGCAGACGATGTAGAACTGATTTACAATACTCTTGTTCAATCCAGAGAACTAAGAGCTATTCTTCGTAATCCTGTTATAAAGCAAAAGGATAAGAAAAATCTTCTTTCAAAAATTTTCGGTAGTAAAATAAAAAAGGAGACATCCGACTTTCTGGAGTTTATTGTTGCTAAGGGTCGTGAAGATATTATAACAGAAATTATGAAAGAGTTTCTCAATCTACGTGATGAAAAAGAAGGAATTGTAAGAACAAACATTGTTTCTTCAGTTGAATTGACGGATGATGTAAAGAAAAATCTGACTTCAACGCTCGAAAAAAGAACATCAAAAAAAGTTAAAACAGATTATTCAGTTGATCCAAATATTATCGGTGGATTTATTGTTAAAATAAAAGATACTGTTTATGATGCATCGGTAAAACATCAATTGGAATTATTAAGGAAAAAATTCTCGCAAGAGATTAGTATTTAGAACAATTAGGGAAATAAAATGGCTGAAATTAGACCTGACGAGGTATCTGCAATACTTAGAAAACAACTTGCCGGCTTTGATAACGAAGTTGATATTTATGAAGTGGGAACAGTTTTACAAGTTGGTGATGGTATAGCACGTGTTTACGGATTATCCAATGTAATGGCAAGCGAATTGGTTGAATTTCCAAACAACGTTACAGGAATGGTTCTTAACCTCGAAGAAGATAGCGTTGGTTGCGTTCTCTTTGGTGAAAGTACGCTTATTAAAGAAGGTGATACTGTAAAGAGAACCAAACGTGTTGCTTCTTTTCCAGTTGGTGATAAATTACTCGGTCGTGTTGTTAATCCTCTTGGTGAACCTGTTGACGGTAAAGGAACTGTTCAGTTTGATAAATACATGCCGATCGAAAGAAAAGCTCTTGGAGTAATTGCTCGTCAACCAGTTAAAGAACCCCTTCAAACCGGTATTACAGCTATCGATGCAATGATTCCAATTGGTCGTGGTCAGCGTGAATTGATTATTGGTGATCGTCAGACCGGTAAAACAGCAATTGCAATTGATACAATTATTAATCAGAAATACACCCATACTGAAGAAGCAAAAAAATACGGTATCAAACCAGTTTATTGTGTTTATGTTGCCATTGGTCAGAAGAATTCAACAATTGCTCAGGTTGTTGCAAAACTGGAAGAAGAAGGTGCGATGGCTTACACTACAATTATTTCTGCTCCGGCTTCTTCACCCGCACCATTACAATATATTGCACCGTATGCTGGTGCTACTTTAGGTGAACATTTTAGAGATACCGGAAGACATTCGTTAGTTATTTATGATGATCTTTCTAAACAAGCTGCTGCTTACCGCGAACTTTCATTGTTATTAAGAAGACCTCCCGGACGCGAAGCCTATCCCGGTGATGTATTCTATTTACATTCACGCTTACTTGAACGTGCTTCAAAACTGAGTGAGGATCTTGGCGGAGGAAGTTTAACTGCACTTCCTATTATTGAAACACAACAAGGCGACGTTTCGGCATATATTCCAACCAACGTAATTTCAATTACAGATGGACAAATTTATCTTGAACCAAACTTATTCAATGCCGGTGTGCGTCCTGCTATCAATGTTGGTATTTCCGTTTCGCGTGTTGGTGGTAATGCTCAAATAAAAGCAATGAAAAAAGTTGCCGGTTCATTAAAAATTGATCTTGCACAATATCGCGAACTTGAAGCTTTTGCTAAGTTTGGTTCTGATCTTGATAAAGCAACTCAAAAAATTCTTGCTAAAGGTGCTCGTTTAGTTGAATTGCTTAAACAAGGTCAATATTCTCCTATTCCTGTTGAAAAACAGGTAGTCTCAGTTTTTATTGGTACAAATAATTATTTGGATACTATAGAAGTCAAAGATGTTAAGAAGTTTGAAAAAGAATTTCATGAATTTGCAGAGTTGAAATATCCTGAAATATATGAAAACATTAGATCGACAAAAGAATTAAAAGATGACACAATTCATTTATTGAAAAAAGCTGCTGAAGAATTTTTGGAAAAGTTTAGTAAATAAACAACAGAACTTGAATGGCAACACTTCGGGACATAAAGAGAAGAATAATTGGCGTTAAAAACACGCAGCAAATTACTAAGGCAATGAAAATGGTTGCTGCCGCAAGGTTACGTCGTGCTCAGGAAAATATAATTAATTCCCGTCCTTATTCCAGAAAAATTGCTGAAGTATTAAGTCATCTATTAAAAATTGAAAAAAATATTAACAACCCTCTTATAACAGAACGGAAAGTAGAAAACGTTGTTTTAATTATTATAACATCTGACAGAGGATTGTGTGGTAGTTTTAATATTAATGTGATCAGATTTGCTGAAGAATACATTAATAATGAGTTGAGCGAATTAAACAAAAAAGGAAAAGTTCAACTATACTGCCTTGGTAAAAAAGGGAACGATCATTTTACAAGGCGTAAATACAACGTTACCGGCTCTTACCCCGGAATTTTTTCCCACTTGAAATTTGAATTTGCATCCGGACTTATTAGAGAATTAACTCACAAATATTTATCCGGCGAAATTGATAAAGTTTTGGTAGTGTTTAATGAATTTAAATCTGTTATTCAGCAAAAAACTGTTATCGAGCAGCTTTTACCGATTAAGCCATTTGAAGAATCGGTTACTGATATTAGTTATGCTGATTACATTTATGAACCGGATAAATCTGGCATTATTAACTCAATGTTACCGAAACACCTAAATGCTCAGATGTGGAGATATTTATTAGAATCGTTTGCAGCTGAATTAGGCGCACGAATGACAGCTATGGATATGGCAACTGAAAATGCTAAAGAGTTAATTCGTTCTTTGAACTTGACCTATAATAAAGAGCGTCAAGCTTCTATTACAAGAGAAATTATTGAAATAGTATCCGGAGCGAATGCCCTTAAAGGAAGTTAAATAATTAACTTTTGAAATGAATCTCTTTTTTATTATCTTTTAATTAACTTGATAGGCAATGCTCGAAGAATTATCAGAAAAGCTTGAACGTGCACTTAAAAAAATTACTGGTCAGGGTAGGATCTCCGAATCGAATATTTCGGATACACTACGGGAAATTAGACGTGTTCTTTTAGATGCTGATGTTAATTACAAAGTCGCTAAACAATTTATAGATGATGTTAAGGAAAAAGCGATTGGCAAAGAAGTAATTACCTCTGTTACTCCGGGGCAGTTAATTACAAAAATTATTTATGATGAATTGACTAAACTTCTTGGAAGTAAGGAATCCGGACTTACTTTAAATCCTTCAGGAATTACTTCTATTATGTTAATTGGATTACAAGGTTGTGGTAAAACTACTTTCAGTGCCAAATTAGCTAAATATCTGAAAGATAGAAAAAGAAATGTTCTTTTAGTTGCTGCTGATGTTTACCGACCAGCTGCTATTGACCAATTAAAAATCTTAGGTTCACAAATTTCAGTTCCGGTTTTTAGTATTGATGGTAGCAAAGATCCGGTAAAGATTGCTTCAGACGCAATGGCATACGCTAAAGAAAATGGATTGAACACTGTTATTATTGATACTGCCGGGCGTTTGCACGTTGACGAAGAAATGATGAAAGAAGCCGCTGAAGTCAAAGCGAAAATTAATCCAACTGAAACTCTGTTTGTTGTGGATTCAATGACTGGGCAAGATGCGGTTAATTCTGCTAAGGCATTTCACGAAAAAGTTGATTTCGATGGCATTGTAGTTACAAAGCTTGATGGTGACTCAAGAGGTGGTTGCGTTCTTTCTATACGCGCTATAGTCGATCGACCCGTTAAGTTTACCAGTCTTGGTGAAAAGTTGGATTCAATCGAGCTTTTTTATCCTGATCGCTTGGCATCAAGAATTTTAGGCAAAGGTGATATTGTTTCTCTTGTAGAAAAAGCTCAACAACAGATAGATCAAAAAGAAGCTGAGGATTTAGAAAAAAAATTTCTTGAGAATAAGTTTGATTTTGATGACTTCTTGAAACAGATTAAAATGATCAAGAAAATGGGCTCTTTGAAATCATTGCTTTCTATGATTCCGGGACTTGGTTCTGCTGTTAAAAATGCCGATATTGATGATAAGCAGATAATAAAGGTTGAATCAATAATTCAATCTATGACTAAAAAGGAAAGAGCAAATCCTAAAATTTTGAATGGGAGCAGAAGAAATAGAATTGCAAGAGGGAGTGGTAATTCTATTCAAGATGTAAACAGACTGATTAAGCAATTTGAAGAAATGCAACGAATGGTCAAAATGTTGAGTTCTAAATCAGGTAAAACTGGTATAATGAATCTGAAGAATTTTAGATATAATTAATAAATAAAAAAATCAAATGGAGGAAAAAACAAATTGGCAGTTAAGTTAAGACTGAGAAGAATGGGAAAGAAAAAGCAGCCGGTTTATAAAATTGTTGCTGCTGATTCACGTTCACCAAGAGATGGTAAATTTATTGAAGCGATTGGATTATATAATCCTAAAACAGAACCAGCTACAATTGATGTTAAAGAGGATCGAGCACTATATTGGTTAGGTGTTGGTGCTCAACCTACAGACACAGTTAAAAGTATTTTTACTAATCAGGGAATAATTCTGAAACACGAATTGAAAAAAAAAGGGTTGCCTGAAGATCAAATTTCTGTTAAAATTGAAGAGTGGAAAAAATTAAAAGAAGCTTCTCTCTCAGCTAAAATGAAAAAAAGAGAAGAGAAAGCAAAAAGTAAAAAAGCATCCGCTGAAAAAGCTGAAGAAAAGTCTGATAGTGCAGCGGAAGCAAAGGGTACTGCTTCCGAATAAGCTGTTCCATTTAAGGTTCAGCCGGCACCTTAAATACGTACCCTTAGTCATTAAATATAGGTACTCTCATGAAGGAATTTATTGAATTTATTGCAAAGCATCTTGTTGATAATCCCGACGGTGTTTCTTTGGAAGAAGTTACTCCTGATGAAAAGACCGTTGAGCTTACTCTAAAAGTTGGCGCTGAAGATGTTGGCAAAGTCATCGGCAAGCAAGGTAAAACCGCTCAAGCTATGAGAACATTGCTTACCGCTATTGCAGCTAAAGAGGGAAAACGAGCAATTTTAAAGATACTAGATTAATCCGGTATTATTTCGGATTTCTTTTGTGGATCATTTTATTTTAATTGCTAAAATTGTTGCACTTAGTGGCTCTGATGGTTTTCTTGTTGTCGATTCCTATTCCGATTTTGATGAGAGATTTTATGATCTGAAAAAAGTTTTTATTGAATTCTTCAATAATAAAAAAGACTTTATTGTTGAGGAGGTCGATAAAAAGAACGATAAGTTTTTGCTGAAAATTAAGGGGTTCGATTCCTCTGAAGATGCAAAAATTTTCGTAGGTAAGAAAGTTTTCATTGAAGAAAAAGATTCAGTTAAACTGAGTAAAAATACTTTTTTCATTCATGATATAATTGGTTCTGAAGTTTATAAAAATAAAGTTCTTTTAGGTACTGTTGAAGATGTTCTGATTTTACCGGCTAATGATGTCTATGTGGTTAATGCCTTAGAAAATAGAAAAATTTTAATACCCGCGATCAAAGATTACATAAAAAAAGTAGATCCGGTTAAGAAAAGAATTGATTTAGTAGCTGATTGCGACTTGCTTTATGAAGATGAGGATTGATGTTATTTCTGCCGTCCCGGATTCTCTTTATAGCCCTCTGAATACAAGTATTATTAAGAGAGCTCAGGAAAGAGATAAAGTTGAAATATTTATTCATAACTTACGGGATTATGCTTACGACAAACATAAGCAGATAGATGATAAACCTTTTGGTGGCGGTCCTGGTATGCTCCTTAAACCCGAGCCGTTCTTTGAATGTATTGAAAAACTTTTAAGCGAAAGAAAATATGATCATATTATTTATCCATCCCCCGGTGGAAAATTTTATGATCAGAAAATAGCTAACAAATTTTCTTTAGCTAAAAATATTATGATTATTACCGGACACTATAAAGGAATTGATGATAGAGTACGGCAAAAATTTGCAACCGATGAAATATCAATTGGTAGATATATTCTAACCGGTGGTGAATTAGCAGCATTAGTCATAATTGATTCTGTTGTTCGTCTTTTACCTGGTGTTCTTAACGACAGTGAATCAGCATTAAATGATTCTTTGATGGATGGCGATATAATTGAAGCGCCTTACTATACAAGACCGGCAGAATATAAAAACATGAAAGTTCCAGAAGTGCTACTTTCTGGACATGAAAGAAAAGTAAAAGAATGGAAAGAAGAGCAATCGAAATTATTAACTGAAAAATGGAAAAAAATAAATAATCTGGAGTGAAAAATGGATAAACTAAAAGAGATAGTTGCTGATCAAATTAGATCTGATTTCCCGGAATTTAAGACCGGCGACCATATTCGTGTACATGTTAGAGTTATTGAAGGCGATAAAGAAAGAATTCAGCCTTATGAAGGTGATGTTATCAACATTAGAGGCAATGGTTTAAACAAAACTTTTACCGTTAGAAAAATTGCAAGCGGTGTTGGTGTAGAAAGAATTTTTTCTTATAACTCTCCAAAAATTTCTAAAGTAGAAATTATTCGCGAAGGTAAAGTAAGAAGAGCAAAGCTTTATTATTTACGCGAACTTTCTGGTAAAGCCGCACGAATCAAAGATAAAAGAGTAAAATAAATTTAACTTCTTTTTAATGAGACCCCGAGTACTCGGGGTTTTTTATTTTAATCGATTGGAGACTTTATGAAATTGTTTTTACCTCCAAATCTTTTTGTGGAGATTCTAAAATCTTTCTTAAATAATAGTAATGTTTTTGATATTAATGTAATGGGATCTTCATTGTTAAGTTCACAACTCGAAAATGACAGAAATGCTGTTGCGTTAATACCCAGTTTAGACATTATAAATCACCGCGATATATTTGTCTCAGGCAAGGTAGGCATCGCTTTCGACGGAACACTCTCTAATTCATATTTTTATTTATCTCAAAACGAAAATAGAACTCTGGGGAATATTTTTATTAGAGGAGATGTTTCAATAAACGAAATAATTCTTACTAAGATTTTATTTGAAGAGCGATTTTCTGCAGAAGTAGAGATTACATTGGATACTTATTCAGAACCCAACACTTCTCAAAATACACTTGTCGTGGGAAATGAAAATTTTACAAAATGGGATTACAATTCTGGTATTAGTTTCTCAGATCAAATGGCAGAACTACTCGACCTTCCTTATGTGAATTTTGTTTTTGCATCTTACAATAAACAAAATCTTGAACAACTTGAATCTTTTTTTAGTGATATAGATAAAAAGGTTGAAGAAAAAATCTCTGATATTCTCACGAAAATACCTGCTAATGATGAAGTAAAGGAATATATACAAAATAATTTAGGAACAGTCTATTTTGAAATGACATCCAACGAAACAGATGCTTTAGAAGAAATGATCAAACTGGTTTATTATCACGGAATATTGGATGATATGTTTGATATAAAATTTATTTAAGAAAGTCGTCACAAAAGTAAATTACCAATACAGATTATTTATTCAATTACTTCTGTGACGACTTATTTTATCTCTTAATCCAAAGAAACATGAGAATATGAAATTACATTCGGATTATTCCTAATAGCTTCCAACATATCTCCGGTTGCTGCAGTTTGAAGTTTTAGAGTACAACAAGCAACTAAACCGCCGTCAAAAATAATATTCTCAACCTCTTCAATGTTTATATTTCCTTGTCTTAGTACATCTAAAACAGAAGCTAATACACCCGGTTTATCATAATGTTTTACTACAAGCTGATAATGTGCGTCTGTTGCTTTAGCACGATTGACCCAATGATCTATTACTCCGCTTTTTATATAATGCAGAATTATATTGACTGTTTCTTCCGCAACAGCATTTTGTGCTTGTTCGGTTGATGCACCTATATGATGAGTTACATAAACATTATCAAGTTCTTGTAATTTTGATACTACTGTTCCATCTTTTCCTTCCGGTTCACCTTTAAAAACATCCAGCCCAACTTTTAATTTTTTCTCTTTCACTGCTTTAATTAAAGCTTCTTCGTCAATAACATCGTGTCTGGAAGTATTGATTAATATTGCGCCCGGTTTCATCAAATTAAACATTGCTTCATTGAATAAACCTTTAGTTTGAGGGGTGGCTGGTAAATGGATAGATACTACATCAGCAATCGGGAGGATTTGATCAAATTCCGAAAAATCTTTTGCGCCATAACCTTCAATACGTGTAATATCTTTTGCATAGATATTCATTCCAAATGCTTGAGCACGTTTAGCAACTTCTTTACCGATATTGCCATAACCAACAATTGCAAGTGTTTTACCAAACAATCCTTCGGCTTTTGAATACTCAGCTTTATTCCATTTTCCGGCTTTGAAATCAGCCACATTGTGTGGAATTCTTCTGTCTAATGCGATCATTAATCCCATCGTTAATTCAGCAACTGCAATAGAATTTTTACCGGGGCAGTTTGATACATAAATCCCTTTTCTGTTTGCTGCTTTGATATCGATGTTATTAACACCGGCACCGGCACGTACAATCAGGTTAAGTTGATTTGATGCTTCGATTGTTTTTTCATTAACAACTGTTGAACGAACTACTAAACAATCAACATCTTTAACTGCTTCTGGTAAATCATTTTCTCCCAGCTTTGGATTGTAAATTACTTCAATATCAGCATCTTTTAATTTCTGAATGTACTGCTCGGGAAATTTGTCCGCGATTAACACTTTCATTTTCATTTTTCACCTTCGGTTGTTTACAAATTAGTCTTAGATATTTATTAGAACCAGTATTACTTCATCATCGGAATTTTTATTCCGAACTTTTTAGCATTTTCAATTGCCTGGTCATAACCGGCATCGGCATGACGTATTATTCCCATTCCGGGGTCATAAGTTAAGACTCGTTCCAGTCTTTCTTCTGCTTCTTTAGAGCCATCAGCTACAATAACCATTCCGGCATGAATCGATTTGCCAATACCAACGCCGCCGCCGTGATGAATAGAAACCCAACTTGCACCACCAACTGCATTTAATAAAGCGTTTAATATTGGCCAGTCTGCTATTGCATTACTCCCGTCAAGCATTCCTTCGGTTTCTCTATTAGGTGAAGCTACAGAGCCGCAATCGAGATGATCTCTGCCAATTACAATTGGCGCACTAACTTTACCTTCTGCCACTAACCGATTAAATATTTTTCCCATTTTTGCTCTTTCACCATAACCCAACCAACAAATTCGTGCGGGTAACCCTTGGAAGTGAACTTTCTTTTGTGCCATTTCAATCCATCTGATCAGGGCTTTGTTTTCAGGGAATGTTTCAATTACTGCTTGATCGGTTGTATAAATATCTTTCGGATCTCCTGATAATGCCGCCCATCGGAAAGGACCTTTACCATCGCAAAAGAGGGGACGAATATATTCGGGGACAAAACCCGGGATATCGAATGCATTTGAAACACCATTCTCTTTAGCTTCACCTCTTATATTATTACCGTAATCGAAAGCAACAGCTCCGCGTTCCTGAAATTCCAATATTGCTTTTACATGTTCGACAATAGTTTTTTTAGCTAGGGAAATATATTTATCTGGGTTTTCTTTACGAAGTAATAGCGCTTCCTCAAAACTCATACCCATTGGTACGTAACCGTTCAATGTGTCGTGTGCAGATGTCTGATCTGTAATAATATCGGGAGTTATGTTTCTTCTCAAAATTTCGGGCAAAATTTCACCCGCATTTCCAACTAATCCAACAGAAAGAGCTTGTTTATTTTCTTTTGCATTTAAAACCAGTTTAAGTGCTTCATCTAAATCTTCTGTTATCATATCGATATAACCGGTATCAATTCTTTTTTGGATACGTGATCGATCGACATCAATGCCAAGGAATGCGGCGCCGTTCATAGTGGCTGCAAGTGGTTGAGCACCACCCATTCCTCCTAATCCGGCAGTAAGTAAAAATTTACCGCTCAGGGATCCATTAAAATATTTTCTAGCACATTCCGCAAATGTTTCGTATGTACCTTGAAGTATCCCTTGTGTACCTATGTAAATCCAACTTCCGGCTGTCATTTGCCCGTACATTGTTAATCCGAGCTGATCCAATCTTCTGAATTCATCCCAAGTAGCCCAATCGGGGACAAGCATTGCATTAGAAATTAAAACTCGTGGAGCATTAACATGAGTTTTGAAAATTCCAACAGGTTTACCTGATTGAACTAAAAGTGTTTCATCATTTTCAAGATTTTTAAGAGAATTTACTATGGCATCAAAGGCATCCCAGTTTCTTGCTGCTTTACCGGAACCTCCATAAACAATTAAATCATCAGGTCTTTCCGCTACATCAGGATCTAAATTGTTCATTAACATTCTTAAAGCTGCTTCCTGAATCCATCCTTTACAGAAGATTTTTGTACCAGTAGGAGCTTTAATTGTTTTTGTTATTGTCGTCATTTTTTATCCTTGTAAATAATTAAGGGTAAGTTGCGATAATACAATCCATAGTTATATAACTTCATCTAACATTAACAAAAGAAAATAGCCAATTAATTCTTCAAAGATATAAAGAAATTAATCGTTGAAATATTTATCCAGTAAAATTTTGTATTGTTTGTAAGCCGATTTATAAAGCCAACGTTTTAAGAATCCACTTTTTTTAATTTGATTCTCGAGGTGATCAATATTTTCTTTTAGTCTGAATACAAGTTTGGTTTTTTCTTCTTTAGTGAATTTGATTTCATTTTCAGATGAACTCAATTTATCTACAATTGAGTTAAATGAACGTACATCAGCATAAAATTTTTCGTCAGAAGAAATCTGTTTTAAGATCGTTTTGCAAAAGCTTAGAAGAAATTTTTTATCGTTCTTATCAAATTCGTATGTGTAGTTTTTGAATAATTGTTTAGCCATAATAAATTACACTTTTAGTGACAGAAGTTTTTCTCTCATTTTTTGATAACCCGGTTTAATTACATTATAGATATAATGCAACCTCATTTTATAAGGAATGAATGAGGATTTCATCGCATTGATATTAAGTTTTTCTACATCATCAAGATTTAGCCCGAACATTTCGATAGCAGTCAGATATTCTTTAGTCAAAGTAGTATCACTCATAAGACGATCGTCTGTATTTAAGAATACTCTGAATTTTTCTTTATAATATTTAATGAAAGGATGATTTTCCAATGAATCAACCGCACCGGTATGAACGTTGCTTAGCAGACATATTTCCAGTGGTAATCTTGTATCAAGAATATATTGGGCTAATTCTCCGAGAGCAACAATATTTCCTTCTTTATCAAATACCATATCTTCAACAAGTCTTGTTGCGTGTCCAATGCGCAGAGCGCCACATATTTGAATTGCTTGCCAGATTGAATCCTTACCAAATGCTTCGCCGGCGTGAATAGTAATATTAAAATTCTTTTGCTTTATATATTGAAAAGCGTCGAGATGTTTTTTGGGTGGATAACCGCCTTCTTCACCGGCAAGGTCAAAACCAACAACACCTTGATTACGGAAGTTTACGGCAAGCTCTGCTATTTCCAAAGTATTTTTCATGTTACGCATACCACACAATATCAAACCGTAACCAACTCCAAAATCTTGTTTCCCTTTTTCAAGTCCTTGTAAAACCGCTTGAATTATTTCTTCGTGGTATAAACCTTTTTGTGTATGGAATACAGGAGCAAAGCGTGTTTCAACATAACATACGCCATCGTTATACATGTCTTCTATCATCTCGTATGCTACTCTGAAAAGAGCTTCTTTAGTTTGCATTACAGCGCATGTGTGTTCAAATCCTTGAAGATATTCTACAAGGTTACCTTTATTTGCACCGCGGTGGAACCATTCTCCTAATTCAGCCGGATCTGATGTAGGTAGTTTTGTGTATTTAAGATCCTTAGCTAATTCAATGATGGTTGAAGGTCTTAAACCACCATCTAAATGGTCGTGCAATAAAACTTTGGGGACGTTTTTTACAATTTCTTCTGTTTTCAATTTTTTCTCTCTTTTAATTTCAAAAATATTCTTTTGATGTCCGAAAATCAATTGAATGAGTAGTGTGATGTTACGTTTCATCTATAAATCGCAAAGGAAAATAACCTTGACTTGCCTATCTTAAAATGGTTATTTTTCGAGGAAATTAATTCAGAAATTTATATTTAATCAGGAGAATCAATGAAAAAAGGACTTATTTACTTAGGTATACTGAGTATGGTTTTAGGTATTACCGCCTTTCAATGTGCATCGGCTGAACTTACCGGTGCTAAGTTATATATAAACCAGAAACAGTACGATAAAGCAAAAGAAGCTTTGCTTAAAGAAGTTCAAAAAAATCCGGCTAGTGATGAGGGTTGGTATCTTTTAGGTGTTATTTATGGTGAAGAAGGCAATTTCACACAAATGATAGATGCTTTTAACAACTCATTAAAAGCTAGTAAAAAATTTGAACCTCAGATAAAGGATTCAAGACAATATTATTGGGCTACAAGTTTTAATAAAGGTGTAATCCATTTTAATAATGCTACTAAATCAACTTCTGAAGACAGCACAAAAATGTTATTTGATAATGCTGTAAAAGAATTTCAGAATGCTATTCTATGCGAACCAGATTCAATCATTTCTTATACAAACCTTGTTTATGCATATCTGAATCAAAATAAAATTGACGATGCAATCGTTCCACTTCAGCAAATGGTAAAAATTGGTACTTCACCAGAAGCTTTTTCTATGTTAGGACAGATTTATACAGAAAATGGTAATAATTTGATGGATAAGTATAAAGAATCAAAAGTTGCAGCTGATAGTGTAAAAGCATTCGAATGGTTTGATAAAGCAATCACAATCCTCGAACAGGGTAAAGCTAAATTTCCAAACGATGGAGAAATTTTATTAAGACTTTCTAATGCATACATTGCAGCTAATAGATTGGATGTTGCATTAGGTGCTTTTAAGGAAGGAATCGAAAGAGAACCCAATAATCAATATTACCATTACAATTACGGTGTGCTCTTATTAAATGGCGGAAAATACAGCGAAGCAGAGACTGAATTTAAACGTGCAATTGAATTAGACCCCGAATATATTAACGCTGTTTATAATTTAGGCGTTGTTTATGTTCGTTGGGGTTCTGAAATTAGAGAAAAAGCAGAAGCTGAAGGGAAAGAAGATTTATCATATCAGGATAAATTTAGAGCTGCTATTCCTTTAATGGAAAAATACCTTGAAAAAAATCCTCGCGAAGCTGTTATATGGGAGTTACTCGGTAGAATTTATGCCAACCTTGGTATGAATGATAAATCTAAAGATGCATTCCAGAAAGCTGATGAATTAAGAAAATAAATTAAATAAACAAATTAAGATAACCCACGCTCTTTTTTTAAGTGCGTGGGTTGTTTTTTAATAAAATTTCGGGTGAAAAAATGAATCAAAATAAAGAACAAATGCCGCAACAAATAAATATTGAATTAGGTGAAAAAGAAGCCGAAGGAATTTATTCTAATCTGGCAATTATTACACATTCACCGGCAGAGTTTGTAATAGATTTTACCAGAGTAGTTCCAGGTGTACCAAAAGCACGTGTATTATCACGAATTATAACCACACCTCAGCATGCTAAAATGTTACTCAGAGCACTCAAAGAAAATATTGAAAAATTTGAGTCAAGATTTGGGGAAATTAAGATTGATACGCAACCGGCACATCAATTTGGTTTTATTAACTCTCAGAAACCCGAACCGATAAATTGATTGGCTTGATTATACACTAATGATTTTAGCTCTTTTTTCTCTCAAAGACTGCTAAGTAATGTATTTATTGCAGATCAAACACTCTTTGTCTTTTAAAATCTTATCTTGAGTAAGTAGAAATAAATAATTACTTTTCATAAAGAATAATCCCTTTAAAATTGATAAAGAAAACCGGAGAAAATTATGAGAAAGATTTTAAAGCTTTCCGTAATTGCATTCTTACTGGTAATATCAAATTATCGGTTGAATGCACAACCATCGATTAACCTTATAATTTTTCCTGAATTAAGTTCAATTGATTTTGCGGCATTCGATTTTACAAGTAGCAGAAATATTTCACAAAGATTGATTCAGGTTGTTATCTCTCCACCAGGGATCGAGGTTATTGTAGAAGGAAAAGTTGACTGGAAGAAAGATGAGCGTTCTGGATTCCAGGAATTGTTCAGATTCAGAACAAAAAAATTTTTGTCCCGCACTTTTTCTAATGATGAGATTAACAATACAGATATCGAAATTGATAACACAAGTTTTAATTCCGATCTTACAACAGATATAATCAAAAAAGGTAAACCTTCGGGTATTGTTGGAATTGAACTTCGTTTATTAGACTCACGAGGAAATTTCCTCTCTAAAGATTATGATGAGATTTCATTTCTAAATCCAACGGCACCAACTATTATTCTACCCGCTGAGGGAAGTACTTATGATATTGGTTCTATAATTCTGCAATGGACAAACTCAGTTGGTGTTACAAGTTATAAAATAAAGGCAAATTATGTTCCCGATAATGCAGTAAATCTGGAAGAAGCCCTTAATTCTGGAAATCCTTTGGTTGATGATCAGGATGTAGGAACAGTCACTTCTGTTAGATTAAACGATATATTAAAAAGGGAATTACTTGCTGACACCAATATTGTGGTTGTTGTGAAAGCAGTTGTTCAAGGTCCTGGTGGTGGGGATGTTTTAAGTAGTCCGCTTGTAATGTTTAAAACAAGTGCAGTTGGTTCCCAAAAAAGTACGGGACAAACAGGAAACCCTGATTTGATAAGATTAGCAAATTTGTTACAAAATCAGATTAGCACTCAGATACGAGATAAACTGGTAAACGGTGAAATTCAACCTGAACAAATCCAGATTAGTGATGAGAACGGTAATACAATTAGCTTTTCGGAATTTATTGCGATTCTAAATTTTCTTGAGCAAAACAGTAGTTCAATTATTTCAGTAATTTTTTCACCTAAATGAAAACAACCGGAGTTATACAATGAAAAACAAAATAAATCTTCTAATCGTTTTGGGAGTAATTTTATTTGTTGGTTTTTCAAATAAAAAAAATACTCCAATGCCAGCGGGTTCTCCTGTTGTTCAGGTTAAAAAAATTATTAAGGATGTAACCTACATTGCCGGTAGCGAACAATCGAATTGGGAAAAAGCTAAAGTCGGATTAGCAATAGGTGATGGCGGAAAAGTTAAAACAGGTTCAAATTCTCTGGCTTTAATTCAGTTTATTGATGGCTCTGGACTTTTAAGAGTAAGGGAGAATTCAATTTTGAATATTTATGGTAAAGCAGAAAACAAAAAATTAAACAAGAATACTTTTATTGATAGAGGTATCATTGGCTTCGAAGTTAATAAACAAGCTGAAGATGAAGAGTTTAAATTTACTACTCCTACAGTTGTGGCATCTATTAGAGGGACAGAAGGATTTATTGAGCATAACGATGTTGACACTACTTCAACAATATTTTTGAACACCGGTTCTGCCACTTTTCAAACAATTACAGGAGAAGAAGGATCGATTACGAGTGGCAATACACTAGTGGTTAAAAAAGATGGAACATTCTCATTAAATACTTCTTCTGAAGAAGATTCAACAAAATTTAAATCCTCTAAGGCCACTACTACAAGACAAGTAATCATTCGAACTAAAGAGGGTGATATAAGAATAGAATATTTACGGGATAAATAAAATTTTGTAAAAATTGAAAAAGAGGGCGAAATGAAAAAGTTTACAGTTCTTTGGCTAATCTTAATTTTTTCAGTCTCTCATTTGTATGCTCAAGCAAGCAGTTATATTTCTTCAGTATTCATTGGCGATGCAAAAGAAAAACAGCCGGTAACAATTTCAGCTACATTAATATCTCCAGAAAATATTTCGGAAATAAATCTTTTCTTTAAAAAGTTTGGAGAGAATGAATACCGAAATATTGAAATGTTGGTTGCAGGTAACACAGCTTCTGCAACAATTAATGCCGAGTATGTTATTCCTCCTTATCTTGATTATTATTTATCAATAACACTGAAAAATGGTTCAAATCAATCGTATCCGTTAGGTATTGAACAGGGAAATACCCCACTGCAAATTGCAATTGCCGGAGTAAGTGATAAGGATAAGGAAATAATTATTCTTAGTCCCGCTGATGGCGAAATTCTTTCTCAGGAAAATTTACTTATCTCAATATCATTTTTTAAGGCACCGGATAATATTGATGTCAAACGGACGAAAGTCTTTTTGAATAATGAAGATGTTTCAAATTTAGCATTAGTAACAAATGAATTAATAGTTATTAGCGGTGAAAGTTTTGAAAAAGCTCTATCGACCGGATCAAGATTGCTTAAAGTAGAAATCTATGATAGAGAAGGGAATTTATATCATACAATATCGAGGAGTTTTCAAGTTGTTACAGCAGCTATGGCAGAAGAAATAGTTTCAAGGTGGAAATCAGCCGGAAATTTAAGAGCTGAATCAAGGAATGAAACTTTCAATAATGTATCAACATGGTATAACAATTTGAGTACGGATTTTAATGCCTCGTATGAAAAATGGCAGATTAATGGTTATGTTTATTTAACATCTGAAGAGAAAAAGAATCTTCAACCATATAATCGTTACTCGGCACAATTAAAAAGCGGAGAATGGCTGGAATTAAGAGTTGGAGATACATATCCACGTTTCCCAAGTTTAATTATGGATGGTAAAAGAATTCGTGGATTTAGCGGTCAACTAAATCTTGGATTTGTAAATGTAGCTGCAGCAATCGGTGAATCTGATAGAAAAATTGAAGGAGTGCTTTTACAAACATATTCAAAAGATCAAGTTCCTTTGGGAAGCGACATTATTCCTGTCAATGCAACAAAGTATGGTAATCCATTTGCAAAAGTAAAATTGGGAACATATCAGAGGGATTTGTTTGCACTTCGTCCATCGTTTGGAAGCGGAGAAAATTTCCAACTTGGTTTTACTTACCTTCATTCGAAAGATAACACCGGTTCAATAGAATTTGGTGCACGTCCTCAGGAAAATGTTGTACTTGGTAGTGATATTAAGATTGCATTTGATGATCAGAATTTTCTATTCACTTCACAGGTTGCGTTCAGTATGTTCAATAAAGATATCTCTTCAGGAAATTTAACTGATGCGCAAATTGATTCTATTTTTGGTCCAAACGGTTTGTATGATATTGATCCCGACCAAGTTAAAACCATTCGTGATATTTTAGGTAAGTTTATTACTGTTAATCAATATATTGGTCCGTTAAACCCGCAAGAATTTGCTTCTGTAGCCGGTGAAGCAGCACTGAATCTTAATTACTTAAATAACTCATTAAGAGCATCTTACATCTATCGTGGTAACGATTATCTTTCTTTTGGTCAATCATTTATTAGAACAGACGTAAAAGGGTTTAACATTGTAGATAGAATCAGAATGTTCGATAACAAAGTATTTCTTTCTGTGGGTTACGAAAGTCTTGAGGATAATTTACAAGCAACAAAACCGGCAACAACTAAATACAATACTCTAAGTGCGTCTGTTTCAATCTTTCCGCGAGCAAATTTCCCTAATATTACCATTGGTTATAACAAATCCGAAAATAAAAACGGATTAAAAGTAACTGATCCGGTTAATCAAAATCTGGTAGTTGATGATATCACCAACAGGATTATACTTCAATTATCTTATGATTTTACAGCAATAGTAAGACATAACTCTGCATTTTCATTTACAACTCAAAACAGAGAAGATAATAGTTTATCCAATCTTGATGCAAAGTATAATGCTATTGGTTTTACCGTTAATAGCTATTGGAATTCTAACTTAACCTCGTTGTTCCAGATTCTTTATAGTTCCAGCGAAATTAAAAATGCGCCGTTCGATTACTTTACATTAACACTTGGAGGAAGATATAGATTTCTTGAAAACAAACTTCAGCTTTCTGCTACTTTAAGCCCAAGTTTTGGTGATTTTAAGAGACAAGCATTTGAGTTTTTGGCTGACTATAATATAATTGCAAATCTTAACCTTGGACTTCAAGCAAGATTATTCAGAATTCCGGGAAAAGATACTAACTCAATAATCGGTTTAGTAACCAGATTGAATTTTTAGAACCACTAAAAGATGTCTTCCGGTAAACGTAAACTAATGGGGGTGTGGAAAAGTAGCATCTTTATTCTTGCTGCTTCACTTCTTACTATTATTCTAACTCAGGATTTTCTATTTACATTTTCTCCTTTAAAAGAGCTCGAATTAAAATTAATTGATAAGAGATTTCTCGAACGTGGTAAAATTGATATAAAAGATTCGGCAGATGTTGTTATTGTAGAAATTACTCAAGATGCTTACGATCAAATACCCCCACCTGAAAATAAATGGCCTTGGCCCAGATCAATTTTTGCAAAAGTAATAGATAACTTAAATGAAATTGGTGTAAAAGCAATTGGGTTGGATATTAATATGTCTTCCCCTGACCAATTTTCACCACTTAATGATGAATTGTTGAGATCGACAATCCGCAAGCATAAAAACATTGTTATCGCCGGAAAACTTGATATTGAATCAGAGCAAATGTTGGAAGAGGGAGGTTGGTATATAGAGAAATTAAATGAGAATTATGGTAATATTTTTTTTGAAGCTGATAGTTCTATAGGAATTGTTAATCCGCCACCGGATTATGATAAAGTATTCAGACGATATTTACCTTTTATCAAATCTGATGTGAACGAAAAGCTACTACTTAGTTTCGGTTTTGCACTTATCAATAAATACCTCGGTCTTAAGAATTTCGATTTGGCTAAACGAGTTAATAATTATTTTGTTCTGGGTGATAAATATATACCGCAATACAATCGGCATAGTGTTTTAATTAATTTTTATGGTCCCTCGAGAACATTTCCTCATATAAAACTAATTGACGTATTGGACGATAAAGATTTTAAAACCATTGATGAGTTGGAATATAATGAAGAAGTAAACACTTGGGAAGAATATTTAACTGATCCTGAGCTAAGAAAACTACTTGAGAACAAAATTGTAATAATCGGCTCAACAATGCCGGAAGATAGAGATATTATTCCGATATCTTTTGCAGAGGGAAAAAGAAAAGGGGATAATCTGATTTATGGTGTTGAGTTTCATGCAAATATTATTCAGAATATTTTGTGGAATGATTACCTTTATAATCAATCAAAACTTGTGGAAATAATTGTCATTTTTCTTTTGACAATTCTTGTTTTTTTAGGAACCTCTGCAATTCGGAAATTAAAAATCAGATTCGGAGTAATAATTGAGCTAATAAATCTTCTAGTTATCGGATTGCTTGTTTACTCTGTTTACATATTGAGTATTTATCTGTTTATCAACAACAAATTGGTTATAGCTGTAGTAAGTCCTTCTTTAGCAATCTTATTTGGTTATCTTGGCAGTTCTACATATCACTTTATAAAAGAAAGACAGCAGAATGTTTTAATTACCGGAATGTTTAGTCAATATGTAAGCAAAGCTATTGTTAATGAATTGTTATTAAATCCCGATAAACTAAAACTTGGTGGCGAGAAAAAAACTTTAACAGTATTATTCAGCGACATTGCCGGATTTACAACTTTTGCAGAAAAAAAAGAACCTGAGCAATTAGTTAGCTTTATTAATGAATTTTTGAATGAGATGAGTGAAATAATTATTTCAAATGAAGGAACGTTAGATAAATATTTAGGAGACGCAGTGATGGCATTTTGGGGCGCACCTGTTGAAATATCGGATCATTCTTATAAAGCTTGTTTGACAGCGCTTCAGATGCAGAATAAACTTGCAGAACTAAGGGAAAAATGGTCAAAAGTTGGCGAGCCGATGATTCATATTCGAATTGGAATTAATACTGGAGAAGTTATTGTAGGGAACATTGGCGGAGAAAAACGATTCGATTACACAGTTTTGGGAGACAATGTCAATCTTGCTTCCCGACTTGAAGGGGCAAACAAAGAATATGGGACTAACATAATGATTAGCGATTCGACTTATGAATTTGTTAAAGATAAAGTTTTAGTAAGAGAATTAGATGTTATTCGTGTAAAAGGGAAAACTGAACCAACACGTGTTTATGAACTAATTAGTTTGGTTGGAGATACGAAAGCGATTGATGCCATTGAAGAAATGCACGAATATTTCCAAGGGTTAGAACTCTATCGCCATAAAAGCTTTGAAGCTGCTATGGATTATTTTAAAAGATGTTTCGAAAAATTAGGCGATTATCCTTCCAAAGTATATATGAACAGGTGTCAGTACTATTTGCAGAATCCTCCACCTGAAAATTGGGACGGAGTGTTTGAACTGAAAACAAAATAACTATTTGAGTGCTTTCTTAATATTAAAAGCTGCAGCAATTAAAAAGATAAAATTAGCTATCCAAGCTGTAAAGAACGGGTCCAATACACCATTTTTTCCAAACGCCTGACTAATCTTCATAAAGACAAGATAAACAAAAGTTATTAGTAGATTTATTCCGAACTGAATTGCAAGTCCGCCTCTTCTTCGGTTTGCAGAGATAGGCAGACCAAAAAATACAACTACCACGCTTGCAAATGCATATGCAATTCTTGATTGATATTCTATTAATATCGAAGTTGGATCATTGCCGGTCCTTTTTTGTTCATTTGCAAATTCCGATAATTCGGTTAATGACATTTCCTCCGGTTTCCTTTGTTTTTTCATAACATCATCCGGTTTAAAATTAAGACCATAAAACTCATGTTCGAAAAACTTTTGTAAAATTTCCGTTGAATCCGAAATGGTTCTTATAGTTCCGTTAGTTAATGTCCAACATTTTTTTTGTTCGTCATACATCATTCTAAGTGCATCAGTTCTTTTGATTAAGCGTGTTTTGTCAGTCGGATCAAATTCCTGAATACTTATCTGATGTGCTTGCTTGTTGGCAATATCATAATAATTTATGGTTACAATTCTTGTTTTAGTATCCTGGAAAAAAATATTACTTCCAAAGTATACAATTCCTTTTTTCATATATGTTTGCTCGATAAATACCTTATGCTTATTTGCCATAGGCACAAGATAACCACCGATATAAATGCTTGTTAGACTTATAAGAAAAGAAACAATTATAAATGGTGCCATAAACCGATAAAGACTAATTCCACCAGCTTTTAATGCTGTAATTTCATTAAGGGATGACATCTTTCCCGCTGTGAATAAACTTGATAGTAAAACTGCAACAGGTGTAACCAGTCTAATTATTTCCGGCATGAAAACTAAATAGTATTGCAGAATCATCATTGATGGTACATTCTGATCTATAAAGTCATCAAGATTTTCCATCATATCGATTACTACAAAAAGAAGCGTAAAAGCTAAAAGCCCAAATAGAATAGTCTGAATAAATTGTTTGATTAAATAACGGTCTAATATTTTCATTAGTTATTGATTCTCAGAATTTTCTTCTTCTGTAGATCTCCATGATTTTGGAATGTATTTAATAAGAAAGTCGAAACTAATTGTAACTTTTTCTCTCGCACTTTTTATTGTTATGAGAATACCGATAATTGTCAGTAATATATTAGCGCTCCAGATTCCCCAGAAAGGAGAAACAAGACCTCTATCTGCAAGTTTTTCTCCTCCAATTAAAAAAGCCCAATAGATTAAGAAGAAGATAAGACTAATACCGGCAGCCATACCGAAACCACCGCGTTTCATCATTGTGCCAAGTGGTGCGCCAATCAATACAAATACTATACAAGCAAATGGTAAAGAGTATTTTTTATGAATTTCTACCCAGTAACTGTTCATTTCTTTAATACCATAATCAATTCTGCTGACAATACTTATCATTGTATTGGAATCATTTTGAATTCTTTGCTGGGCTTTTATGTATAGGTTACTTAGTATTTCCGGTGAAATTATATTACTCGATACAGTGTTATCTTTTGTTTTTATCTCTTTATTTACAATCATATTCAACTGTTTGTTAAAATCATCAACATTTTTCATATAAATCTTATTAAGACTATCAACAATAACAATCATATCTTGAGCACCTAATTCTCTATCACCTCTTGGTCCGCCTGGAGCAGTTTGTTCGAATGTGAATTGTTCTGCCGGCAATGCAATTTTATGTTTTTCGAATCGTAAGCGACGGTATATGTTTTCTCGGGAATTATCAGATTCGTGAATCTCTCCGTTGACCAAATCCATAATTAATTTTTTTTGGTTACGCGACAAATAAATTTTTCCTTCGGTTGCAGTTACAATATTTACTTTAGGAGGATTACTGTAATCATAAATTGTAATCTCTTTTAATTCATTTTTTTGTTGATCAATCTCCCTTGCTAAAATTGAATAATTTGGAATTTCTTGCGAAAAAACACCCGGTACAAGCGATAATGTCGGCTTTTTACGGGATATATCTTCCATTAATAATCTTGCAGCATGATTTGCATCCGGATAAATGTGATTATTGAAATATACCAGTAGTAGTGCTACTACAACGCTTGCAACAAGCGGTGGTATCATCATTTTATAAAGACTTACACCCGAGGATTTCAGAATAGCTATCTCATTATTCTGGGACATTGAACCGAATGCCATTAATGTTGCAACTAAAACAGCCATGGGCACAACTAACACTACCATCCAGGCAAGATTAAATGTGATTAGTTTTAGTATTACCCATGTATCTAATCCTTTTCCCACTAATTTATCAGCAAATTTCATCAGGAATTGTAGAAGGAATACTGAAATTAATATGAATACAGAAAAGAGAAAGGGTATTAAATGGTTTTTAAGTATGTATTTTATAATAATCATTTTTCATTAGTAAAACTTACCCAAATTTACCAATATTCTCTTTAGAATAAAAAATTGGTATAAAAATTAATCACAATATCCTTCTTGATTTCTAAAATAAATGATTGAGTTATACTAATTCTTTCAACTGATCTGAATTTGAAAATCCTTATTAATATTGCACTTGAAGCACGGATAAGTTAGGTGTATATTTGATTACTGAAAATGTGAACAAAGTTATTTCTCAAAATATTTAGAAAAAATTTAGGAGGGTTCGTGGAATCCGTTATTAATTATATTAAAGCAAATATGGGAGTATATATAGATGAATTGATGGAGTTTATTAGAATCCCCAGTATAAGTACTCTCGAATCACATAAACACGAAATGCAAAGATGTGCCGAGTTTGTTGGTGCTAAACTTAAAAGCGCCGGAATGAGCTGTGTAGAAATTTTTCAGACAGACGGGCATCCCATTGTTTATGGCGAATGGCTTGGAGCTCCCGGCAAACCGACAGTTTTAATTTATGGACATTACGATGTTCAACCCGTCGATCCATTGGAATTGTGGACAAACCCGCCATTTGAACCTGTAATAATAGACGGTAAAATTTGGGCACGTGGCGCCAACGACGATAAAGGACAATCGTTTGTTCACATTAAAAGTGTAGAAGCGTTTTATAAAGCAACAGGTGAACTCCCTTGTAATATTAAATTTGTTATTGAAGGTGAAGAAGAAATCGGAAGTTCCAATCTCACAAAATTTATTACCGATAAAAAAGAAATGCTCAAATGCGATGCAATTTTAATTTCGGATACAAATATGTTCCAGCCAGGTGTTCCCACAATTACCTATGGATTGCGTGGACTACTTTATATGGAAGTTGAAGTAACAGGACCTAACAGAGATCTGCATTCCGGTAGCTTTGGTGGCGCTGTTGCTAATCCAATTAATGAGCTCGCTAAAATTATTTCTAAACTTCATGATAAAAATGGTAAGGTTACAATTCCTAATTTCTATAAAGATGTTTGGAAACTTACCAAAGAAGAAAGAGAAAATTTCAAACGACTTAAACATTCAGATAAAAATTTTGCAAAAGAATTAGATGTAAAAGAATTACAAGGAGAAAAAGGTTTTTCAACCTTGGAAAGAATCTGGGCAAGACCAACATTAGATTGCAACGGAATTTTTGGTGGATTTACAGAAAAAGGGGCAAAAACCGTATTACCTTCAAAAGCAACGGCAAAGATTAGTATGAGGTTGGTTCCTAATCAAGATCCGCAGAAAATTGCGAAAGAATTTGAAAAGTATATTAAAGCCCTAGCACCAAAGAGTATTAAAGTTGAGGTGAGAAATCTGCATTATGGTTATCCTGTTGTTACACCATTAAATAGTAATGCTGTAAAAGCCGCTGCAAATGCTACTTCAAAAGCATTTGGAAAGAAAACAGTTTTTACAAGAGAAGGCGGGTCTATTCCTGTCGTAGTTGATTTTATGAAAAAGTTAAAAGTTCCGGCTGTGTTAATGGGTCTTGGGCTGGATACTGATAATATTCACTCGCCCAATGAACATTTTCGCTTAGAAAATTTTGAAAAGGGCGTTATCAGCTCAGCATACTTTCTTGATGAGTTTTCAAGGACTTAAATTAAAGGGGTAATGATATGAAACCCTTATTTAAAAAATTGTTTCTGCTTTTGTTGGTTGTTTTGTTAGTTGGTTCATGTACTTCAAAAACCGGTGAAGGTGATGCTGCTACATCTACTGCAAAAGATGAAGCAATAAGGGAGTACAACATTGACATTCAAAAAGCACAAGCTAAGAATAGATTCCCATGTGATACTATATCACTTCAGGAGTATATATTAAGCAATTATGAAGGTGGAACTTACCTTGTAAGATTTGATAAAACTTACACGTTTAATATTCCCAAACCGGCTGTAATTTATTTCAGAGATGGGAATAGTAACTATATTCTGGCAGTAATTGCTAAATCGAAACCGGGCGAAAGAAACATCGAAGCAAAGAACATTACCGGTTATGAATCCAGCTTTATAAATCTGGATAGCACTAAACTTGGAACTGCATTTTTCTTTTTAACGTTATTCGAGTGTAAGGAGAGTAAGTTTGAAAGAATTTGGGAATCTGAAGTACCTATCCATGGTGGTTTTAACCGAATGTCTATTAAAACCTGGGCTCCCAAAAATATTAAATATGTAGAAATGAATTACGAAGACGGGATAATTTCTGGTCATAGAAATTATAACTTCTTTTTAGTAGATGGTTGGCGTAAACCACCTCATTTATTGGAAACTTACGTAGGAATTGTTCATAAGAGAACCTTGGCAATGGTTAATAATGATAAATTCCCCGATTATTATGAATATCGTTTTATAGAGGATTCACTAAGAATTAGAGTGCGGGATTCTATTCCATTTTACTGGAGTGAGAAAAGACAACTTTATATTACAGATAAAAATCCACGTTGGTTTAGAAAATACTAAAAAATAAACTTGTGACTATGTTTGTAGAAAATCAAAATAGCAGCTCTATGATTGATCAATTATCAAAAATATTTCAGAATATTTCTATTTCAGGTAAAGAAATAAAATCCTATACGAGTTTTCAAGATGAATATAATGCGCTAAAATATGGCATTGGTGTAGTTGTATCATTTAATAAGACTATAATTAAATTAACCGGTAATGATACACTCGATTTTTTACATAGAATTTCTACTAATGATGTGAAAGATTTAAAATCTTTTCATGTAGCATCAACACTTTTCCTTAACGAAAAAGGAAGATTTATTGATAGAACTAATTTATTGAATCTCGAAAATCATTTTATACTTATTGGTAATTCCAATCATAATAGGTTACTCAATTGGATAAACAAGTATATAATTACCGAAGATATTCAAACCCAAAATGTAGCTGAAGATTTTGTTGTAATAGACTTCATTGGTCCGCAAAGCGAATCATTTCTTACATTATTATTAGGTGAAGAAATTAAATCATTAAATGGTGACAACATAGTTAATACAAATGTAGACGGCTTTAACTTTTTCTCATTTATCAATAACGAAGATAAATCCCTAAAGTATTTTAGATTATTATTACAAGCCGATAAGTTTTCAGACTTTGCTGATTATTTAATAGAAAACAAAAGTGTTTTTGATCTTAATTTCATTGGTAAAGACGCTTATGAAATTTTTAGGATAGAAAATGTTATCCCGGCATATCCTTCAGAAATTAATGATGAAATAAATCCACATGAAAATAATTTAATTCATGAGGTTAGTTTTACTAAAGGATGTTACATCGGTCAGGAAGTTATAGCTCGACTTGATACTTACGATAAAGTACAATGGAATTTAGTTAAAATTACTTTTGATAAACCTATTGAAACAGAATTACCTATAACTGTTTTTAATGAATTGAAAGAAGAAGTTGGTGAAATTACCAGCTTAGCTTATTCTCCAATTACCGGTCAATCAATTGGTCTCGGATTTTTAAGAAAGAAAAAAATATCTTTTAAAGAAAAATTGTTTGTTGAGCATGATTTGGAACGGATTTATTTATCAACAACGGAATCGAAAAACTAAAAAATGAAAATTTATACTAAGACTGGCGACAAAGGTGAAACATCATTATTTGGTGGTAGAAGGGTTTGGAAAGATAACTTAAGAATTTCTGCTTACGGCACCGTTGATGAATTAAATTCTATTCTCGGTATTACTGTTACAGAATTAAAGAATAAGGAACTTGTAGAAGTAATCAATAGTATACAGAACGAATTATTCGTACTTGGTTCTGATTTAGCGAGTCCATTAGATAAAGAAAATAAAAAATTCGAAATCCCAAGAGTAAATTCTGTGTTCGTTGAAAGATTGGAAAAATTAATTGATAACTACGACTCCCAAATTCCTCCTATTAAAAATTTTATTATTCCGGGAGGAACTAAAGGTGCTGGTTTTCTTCATTTTGCAAGGACAGTTTGTAGAAGAGCAGAAAGAGAAGTGATAGCGTTATCTAAAATAGAAGCAATTAATGAAGAAATAAAAGTTTACCTAAATCGTTTATCTGATTTGTTATTTGTTCTTGCTCGTTTTGAAAATTTCTCATCGAATCACCCTGATATAGAGTGGAAGAAGTAATAAAAATTTGTTTTATCTTTTCTTTATGATTTCTAAAAACATTTGGGGGTGACATTGGTTTCGACGGGATTATTCGTTCTTTGAATTGCACACCGTGTTCACCGTAGACACGTAAAACGACGGTAAAAAAAGTAAATGGCGAATATAACTACGCTTTAGCTGCCTAATTAAACGCAGCCGTTCTTCAATTTTGTGCACACTGGGAATTGAAAGAACGTCGATACAGTGTGATAGCTTAATCGAACGTCCGGATAGATTAAGCGAAATTTTCTCCGGAATAGTCCCGGCATAATCTGTTTGTCGATGATGGCGGGATGAATTCAAAAGACAAACTATGTGTGTAGAAATTCATTGAAAGGTAATTTCGGACCCGGGTTCGACTCCCGGCACCTCCACTCATTTTGCTCCTCAATTATAGCTTTTTTACTACATCTCTTATAAATAAAAATCGTGCCAGAGTATAATTTTCGTTGCTTTAGCGCTCATATTAAGTTAAATTTGAAATCGAAATGAAACAGATTTATTTTACAAAAATGAGCGGTGCTGGGAACGATTTTATCCTTTTTGATTCGAAATTAAACCCGAATCTGGCTTTAAATCCCGATTTTATTAGTAAAATATGTGATCGTAGGAATGGTATCGGTGCCGATGGGGTGATTTTTTTGGAGGATGAGGCAAATTCTAATTTTAAGATGAAATACTATAATTCCGATGGCTCTACTGGGAGTCTTTGCGCAAATGGAGCGCGTTGTTCTTTGCAATATGCTTATCATACCAATAGAATTGGAAATAATGTTGTCAGTTTTTCAGCAAATGGAATTGAATATCAGGGGCAAGTTCTTGAAAATGAACTAATTCAATTTTTTCTGAAAACACCTGAAAATCTTAAAACAAATTTTAAAATAAAAGCTGCAAAACAACTTATAACGGCTTCTTTTGTTAATACCGGGTCTCCGCATGTTGTGATAAACATAAAGGATGTATTAAGAGACCCCAACAAACTCAATTCAAATACGTTTACTATTGATGATTTTCCGGTTTATGATTTGGGAAAGGAAATAAGATACTCTAAAGATTTTGCACCTGAAGGGACAAACGTTAATTTTATTGATTTTTCTGACGATGTTATTAAGATAAGAAGCTATGAGCGGGGTGTAGAAAATGAAACTTTATCTTGCGGAACCGGCTCCGTTGCAGCGGCAATTATTTCTTTCTTAAATAAAAACCTTAAACCACCAATCAAACTGATTGCTAAAAGTGGTGATGTTCTGGTAGTGAACTTTAAGTATGTAGATAATCAATTTATGGACCTATCCTTAACAGGTCCGGCTAAAATAATCTTTAAAGGTGAAATTACAATTTAATTGAGGAGATAAATGAGTAGAGTAATTTTTTCAATTCGTTACCAAGTCTATCCCGAAAGAAGACAAGAATACTTAGATGTTGTAAGAGAGTTGAAGAATATTATAAAAACAGAAGGATTAGAAAGTTATTCTGTTTTTGAGCAAAAAAATAAGCCAAACAACTTCGAAGAAATTTATCTGTTTAAGTCTGAGGAAGCATTTGAAAACTTTGATGATTATCAGGATGAAAGGATTGATATACTTATGACTAAATTATCGGATATGATTAAAGAACAGACTACTCAGTACACAACATCTATTGAGGTTAATAGCTGAAATTAAATTCAGTTAAATCGGAAAAACTGACCTATAAGCAGCTACTGGTGAACTATGTATGAGTTGGTAGGCGCAATTCATGTCCATTCGGTTTTTTCAGATGGCTCTGGCGAAATAAAAGAAATTACCGGTTATGCCAATGAAGCTGGGTTGGATTATATTCTTCTCACTGACCACAATACTTTAAGAGCTTTGCACGAAGGATATGAGGGTTGGTATGGTAATACTTTGCTTCTTGTAGGTTGCGAGATAAATGATAAAGAAAATAAAAATCATCTGCTGGCTTTTAATATAAATGAAGCATATTCAACAAGGTTACCGGCAAAAGAATATACTAAATTAGTAAAAGAAAGCGGCGGACTTGGTTTTTTGGCTCATCCTCACGAGAAAAGAAATTCCATGAAAGAACATCCTCCTTACCCTTGGGTCGAATGGGACACAGATGATTTTACGGGAATTGAAATATGGAATCATATGTCTGAGTGGATGGAGGGTTTAACAGATCAAAACAAGTATAATTATTTTATCCATCCTCTAAAGTCTATTACAATGCCGCCAAAAGAAACTCTTGATAAATGGGACGAGCTTAGTTTAAAAAGAAGAGTCGTTGGTATTGGCGGTGTTGATGCTCATGCTCATAAAGTAAATTTGCTTGGGTTTTTTGAAGTAGAAGTATTTCCTTATAAAGTTTTATTCAAATCGATTCGTACACATATTCTTGTTGATAATAAATTAAGCCCTTCTGATAATAAGGAAGATTTTATTAAAGCTAAGAATGAGTTATACAATTCATTAAAAAATGGTAGATGCTTTATTTCTAATTATTACCATGGCGATGCTAAAGGATTCAGATTTTTTGCAGAGGATGGTCAAAAAATTTATCAGATGGGGGATTCTATACATCATACAAATCAAATTAAACTTCGAGTTTCTTTACCAAATGTAAGTGGAACGATTAAATTATTAAGGAATGGAAGTGTTATAGAATCAATTGAAGGATTTGATGCTGATTTTAATGTTTTTGAAGCCGGAGCATATCGGATAGAAGTTTTCCTTAATAATAATGCATGGATTTTTTCCAATCATATTAGAATTGGACTATAATATTTACTAAATTTCGCCCCTAATTTTAGAGTAATTAATAAGAGGTAAATGTGTTAAGCGGTAAAAAAAGAATTACAAAAAAAGAAATGAAAGAAGACAAACTGGTTACTTCTTACTATAGTGCTTATAACTTCTTTATGGAAAACCAGGCAAAAATATTAATCGGACTGGGTGTGGTTGCACTAATTGTTATTGCAATAGTGTTAATTTCCAACAAAAGAAGTAGTGATAATCTTACCTCAGCAAATCTTTTAGCAAAAGTTATCCCTTTATATGAATCAGGAATGTACCAAGAAGCTATTGACGGTCAGCCCTCATCTAATATTGTCGGTTTAAAAAACATTGTTGATGAATATGGAAGCACAGAAAGCGGAGAAAGTGCAAAGATATATCTTGCTAACTCATACTCATTCTTAGGTAAGTGGGATGAAGCATATAAAGTTTATGATAGCTACAGCGGCTCTAATCCGTTTTTTGAAGCAACAGCTCTTGCCGGTATGGCAGCTTACTATGAGAATAAAAACGACTTTAAAGAAGCAGCCGAACTTTATAGAAAAGCATCAAAAATTTCTAAGACTAATCCAGCTAATCCCGAGTATCTTCTTAAAACAGCCATAAATATTATGAAGCTCGGTAAAAAAGATGAAGCTAAATCTTTATTCAAAGAAATAAAAAACGAATATAAATTTTCGGTTGTTGTTCAGGAAATTGATCGCTATCTTTCACAATTAGAAGGATAATTTACTACGATAATTTTAACTTTCTATTTAAAACGTAGTAGAGGATAAGAGAATTAATGGCAGATACTTCAGATTTAAGAAACGGTCTAATTATCAGATTTAAAAATGAACCCTATCTTGTTGTTGAATTTCAACATGTTAAACCTGGCAAAGGCGGTGCGTTTGTTAGAACAACTCTTAAAAACATGAAGACAGGAAAAGTTTTAGATAATACTTTCCGGTCTGGTGAATCAATTGATATTGTTCAAATAGAAAGAAGAAAATACCAGTATCTTTACAAAGAAGGCGAATATTTTGTTTTAATGGATAATGAAACTTTCGACCAGATAAATGTTCCCGAAGAAATCCTTGGAGAAGGACAGATATATCTTAAAGAAGGTGATGAAATTCAAATTATCTATGACGATCAGGAAAAGATAATCTCTGCCGAAATTCCAATGTTTGTAAATCTTAAAGTTGTAGAAACCGAGCCGGGATTTAAGGGTGATACAGCTACTAATGTACTAAAACCTGCCAAGCTGGAAACCGGCGCACAAATAAATGTCCCTCTGTTTGTAAATGAGGGTGATATACTTAAAGTAGATACCAGAACTGGTGTTTACGTAGAACGAGTTAAAAACTAATTTTAAGAAGAACATGGATATAAACTTACTTAAAAAGCTCATCAAACTTGTTGAGCAAAGCGAAGTCACCGAATTCTCTGTTCAAGAGGGTGATCTTAAAGTAAAAATATCAAAAAATTCAAAAACCATTTCTCATGTAAATGTTCAACCTCCTATTGATTTTCAATCCTCTGTCGTTTCACCACCTGTTTCTCCAAAGACTTCAGGTGAAGTTCCTTCTTCTCCGGCAAAGGAAACGAAATCCAATTTACATGAGATAAAATCGCCTATTGTAGGTACATTTTATCGCGCTCCTGCACCTGATGCTGATCCATATGTTCAAGTTGGTGATGTAGTTTCAGCTGGTACAGTCCTTTGTATTGTTGAAGCTATGAAATTGATGAACGAGATTGAATCGGATGTAAGCGGTAAAATTGTAAAAATACTTGTTGAAAATGCCACGCCGGTTGAATACAACCAACCACTTTTTCTTATTGAGACTGTTTAGCTTTATCAAATTATTAAGAGGGTATTTTGTTCAAAAAAATTCTTATTGCCAACCGTGGTGAGATAGCACTTAGAATTATTCGCACATGCAAAGAACTGGGGATTAAAACCGTTGCTGTCTATTCAGAAATCGATCGCGATTCATTACATGTTGTTTTAGCAGACGAAGCTGTTTGTATTGGTCCGGCTAAAAGCTCCGATAGTTATCTTAAAATACCAAGTATAATTTCTGCTGCAATGATTACAGGTGCAGATGCTATCCACCCTGGTTATGGATTTTTAGCAGAGAATGCTGATTTTAGTGAAATCTGTGCGGACTCGAATATAAAATTTATTGGCCCTTCTCCGGATGCAATTAGAAAAATGGGTGATAAATCTTTTGCCAAAGAAACCATGAAAAAGGTTGGAGTACCGGTTGTCCCTGGTAGTGACGGAATTCTTAAAACAATTGATGAAGCAAAAAAAATTGCATCGGAAGTTGGTTATCCTGTTATGTTAAAAGCATCTGCTGGTGGCGGTGGTAAAGGGATGAGAATTGTATGGGAAGAGAAAGATTTAGAAAAATTATTTCAAACAGCTGCTAATGAAGCTCAAGCTGCATTTGGTGTGTCCGATCTTTACTTAGAAAAATTTATTGAAAATCCTCGGCATGTTGAAATACAAATAATCGGCGATCAATTTGGGAATGTCTATCATTATGGAGAACGTGATTGCACAATTCAAAGAAGGCACCAAAAATTAATAGAAGAATCACCCTCGCCGGTAGCAAATGAGGATTTAAGAAACAAAATGGGTGAAGCTGCTCTTCTTGGTGCAAAAGCTGTTAATTATGAAGGTGCAGGTACTATTGAATTTTTGGTTGATAAATATCTCAACTTTTATTTTATTGAAATGAATACACGTATCCAGGTTGAACATCCGGTAACAGAAATGGTTCAGAATCTGGATTTAATAAAACAGCAAATTCTTGTTGCTGCCGGTGAAAAAATTGAAAATCTACCTCAAGAACCAAAAGGGCATGCAATTGAATTTAGAATTAATGCCGAAGACCCTGATAATAATTTTAGACCCTCGCCCGGAAGAATAGAATATTTACACTTTCCCGGTGGGTTTGGAGTTAGAGTTGATTCACACGTTTATAATGATTATACAATACCACCAAATTATGATTCTCTTATTGCTAAGTTAATTGTTTGGGGAACAGATAGACCACACGCTATAAATCGGGCAAGGAGAGCTTTCGAAGAATTTCATGTAGAAGGAATTAAAACAACTATTCCTTTCCATAAAAAAGTTTTGGAACACCCAAAATTTATTGAAGGTAACTTCGATACTTCTTTTATTGATCAACAATTAAATAATATTTAGAGGTAAATATGAATATCCCATCAAATCTTAAGTACACAAAAGATCATGAGTGGATTAAAGTAGAAGGTAACACCGGAACAATCGGAATTACTGACTTTGCTCAAGGTGAATTAGGTGATATAGTTTATATCGATATTAACCCGGACTTAACCGAGATTTCTGCTGGGCAATCTTTTGGAACAATTGAAGCTGTAAAAACAGTCAGCGATCTTTATGCACCAGTGGATGGAAAAGTAATTGAAGTAAACAAAAATTTAAATGATAATCCTCAACTTGTGAATACAGATCCTTATGGCGAAGGTTGGATTATCAAGATTGAGATCGTTAATCCAGATCAGTTAAGTAATCTGTTATCCCCCGAGGATTATCAAGCTCAGCTTGGGCAATAATTTTTATATTCATTAATCAGCAATACTCTAAATGGGGTATTGCTGAAATTTTTTTAATTCATGAAACATCCCCAGAAAATTTTAATACTAGATTTTGGTTCTCAGTATACTCAACTTATTGCTCGACGCATCCGAGAAAGTAAAGTTTATTCTGAAATCCATTCCTGTAATTATCCCATAGAAAAAATTAAAGAATCGCTGCCTCAGGGAATTATACTTTCCGGTGGACCAATGAGTGTTTATGATGAAGGTGCGCCCGGTATTTCAAAAGAAATTTTTGATTTAGGCATCCCGGTCCTTGGTATTTGTTATGGATTACAGTTAATTGCTATTAATCATGGTGGAAAAGTTGAACAAGCTATAGACAGAGAATACGGTAAAGTAAATTTTGAAATTTTGGCAGAAGATTTACTTTTAGAAGGAATAAGTAATAATTCTGTTGTCTGGATGAGTCATGGTGATTTGGTTACTAAAATTCCTTCTCACTTCAAAGTAACAGGTAAATCAGAAAATACACCTGTATGTTCAATTTCTTATAGTCAAAAAAAAATTTATGGATTGCAATTCCATCCTGAAGTTGCTCATACCGAGCAAGGGAAAAAGATTATTGATAACTTTTTATTCAAAATATGTCATTGTAAACCTGACTGGACTTCCGAAAATTTTATAAGTTCAACTATAGAAGAAGTTAAATCCAAAGTTGGCAATAAGAAAGCAATCTGTGCTCTAAGCGGAGGTGTTGATTCTTCTGTTGCTGCAATACTGATTTCAAAAGCTATCGGCAAGAATCTTGTTAATATTCATGTTGATACAGGTTTAATGCGTAAAAATGAAAGCGCTTCAATCGTAAAGATGTTTAATGATAATTATAATTTACATGTAATATCAATTGATGCATCAGAATTATTTTTGAGCAGATTAAAAGGCGTTATAGACCCGGAGATTAAAAGAAAAATTATCGGTAATACATTTATTGAGGTTTTTGAAAGTGAGGCAAAAAAATTTGATGATGCTGAATTTTTAATTCAAGGTACACTTTATCCCGATGTAATTGAATCTGTTTCTGTAAAGGGAGCATCGGCAACTATAAAAACTCATCATAATGTAGGTGGTTTGCCGGAGAAAATGAATTTAAAGTTGATTGAACCATTTAGAGAATTATTTAAGGATGAAGTTAGAGAAATTGGTCGGAGCCTTGGATTGCCGGAAATTTTTATTAATCGTCATCCTTTCCCCGGTCCAGGCTTAGCTGTCCGTGTGCTTGGCGAAGTAACTAAAGATCGACTTGAAATTCTTAGAGAGGCAGATGATATTTTTATTCATGAATTATATAACGCTAACATTTACAACCAAATATGGCAAGCTTTTGCAGTTTTATTACCAGTTCAATCGGTTGGTGTAATGGGAGATGCTCGAACATACGAAAATGTTTTAGCTCTTCGTGCAGTAACATCAACGGATGGAATGACTGCTGACTGGTTCCGTTTTGATTATTCATTTCTGGAAAAAATATCCAACAAAATAATTAGAAGTGTAAGAGGAATTAATAGGGTGGTATACGATATAAGTTCTAAACCACCATCTACTATAGAATGGGAATAATTATAAAGGGGGAACTATTTCTAAAGTAAAAGAACTTCCCTTAGACGATAGACCACGCGAGAAGCTGTTGTTACGTGGTCCTCAAAACCTCTCTAATGCAGAATTAGTTGCTATTCTTTTGAGAACTGGCTCTAAAGGTAAAAATGTTATCGAAATTGCTCAGGATTTGTTACGCCGATATGGAAACTTGAGCTTACTCGCAACTCAAACTGTTGATTCTCTTCGTTCAAATTATGGAATCAAGAAAGATAAGGCAGTAACTCTGGTTGCAGCTTTTGAACTGAGCAGAAGAACAGCTTTTGAAGAAAAGTGGTTCTCGAATAAAAAAATAAGTTCACCTTCTGATATAGCCGAGATCTTTATACCATTATTGAAAGATGAAGTAAAAGAAATATTTATTGTTGTTTGCCTCAATTCATCAAACAAAATAATTAAGTTCGAAAAAATTTCGACAGGGAACCTTAATTCAAGTGTGGTTAGTCCGAGGGAAGTCTTTAAGGTTGCAATCGAAAATAATTCTGCCAACATAATCCTAATTCATAATCACCCAAGTGGTAATATTGAACCAAGTAGTGAAGATATCCGTTTAACTAAAAAGATGGTGGAAGCCGGGAAGATATTAGACATACAGGTTTTTGATCATATAATAATTGGTGGGAACAAATTTACAAGTATGGTTGAACAAAGGGTAATTTAATTAGCAAAATTGTTCGATTTGTACGAATTTCCTTCATTTCGCATTAAAATTTATTATATTTATCAACAATAATCAGAAATCACTTAACATAAAAGGAGGTTCCTAATGACAAAAGTAAAGAAAATGCTGAGCTCCGGGCTTGTTATAGCATTGTTTATTGGCATGCTTGGTGTTACAGGATGTAGCGGCATTTCCAAGGAACAAGTAGCTGAATTGGAAGCTCTGCGTGCTGAAGTAAAAGCTCTGGAAAAAGAAGTAAATTCTCTTAAGAGTGAAAAAGCTGCTCTTGAAAGAGAGATTGCAGAAAAAAATGCAAAACTTGATGAGTGTGCTAAATTAAAAGCAGAAACCAAAAAGAATCTTGAAAAACTAGGTATGTAATTTTAACCTATCTATCAAAAGGAGGAAATAATGAAAGTTTACAAATATCTATTTGCTTTGACTTTGGTTCTGCTTCTCTCTGTAAGTGCTTACGCTCAACAGAATAGAACAGAAGATATGACCAAAGAAGAGTGGCAGAAAGAAATTAATCGTTTAACAGAAGCTAAGGTTGCTCTTACTTCAGAGTTAAATTCACTTAAGTCAGAAGTTGCGTCCTTAAAAGCTACACGTGATAAATTACAATCTTATGAAGATTGCTTAAAAGATTTATATGCAATGGTTGGTGCAACAAAAGCTGATGTTGATAACTTCAGAAATCAGCTAAATGCTCTCGAAAGAAAAATTGATAATAGAGAAGCTCCAAAAGCTGATCGTCAAGCAGAGCTTGATGCTATGAAGAAAAATAAAATTTCAGCTCTCCCTGAGTTCTTTGATAAAGTACATAATCAACTTCAAAGAAAATTGGATGCTTGGCAGGAAGCTCCCAAAGAAATTAATTACACTGTTGTAAGAGGAGATCACCTCTGGGGTATTGCTAAGAAAAAAGAACATTATGATAACCCATTCGCTTGGCCGATGATTTACAGAGCTAACAGGGATCAGATTAAAAATCCAGATTTGATTTATCCAAAACAAGTATTCAGAATTCCAAATCTTACTGAAGAAGAAAAATCTAAATATGATAAGATTAGAAGAAATTATAAACCAGCTCCACCAACACAGACTGCAAAATAATTTGGAAGTGAATACAATAGTAATGTAATATTATTATTAAGCCCTTTTCCAACTTTGGATTAGGGCTTTTTTTATTTGGAGGTTCATACGCAAGTAGAAAAAATATTAAGACTAGAAAACGTTAATCTTCTTTTGCTTCTTGGTTATAACGACTCCAACTTAAAACCGATTTATGATAGGTTTAATACTAATGTAACGGTGAGAGGGGACAATGTTATCTTACAAGGGGTTAAAGAGGAAGTTGAATCCGTTGAAAAAGTCTTTAAAGAAATGATTTATGTACTTAATACATCCGGTCGGTTACAGATAAAAGATATTGAAACGATTATTGACCTTACTGTTCAAGGTAAAGAGATAATTGAGAATAATGATTTCGAAAACATTGTACTTTATTCAAAAAAGGATGTAATAAAAGCAAAGACTCCTAATCAAATTGAGTATATTAAAAGTGTTAGAGAAAATGATATTTGTTTTGCAATAGGTCCGGCCGGTACTGGTAAAACTTTTCTTGGTGTTGCTTTAGCAGTTGCTGCCTTGAAAAAAAACATAGTTAAAAAAATAATATTAGCACGACCAGCAGTTGAAGCCGGTGAAAGTCTTGGATTTTTACCTGGTGATTTCAGAGAAAAAATTGATCCTTATCTTCGTCCTCTTTATGATGCTCTCGAAGAAATGCTTCCGTCTGAACAACTTAGAAATTACATTGAAAAGGGGATTATAGAAATTGTACCTTTAGCTTATATGAGAGGTAGGACATTAAATAATGCTTATGTTATTCTTGATGAAGCACAAAATGCCACTGGCATGCAGATGAAAATGTTCTTAACCAGATTAGGACCTAACTCAAAAGCAATTATAACAGGTGATATTACTCAGATTGATTTACCTTCATATTCACAAAGTGGATTGGTTCAGGTAAAGGAGATTCTAAAAAAAGTTGAGGGAGTAGGGTTTGTTTATTTTGATAAGGGCGATGTAGTTCGTCACAAACTTGTAAAAGATATTATTGACGCATATGAAAAACACTACAACGGAAATGGTATCAAAAAAGATTCAGCATAAATTAGGCTAATTTTTTATAAAATTTTTTTACTCTCTTCCCAATATTTATCCATTTCTGCAAGCGTTGATTCACTAATCTTTTTACCCGATTCTTTTATTTTTTCTTCAACATACTGAAAACGAGAAATAAATTTTTCGTTTGTTAATCTTAAAGCATTTTCTGGATTTATTCCTAAAAACCGTGCATAATTGGTTAAAGCAAAAAATACATCTCCAAGCTCTTCTTCAAGTTTTTTTTCATTACCAATCTTTTCCATTTCATGCATTTCTTCAATTTCTTCTATTACTTTCTTCCATACATCGCTTTTATTTTCCCAATCGAACCCAACTTTAGAAGCTTTTTCTTGTAAACGGTAAGCACGAGCTAAACTTGGTAAGTTCTTTGGCACACCTTCAAGAACAGATTCTCTTCCTTCGGCTAATTTGATTTCTTCCCAATTCTTTAATATGTCTTCGGTTCCGTTAACTTTAACACTTCCGAAGATGTGTGGATGCCTTCTGATCAATTTTTCTCTTATTGTGTCAATAACATCATCAATATTGAATTTATTATTTTCTTCAGCAATCACTGAATGAAATAAAATGTGTAATAATAAATCACCAAGTTCCGCTTTCATTTCATCATAATCTTTTAGATCTATTGCTTCAATTAATTCATAAGTTTCTTCGATCGTAGCACCTTTTATTGAATCGTGAGTCTGCTCTCTATCCCATGGACATTCTTTTCTTAATTTTTTCATTATGTCTGCCAGCTCTTGAAATTTTTCTCCGGTCATTTTATCAGCCTTTTTTATTTGTAAAATTAATAGAATGCAATTGTAATCCAAAAAATATTGTGAGCTTTTTAATATATTTACATAAAAAATATTGGAGCAAATATGATTGAGCAAAAAATCAGAGAACTAATTGGGCACGATTTACCAGCCGCACCAAAACCACTTGCTGCTTATATACCGGCAATTCAATCTGGAAATTTGGTTATGACTGCTGGTCAACTCCCTTTCAAAGATGGAAAACTATTGTTTGAAGGTAAAGTTGGTTACGAAGTAAGTGAGGAAAAGGGAATTGAATGCGCAAAACAATCTGCTCTTAATTGTTTGTCTGCAATTAAGTCTGTAATTCATGACCTCGATAAAATCGAAAGGATTGTTAAACTGACTGTTTTTGTTAATTCTGCAATCGGTTATCATCAGCAACCCAAAATTGCAAACGGTGCATCTGAATTGATGGTACAGATTTTTGGCGAATCAGGTAAACATGCAAGAAGTGCTGTGGGAGTTAGCGAATTACCAATGAATGCTCCTGTTGAAATAGAGATGACTGTCCAGGTTAAATAAACTAACAATTTGACTTGATACTTTTTATTAGATATTCTAAAATTGCGTTGCGATTTATCAGGAAACATTAATAGCCAAATTAATGTAAAAGACAAAAAGAATCGGGAAGAGTTATGAAAAAATTATTAGCATTATTAGTTATAATCTCCTCTGTTTCACTTTACGGACAATTTAGAGATGAACTTAATAAACAACCTGATATCAAAAGTGGCATATTAAGTAACGGTTCATCTTCTTTATTTGGTTTGTTTAATGCTGATAATTTTAAGATGAATCATACATTTGATATTTCATATCAAACATCTGGATTTGGTAACATAGCATTAAGCACTTACACAAATAGTATGTTCTATAAATTCAGTGATAAATTAAATTTTCAAGCCGATGTTAGTCTTGTTAACTCTCCATATAATTCGTTTGGCAAAGATTTTTCGAAACAAATTAATGGAATTTACCTTAGCCGAGCTCAAATAAATTATAAACCTACAGATAATATGAACATCATTTTTCAATACAGAAGTTTTCCCGCCGTTTATTATTCACCTTATATGTATGATTATTCTCCTTTTTACAGATCATATTTGTATGAAAATAGTTGGAATGAGAAAGAGAGGTAGAATTTTATTAAATTTCGGCGTAAATAATTCCCTTTTAATGAAATTCTGAGAGAATTGGAAAAAAATAATTCAAAGAAAACTACTGCCAAACCCGTTGATGTAAAAACCTCAACAAATAACCTCTTTCTAAATATTGCAATTTTTATTCTCTTTACACTAATTGTATTTATGCTCTATTCAATTTATCTGAAACTTACTAATTCAAAAAAAGAAAATTACCTGATTAATGATAATCAAAATATTTCGGCAATAATTCAGGTTGAAGTTCTGAATGGATGTGGTGTGGGAGGAATTGCAGATCGATTTACCGATTTCTTAAGAAATAATAAGTTCGATGTGGTAAGTATGGGAAATTATATTCGCTTCGATATGGATGAAACTTTAGTGATAGATAGAACTGGTAATAAGGCAAATGCACTTGCCGTTGCCAGTGCTCTTGGTGTTAAAAGAGAAAATGTAATTCAACAATTAAATAACGATTATCTTCTTGATGTCTCTATAGTTATTGGACGGGATTATTATACCTTAAAACCACTTAAATGAGGAAAAAATTGACTTCATTAAATTTCGCCAAAATAATTGCAGAATTAATTAAAAATAAAAAAGGATTTGAAATTAAAATTCTTGACCTTCGGAAACTCTCTACAATTGCTGATTTTTTTGTAATCTGCTCTGCTGATTCAGAAAGGCAAGTAAAAGCGATTGCAGATGAAATTGAAGAAAAACTTTCTCAACAAAGAATAAAATGCTCAAACAAAGAAGGTTATGAAACAATGAACTGGGTTTTATTGGATTATTTTGATGTAATAGTGCATATCTTTAAAACCGAAGCTCGAAATTATTATAATCTAGAAAAATTCTGGGGTGATGCACCCGTAATTGTTGTAAAGGATGAACCTGTTGATTCGACGAAACAAAAAACAAATACAAAATCATTAAAAAGTTCGAGGAGAAGTAATTGAAAAAATATCTTCAGGATATTTTTAAGAAAGCTGCTGAAAAGTTAGACTATCTTAATGAAGTTGAAAAGATTTTCACCGTTCCAAACCAAAGTAACCACGGCGATTATTCAACAAATATTGCGCTTATACTTTCAAAAAAAATCAAAAAATCACCCAAAGATGTTGCCACAGAAATAATTTCCAACTTGGATTACGATAAGTCTGTTATTGAAAAGATTGAGATTGCTGGTCCGGGGTTCATCAATTTCTATTTTTCACCTTCTTTTGTCCCAAACATTTTAATGGAAGTATTAAAAGAAAATGAAAACTATGGTAAATCTGATAAATATAAAGGTAAGAGAGCATTAGTTGAATTTGTCTCGGCTAATCCAACAGGTCCACTGACTGTGGGTCATGGCAGAAATGCTGTTATCGGAGATACAATTGCAAATATGCTTGAATGGATAGGATACAATGTTGACCGGGAATATTATTTTAACAATGCCGGAAGACAAATGAGGGTTTTAGGTGATTCGGTAAAACTTAGATATCTGCAATTGCTGGGGAATGAAATAGATTTTCCTGAAGATTATTATCAAGGTGAATACATAAAAGAGATCGCTGCTAAATTGAAAGACGAATTTGGTGATGCTCTTATAAAGGAAGAACCTGAAGGCAAATTTAAAACTGCTGCCGAAACGGAAATCTTTGCTGATATTAATAAAACATTATCTAAAATTGGAATTAAGTTTAACCGGTATTATAATGAACACACACTGTATGAAGATGGGAAAATTGAAAGTCTATTAGATGCTTTTAAGAGTAAAAACCTCTCTTATGAAAAAGATGGCGCAATATGGTTAAAATTATCGGAACTAGGTAATGAAGCTGATAAAGTTATTGTAAAATCAACAGGAGAACCAACCTATCGTTTGCCGGATATTGCTTATCATATCACAAAATTTGAACGTGGTTACGATTTAATGGTAGATTTATTCGGTTCGGATCATAATGCAACTTATCCGGATGTGCTTGCCGGACTAAGAGCATTAGGGTATAATTCTGATAAGGTTAAGGTACTTATTCATCAGTTTGTAACAATAATGCAAAAAGGCGAGATTGTTAAAATGTCCACTCGCAAAGCAAATTATATTACTCTTGATGAATTAATTGATGAAGTAGGCAGCGATGTAGTTAGATACTTTTTTATTATGCGTAGTATGAGTAGTCACCTTAATTTTGATTTAGATTTAGCCAAAAAACAGTCAGATGAGAATCCTGTATTTTATTTACAGTATGCTCATGCTCGTATTGCTTCAATTCTAAGAATGGCTAAAGAAGAAAATCTTGTAGCATCCTATAACAATCTCCATTTATTATCAACACAAGAGGAACAAAGTTTACTAAAAAAACTATACGAATTCCCCGAAGAAGTAATGTTTTGCGCAGAAAATTTTGAACCTCATAAAATTACAAGTTATTTGGAAGATCTTGCTGCATCCTTTCACAAATTCTATACTGTATGCAGAATAATTGGCAGCGAGAAACAACTTGCAGAAGCTCGGTTAGCTCTTATTTCCGGGGTTCAAAGGGTTATGAAAAATGGCTTAACAATTCTTGGTCTGTCTGCACCAGAAAAAATGTAATTTTATTATAAGATACATTTCCTCTGTTAGAGTTTAATAATCTTGTTATACCCGACATATTTATCTCTATTAGTATTTCTTAAGTGTAAACATTTGTAATTACATTTTAGTATTTTCCAACGAAAAATAATTCACATAAAGGGGATTAAAGTGAATAATAGGGGGACTATAAAAAATCAAAAAAATGCCTCTTCTAACCAAAGCAAAAAAAACAATAATAAAGTTAATGGACAATCCCATAGTTACCTTAGAAAACTTCAATCTGAATTCATAACCTCTGTTTCTCATCAATTTCTTACACCACTTTCTTCATTGCTTAGTTCAGTTGAGCTACTCGAGTTTTATATAAGAAAAGAAAATTATCTTAGACAAGAAGAAATTATCAACCGAATTAAAAAATCAATTAAGATACTCAACGAAACATTATCAAGACTTACTGAATTTTATAAATATCATTCTACTAATCAAAAAATAAAAAAAGAAAAAATACATTTAAGAAAATTCATCAATGAAATTTTGGAAGAGGTAGCAGTTATTATTGGAGATAGTCATATAATAATAGTCAACATACAAGACGATATTATAAATATCGTAAGTGATGAATTTTTATTAAAGCAAATAATAATCAATTTGATTAATAATGCTGTTAAGTTCTCCCCCAATGGTGGTCAAATTCGCTTAGATGTGTTCAGAAGTAAATTAGGTATAAAATTCTCAGTAAAAGATGAGGGAATAGGAATTTCGAAAAGTGATTTAAAGAAATTATTCGAACCTTTTTTCAGAGGGGGAAATGCAGTTTCAATCCCTGGTGTTGGTTTAGGATTAACAATAGTAAAAAACTTTACAGAATTGTTAAAAGGTCATATTGAATGCAAAAGTAAGGTTAATGAAGGATCCGAATTCATCTTAACAATTCCGGATTGATGTTTGTATGAAAAAAATCTTGATCATAGAAGATAATTACGATTTAGCTCAAAATATGATGCTGTTTCTCAGAGAGAATAACTACGATGTAAGAATTAGTTATACTGGTAATGAAGGTCTAAGGGAAATTATCAATTTCAAACCGGATATGATTTTATGTGATATAATGCTTCCCGGCATAGATGGTTATAAAATATTAAGTGAGCTAAAAAAAATTGATACCATAGTTCTTCCAATATTAATTTATATTACAGCACGTACACAAAGGAGCGATTTGCGAAAAGGAATGAATTTGGGCGCAGATGATTATATAACCAAACCATTTACTTTTGATGAATTGTTAAGCTCAGTTGAAGCTCAATTTAAAAAACGAACTCAGTATTTAACATCTCTCAAACACAACAATTCCAACCTTGAAATACCACTAAAAACAAAAAGGTCTAAAGTATCTTTAAGTAAAACAAAAACTTTAACCCACAAAAGTTTTCTATTTGTTGATAATAAAAAGAACCCGGGAATTCATGCTATAAAGGATTTGATAGTAATAAGAAGTTTTAAAGATTACACAATACTATTCTTTGTTGACGGTAAAAAGTTTTTATTGCGAAAGCAGATGAATTATTGGGAAAGTCATTTACCTTCCGATGAGTTTATCAGAATTCACAGACAAACTTTAATAAACCTTAATTATATAGATAAAATTGAAAAACTAAGTAGTAATAGATTCTCCATAATTCTAAAAGGATATAATCATCCCGTCGAAGTCAGCCAGAGATATAGCAAGAAGATTAGAAAAGTATTAGTCTAAGTAAAAATCTTAATCATTCATCGTGTCCTTTAATCGCTTGTCTATTACCAATTGGAATATTAGTAATTGAAATTTAGGTTTACATCGACCCTCTCGGTGGAATTGGAAACAATATTAGCTAGCAATTAATAGTTTCCAATTCCACTCCTAATAAGACAGATTGTTTACAACAAAGAAAAAGGGTAGTGCTTATGGGGAACATCGATATTTCTTCAACTGAAGATAAGGAATTATCATCTTCGTCAAATGAAGTTCAGGATAAAAACTATTGCGTAGCTTGCCGGGAAGAATTTTTTAAGTTGATCGCTGAATTTTCTGAAGACTGGGTTTATTGGATAAATCCGGATAATACCATTGGTTACATGTCCCCATCAGCAAAACATATAACAGGATATGAACCTGATGAGTTAGCAAAATACCCTAATTTTCTAAATCACATTACTTATGCTAAAGATTTGGGAAGAAGCAGAAATCACATGAAAGCAATATCGTCTGGTAAAAATTTTTGTCGTGAGGATTTTAGAATTATAAAAAAGAATGGTGAGGTAAGATGGATTTCACATATGTGTCAGGCAGTTTATGATATTGATGATAAATATATTGGTAGGTATGTACGAAATATTGATGTTTCAGAAAAAATGAATCCGACTGTTTATAAACTCCAACGCGAAAAACTTGTAAAAAATATTTGTGAATGGGCTTCTGTTGGTTATTATCAGATGTATTTTGATGGAAGGTTAAAGAGTGCTAATAAAGTATTTCTCAATATGCTTGGTTACGAGTTCGATGAACTAAAGAGCTATCCGAATTTTGAAAACGAATTCGTTTTTGATAGTGAAAAAAGAAAGGAATTTAAGTCTGCTCTTCATAAGTATGGATTTGTAAAAGACTTGGAGTCAACCTGGATCAAGCGAGGTTGGAATATTCTATATCTTAAAGAAACTGCAAAAGTCTGCCATGATGTTCAAGGGGCTAATGCTTATTATGAATCTTATGTCTACGATGTTACTGAAAGGAAAAATGTGGAGTTTCAAACCATTGCAGCTTCAACCAGAAAACAGAAGTACGAAGAATTGATTTCAGGTTTTTTTGCAAATATTTCTCACGAAATAAAAACCCCATTAAATGTAATAATTAATATGGTTTCCTTATTAAAAGCTGATATCGAAGCTAATGAAAATAAGAGTATAAATGGTGATATAAGTATTATACAAACCGAATGTGACAGAATCAAAAGAACAATTAATCTAATTCTCGAAATGTCTCAGCTTCAATCGGGCACCTATGAATTAACTTATACTGAGTTCGATATAATGAAAGAAGTATTTGAACCTCTAATTCAGGAATATGCTGATAAAATAAAAGAAAAAAATCTTTTATTGACTCTTAATAATAATTTAACTAATGCTAAAATTATCGGCGATAGATATGGTATTTATCAGATATTTTTGCAGCTATTGGACAATGCATTAAAGTATACTAATTCAGGGAAAATTGAAATATTACTTTTTAATGACGAAGACGGTAATATCAATGCTGAGATAAAGGATACCGGTGTTGGTATTGAATCCGAATATATACCTTTCTTATTTAATGTTTTTTCGCAAGAAGATAACAGTTATTCAAGAATGTTTGAAGGAACCGGACTTGGATTGGCTATTGTAAAAAAACACTGTGAGTTAAATGATGCTTTTATTGATTTTGAAAGTGAAAAGTATAAAGGGACTAAAGTAAAAGTAAAGTTTAACAGATAGTTTAGATATTAGTATAGTGGTTTGAAATCAATCGGCAATGGCAACAGATAAAGCATAAACTTTTGCTGCACCATTTTTCAGTAATACCTCTCCGCATTCGGTTATTGTTGCACCGGTGGTAATTACATCGTCAACCAAAATTATAATCTTATCTTTTATTGGTTTTATTTTCGCAATAGTGAAAGCATCTTTAATATTACTTTTCCTTTCTAACAAAGTTAATTCTGTTTGTGTCGATGTATATTTTTTCCGTTTTAAGATACCGGTATTCAGATTTATTTTAAGAAGTGAGCTTATTCCTTTTGCAATAAAGTAAGATTGATTATATCCTCTTTCAGCTTTCTTCAAATGATGAAGAGGTACAGGAAGTAAGTAATCAGCTTTCCAATTTATTATTGATTCTTTGCATAATTCGGCTACCTTTTTCCCAAGGTAAATTCCAATTTTAAAATTCTCTTCATATTTGAGCGAATGAATCAAATGTTGAAGTGGTTTATCTTTTTCAAAAAGATATGCCGAGGTAAAACCGGAAATGATTTTACCCTTTTCAAATTTTTTGTTGAATTCTTGAGCAATTCTATTTTCGGTGGGTCTTATAATTTTATCTGAACATTCAGAACATAGGTAAATTTCTTTGGAATGGAGTTTTACTCTACATGAAAGACAGAAACGTGGAATGAAAAAATCTAAAAATTGAACTAGTCGTTCCATTAGTGATTATTTGATTCCAATTGAATTAAGAAAACTTCCCAATTTTTTGTCACTTAAATCCAGATGATTATAAAACCAGCGCTTTATACTTTCCAATTGATTAAATATGATTTCAGATTTTCCTTTTTTAAGCTCAGTGAAATTTTTATTAATCTGAT
>Ga0101944_10000297_pt1 | contig 153946 bp, 126 predicted proteins | sample DewCreD2012metaG_FD_75245 | JGI IMG/M metagenome (GOLD analysis project Ga0101944, IMG submission 75245) | Hot spring sediment bacterial and archeal communities from British Columbia, Canada, to study Microbial Dark Matter (Phase II) - Dewar... ...
TAATAATCAAGGTCAGTTGGGCGACGGTTCACAGGCAACCCGCAGATTTCCCGTCCAGGTGAAGGGTCCCGGTGGAGTCGGGTACCTCACAGATGTCGTCGCGGTGGGAGCTGGGTTCGGGCATTCGTGTGCGCTGAAGTCAGACGGAACCGTGTGGAGCTGGGGATTGAACAGGTACGGTCAACTCGGAGACGGCACCACCACCGACCGCTGGACCCCTGTGCAGGTGAAAGGTGCTGGAGGCAACGGATATCTGACGAATGTCGCGGCGGTCGCCGCAGGGACTTTCCACATTAGCGCGCTGAAGTCAGACGGGACAGTGTGGACATGGGGCTTGAATGAATGCGGTCAACTCGGAGACGGCACAACGAGTGACCGCTGGACGCCTGTACAGGTTGTTGGTCCTGGAGGCAGTGGGTATCTAACTGACATTGTGATGGTTTCTTCAGGGGCTGAGAGCACTACTGCGCTGAAGTCAGACGGAACCGTGTGGAGCTGGGGATTGAACAGGTACGGTCAACTCGGAGACGACACCACCACCAACCGCAGGACCCCTGTGCAGGTGAAAGGTGCTGGAGGCAACGGATATCTGACGAATGTCGCGGCGGTCGCCGCAGGGAAAGAACACATTAGCGCGCTGAAGTCAGACGGGACAGTGTGGACATGGGGCTGGAATGCCTGCGGTCAACTCGGGGACGGGACGAATACTAACCGCCTGACTCCCGTACAGGTGAAAGGAGTGGGCGGCACAGGGTACCTCTCTGAGGTGAAGGCGATTGGTACGGGAGAAAACCATACCTGTGCGGTGAAGTAGGCAACGGCTCACGCTCCTCTGTCAGGCGCAGGTCCGAGGTTGCGGAAGAGGTACAGTCCGTCCTTGCCCGGCGCGGCGATGTCAGGTCTGCCGTCTCCGTCAATGTCCGCGACAGCAAACGAGATGCCGCAGCCCTTTGTCTGCCTGATGTCGCCGTAGATGATGGGGATTTTCGCAAACCCCTCTCCGTGCCACTTGAAGTAGGAGATGCCGTACGGGTCGTACTCGCCGGGGTCTTTTCCGCAGTGTGCGCGGTACCTCTTTCCGGTGACAAGTTCGCTGGCTCCGTCTCCGTCTATGTCTCCCCACCAGAGGTCGTGGTACTGGCTCGCACACGGGTCTATCGGGTGCCTTACCCACCTGCGCCTGCCGTGCGCTATCGTCTGCTCCCACCAGTCAAGTCCGTACCCGTGGGCGCTGCCGGAGATGAGGTCAGGAAGTCCGTCTCCGTTCACATCCGCGACGATGATTGGCACGCTTGCCACGCCGAGGTCAAACTCCCTGTGGAGTGTCCACGGTCTGCCGCCGAGGGGTTCTTCGGGCGGCTGGAGCCAGCCAGAAGAAAGGACGATCTCGTTTCTGCCGTCTCCGTTGATATCTCCGCACCCCAGCCCGTGTCCGGACGGACCCTCAAAGATGACACTCTGCGTGAACCTGCCTGTCCCTCTGCCGTTTTCGTCAGTGATGAGTTTGAAGACCCGCACCGGCCCTGACGGCGTATTCGGGACTATCTCCAAAACCCCGTCGCCGTCGATGTCCCACGCGCGCGTCGTCTCAATACTGCCCACCTCGGCGATGGGGTGCTCCTGCCACTGCTTCTCTCTATCTCCCTTCGGGTTCTCCTTCCAGACAAGGGTCTTTCCCCACCAGCCGCCTGTCACGAAGTCAAGGTATCCGTCTCCGTTGATGTCCAGCGGGATGGTGGAGAAGTCGTCAAAGTACTCTCCTTCCTGCCTCACCGCGCCGATGCGGCACTTGCGGTCAAAGGACGGTCCGGGATACCAGTAGGCGCCGCTGACGATGTCAGGGAAGCCGTCGTTGTCCACATCAAAGACCGCGCACGACTCGTACCTTTCGTCGGAGATGACCACACTTTGAAACCTGAGCGGCTTCATTCACCCTCTCTTTCGGTCAACAGCGCGATGTAGTCCCGGCAGACCCTCAAGTCCTCCACCGCCTCTTGCGCATCGCACGGAGGAGACATCTCTCCGCGGCAGACCTTCAGGAAGTTGACCGCCTGCTGTCTCATCGAGTCGGCCCAGGGAAGCGTGGGCTGGGTGCGCACCGGTGTCCCGGCCGCGTCCGTGTAGACCTCAACGGCGCCTGCGCGGTTCACCGCGAGAGGAGCGGGAAGCCGCAGGAGGATGTAGCCCTTTTCAAACCCGACGAGAGCCGTCTCCTCCCACGCGACCGAGGTCCGGTAGGGAGACATCTCGATTGTGCCGGTGACGCCCGAGGCGGTCTCGGCGACAAGCAGCACGCCGTTTCTGTCCGCAAAGATGGCGCGGTAGTTCTCTCCGAGGAGGTAGCGAAGGAGGTTGACCTGATGGACATAGTAGTTGATGAACTCCACATACCTGCGGTGCGCGTCGCTGGAAAACCCGCTGTCCGTCTGTTCCCTCTCAAGTGCAGGCACAGGGTCACCCCCGTTGATGACGCCTGAGAAGCCGCCCGCAATCCAGTCGCCCGGCGGCATCGTGATGCGGACATACCTCATCCTGCCCACCTCGCCTGTCTTTTTCCAGCGCGAGACGACCTCTCTCGCATACACCGTCGCAGGGTCTGATCTCTTGTTGTAGCCGACCATATGGACTGTGCCTGTCTTGCGCGCGAGCTCTGCGAGGCGCCCTGCCGCTCTCACAGAGACGGCGAGGGGTTTTTCCGTCAGCACGCACGGCGCTTTCCCGTAGATTTCAGGCAAGAGCACCGCGTGCCTGTCAAACGGCTGGATGACCACCACGCCGTCAAGTTGCTCCTCGGCAAGCATCTGCCGGTGGTCCCGGTAGACCTTCTTCACTCCGTATCTCGCCGCCACCATCCTGGCGGTGTTCTCGCGCAGTTCCGCGATGGCGGCAACCTCGCAGTCAGGAAGTTCTGCGTAGCGGCTCAGGTGCGCCGCCTGCCCCATATTCCCGACGCCCACAAACCCGATTCTCACCTTTCTTTCCATTGGCATCTGTTCCCTTTCCGTTTTCCTGCGTGCTCAGGTGCGTGCGTATGGTAAACTACTCAGCCCGACAGTGCAACGGCATCTCTCCTTTTGCCGGCGAGGGAAGTCGGGCGTCCGCATGAAAAAGGAGGTGTATGGCGCTGCACACAGGGTCTTCCCGCGCTCTCCCGCCGTCGACTCCTCTCTGGCACGCATTGTCAGAGGAAGAGGTCTACCGGCACCTGAAGTCGCGTCCTGAGGGGCTGTCGGCGGCAGAGGCAAAGGCGCGCCTTTCCGAGTACGGAAAAAACATCCTTCCCGGCAAGCCGGCGCCCAACCCTCTTGTTGTCATCCTCCACCAGTTTGCCAGTCCGCTCATCTATGTTCTTCTCATCGCCGGCGCGGTGTCGGTTGCCATCAGGGATATCAAGGACGCCGTCTTCATCTTCGCGGTCATCCTGCTGAACGCCGCCATCGGCGCGGTTCAGGAGTGGCGCGCGGAGAAAAGCGCGCACGCACTTCAGCAACTCCTCAGGGTTGAGGCGAGAGTGCGCAGGGACGGGGAGGTGAGAACCGTTCCTGCGGAAGACCTTGTTCCCGGCGATGTTGTCCTCATAGAATCCGGTGACAGGGTTCCGGCTGACATCCGCCTCCTGCAGGTGAATAACCTTGCGGTGGACGAATCGTTTCTCACAGGCGAATCGGTGCCCGTGAGGAAAGATGCGGCGGTTCTTCCGGAAGACACGCCGGTGAGCGACCGGCTCAATATCGCGTGCGCGGGCGCGATTGTCGTTGCCGGTCGCGGCAGAGGTCTTGTCGTGGCGACCGGCAAACTGACGGAGGTGGGCAGGATTGCCCGCGCGGTCAGCGAGGTGGAGAGCGGCAAGCCGCCACTTGTGATGAGAATGGAGCGGTTCTCACGGCAGGTCGCGCTTGTCGTGCTTGGCTTTGCCGCGTTCCTCGGAACAGTCCTCCTCGGCAGAGGGGCGTCCTTCGGCGATGTGTTCATCGTGATGGTTGCAATGGCTGTCTCCGCCATACCGGAAGGACTGCCTGTGGCGATGACGGTGGCCCTTTCTCTGGCAACGCACCGGATGGCAAAGAGAAAGGTCATTGCCCGGCGTCTTGTCGCCGTGGAGAGTCTGGGAAGTTGCACCACCATCGCGAGCGACAAGACCGGCACGCTCACGGTGAACGAGCAGACGGTGAAGCGGATTGTCCTGCCAGACGGCATTGTGCTGGAAGTCGGCGGGCAGGGGTATGCCGGAGAAGGAACTGTGACGGAACACGACGGCTCTGCGCTGGCAGACGACGTTCTTGCCCGCCTCAGAGAGATGGTTCTGCCGGCGGTCCTGTGCAACGAGGGGTCGCTGGTCCGGGCTGAAGACGGCTGGCGCCACGCCGGGGACCCGATGGACATCGCGCTCCTCGCGCTCGCGTACAAAACCGGCCTTGTCCCGGACGAGGTGCGGGCGCAGCGCCCCGTGGTTGCGGAGATTCCCTTTGAGCCGGAGAGGCGGTTCGCCGCTGTCGCCTACTCCGCAGACGGGGTCCTCCGCATAGCGGTCAAGGGCGCTCTTGAAGCGGTCCTTCCGTTTTGCCGGACGATGAAGACATCTTCCGGCGATGCGCCTGTGGACCAGACGCTGGTGACGCAACAGGTCGAGAACCTTGCCGCAAGCGGCTACCGCGTTCTTGCGCTGGCAGACGGAGAGGTGTCTGCGGAAACAGACCTTGCGGCGCTTGCCGCCTCACCCGCGGCCTTGCTGGCGCTGTGCGGGCTTGCCGGTTTCATAGACCCCCTGCGGCCGGACGCGAAGGAGGCGGTGGCGGAAGCCCGGAAGGCAGGGGTGAAGGTCGTGATGATTACCGGCGACCACCCTGCGACCGCGCTTGCCATCGCCAGGCAACTTGAGATTGCCTCGTCGGAAGAGGAGGTGTTCACGGGCAGGGAACTTGCGGCGTGTTCCGCGACCGACACGCCTGAGTTTCACGAGAGGTTGAGGCGGATTCGCGTCTTCGCCCGGGTGACGCCCGAACAGAAACTGTGCATCGTGGACGGGCTGATGCGTCTCGGGGAGTTCGTGGCGGTGACAGGCGACGGGGTCAACGACGCGCCCGCGCTGCACAGGGCGAACATCGGCGTGGCGATGGGCTCCGGCACCGAGGTGGCGAAGGATGCGGCGCAGATTATCGTAACCGACGACAGTTTTGCCTCAATCGTCGGCGGGATAGAGGAGGGAAGGTACGCGTATGCCAATGTGCGCAAGGTGACGCTTTTTCTCATCTCCACTGGTTTTGCGGAGCTCCTCCTCATCGGGTCCTCCATCCTCCTCGGGCTTCCGGTGCCGTTTCTTGCGGTGCAGTTGCTCTGGCTGAACCTCGTGACCAACGGCATTCAGGATGTGGCGCTGGCGTTCGAGGCTGGCGAGCGCGGGGTGATGCGGTTGTCTCCGCGCTCCCCGAAAGAGGGCATCTTCAACCGTAAGATGATAGAGCAGGTGCTCCTTGGCGGCTTCACGATGGCAGTGGTGTGCCTTGCGGTTTACCTCCACCTCCTTGGAAAGGGACTGGAGATGGCAGAGGTCCGCAACGACCTTCTCCTTCTGATGATTGTCATGCAGTTTTTCCACGCGCTCAACTGCCGCTCCGAGTACCGTTCGGTTTTCCGCGTTCCCGTGCGGAACAATCCTGTGCTCATCGGCGGAATGGCGCTGGCGTTTCTCGTTCACCTCGCCGCGATGCACCTTCCTGCGGCCAGACATCTTCTTGGCCTCGCGCCGCTGCCCATCGGCCAGTGGGCATTCTTTACGGGCATCGCCGTCTGCCTCCTTGCGGTGATGGAGTTGTACAAATGGCGGTGCAGGGGAAACGGCGCGTGCCTGCTGTAGCGAGGGAGATGCCGTGAATGCGAGAGAGAGGTACCTCTCCGCGCTCCTCTTTCGGAAACCTGACCGCATACCCTTTGCTCCCGGACATCCGCGCGAGTCAACGCTTACGCGCTGGCGGGCGGAAGGGATGCCGGCAGGCGACTGGTTCTCCTCTGTGTGCGCCGCGCTCGGCATCCAGCGCGAGGTCGCCGGAGGCGAAGGTGTCCAGTGCGACATCTCGTTCCGGATGCGTCCTGCCTTTCAGGAGAAGGTGATTGCACGCAAGGGCGCTCATCTCCTTGTGCAGGACTGGATGGGAAACATCGTCGAGATATCGGACCGATACGACTTCTCATACCTTCGGCAGGCGAAGGACTTTGTCACGCGCAGGTGGCTCCGGTTTCCGGTTGCGGACAGGAGAAGCTTCGAGAAGATGAAGAAACGGTACGACCCTGACGACAGCGCGCGGTATCCTGAGGACCTCAGCAGGCGGCTGACGCGGCTGAGGGAGAGGACCCACCTCACCCGCGTTGCCGTCAACGGACCTTTCTGGCAGATGCGGGAGTGGTGCGGGTTTGAGCCGCTGTGCTATCTATGTGCCGACGACCCTTCGTTTGTCAGGGAGATGGCTGAGTTCTGGGCAGCGTTCGTGTCACGGGTGCTGGCACGAGTGCTTGACGCAGGTGTCCTTGACCTGCTCCTCATCAGCGAGGATATGGCGTACAAGGGGAAGAGTATGGTCAGCCCGCAGATGGTCAGAGAGTTGCTTCTGCCTGTCTGGAAAAGGTGGGCAGGCGAAGCGCGTCAGGCAGGGGTCTGTCTTGTGATGGTGGACTCAGACGGCTGCGTGGACGAACTGCTTCCCCTCTGGATTGAGGCAGGTGTCAACGCAACGACACCTGTTGAAGTTGCCGCCGGCTGCGACATCGTCTCGTACAGGAGACGGTGCGGGACGAAGATGGCGTACGCGGGCGGCATAGACAAGCGTGCCATCGCGAAAGGCCAAAGAGCGATAGAGGAGGAACTTGACCGCGTCAGGCCTGTGGCGGAAGGCGGCTACATTCCCTCCTGCGACCATGCGGTGCCGCCAGATGTGTCGTGGCAGGATTTTCTCAGGTACGCGGGTCTCCTCGCCGAACTGACCGCCTGGCGGTAGTGCCTCTCCGGGCTATATCTTCGGAAGCGTCCTGTCGAGGTACGCCTTGTTGGCGAAGGCGCTTTCCCTGTGCGAACGAGGCGGTCTGTCAAGTTCCACGCACAGGTATCCGTCGTATCCGGCGCCCTTGAGAACTCTCAGGCAGCCGACGAGGTCTACATCTCCGGCGCCAAGTTCAAGGAAGTCGCTGAACACCTCCACCTCCATCTCCGCGCCCTTTACCGTCTCAAGTTTCTTCCCCTTCTTCACATCTTTCAGGTGGACGAACTTCACGCGGTCAGCGTATCTGCGGATGACCGCTACCGGGTCGCAGTTGCCGGCGAGAAGGTGCGCCGTGTCCGGCGCAAACCCGACGCAGTGTGGGTCGGTTCTCTGGAGGATGTAGTCAATCTCGTTCTCGTACATCACGAGGGTGTTGGTGTGCGGATGGAGACAGGGGAAGATGCCGCAGGGGTTGACGACCTTCGCCGTCTCCTCGATGGTGCGCACAGTCAGGTCAAGTTCCTCCTGCGTTGCGCCGCCGCCCTTCTTCATCATCGCCTGCACGGTGATGGTCTTCACTTCGAAGGCGGTGAGGAAGTCCACCGCCGAGCGCACCCGCTGGACATCCTGCGCGAGATTGCCGCTCTGATGGAAGTAGAAACTGACGGGGAAGACCTGCTCGCGGTCCACGATTGCCTTCAACTCGTCAAGTGTTCCGCGGAACATCTCCACCGCCGCAGAGATGCTCTCAAAGTAGCGAAAGCCGGCGTCCCGCACATCCCTCATCCCTGTCACCATCTGTTCAGGCGTCTTCACTCCCCATGACCAGATTGCGTACGCCAACTTCGGCTGCCACACGATGCCCTCCTTTGTCTTTCGGTTCAACGGCCGGATGGGATCATGGTATCGGCAAAGCCCTGCCTTCGCAAGTAGGTGTCAAACCATCTTTTCACCTCATCCTCGTACAGGGAAGGGTCTGCGGTGCCGTGCGCAGTGTGACTGCCTGTGACGGGGAACAGTTTCTTCGGTTCGCGCGCTCGTGCGAAGATGCGTTCGGCGTGCGAGAACGGCACGAACTCGTCTTCTCTTGCGTGGATGACCAGTAGCGCGGCAGAAAGGTGCGCCACCTGCGTCTCCGGGCTGTTCGCAAGGTAGTCCATATGGAGCAGTTTCCTTCCGAGAAACCTCGCGAGCGCCGAGGCGGCGTACTTCGCCGGACCGAGGAATCTGTAGAACCGGGTAATCATATCCGGGAAACTGGCGAACGCAGAGTCGCTGACCACCGCGCGGATTTCAGGGTGGTTCGCCGCCGCGAGGATAGCGACCGCCGCGCCCATCGAATACCCCCAGATGCCGATGGGGGTATCCTTCGTGCGCGGGTCTTGGGCAAGCCAGCCAAGCGCCGCCTCCACATCCCGCACCTCGCGCAGTCCGAAGGTGACCAGACGCCCGTCGCTTTCGCCGTGCGCCCGGAAGTCGAAGAGGAGGAGGTGGTAGTCAGCATGGAGGAATCTCACCCGCGGGAGGACCTGCTCTCTGCTGGCCGGATAGCCGTGGCAGCAGATGATGGTTCCTTTCGGCCTCGTCGCCGGGATGAACCAGCCACGCAGGGTCTTGCCGTCAGATGTGAGAAACGAGACATCCTCGCTGGTAAGCCCGAAGAGAGAAGGGGTAAGCACCATCCTCTTGCGCACCGGCGGCCTGACCGCAAGATAGCCGGTGACAAGGACGCACAGGAAGAGCGCAAGGACGGCATCGAGGAGAATCCTCGCCGCGAGAGGCATCTTCTTCCCCTTCCGCACGCACCAATGGTAGCACGGGCGGCGTCTCTGATAAACCTCCAGGAGGCCGTCTTCGTCCCACTGTTGCATGCCGGCGGTCTTTGTGCTATGGTCTGGCATTCTGTGAAAGGAGGACTCTGATGGGACGACAGGGAGCAATAGGTTTCCTCTCCGCGCTGATGCTCGGGGCGTGCGTTGCGCGCGCGCAGGTGTGCACGTTTGACGGTCCTCAGGACCTGACAGGGTGGAAGGTGAAGGCAGGGGCGGTGCTGGACGACAGCCAGCGATACGGCACGACCGGTTCTTCCCTGAAACTGCCCCCTGAGAGCAGTGCGGTGATGACCTTCCGCGAGAAGGACGGCGCAGGCACTGTCACGATGTGGGTGTACGACGACTGCACAAAGCCGTCTGACCCGAAGGAAAGGCGGGCAGGCCCGAGATGGGGACTGGTGAGCGCAGACGGCAGGGCTCTTGTCGTGGGCGCTATCTACGCTCCGTACCTCTCGGGAGACCAGACCTATGCCTCGTCAGAGTTTGGGGGAAAGGGCTGGTTCAGTTCCATCCAGTATCTTGCCGTGCGCCGGGAGCCGAAGTGGCGCAAGTGGGTCTTTGCCTTTGACCCGGACAAAGGACTTTCCATCAGCGTGGACGACAAGCCGGTAACCAGATTTGACTGGAACAAGACGAAGTTTGCCGGCTTCAACGGTATTGCCCTCTACGGCGACTCTGTGGCAGACCAGTCTTCCCAGACCCTCTGGGTGGACAGCATCCAGATAGCGCAGGCAGGCGAGGTGACCGCAAAGCCGACCGCTCCTCCTCCGCCTCCTCCTGTGGTGCCTGAGACAGACCCGAAGGTGGAGGGACCTGTCCCGAAACTCCTTCCCGCAGTGAAGGATGTCCATCCGCGCCTTTTGTTCTCGCCGTCGGACATCAGCAGGATGAAGGAGTTTTACGCGAGCGAAGAGGGCAGGTTCTTCCGGGAGAGGATTGAGCAGTACGCCCGCGCCAGCAACCCGCCTGACACTCCCGGATGGGCGAGCAACGACACGGAAGCCCAGCGGCAGGGACTCTGGAGGACTCCGACCGTCGCGCTGCGCTACCTGATGACAGGCGACAAAGGGTCGCTGGAAAAGACGGTTGGGTACCTGAAAGCGTTTCTCGCGCAGAACCAGTGGCAGACAGGACAGGAAGTCAACAGCGGGATGGGAGCGGCAAACATCCTTGCCGGAGCCGCGCTCGGGTTTGATATGGTGTACAGCGACCTTGACCCCTCCTTCCGCGAGGAGTTCAGGAAGAAACTGTTCCAGATGGCGCGGGAGATGTACTACCGCGGGCACCTCCAGAAGACCCCTGGCTCTGTCGGCTACTGGCAGAGCGACCCTCAGAACAACCACAGGTGGCACAGGGACGCAGGTCTCACCCTTGCGGTCCTCGCCTCCTACTCGGGTGCTCCCGAGGAGGACTGGCTTCTCACCCAGACCCTCGAAGAATTGAAGTTTGTCGCAAAGTGGCTGCCGCAAGAGGGCTGCCACCACGAGTCAGGGAGTTACCTCATCTTCGGACTCGGACACCTCATCCTTGCAATGTCCGCGGCGGACAACTGCCTTGGCACAGATTTCCTGAAACAGCCGTTCTTCCAGAATGTCGGCGAGTTCCGGCTCCAGTCCCTCGTGCCGGGGTTCTCAGAACTGTTCCACTACGGCGACTCGGCAGGCAGAGGTGGCACATACGCGTCGTTTGTCTACAAGCCGGTGGCGGTCAACAGGAAGGCAGACCAGCAGGCAGGTCTTGACCTGATGAGGCAGAAGTATCCCGATGACTACGACTTCGGCTGGATGGGATTTGTCTCGTACGACCCGACGCTGAAAGGCGGCTCGATTGAGAATCTGCGCAAAGCCGCATTCTACGAAGACCTTGGCATCGCCTTCATCAGGGACGGATGGGAAGAGAAGAATGTCGGCGCGATGTTCAAGTGCGGACCGCTCGGAGGGTACACCCTGAACAGGTACCGCAACGAGAACAACTTCAAGTACATCAATGTCGCGCACGACGACCCTGACGCCAACTCGTTCATCATCTTTGCGAGAGGAGCAATCCTTGCCGAGGCAGACAGGTACTCCTCACACAAGAAGTCAGCCCAGTTCAACACCATCCTGGTCAACGGCGTGGGGCAAGTGGCGCAGGGCAGGCAGGAAGGTCTTCAGTGGTCGCAGCCGGCGACTGGCAGGACGGATATGACGAAGATGGCGTATATCACCGCGTGGAAGGATGGGGGCGACTTTGTCGCCATAGAGGGAGAAGCGGCTGGCTCCTACCCGGCGCTTGCCGGCAGGAGACCTGCGCTTGAGCGGTTCAGGAGGACATTCCTCTGGCTGAAGGACAGGTACATCCTGGTCCTTGACGACATCAGAGCGCCGTCAGAGGTTGAGATTGCCTGGCTGATGCAGGGAGAGAAACTGACAGAGATTGATCCGTCGGCGATGAGGTATCGGCTCGCGAAAAAGGATGTCTCCTGCGACTTCCAGATAGCGTCCGAAAAGCCCCTGTCAACGACGATTGGCACATCAGAGGCAGACAGCCACGGCACTCTCCTCAACTGGCAGCAGTTGCGGGCAACCGCAAAGACCTCTCACCTGAGGGTCGCAAGCGTGTATGCGGCGTGGGGAGGAGATGTGAAGGTCTCCCTTGAGGTGAAGCCGGACGGAAAGTCGGCGGCGGTCACCGTGGTCAGTCCGAAGGGAACCGATGTGTGGCAGTGGGTCTTTGCACCGGACAGCGAGACGCCGTCTGCGATTACCGGCGCTCTTGCGGGAAGGCAGCCGGCAGGCATCTCAGTGGCAGACAAACCAAAAGGAGCCGGCAGGTAGGCCTGCGTCAAGGGAGGGCTGATGAGGGTCATCATCGGCTTGGGTGTGGGTGTTGCGCTTGCGTCAAGTGTTGCGTGGGGACAGACAGGCGCAGCCGGATGGCGCAGACCTGCGCCTGATGTGGCTGACGCCCGGTACGGTCCCCACGAACGGAACCTTCTTGACCTGTGGAAAGCGCGCTCGTCCGTTCCGTCTCCTCTTGTCGTCTACTTTCACGGCGGCGCCTTCCGCAGCGGAGACAAGACGAACATTCCGGAGGACATCCTTCGGGAGTGCCTCTCTGCCGGCATCTCAGTCGCAAGCGCCAACTACCGCCTTTCCAAGGACGCGCCGTACCCTGCGCCGATGCGAGACGGCGCGCTGGCGGTGCAATACCTGCGGATGCGCGCGAAGGAGTGGAACATAGACCCGGGCAGGATTGCGGGGTGCGGGTCTTCTGCGGGGGGAGGGATTGCGCTCTGGGTCGGCTTCCGCGACGAGATGGCAGATCCGAAGAGCGCCGACCCTGTCCTGCGGCAGTCAACCCGGCTTTCCTGCGTGGCAGGCATCGGCGCGCAGACATCGTACGACCCCAGATGGATAAAGAGTGTCATCGGAGGACGGTGCTACCAGCACCCTGCGCTTTTCTCTCTCTTCGGACTGAAGCCGGACGAGCGCGACACGCAAAAAGCGTACGCGCTGTATGAGGACGCTTCTGCTCTGACCCATCTGAACGCAGGAGATCCGCCGGCGTTTTTGTACTACACCGAGTCAAAAAAGCCCCTGTCCTCTCTCTCTCTGCCGGGCGCAGGCATCCACCACCCGAAGTTCGGAGAGGCGCTGAAGGAGAAGATGGACAAACTCGGGATTGAATGCGTGGTGAGGCACAGGGACGACTACAAAGAAAGTCCCCCTGCCGCATCGGCAAAAGAGATGGCCGAGTTTTTCTCCCGCGTCTTCGGTCGGACGCATCCTGCCCGCGGGCAGTAGCGCGGTTCTCCGACGGCTTCCCGACAGGCCTCTACCCTGTCGCCCTGCGCGCCAGAGCGGCTCTGGCTCCTGTCGCCGCCGCGCACAGGAAGAGAAGCACGAAAAGCGCGTTTCGTGAGGCGAAGTAAGCCGGAAGCAGGGCAATCCGCGCAAGAGACCTCAGAGGCGGTCTTCCGGCGATGAACGAGGCAAGAGACGGGCTGTGCCGGTAGTAAAACGCAGTGAAGTTCCTGCCGATTGTGGTGGACACAAGCACCCTGTCCCTGAACCGCCTGAACGTCTCGGTGTGGCGGTCGTCTGGCGAACCGAACGCGGCGGTGGCGACAAAGCAGAACCTTCCATCTGACGTCGGAACCAGCGGCTCTTCCTCTGTGGTGAAGGACGCCTCGTCGGACCATTCCGACCACTCATAGTTGCTCGCCTGATACCGTACCCGCCAGAAGTAGCCGGTGGCATACTGAAGAAGCCCGTCCGGAACCTGATACGAGGTCAAATCGCCTGTGTCAACAGTTGTGTCTAAAACGACGTCGTCATACGTTCCTGACGCGAGACGAATCTGCCACTGGCTCGCGAGGTGAGCGACCCCGTTTGTTGCCGAGGGGGTCCTCGTGGGGGGAGCAAGATGGAACTCAGACCCCTGAAGCACGGGTGCTATTGGAACGCCGGTTGCCCCATCGGCAGGAGACACACAGGCGGGTTTTCCCGGTCTCTGCGCGATGCTTCTCCTGAAGATGCCGTTGTTGGTGCCGACAAGCACCGCGCGTCCGGGAAGCGCACAGACGCTCCAGGTGTCCTCGCCTATCTCTTCCTGTGACCAATCCGTCCCGTTGGTGGTGTACAGGATATGCGTGCGGCAGGTTGATGCGTAGACGGTGCCTGCTCCGTCGTAGGAAAGGCGGGCGAATACCCCTCCTGCTGCCGGGTATCTCACTACCCCTTCCCAGGTGAGGCCGTAGTCCGTTGAACGAAAGAGCCAGTCGTCCGAGATGGCAAAGAGATGTCCGTTCATCCCCGCGCAGATGGAGGTCACCCAGTACCCCGAACCCTGTGTGTTCTCCCATGTCTCTCCGTGGTCAGTTGACCTGATGATGTTCCGATAGTATGTGCCGGCAAGCAGGATGCCTGTGAGTCCTGACGCGTCTGCAGGGCCGGCGTAGAGGGAGTAGGCATACTGGTCTCCGCTCTTGTACTGGAAATGGTTTCCGCCGTCAGACGACTTCCAGATGCCCGCTCCTCCTGTCCCGACAAAAATCGCGTCTGACCACGGGTCATACACAAGAGATGGCAACCACTCACTGCTGGGAAGATTCATCGCGGGGCACAGTTGCCATGTTTCTCCTCCGTCAGAAGACCTGAATAGTCCCACACCGCTGACCGTAAGGTAGAGGGTGCCGGAGTATGGCTCGTACGCCATTGATTCGTACCGTCGCCCCGTGCCGCCGGGAAGTCCGGATGTCTTCGCCTGCCATGTCTGTCCAGCGTCCGTGGACTTTAGCAAGTAAGGTTCCGAGCTCTCGCTGAGGATGGCAAAGACAGTTCTTCCGTCAGGCAGGGCGAAAAGATTGAATACCTGAGTGCCTGAAATGACCTTCTGCCATGTCTGGCACAGTCCGGCAGAGGAGACGGCAAGCGCGCACAGCATCGCAGCGGAGATCAGTCGTTTCATACTCCCCCCTTGTGTGTGGCGCGCAGCAGTCGGAGCACGCCCGGACGCCAGTGACAATAGCATTCTGCTCCACTGCCGTCAAGTTCGCATGACCCCGCCTCGTTGCCGGCAGGGCAGGCGTGTGGTATGCTCTTGTCTCTGCCGACGACAAAACGGCGGCAGAGACCCGCTGATGAAACGAATCTGCGCGCTCTCTTTCCTGATGGAGATGTCCGGGATGCTGTGCTTTTTCACCGTCCCGCTTCTCGCCGTCTCGTTCGGCATCAGCGGACTTTTTCTCGGGTACCTCGGCGCGGCAGGCGTCGGCACGTATATGACAAGCGCATTTGTGAGCGGCCACCTCGCGGAACGGGCGGGCGCAAAGCGTCTTGCCGCGCTCGGCGTGGTCCTCATCGGGTGCGCCTCAGCCGCTGCTCTTGCCGCCTCATCCATCTCTCACCTCTTCCTCTTGACCGTCGGGCTGAATATCGGATTCGGTCTGTTCTGGGCACCCTTTATGACCATTGTCAACAGGACTGGCGCGCCGATTGGCACCGCGCGGACTGTGAGCGCGTTCAGTTTCGCGTGGTCTCTTGGCGGGATGGTCGCGCCGGTTTTCGCAGGGTGGCTGTTTCAGGTGTGGAATCGGTTGCCCTTTCTTGCCGCGCTTGCCGGCTTCTTCAGCGTGGCGGCTGTGCTGGCAGGCGTTGAAGACAATGGAGGAAGCGCAGCGGAAAGTGCGCCACAGCAAGGGAAAGACGGATCAATTGCCGCGGCGTTTTTCGGCGTGTGCGCGGTGTTCATCGTGGCGTTCGGCTGTCTCAGGGGGCAGTTTCCGAAACTCGCGGCGGAAGTCGGCATCAGCGCCCGCACGCTGGGCATCCTCTACACCCTGATGGACGCCTCGCGCACCGGCGTCTTTGCCCTTGCGGGACGCCACCCGGGATGGTTCAAACGGCACGGCCTCATCGCGGCGTGGACAGGGGTTGCCTGCCTGACCCTCATCGGCGTGGTTGTTTCCTCCTCCGCGTGGATACACGCCGTTTCCTTCGCGGCGGTCGGCTCTGCGGTAGGCATCTCCTACGCATATGCCCTTCACGAGGTCTTCCGTCTCCGCGGAGGGTCTGGCGCTGTTCTCGGAAAGATGGAGGCGATGTTCAGTTTTGGAATGTTCGCCGGCTCGCTCAGCGGAGGATTTGCCGCGTGGGCGTTCGGCATACGGGGCCCGTACGGGTTCGGCTGCGGTCTTGGCGTGTGTGCCGCCTCAGTCCAGGCGCTCCTTTTTCGCTGGCAACAGGTCGTTTCTCCACAGGGAGGCAGAGATGGAGTATGAGACGAAGCGTGAACGAGTCAGAAGGTTTCTTGCCGACAACGGCCTTGCCGGCGTGGTCATCCGCAAGGTCTCCAACTTTGCGTGGCTGACCGCGGGCGGGTCAAACTTCGTCGCGCTGCATACCGACGTGGGCGCCTCTTCGCTTCTTCTCACGCGCGAGGGCGCGTATCTTCTGGCGAACAACATCGAGACGCCGCGGCTTGCGGATGAAGAGGTGGGGCGTCTGGGACTGGAACAGGTGGTTATGCCGTGGTACGAGGACGACCGACTGGGGGAGGAGGCGAAGCGGATTGCCGGAGGGCCGCTCGGAAGCGATGTTCCGCTGGACGGATGCCGCACGGTCTCGCTTGACCATCTCCACTATCCCCTTGTGCCGGAGGAGATTGAGCGGTACCGTCTTCTCGGGGAGGAGGCGGGGAAGGTTGTGTCGTCTGTCTGTCGGCAGATTGTGCCCGGCTGGTCGGAGTTTGAAGTGGCGGCTGAGGCGTCGCGCCTTTTCTGGCAGCGAGGCATCCAGCCGGTGGTGCTTCTTGTGGCAGCAGACGAGAGGATAGGTCGGTACCGGCACCCGCTTGCGACCGCCAGAAGGGTGAAAAAGACCCTTTTGGTCGTGGTCTGCTGCCGGAGGGCGGGTCTCATCGTGTCGCTCTCGCGCCTTGTCTCCTTTGGAGCGGTGTCGGACGACCTTGCGCGCAGGCACCGGGCGGTCTGCGAGGTGGACGCGGCGTTCATCTCAGGCACGAAGGTGGGAAGGAAACTCTCGGATGTCTTTGCGGACGGCATCGAGGCGTATGGCCGCACCGGCTTCCCTGACGAGTGGCGTCTTCACCATCAGGGAGGTCCGACCGGCTACGCGACACGGTACAGCCGGGCGACGATGAGGAGCGCCGAGGTTGTCTCTCCGGGACAGGCGTACGCGTGGAACCCGTCCATCACGGGCACAAAGTCGGAGGATACCGTTGTCGTGACGGACACCGGGACACAGGTCATCTCCGCTGACCAGTCGTGGCCTATGGTGGAAGGGTTGCCTGTTGCCCGTCCCGACATCCTCGTGAGAGAAGGGTAGGTAGGCCTACTTCGGGGGACGGTAGACAAGTCCGAACTTGCTTCGCGTCGTTTGCAAGGGGACGCCCGACTCTCTGCCTTCAAGAATCGCCAGAGAGAGGTCCACATCCTCCTCAACCTCGTAGGCGCTCATCACGCCGATGACCACCATGTCCTGCGGTCTGATGGTTGACCAGACGAACGACAGCCCTGTGGGAGGGAGAAGCCGTCCTGCGGCGAGAGGTTTGATGGTCATCACCGGTTTCTTCGCGTTCCGGATAATCTGGCAGACCCAGTCAGTCTCCACCTGACAGAGAAACCCTGCCGCGTTGTATATCTGGAGGTAACTCTCCACATCTATCCCTGACGAATCGGCGTACGGAATCGTCTCAGGCATATGGGTGGACAGTCCCGGAACCATCCCCGCGGCGCGTATCTCCCTCAGCCACGGCTCAATGCCTGAAAGGGTGCGCGTCTTGCGGTCAATCATCGCGTCTGTCACGCACTGGTGAGGAAAGCAGAAGGTTGCTCCGTGCGCTTGTGCCCATTCAATCTGCCTCATCTCGCCGGGAGTGCAGATGTAGAGAATCTTCGTGCCCGTTTTGTCCTGCGCCTGGGCGATCGCGTCGGCGAGGATGTCGCGGACAGGACCCATCACCGCGTCAATGCCGCGCTTCACGCAGGCGCACAGGACATCGGCAATCCTGTCCCTCGTGAAGTACTCCTGGATGAACCTGTCCTTCGCGGCGCTGGTGTGGCTGTAGCCGAGAAACCAGTTGGTGCCGCAGATAAGGCGGGGAACAGAGACGCCACCGACGGTCGTACGCGGAAACTGCTCCATCCTGTCTCCTTTCGTCTTTGGTCATTGTAGAGGAAACAGCGCTCAGTGTCAACGCAGGTTGCGGGTTGGCGGAAAAAGGGCTACAATGAGCCGGCATGTCCCGCTTTCTCCTTGACGAGAAGGTTGACTTCCCGCGGCACAACGAGGAGGTGCGGCGCCTGTGGAAGGAGTACGAGGCAGGGTCTCCTGCCCGTGCGCCAGTCACCTTCTCGATGAACTTCCGGATGGTTGTCCAGAATCCTGAGTTGAATCCGACGGGATGGACCTTCAGGGATGTCTTTGAAAGGCCGGAGGTCAGGTGGGAGGTGGAACTTTCCTTTGCGAAGTGGGTCAGGTTCAACATCCCGCAGGACGCAGAGATGGGCTCCCCTTCTGTCTGGCCCGGCATCTCCCTTTCTCTGCTGAACTGCGACGAGGCGGCGTGGTTCGGCTGTCCCATCGTCTTTTCAGGGAGCGAGGTGCCGTTTGTCCAGCCGATTCTGAACGAGAAGAAAGACCTCCTGCGCCTGCCTGTCCTGGACGGTCCTTTCTCGGGCGCGCTCGGAAGGTGGCTTGGGGACCAGTATGAGTGGTTTGAACGCAAGAGGTCCGGGGAAGTGTATGAGGGCATACCTGTCGGCAGAACGGCAATCCCTCTTTCGTGGACAGACGGACCTTTTACCGTCGCCTGCAACCTGCGTGGCGCTTCCAATCTCGCTTGTGACCTGTACGACGACCCTGCCTTTGTGGACGAGCTGCTTTCCTTCATCACCGACGCCACAATCAGGAGAATGAGGGAGTGCCGGAAACTGGCAGGCAGACCTCTCCCCGAGAAGATGTTCGGCTTCGCCGACGATGCGATAGAGTGGCTTTCTCCGCCGATGTACGAGCGGTTCGTCCTGCCGCACCACAGGCGAATCGTTGAGGAGTTCCGGGGAGAGAAAAACCTCATCCACCTGTGCGGAGACCCTGCCCACCTTTTCCCGACGATAGTGAACTCTCTTGGCGTCCGCATCTTCGACCTCGGATTCCCGACCGATATGGGAGAAGTGAGAAAGCGACTCGGCCCTGACATCACCCTTATCGGCAACATCGCGCCCCATCTTCTCCTGTCAGGCCCACCTCAGGCGATCAGGGAGGCGGTGAAGCAACTGTGCTCCTCGGGCGTGATGGAGGCAGGCAGGTTCATCCTCCATGACGGGAACAACTGCGTACCCCTCACTCCGGTTGCCCATTTCAGGGCAATGTACGAGGCAGGCAAGGAGTTCGGGGTCTATCGCTGGTGAAACGCGGCGATACATGCCGGTCTCGTATGACCTTTGCCTGGATTTCACACGGTTTTCCACAGGGTTTTCACAGGGAGGACAAAAAAGGGAACTGGAAATGGCGCCAAAGCAGGACGCTCGGGGAACAAATCATCTAAGTTATTGTCTTCCAAAGAGATACAGCGTTGCCTGCGCAGTGTGCCGTCGCTGATCAGGTCCTTCCTCGTTGGCGCATAGGGAGTTTCCCTGCTTTTTGTGTGCAAAATCTGCTCCGACACGCTGCCGGCGGGCATTCCGGCCGAAGTTCCGGTGGTCTGCAGGGCGGAATCTCAGGGAAGAAAGTTCCTTTCCTCTCGCGCGTGAAGATAGGCGCGCAGGTGTGGTATCATACGCCGTGATGAAGCACATCATTCTGGTGCCTGACGGAGCCGCGGACAGACCGCTGGAACAACTCGGCGGAAAGACAGTCTTGCAGGCGGCGCACATACCGCACCTTGACCGTCTCGCGAGGGAAGGCAAATGCGGGCTTTTCCGCACTATTCCCGAGGGATTTGAGCCGGGTTCAGAGGTTGCCAACCTCGTCATCCTTGGCTACGACCCGAAGGTGTGTTATCAGGGAAGAGGAGTCATCGAGGCGGCGGCGATGGGCGTCTCTCTTGCGGACGATGACACCGCGTTGCGGTGCAACCTCATCTGTACGGAAGACGGCAGGATAAAAAACCACTCTGCCGGACACATCACCAGCGAGGAGGCAGGACGCCTCATCTCGTTTCTCAACGAGAAACTCGGCAGTTGTACCGTTGAGTTTTATCCGGGAGTCAGTTACCGGCACCTCCTTGTCCTCAAAGGCGGCTTCTCGCCGAAGGTTGAATGCAAGCCGCCCCACGACTTCGTCGGGAGAGTTGCACGCGACCTTCTGCCGAGAGCAAAGGAGCCGGAGGCGGAAAAGACCGCGTGTCTCCTGCGGGAACTCATCGCGCGGTCGCAGTCGCTTCTGCCGTCTCATCCGGTCAATCTTGACCGGTTCAGGGCGGGGAAAGACCCGGCAAACTCCATCTGGCCGTGGTCTGCGGGACGAAAGCCCTCGATGCAGACCTTTCAGGAGCGGTTCGGCGTGAAGGGCGCAGTCATCTCTGCGGTGGACCTTGTGAGGGGCATCGGCGTGTACGCCGGCTTTGATGTCATCCGCGTGAAGGGAGCCACAGGGCTGGCGGACACAAACTACGAAGGCAAGGCGGACGCCTGTCTGTCAGCCCTTGCCGACCACGACCTTGTGTATGTCCACGTGGAAGGGCCTGACGAGGCAGGACACGAGGGAGATGTTGCGCTGAAGGTCAGGTGCCTTGAGGAGTTTGACAGGCGCCTTGTCGGAAGGATTCTTGCGAAGATAGACCTGAGAGACACGGTTGTTGCCGTTCTTCCCGACCATGCCACGCCGGCAGGGACCCGCGCTCACGCGGCGGAACCGGTGCCTTTCGCCATCAGAAAGCCAGGCGTGTTTCCTGACGGGGTCTCGTCGTTTGACGAACTCTCCTGCGCCTCCACGGCAGGCATTCTGGAAGGCGACGAATTCATACGGGCGGTTCTTGCGGGATGACGCATCTGCGACGCGCTGGAAGAGGTTTCAACAACAACGGACGCGGCCAACGGCTGGTCCGGAAAGGGCTCAGATGAACATACTCGCAGTTGCGGTGGTTCTGGCCATCGCGGGAACAGCGGGAGCACAGGTGTTCACGAAACAGAATGCGCTGCCGGCTCCGAAACTTGAGAGTCTCCAGTTGACGGAAAAAGTCAGCCAGTACGGCATCACCTGGACATTTGACAGACCTGTCCGCGCAGGCAGGTTTGTCACCGGCGACTGGTATGTGGTAGGACCGGCGAGGGTTGTCGCAATCTCTCCTGAGCCGAAGGACGGAAGGAACGGGTCCTGCCTCAACCCGAAAGCGATTGAGAAGGCAGGGTTTGACGACCGTATCCCGTACGGAAGGTACGACCCGTCCCTGTGTCTCTGCCCGCCGATTTCGCTGCAGGTCGGGGACTCTCTGGTCTCCTCAATCAGCCATGCGGAGATGCCTCCTCCCAAGCCGTTTCTGTGGAGGCAGGGAGACGGTCAGCGCAGCCCTGTCAGGACGGTTGCGGTGCTCACCTGCGTTGCCGAGCCGGTGCCCCCTGATGCGTTTCGACCCGCCTGGTGCGGGCACACCTCAAAGATACATCTCGCCAGAAACCTCAGGCGCGACATCCTTCCAAAACTCTCCCGGGAAGGCATACCGTTTGTCTGCCATCAGGGACGCAGGGACGAACCGTTTACTCCCGCGGATGTGGCGAGGTGGTTCCAGAGGCCGTGGATTGATGTGGCAATGGACGAGTTCACCGCGCCTGTGGAGAATATGCCGGTGTACGGACGGGAGGTTGTCCGGGCGGTGGGCCTCGGTTCGCTCCTGCTCTGCCTCGACCTGACGGCTGAGGAGAAGGAGCCGATTCTCATCGGTCTTGTGCAGGTGGGCATAGACCTCTTCGGCATCGCTGGACAGGGGTCTCAGCCGACGCCGTGGAACGCGCTGGGCGGGCACGGCAACGGCAGGAAGTGGCCGATCCTTTTCGCGGGCATTCTCCTCGGAGACGAGGAGATGCAGGCGCCGCAGAAGAAGTACCCCTATCTGCGGTTCAGCGAGGACACGCAGACGATGTTCGGTCCATCGTGGACAGGAGCGAAGGTGGTCTGGGCAGGGCATGTGGGTAAGGACGGACACCCGCGGTATCCTGACTGGGGCGCGTATGAGCATCTGCCTCCGTCTGAGTGGAAGGGCAATACGGGCGAGAACTACCGACGGTGCTGCACGAGCAACGCGTGGGTCGGCGAGGCGCTCGCCTGCAGGATGCTCCACGCGGAGAAACTCTGGAACCACGACGCGTTTTTCGCGTACGTGGACAGGTGGATGACAGAGGACGACACAGAGGCGGTGGCGAAGATCAAAGAGGCGCGCGGATGGGACTACAGCGTCGCCTGGGGCAGACAGGGTTCTGTCTGGGACCCTTTCGTGCAGGCGATGTGGAAGAGGTTTCGGAACAACCTGCCTCCTGCGCCGGACGGCCACACTGACCCGAAGGATACGGAGACATGGCGGTAATACAACCCAAGAGAGGAGAGAAGATGGCGACGAAAAAGAAAAAAGACCACGCACGGAAGCCCGCCGGCCAACTCATCGGCGTGGCAACGATTGACATTACCCCGCCCATCGGCGTGAAACTCGCCGGCTACGGAAGCAGGAAAGACCCGTCGGTTGGCGTCGGGCACCGGCTCCGGGCAGAGGCGCTCGCCTGCGAGGGGACGGACGGTGGATGGGTGCTGGTGACAAGTGATGTCATCGGGTACCCGAGGCAGTGTGTGTTGTCTGTCAGGGAGAAGGCGCAGAAAAAAACAGGGGTGCCGGGCGCCGCGATGCTCATCTCGGGCACCCACACCCACTCAGGTCCGGTGGTGAGGCAGATATACCAGGAAACCGAAGAGGCGCCGCCGCTCGACAGGAACTACTGCAACGAACTTGAGGAGAAACTCGTCTGCCTCATCGCGGACGCGTGGAAGGCGAGGAAGGAGGGTTTCTTTGAGGCGGCGTGGACAGAGGCGCCTGAACTCGGCTCCAACCGCAGGGTGCAACTGCCTGACGGCTCATGGGTGAACGAGTGGCAGGACTTCGAGGGGAAGCACACCGGCTACTTCGACCCGTCGGTTCTCCTTGTCGGCGTCAGGCGTCCTGACGGAAGCCGCGACTGCCTCTTTGTCAACTACGGATGCCACCCTGTGACGCTCGGTCCGCGCAACCTGCGGATATCCGCGGACTATCCGGGATACCTGAAAGACATCCTTGAGGCGCGGGGGGTCTGCCGCACGGCGATGTTCGGACTTGCGGGAGGCGGCAACATCAATCCGCGCGTCTGTATTATGGTGGGACCCGAATACCCCCGCAGAATGGGAGAGTCGCTTGCTGAGAAGGTGCTTGGAGCCGTGCCGAATCTCTCGCCTGTCTTCCCCGGGAAGGTGCGCGCCGGCGCATCGGAGTGGAAGTTCGTCTCCACCCGCAGGCGTAAGGGCCAGCGTCCGTGGGAGAAGGAGGAGCGCGAGGTGAGCAGCGAACTGCAGGCGCTGAGGGCAGGCGACCTCATCTTCCTTGGGGTGCCGGGCGAACTGTTCAGCGAGTATGTGGCGATGTTCCGCGACGCAAGCCCTGTGCCGGTCACCGCGGTCGTTTCTCTGGCGAACGACTCTGTCGGCTACCTGCCTGTGGACGGAGCGGTTCCGCAGGGTGGGCACGAGGTTACCTTTGCCGCCTGCCATTACATCCAGAACGCGCTCGTGGAGCATGCGAAGAAAGCGATGTCAGCGACGGAGTGAGCGATGCGGTTGACGAGGATGGCGGCGTGGATGGCGTTTTCCGGCGCGCTTGTCCTGTCTGCGATTGGCGCCGCCTGTCAGGAGGTGTCGGGTCCGAAGACCTTCTATGTGGACTACGACGCCGGCTCTGACGACGCAGATGGACTGACGCCTGCGACCGCCTTCAAGAGGTGTCCGGGAGACCCTGCCGCGTCAGGAAAGGCGGCGCAGACCTCGCTGAATCCGGGAGACACGGTCATCTTCAAGGGCGGGGTTGTCTACCGCGGGAGCGTCGTGGTTCAGTGGTCAGGCGTGGAGGGGCAGCCGATAACCTTCGACGGGAATACCGCTGGCAAGTTCGGTGCGGGAAGGGCGGTGGTGGACGGGTCAGAGGTTGTCTCCGGCTGGCGGAAGGTCTCCTCGGCGCAGGAGGCGTCTGGAAACGCTCACTGGAAGAACCTGTGGTGGACATGGATGCCTGCGTCGGCAAGTCCGTTTTCTGCCAACCTCTATCAGGCCGAGACGATGCTGTGGGTCGCTCAGGGACCAAATCCGTCCGATCCGCACTATCAGGACAGGGCGAGCGACTTCTATGAGATGAAGCCGAAAAGCGCGACTCCTTCCACGCTGACAGACACAGAGGTCTTTGTCCAGAAAGACCCCTCAGCGTGGGACGGCGCGTATGTCGCCATCTGGGCCCAGCCGAACTTCACCTACTACCGGAAGGTGCTCTCCTACGATCCCGGCACCGCCACACTCACCTACGAGACGATGCCTGCACCGCACTACGAGCAGCCGAGGGGAAGGTTTGCAATGATGAACCACCTCTCACTTCTTGACTCGCCGGGAGAGTTCGTCTTTTCGCCTGAGAAAGATGGGTCCAGTAGAGTGAAGGTGTACCTCTGGCCTCCTGCCGGGGACCCGAACAGGACGCCTGTCACCGTCTCCGTGCGCACCGTCGGGTTCGACATCAACGGCAAGAGCGACATCGTCATCCAGGGATTTGTCATCCAGAAGTTTCTCGCCAGACAGCCGCACCGCGGGGCGGGAGTGACCAACGACGCGGCAGGCGCGGAGCGCATCGAGGTGCTCGGCAACGAGGTGAGGTGGTGCAATCTCGACTCGACATGGAAGCACGCGGGGATCTTTCTCGCCGGCATCGCCGGAGGCGTCGTCGAAGGCAATCTCGTCCACGACAACCGCAGGTGTGGGGGCATCTACGTGATGGGCGGAAGCGAGCATGTCGTGGTGAGGCGCAATGTCGTCAGGAAGTGCGGGTATGTCGGCATCTGGTTCATGGGAGCCCCGCGGTGCAAGATGCTCTTCAACACGGTTGAAGACAACCTCGGCACCCATGCGAACGCGTTGACCATCTACCACGGCAGCGACGAAGTGTTTGTGTTCGGCAACCGCGTGAGGAACTCCCAGATCGCCGTCTCGATGGAGAAGGTGAAGGATGTCACCCTCGCGTACAACGACTTCCACAGCCCCTCCTACACGGTGGTCAGCTGGTTTGAGACCACAGGCACGAAGGTCTTCAACAACACCATCCTCAGTGATGAGAAGAAGGCGCTCTACCTGAGTTTAAGGGAGACACGGGAGAGCACGGTCAGGAACAACATCCTTGAAGGGCTCCTCATCGCCGAGCCGTACGAGGTGGACCACAACCTCTTCGTGGGACACTTTCAGGGCTGGGAGAATCTTCCGGCAAAGGTGAGGGAACGCAACCTCTGGGAGCCCGACCTGTCAAAGGTCTTCGTCAACCCGAAGAAGGACTGCCGGCTGAGAGAGGGAAGTCCCGCGGTGGACGCGGGCGTGGATGTCGGCTTCACGGAGGACGCGGAGGGGAAAAAGGTGCCTTTCGGCGCAGGGGTGGACATCGGCGCGTATGAGTATGTTGCTTCCCCGCCCGCGCTACCCGTTGCCCGCGGCGGCAACGGCTGACGCAAGTTCGGCGGCAAACCGGCGAATCTCCTTCGCGCCGACATAGAAGTGGGGGGAGATTCTCACCCGTCCCTTGCGCACCGCGACGTGTATCTTCTTTTCCCGCAGAGTCCTTGCCACGTCCCACGCAGAGGCGGCGCCGGTATCGAAACTGACGATGCCTGACCACTCCTCGTCGTTCCTCGGGCTGACGACCCTTCCGGGCAGGTTCGAGAGAGATGCCACGAGGGTGTCCGTCACTTCGCGGACCCTCTGCCAGATACGCTCCTTTCCGAACCCGTTGAATATGGACAGAACCTTGCGTACCCCGAAGATCCCGGCGAAGTGATTGAACGGAACCGCCTCAAGTTTCAGCGCTCCGTCGTGTTCCCGCATGAGCGGAATCCCGGAGGTGCGTTCCTCCTCCTCTTTGCGGATGTCCGCAACATTGCCTTCGGTGACGATAGGAGACCTGAGTTGCTCCAGCGCCGCATCGTCCGCGTAGAGCGCCGCGATGTTCTTCGGGCCCATCATCCACTTCTGGAATCCGAACGCAAGGAAGTTGATGCCGCAGGAGACATCGCACGGCACCGCGCCGACCCCCTGTACGCCGTCGATGACCGTCAGAATCCCTTCAGGCCTGCACAGGTCAGCCACCTTCTTGAGAGACACCCGCTGGCCTGTGGCGTAGTTCACGAGGCTCAACGCGACAAGCCGGGTCTTACTGTCTATCAGGGAGGTAAGACCCGATATGTCGATGAGGTCGTCCCTATCGGCAGGCAGGTACCGCACCTCAACGCCGAGATGCGCGAGGTTCTGCCACGGATTGATGTTGGCCGGATTCTCAACGCTCGCCGTGACGACATTGTCACCCTTCTGCCACGGCAGGGCGAGGGCGACGATGGACAGCGCCGCAGAGGTGCTCTGGACAAAGGCGATGTTGCGGCCTGCCGCGCCGATGAACTCAGCGACAAGCCGCCGCGTCTCCTCGCGGATGTCGGCCCAGCGCCTCTTTGCCGTCGGGCTGACAGGTACGACCGCTTCAAGGCGCACTGCCTCCTCCATCGCCTCCACCACGCTCTTCGGCAGAGGAGAGACCGCCGCATGGTTGAAGTAGAGCCCGCCTTCAAGCCACGGCAGTTCAGACGCAAACCGCTCACATCTGTCCATCCGCCTCCTCTTTGTCCTATGTCGTGTACTGCTCCACGTCGAGGTACCTGTCGCGGCTGTCAGGGAGCACCGTCACAATCCGCTTCCCGGGCCCGAGTTGCTTCGCCAGCCGCAGGCAGGCAACGACATTTGCTCCCGACGAGACGCCGCAGAACATCCCTTCCTGTTCCGCAAGGAGGTGGGTCATCTCTATCGCCTCGGCGTCGGTGACCGTCCAGACCTCCTCAATGAACTCCGCGTCAAAGATGGAGATGAGGATGCCTTCAAACCTCCCCCGTCTTGCAAGGTCCTCCTTCGTCTGACCTGCGGTCAGGGGAGTGCCTGCCGGCTCCACGCCGATGATGTGAACCCCGGGGACCGCCTTGCTGAGCGCCTCGCCGACGCCCATCAGTGTGCCGCCAGTGCCTATGGACGCCACAAAGCCGTCAAGTGTGCCGCCGGTTGCCTCGAGAATCTCTTTCGCGGTCCAGTCCCTGTGGCAGGCGACATTGGCGGGGTTTGAGTGCTGCCTGCTCCACCAGACATCGGGGTTTTCCCGCTCCTTCCGCCTGCAGATTGCGCGGGGATGGTACTCGATGAGGTTGCCGTGGATGGCGCCGCTTGACCGCACCGTCTCCTTCTCCTCCTCCGTCAGCACCAGTTCCGTCGTCTCTCCCATTGCGTCGGTGTCCACAATCTCCACATCCTTGCCGTACACCTTCTGGATGGCAAGGCGCTGGGGATTGGCGACCCGTTTCGGCACATGGACGGTCAACTCGTAGCCCTTAACCGCCGCCACGAAGGCCAGAGAGGTGGCGGTGTTGCCGGTGCTGCCCTCCACGATGCGCATCCCGGGCTTCAGTTTCCCCTCCCTCTCGGCGGTTTCGATGAGAACAAGCGCCATCCTGTCCTTGATGCTCCCGCTCGGGTTGAGGAACTCCGGCTTGACGAGGATTTCGCATCCGGTCTCCTTCCCGATTCGGTTCAGCCGCACCAGCGGGATGTTGCCGATGAGGTCAAGCATGCTGTTGACAATCTTCATAGCGTCTCCGGTCCGGGATGCCGGCAGTATGGCGCGCCGGCGTCAGAGTGTTCGTGCGTCTCGTCCGTATCATCTGCCGCCTTCCTACGGACCGCCGCCCGAGAGCAGAAGCCGCTTGGCTATCTCAAAGTAGACGATGAGCACCACGATGTCAGCCACCGTGGTCAGCAGAGGGCCTGACGCGACGGCAGGGTCAACCTTGAGCCGCTGGAAGAGGATGGGCAGAAGCGCGCCGACGGTGGTCGCGATCATCACGCTCAGCACCATCGCGAGGCACACCACGATGCCAAGCTCAAATCCCTGCTTGAACGCCACCGCCCGCACAATGGCGAACAGACCGAGGAAGCACCCGAGAATGCCGCCGATGACCAGTTCCTTGCTCGCCACCCGCCAGATGTCCCGCACCTGTATTTCGCCCAGCGCAAGTCCCCGCACCACGATGGTGGCTGACTGGGTGCCCGCGTTGCCTGCCGAGTCCATAAGGAGCGGCACGAAGAACGCAAGCGTGACCACCTGGCTCAGGACGGGGCGGTACTTCTCCATCACGAAGCCGGACACAAAACCTATGGCGACAAGGATCACCAGCCAGTTGATGCGGCGGCTGGCGAGAAAAAACGGCTTCTGGGATATGTACTCGCCCACAGGAGCGCCTGCCGCGCCAAGCCGGTAGATGTCCTCCGTCTGCTCTTCCTGGACGACATCCATCAAATCGTCAACGGTGATGATGCCCCGCATGCGGTGGGCGCTGTCCACCACCGGCAACGCGAGGAAGTCGTACCGCTGAATCTCTCTGGCGACCTCCTCCTGGTCCATCTCAAGAGGCACGGAGATGACATTGGTGTCCATCACGGTAGAAATCGGCGCGCCAGGGTCTGCCAGCACCAGTGTTTTCAAACTCGTCACGCCCGCAAGCCGGCGGTACCTGTCGAGGACGTAGATGTAGTAGATGGTTTCCGCGTCCTTCCCTGTCCTGCGCAGGGTGTCCAGTGTCTGACCCACGGTGCTGTTGTCAGTTGTCCAGGCGAACTTCGTGGTCATCCTGCCGCCGGCAGTGTTCGCGGGATAGGAGAGGAGTTCTTCGGTTTCCTTCCGCTCCTCATCGTCAAGGACCTTCAGGAATCGTGCCTCCATCTCCTCGGGAAGCGACGCAAGGATGTCGGCGCGGTCGTCCGGCTCCACCTCCGCCAGGAGCCGCGCGCTCTTCTCCCTGTCTATCTTTTCCAGAAGTTCGATCTGCTCGGCGGGCTCCATATGGCTGAAGATCTCTGCGGCGAGTTCAGGATCGAGGAGCGAAAAGAAGGCAATCCGCTCCTGGAAGGAGAGTTCGCGGGCAATCTCCGCCGCCTCTACGGGTTCAAGTTCTGCGAGAATCTCCCGGAGTTCCGCGGAGTCCTTCAGCGAGACCAGCTCCCGCACCTCTGGCAGGATGAGGAGAGACCGCTTGATTTCCATAGCCGCCTGTGTTTCCGATGAGAATGCGACTCATTGTACCACGCTGCCAGACTCTCTCAAATCCGGCTCAGGAAAGAAAAGGGCGCCAGCCGCCGCAGATGGTACAATGGATGCCATATGACACTGCTGTCATCAACGGTTCTTCTGTTTCTGGTGATGGACCCTGTCGGCAATGTGCCGCTGTTTGTCTCGGTGCTCACGGAGGTGGACCGCCGGCGCTGGGCCGCCATCATTGTTCGCGAACACCTCATTGCGCTTGCCGTTCTTGCTGCGTTCCTCTTCTTCGGTCCGTTGGTGATGCGGACGCTGATGATTGGAGAGCCGTCCTTGAGCATTGCGGGCGGCATCATCCTGTTCCTCATCGCCCTGCGGATGATATTCCCGCCCGCGGAGGGCATCTTCGGCAAGAGCCCGGAGGGAGAGCCGCTCGTCGTGCCGCTTGCGGTGCCGTTCATCGCAGGACCTTCGACGATGGCGACCATTCTTTTGATGATGAGCCGCGAGCCCTGGCAGTGGCTTCAGTGGCTTGTGTCTCTGGTCGCCGCGTGGTGCCTTTCGCTGGCGGTCCTTCTGTCTGCCAGCCGCCTGCACCGGTGGCTTGGCGCCCGCGGACTGTCGGCGCTTGAGCGGCTGATGGGACTACTGCTGACCGCGGTGGCGGTTCAGATGTTCGTTTCCGGGATGCAGATGCTGAGTTAGGCGGAAGCTGTCCGCAGGGAGGCGCCAGTGGGATACAGGTATGCTGCCGTTGTCTGTCTTGCCGCGTGGATGACCGGATGCGCCCTTCGTCCCGCAACGCAGAGATACGAAAAGGAGGCGAGTATGGCAAAGGATGCGGCGCCCCGAAAGGTCGTCGTGGGTTCCCTGATGTACGCGATGTACGGAAACTGGCCGGGCGTGGAGAACAGGTGCAGGACGCTTGCCGGCTTCATTGACGAGATGGCGAAAAAGGCGAAGGAGAAATACGGGACAGGCCTTGACATTGCCGCGCTTCCCGAAGTGGCGGTCAACGGCGGCATGCGCGGGTCGGCGAAGGATGTCTGCCTTCCGCTGGAAGGACCTGTCCTGGACATTCTGGGCGAGGCGGCGCGGAGAAACCGTGCCTATGTGGTGGTGCCGATGTTTCTCGCTGAGGACGCCGGCAGGACGCGGCTGTACAATGTCTGTGTGCTCCTTGACAGGCAGGGAAAGCCGGCCGGCATCTACCGGAAGGTTCACCCCGTCGATTCAGGCAACTCGGGACAACTGGAAGGCGGCGTTCTTCCGGGCAGGGAGTTTCCCGTTTTTTCAACGGACTTCGGGAAGGTGGGCATCCAGATCTGCTACGACATCGAGTTTGAGGATGGCTGGGCAACGCTCGCCAAAAAGGGTGCGGAACTGGTCATCTGGTCAACCCAGTCCCCCCAGATTATCGCTCCCCAGTCGTACGCAAAGAGGTTCCGCTACTACATCCTCTCCAGCACCTGGCGGAACAACGCATCGCTCTTTGACCCCACCGGCGCGGTGATTGCCCAGACGACAGAACCTTCTTCCGTCCTTGTGGAGCAGATAGACCTGACCTATGCGCTCATCGGGTGGCAGCCGAAACTTGCCAACGGGAAGGCGTTCGCTGACAGGTATGGCAGGGCGGCGGGGTTCAGGTACAGCGAGGCGGAAGACAGGGGCATCTTCTGGTCCAACGACCCGAAGATTCCAGTGATGCGGATGGTGCGCGAACTCGGGCTTGAACTGGAAGACGAGGCGCACGCGCGTAACCGGGCGCTCCAGGACGCGCTGCGCAAGGGTCTGCCGGAACAGCCCTGAACGGGAGATGGCGGATGAGAGACCTGACTGCCGACGAACAGAAGTGGGTGGACGAGACCTTCTCCCGGATGACTTTGCGGGAGAAGATAGGGCAACTCCTGATGCCGTATGTTTCTCCAGGCAACGCTGCGCCGCTGAGTATCGGGCAGATGTGCGCGACATACGGCGTGGCAGGGGGGCATATGTTCAGAGGTTCCGCGCAGTCGCGGCGCAGCCTGGCGAAAGAGGTATGGGAGTCGTGCGCGGTGCCGCCGCTGCTTTCCGGAGACCTTGAGAGCGGCGCGGGCGACTGCACCCCGGAGGCGACGCAGTTTCCGAGCCAGATGGCGGTCGGCGCAACAGACGACGAGACGCTTGCGGAGCAGATGGGCGAGGCGATTGCGGTTGAGGGACAACTTCTCGGCTTCAACTGGAACTTCGGTCCGATGGTGGACATCTGCGCGCATCAAGACTACCTGCGCCAGACAGGCGTCTTCGGGTCAGACCCTTGTCGGGTCGGCGCGCTCGCCGCTGCGCAGATACGGGGCATCCAGAGCCGCGGGATGGCTGCCTGTGCGAAGCACTTTCCCGGAGACGGGTTTGACGACCGCGACCAGCACCTCACCTGTCCGGTCAATCCCCTCTCCCGCGACGAGTGGTTTGCCGTCAGCGCAGTGCCCTTTGCCGCAGCCATCAGGGCGGGCGTGCTCTCCGTGATGAACACGGACATCTCCGTGCCCTCCATAGACCCGGCGAAGAAGGCGGACGGCTTCTACCGTCCGTCTGTGGTGAGCCCTGTGCTGACGCGGGAGATTCTCAGGGAGCAACTCGGATTTCAGGGGGTCATCGTCACGGACGCGCTGAATATGGCGGGGATGACCTACTGGTGCAGGCGTCCCCAACTCTACCTCGAAGCGCTCCTTGCGGGAAACGACCTCCTCCTTTTCGTTAGAAAGGTGGGAGAGACGGTCGAGTTCCTTGAGGAGTGTGTCGGAAGCGGACGCCTGTCTGAACGGCTGGTGGACGAGAAGTGCCGCAGGGTGCTTGCGATGAAGGCGCTGATGGGGCTTCACCGGCGAAGAGGACTGGCAGAGACGGACAGCGAGGCGGCGGACCGACTTGCCTGTTCGCCCTATCGGCAGGCGGCGCGCGCCGTTGCGCAGCGCAGCGTCACTCTCCTGCGGGACAGCGGGGGAGTGATTCCCCTCCGCCTGAAGAAGAACAGCCGCATCGCCAGCGTGTGCGTCACCCATCTTGATTCCTTCTCCCTCTGTGTCTTTGACGATACGCTCCGTCAGCAGGGATTCGCCGTCACCAGCATCAAGAATCCCCAGACAGACGAGATGTGCGACAGGGTTGTGGCGGGAGAGTTTGACCTCGTCATCCTTAGCATCTACTACCCGAGCATCTGGGGATGGGGAACCACGCGGGTCCATGGTCCTGACTCGCGCGTGGTGATGAGCGGCTTTCCTGTCGCGCACCCTGAGGTTCCCGCGGTCTACATCAGTTTCGCAAACCCCTTCCTTGTCTACGAGTTTGCCTTTATGGACCCGTACCTCGTCACCTACGGAGGAGCGCCGGAGGCGCAGAGAGCGGCTGCGCTGGCGCTTGCTGGCGCGATACCCGTCACGGGCAGGGTCCCCTGCCGTCTTGACGGTTTCTTTGAGAGAAACGACGGCATCCAGAGAGGCAGCGGATGAAGAGAAAACGTTTCACAAACCCCGTCATACCCGGCTTCTACCCCGACCCGTCTGTGTGCCGCGCGGACGACGACTTCTACCTCGTCGCCTCCTCATTCGAGTTTTTCCCGGGCGTGCCCATCTTTCACAGCAGGGACCTCGTGCACTGGCGGCAGATTGGACACATCCTTGACAGACCTTCGCAACTGAACCTTGACGGCGTTGCGGACTCCCGTGGCATCTACGCGCCCACGATCCGGCACCACGACGGCATCTTCTACCTGATTACCACGCTTGCGAGGCAGGGCGAAGAGAGGGATATCCACGCCAACTTCGTCTGCACGGCGAAAGACCCTGCCGGTCCGTGGTCAGACCCGCTCTGGATAGATGGTGCGCCCGGCATAGACCCGTCGCTCTTCTTTGATGACGACGGCAGGGTGTGGTGTCACGGGAACATGAGGCCGGACTCGCCTGCCTGGCGGTTCCACAGGGTCATCTGGCTTCAGGAGATAGACCTGTCGGCGATGCGGCTTGTCGGTCCACGGTATGTCATCGCGGACGCTGCCGACTATGCGGACAGATGGGGACAGGGCTTCTGCAACGCCTTTGAAGCGCCGCACCTCTATAAGAAGGACAACTGGTACTACCTTCTGATTGCGGCAGGCGGCACCGGCTGGGCGCACGCGATGTACGTGTTCCGGAGCAGGAGCATCACCGGACCGTACGAGTCGCACCCGCAAAACCCTGTGATGACCCACCGGCACCTGCCGAAGGAGACAAGCCCGATACACTGTCCCGGCCACGGTGATTTCATCGAGACGAAGACAGGTCAGTGGTGGGTCTTTTTCCTCGCCACGCGTCCGTACGCCGGATACCACAACTACCTCGGAAGGGAGAGTTTCCTTGCGCCGGTTGCGTGGGAAGGCGGCTGGCCTCTTGTCAGCCCCGGCACAGACCGCATTGAGAGGTCGTACCCTTTCCCTGACCTGAAGGAGCACAGATTCCCCGCTGAACCGGAGACAGACGACTTTGACAGGCAGACGCTTGGTTTTTCGTGGTACTTCCTGCGCACCCCGCGGGAGAGATGGTGGAGTCTGACCGAAAGACCCGGATACCTGCGGCTGCGCGCCAGACCGCAGACCCTGTGTGAACAGGCACACCCGTCGTTCGTCGCCAGGAGGGTGAGGCATCTCTCCTTCTCCGCGTCGTGCGAGATGGAGTTTTCGCCGTCCGGTGAGGGAGAAGAAGCGGGTATGGTCCTCTATAAGTCCAGCCGGGCATACTTCCGGCTCGTGCTCAGCCGGAGGGATGGGAAGAAGGCGCTCTGTCTCGTCAAGCGTCTTTTGCAGGACGACAGCGACAGCGAGATCGCGCGCGTCTTCGTGGACAGTTCCTGTCTCTTCCTCAGGATAGACACCTCAGGCAGACGGTTCCGGTTCAGCTGGTCGCGGGACAACAGGCGGTGGAAGGTTCTGGACGCCACCTACGATGTCTCTTGCCTTTCTCAGGTCGTCTGCGGCGGCTTCACCGGCATCTCTGTCGGCGTCTTTGCGGGAAGCAACGGCAGGCAGACCGGCTCCGTCGCTGACTTTGACTGGTTCAGGTACAGGGGCGCACACAACTGGTAAGTTCGGCGCTCACTTTGCCGGTCTTCCCCCTCACTTCGGCGGCTTCTTTTTCAGGCGTTCCTGTACCGACGCGCCTATCTCGTCTGCCTTCTCCCGGTACTTCTCCCACATCGCGCTGACGAACGCGTTGCTCGTCGCCTTTGTCCCCTCTTCCTGCACCCACCTGTCCACGTACGCGAAGAAGGGAGGATGGTTCCAGTTGTCCACCATCCCTGTCAGCCGGGCGGCAAGCGCCTGACCGACCCAGGTCGGACCGTTCAGTTTCCTGTACCCTTCTGCCTTGATGCCGTTGTTGTCTCCCTGTCCGAATGTCTCCCATGTGGCAGGGTCAATCTCTTCGTGGTTGCGGTTGGGATTGCCCAGAGAGATTCTCCACAGCGCCGTCTGTCCCTTGAACCCCTTGCCGAAGTATGTCTGCTGGTCTTCCTGGAAGGTCGCCTTCACCTTCATCATCCCCTCGTGGTTCAGCATCAGCCCCGCGAAGAGGATAGGCCACTTGCGTCCCGAGTTATGCCCGCCGTTTCCTGTCCAGAGGTCTGAGTCCGACTGCACCGCGCCGTAGTAATCAATCCCTTTCTGGACGAACCGCAAGAGGACTGTCTCGTACTTCTTCTGCGGGTCGTCAAGGAGGACAAGGAGCCCGACGGTTGAGACGATGTTGGTAATCTCCCTGCCGTAGTCGGGCATATTCTCAAGGGGGTGCATCATCCTGTTGACCCACTCCCTCTGGTGGTCAAGCCAGATGCGTTCAAGGTACCTCTCGTACGGTTTCGGGTCAGGAGGAGAGGCGGGCGGCTCCAGTTTGGGGAGCACATCCCTGCGTAGTTGCGAGACGGAAAACTGCTCCTTCCATGTGCCGACATACGCGGGACGGAAGGCATCTGCCGCCGGTTGCGTGCCCACGCAGGTAAGGACCGCTGCGGTCCGCAGAGGACCGCGGCAGTACTGTCCAGGTACCGTGTCAGGGGTGCGGTCTCCAACATTCTCCACGCTCGCGGCGGTGACAAGCGAGTCGCCCACCTTCAGCGCCAGAGGAAACCTGGCGCACAGAGACGCGTCGTATCCCGCGCACCTTGAGTCGTATCCCTGTTTCGTGCCTGCGGGCGGATTGACGACTGAGCCGTTGCGTCCCTCTGCCGGTGCAGGCGTGACAGAGGCAACAGTCACAGGCCCAACCACCCACCAGTCGCCGGTCACATACTTCCCTGTCATCGCCGGTTTGTCGAACTTCCAGACGATACCGTACTGGCTTACCTCCTGCCTCAACGCCGCCTCCTGAGCAAGGAGGTTCGCGCAGAAAAGCGCCGCAGTTGCAAAGACCGCTTTCGCCGCACCCGTCGCCATGTTCCCTCCTATTCGTTTCTCTCAAACGCCTCTTTCAGCCCCCTGAAAAACAGTTCGTGCCCTTTGTCCACCGGATGGTTCAGGCAGGTGCCGAGGAAGACCATATAGTGGTACCCTGTCTTCGGGATGAGTTCCCACGCCCGGTAGTTGTCCACAAGGCAGCAGTTGGTTTCCTTCGCCACCTCGCGCGCGGCCGCGGCATACTCTGCGAGCCGTCCTGTGGAAGACGACCACTTCAGGTTCTTCATGCTCGTCGTCATCAGGACGACGTCTCCGCCCGCCTCCCTCACCCTGCTGACTATCTCGAGCAGGTTCTGCCGGTACTCGTCAACAGGCACCGCGTTACCGTTTCCTCTCCTATTCTCGTCGTTGACCCCGAACATCACCACGACAAGGTCTGGTCTGTGGCTCACCACATCTTTTTCCATCCGGGCACGCGCCCTGCGGGTATCGTCTCCGCCGACCCCTGCCTTCACGATGACAATCTGTCCGTCTGCCGGCTCCACGGGAGAGGCGGCGGGCGTGACGACGACCTTGCGCCCTTGTTTTCCTTCAAGATACTTTGCGAATCTGTCCACGAACGAGCCCTTCCCGTCGCGGAAGTCAGAAGGCGGCTGGGCGGTGATGCTGTCTCCAAAGAAGACGATGGCGACAGGTTTTCCGGCTGCCATCTTCTCCTTCACCGTTGCCAGCCGCCCCGCGTTCGCTACAGGAGGCACATGCTCAAAGTTCGGGTCTATCAGGTTGACATTTTCCGCGCTCAGGGAGGTCGTATTTGGAGCAAGGTAGATACCGATGAGGGCGGTTGCACCTTCAGAGGTGGGCGGCAGAGACGGCTGGGACCTATCCTCCGTGCCTTTTTTCAGGGCGAGGGTTCCGTCGGCTTTCCGCTCAATCAGGTCAAGGCGGCTGTAGGTGTAGTCGTACTCAAACCGACACCGCGTGTTTGCGTACGGACTGCCCTCAACCCCGCCGACCGCCGCAAGGAGAGGGTCTATCCTGTAGTCAGTTCCCTCTTTCAGTTTCACCTCAGGTTTTCCTTCGGGCGTGATGACAAGAGAGCCGGGCGCAAGCGAGCCGGAGACCCACGCGCACTTCCTCAGAAGGAGAGGACCCCTGAAGTTCGGCTGGCCTGCGGGAAGGACCGCCTCGTACTCGTCGTGAAAGACCGCAAGCGGTTCAATGGGAAATGTCTTTCCGTACGGCACCACCGTCAGTTGCATCCCCTCATACCTCACATCGCTCTCCTTCAACCCCTGCGCACAGGCAGGAACCAGCGTGCAGAGGAAGACCGCGACACCCAGAAGCGAAAGTTTCACCATTCAGTCCTCCCTCTTGAGAGATGATAGCCGCCTGTCGGTCTTCTTGCAATACCCGGCTGTTTAGACGGCTGTGCCGCGTGCCCGTATGAGTTGTGGCTCCACTTGTCGCCGCCCTTTGACAGAGACCAGACCAACCGGTATTATGGAAGAAGCCCTGCGACGCGATGTCGTGAAGGAAGATACCGTGTTCCCTGACCTCCTCGTTGACACGCTGTATCTCCTTGCGCTCATCAACCCGGTGAGCAAGGTAGCAGTTCTCTCAGGTCTTCCCAGAGAGGCGGACAGGAAACTTCCTGCCATCGCGGGCAGGTCCAGCGGCGTCGCCGCGGCAGTCCTCTTTGCGACAATGGTCGTTGGCGACTTCGTCCTGCGCGCCATCTTCCGCGTGAGCGTCTTTTCCCTTGAAGTGGCAGCAGGGTTTGTCGTCTTCATCATCGGGATGAACGCATTGCGACACGGCGTCTTTTTCGAGCAGGAGAAGGACGCGCGGTTCGAAGATGTCGCGCTTGTGCCCCTCGCCTGCCCGATGATTGCCGGACCTGCCACCATCACCGCCTGCCTCACATTGCGGGCGCAAAAAGGGGTGGTCGAGCCGGCGTGCGCGATGCTCCTCGCGGTGGGCATCAACCACCTCGTGATGCTGATGTCCCGTCCGGTCAGCAAACTTCTGGACCGCCACGGCATTATGGGCGCCGTCATCAGGATTACCGGTCTTATCGTGATGGCCATCGGAGCGCAGATTATGCTTACAGGCTTGTCCGGCTGGGTCGCCTCTCTTCAAGCATAGTAGCGGAAGCCCCAAGGAGGTTTGATGGATACGTTCGGCAACGATGCGATTTCTCTCCGCATCAGCGACGGGCAGATACGCCTGCGGAGAAACGGCGCGCTCCTTCCGTGGAAGATAGACACATCTGCCGCGGAAGTGACGGTGAGAACCGGTATGTCGGAGAGGTCGTATCCTGTGACCCTTTCCCGTCTGACCGAGAAGAAGATACCCTGTGGACGAAGATGGGAAGGGGAAATAGGAGGCGCCGGCTGCGCTTTTGAAATCTCCGTCGAAGGGAAGGATGCGGTCTTCAGCGTCATCCCCCTTGCAACCGGCACCACCACTGTTGTCCGCGCGGTGTGGCCCGGAAGGATTTCGGCTGAGGGAAACCAGAGGGAAGCGTTCTGGTCTGACTGGTCAGGCGGCTGCCTCTTCCGCCAGGATGGCAGGGAGTTTGAGTGGCGCATCCGCTGGTGGGAGTCGGTGATGCGGCTTGCGGGGATGACCGCCGCCGGACATACCCTTGCCCTCATCGTGGAGACGCCGTATGACGCAGAAACGGTCTTATGTGACGACGGCTCTGCCGCCATTGCCGCAACGACAACGTTTCTCCCCTCTCTCGGAGAACTGGCGTATCCGAGGCGTCTTCGGATTGTGCCGACAGACCAGACCGGATATGTCTCGGCGGCAGAGGCGTTCAGACACTACTGCCAGACGCACGGGTTGTGGAAGACATGGCAGGCGCGGGTGGAGGAGCGTCCCGAGGTGTCAAAACTTCCCGGCGCCTTCATCGCAAGCGCCGGCTATCTTGCCGACCCTGAGGCAGACCATGCGGCGGCGATGAGGTGTATGCGGAAGTTCGGGTTCCGACGGGGATACCTCCTCTCACCGAGATTTTACACCTTTGACGACGACAACTGGAGCGCGGCGATGGGCGGTCCGGTCAACCTCCTGCCTGACTCTACCCTGACAGAGATACAGGACCTCGGGTACCTGTGCGCCGCATTCCTTCAGGTCGAGGAGGCGACCGAAGCGGTCGGAGTTTGTCTTCTTGCCGTTGACTCAGAAGGCAAAAAGGTCCTCAGGTGGCGCATCGGGCAGTACGCATTCTTTGAGATCGCAAAACCGCAGGTGTTGCGGATGCTGCCCCGTCTTGACGAGAAGGTCTCTTCCTGCGCCGCCATCCACTACGACACGGTCACCGCAATGTCGCTGATAGAACACTGGGGAGACAACCGGTATCGGAGGGAGGAAGACGCGCACTGGCGCGCCAGACTCCTTGAGTACTACTGCCGGATGGGCAAGGCGGTCTTCTCAGAGGGGATGAAGGACTGGGCGGTGCCGTGGATGGACTGCGGCAGCCACAGGACTTTCTCGCCGTTTGCCCGCGGAGGAAAAAAGAGGGTGTGGAGCGTGCCGCTTGAAGACCTCGTCTTTCACGACTGCCTCATCCGCTCTCACTACGAGTTTCTCGCGTGGAACGACGACAGTTGCCTTGACGGAGAGCAGTATATCACCGACTTCTGGCCGTTCGGGCAGGTGCTCTCCTGCTCCCTCACAATGTCTCCGCCGGTGCTCTTCCCGGAAGGGAGGATGTACCGGTACCCCATCAGAACCGAAACAGACCCTGACGGAACGCGGCGCAGGAGGAGAGACAACTCCACGCGGGAGGTCTACTCGGTGCGCCACACCGACCCTGCGCTTGCCGCCGTTGTACCCGAAGCCCTGCGGGTGTGCGAGCTGTGCGAGAGGCACGGCACAAGCAGGATGACGAAGCACAGGTTCTTAGACCGCTCGTCTCCTCTCGTGCAGGAGACAGAGTTCTCCTCAGGACTGCGGGTGGTGGTCAACTTCGGAGACGAGCCGTACACCGCTGCCGGAGGAAAGACCGTCCCTGCCCGCTCGGCGGTGACGGAAGAATGAGCGGCCTTCTTCCTGCGGGAGCGTGGGCGGGGCTTTCAGGCGCGTGCTTCGCGGTCCTTGCGGTGGCCTACAGGTATGCGGGGTCTTCCGGATGCAGGCCAAAGGAGTTCGCCGCCGTCTTCCTCTTCACCGGTATGCTCGTCAGCGCGCCGGTTGCTGTGTTCCAGCAGACAGTGTGGGCAGACCCGCGGCTGTGGCTGGTTGGCGCAGGGATGGGCGTCGCGGTCTTCTCCGCGATTGTCCTTGTCGCCATCCTCAACCGCCTGGGTCCCGCGTCCGTCGTATGGACGGTCATCAACCTTTCCCTTTTCCTGACGGTGTTGCTCGCGCGCCTTGTCTACAGGGAGCGCCTCCTTCCCGTGGACGGCGTGGTGCTCGTCCTGTTTGGTGCGATGGTTGCATGCCTCTGCCGGGGAACAACCGGGGAGACGACAGTTGCCTCCTGGAAGTTCTGGCTCCTTCTCATCCTTGCGTACGTGCTCAACGGACTGTTCTCCTTCGGGATGAAGGTCAAGCAGGAACTGCTCGGTTCGTCCAGTTCCGCGGGACTGGCGGCGGTTTTCTACGGATGCGGAGCGGTTCTCTCTGGCGCCTGGGTGCTGGCAAAAGGCACGCGCCGCCTCTTTCCGAAGGAGTGGACCGCAGGCATCTTTGCGGGCATCTTTTCAGCGGGAGGCAACATCCTTTTCCTTGCCAGTATGACCCTTCCCCCGGTGGTCGCCTTTCCGGTGGCGCAGGGTACCTCCCTGGTGGGAGGTGTGGCGCTGGTCTCCATCGTCTTCAAGGAACGCCTGTCGCCCACGAAGGTCGTCGGATGGATTCTCGGCGTCTGTGTGCTCATCCTTGCCCTTCTGCGGGAGCCGTGTTCAAGATGGATGGTCTCCTGTTTTCGTTGACACATCGCGTCCGCAGTGATTCAATGTGGAAGCGATGACCTCGAAAGAACGGGTGCTCACCGCCTTTGCCAGACAGGAGCCGGACAGGGTGCCGGTCAACTACTTTGCCAATCCGGGCATCGACCGGCGGCTGAAGGAGCATTTCGGGCTTGCTTTTGACGACGACGAGGGACTCCGGCAGGCGCTCGGCGTTGACTTCAGGGGTATCGCAGCGCGGTATGCAGGACCGTCGCTCCATCCGGAAGTTCCCGGGAGAAGGGTTGACCCCCTGTGGGGCTGGCACACGAGGTATGTGGAGCATCCCTCAGGCGCCTACTGGGACTTCTGCGACTTCCCCCTGAAACACGCGGACATCGATGAGGTGGAGCGCTGGAAGATGCCGTCCGCCGACGATTACGACTACTCTGTCGTGCGGGAGCAGTGCCGGCGGCACGAGCGGTACGCTGTCTTTGTCGGCAACGCGGGGCTCGCCTGCATTATGAACACTGCCGGTTTCCTGAGGGGGATGGAGCAGGTCTTCGTTGACCTTGCCACGGACAACGAGGCAGGACTCCGCCTCATCGACAGGTTCCTCGCCGTGCAACTTGAGGTGACCCGGCGGGAACTTGAAGCCGCGAAGGGGCTTGTGGACTTCCTCTGGATAGGAGAGGACCTCGGGCACCAGACCGGACCCCTGATAAGCAGGCGCCTTTTCCTGAAACATATCCTCCCCAGACACAAGCCGTTTTTTGACCTCGCCCGTTCGTGTGACCTACCTGTGATGATGCACACCTGCGGGTCAAGCAGTTGGGCGTACGACGACTACATCCCCCTTGGACTTTCCGCGGTGGACACCCTCCAGCCGGAGGCGAAGGATATGGCGCCGGCATACCTGAAGAAGACCTTCGGCGACCGTCTTGCCTTTCACGGGTGTATTAGCACGGCGGGACCTGTGGCGCGGGGAACCGTTGAGGAGACGGTGCGCTACTGCCGGGAGATTCTTGAGGTGATGATGCCCGGCGGCGGCTACTGCTTCGCGCCGACCCACTCGCTTCAGGACAACTCTCCGACGGAGAATGTCCTCGCGATGTACGACACAGCCCGGCGGTTAGGCAGGTACCGCTGAGGCGGTTGTTGTCTCACAGGACCCCTGCCGGCACCCTCAGCCGACTGCCGCTTCAGTCCACCGCTACACGGACGCGAAGAGACCGAGGGCCGTGAGGACGACGAATGCGAGAAGGGCGATGCCGCCCACCACGATCAGGGAGAAGACCCACGCCAGGAACGAGGCGAGGAGCGCCTTGCCGAAAGAGGTCTTGAACAGGAGGACCATGAGGGCTGCGGAGATGATGAATCCTGCGACAAAGGAGAGGAGTGTGCCGAGCACCGGGATGAAGTTGAGGATGAGGCCCCCGAAGACCCCGGGTATCTGAGCCAGAAGGACGACCAGAAGAGCCCTTCTGAACGACCTCCCTTCGATGTTCACGATTTTCGCGCCGAGAAGCAGGAACGCCGCCACAATGACGATGCCAATCGCCAGGGCCACGATGCACAAGGCGATGAACACGGTCTTCGCGCAGGCGTCAACCGCGGACGACCCGCGTCTGACGACATCTTCCTGCGGTGTCGTTGACATCCTCATCCCGCGGTGGTTGAATAGGTGCTGCGGACACTCACCGAAAGGGGAAGGATGAAGGCAGACCTGATAGTATCCCATCGGCTCCTTGTGTCAGGCGAGGAACTGGCGCGCAGGGCGGAAGTGTCCGGACGGGCAAGGAGAGTGAAGAGTGCGGGCAGGCGCCTTCTTTGCGCAGAGATGCCCGCACGGGTGGCGCTTTCCTTCGGAGAAAAGGACTTCTCGCCGATGAACTGCCTCGTCGTCAACCTTCTGCTTCCTTCTCCCTGCGAGGGGTCTCTGGTGACCGTCCTGCGCTGCGCGAGCCGCGCGCCGGGCATGGCTGAGAACGACCGGTACTCGTCGGTACTCCACTTCAACCAGCCGAAGAAGTGGCGCGGCTGGCAGGAACTTCTCATCCCTGCGGTGAACCTTGTGCCGACAGGGTTTCCCGACGGGTGGAAGAGGGTTTCGTCTCTTGAGTTCGATGTCCATTCGCGGGAGGGGAAAGGGTCGGTCGTGTTCGGGGACATTCAGCTGCGGCAGGTCGAGGCGCCGGATGGGCCGAGAATGACTGACGAGGAACTCCTCGGGGAACTCGATCTCGACAGGGCAGACCTTGCGGGAGTGAAAGACGCGGTCGAAAAGGGCAGGCAAGAGGAGGCGATCGAAGCGTACACGCAGTATCTGCGAAGGGAATCGCGCCTGCCCGCCTCGCCGACGAAGCCGTACCCGCACTACACTGCCTCGAGCGCCGACGAGATCTGCGACCACATCATCCTCCAGCAGCACCTCCCGAAGGAGATTGACTGGCACTGCAACCCCATCGGCTACCTCGAGTGGAACCACGCATTCAACCGGCATACCTGGATGGGGACGCTCGCCGAGGCGTGGGAGCGCACCGGCGACCCGAAGTACGCCAGAGAACTGGACTCCCTCATCCGCAGTTGGATCCGGCAGAACCCGGAGCCGGTCGGACACAACGGCGGCCTTGACCCGGCGTGGGAGACGCTCTCGACGGCGTGCCGCATCAACTGGTCGTGGCCTCAGGTGCTTCGCGCAGCGCAGAAGTCGGCCGACTTCTCTGACAGGACGCTGGTGGATATGGCAAAGATGTGGCACGGCCACGCCCGGCACCTGATGAACTACCACGGCCACAATAACTGGTTCGTGGCAGAGTCGGCAGCCATCCTGACGGTTGCCTGCGCGTTTCCCGAGTTCCGGCGCTCTTCCCTCTGGCTGAAGACGGCGATGAGGCGGCTGGAAGGCGAGATGCGCAGGCAGGTGTTTCCCGACGGAGTTCAGTGTGAACTGTCTCCGGGATACCACGCGATGTGCGCAGACCTCTTCTCCCTTGCCCAGCACCGCGCCGCGTTCCGGGGGCACGTGTTCTCGCGAACGTTCACGGAGCGCCTCGCCAAGATGTTCGACTATCTCGCCTTCATCTGCCGGCCCGATGGCACCTATCCGGTGCCCAACGACTCCGGATGCTGTCTGGTGAAAGGCAACGAGGTGCTTGCGCGCGAGGGAAGGCGCAGGGAAGAGCTGACTGGCTGTGGGCGGGAACCGCTGGCGCGGAAGGGACGCCTCCCTCGTGCGGGAGCGTGCACTTCCCTGACGCGGGCTATGCGGTGATGAGGTCTGGCTGGGAGAAAGACGACAGGTGGGCGTTTTTTGACATGGGAAGACCTGGAAGCAGCCATATCCACGAGGACAAACTCAATCTTGAGTTCTACGCCTTCGGGACAACCTTCGTTCTCGACCCGGGCATCAGTTCGTATCAGGCAGACCCTGTGGTGAGGTTCTTCAGGACAAGCGCCAGCCACAACACCGTCGAGGTGGACGGCCTCCACCAGTGGCAGTTGTGGAACGGCGACTACCGCAAGTACGGGTCGTCAAGCAGGGGAGAGAACCTGTGGGTGAGCGGCGAACTGCTCGACGTAGCGCAGGGCTGCTTCGAGGGGCCGTACGGCGACCTGTCTGACCGCAACACCCTCCTCCGGGGCGTCACCCACACGCGCACGCTTGTCTTCGTGAAGCCCCACTACTGGCTGGTGCTGGATGCCGTCAGCGGCAAAGGATTCCACGAGGTTGCGGCTCTCTGGCACTTTGCGCCGATGCATGTCCGGGCGGATGTCAGGACGGCGACCGTCCGCACCCAGCGCCTCACGAACCCGAACATCGAACTCATCTGCCGCGGCGACTGGGAGAAGGGAAGGTTCTGTCTGATGACCGCCTCGGAGAAGCCGGTACAGGGGTTTATCGCCCTCGACAGGGAGGTGAAGCCGGCACCCTGCGCGGTGGTGGCGAGAAGGAAGCGTCTGCCCCTGTTCGGTGTGACGGCGGCCGTTGCGTTCCGCGGGGGGAGCCAGAGCGGATTCCGGGTGAGTACCCGCTGTCTTTCGTCCGGAAAGACCGCGGGCACCTATGTGAGCGTCCAGAAGCCCGACGGGATGCGGGACGCCTTCATCTGGCGGCACACGGGAAACGGGGCGCTGTGCGCAGACGAGATGGTCTGCCGCGGACGGCTCGGGTATGTGCGCAGCGACGGCAACGGGCGACCGGTCTGCGCGGCGCTCCTTGACGGAAGTTTCCTGCGCTGCCATACTCTTCTCCTCACGGGGGTCAGCGGCGGGCTTGTTGAATCTTCGCCTGCCGGAGAGGCGAACAGTTCAGGAGGCATATGAGATACCGCACGTACGGAAAGACGGGCATCGCCGTCTCCGCAATCGGGTTTGGAGCGATGAGATTTCCCGACCAGAACAACCCTGACCTGTGCGCGGGTCTGGTGAAGCACGCGTACGACAGGGGCATCACCTACTTTGACACCGCCATCGGCTACGGAAAGTCGGAGGAGTTGTGCGGCATCGCCTTCAAGGAGATGGCGAAGACGCGCGCCGAAAAGCCGTTTTATGTCTCCACCAAGACCTTTGCGGCTGACGAGTCGTCGGTGCGAAGGGACCTTGAGACATCGCTCAGGCGGATGAACCTTGACTGGATTGACTTCTACCACATCTGGTGCGTCATCACGATGGACGGCTGGAGACAGCGGAAGGCGAAGGGGGTCCTGCGCGCCTTCGAGAAGATGAAGGAGGAAGGGCTCATCAGGCATATCTGCGTCTCCACCCATCTTTCAGGAGCCGAGATTGCGTGTCTCCTGGAAGAGTATCCGTTTGACGGGATTCTCCTCGGGTATTCCGCGATGAACTTTGCCTACCGTCAGGCAGGCATCGAGGCGGCGGCGAAAAAGGGGCTCGGCGTGGTGGTGATGAACCCTCTTGGCGGCGGGGTGATTCCGAACAACCCGGAGAGGTTCTCGTTCGTGAAGACAAGACCTGATGAGACAGTCGTTGAGGGAGCACTCAGGTTTCTCCTCAACGACAGCCGCATCTCCGTGGTCCTCGTGGGCGCCTCAACTGCCTCGCACATTGACGAGGCGGTCTCTGCGGCAGACGGGTTTTGTCCGCTGACGGAGGAGCAGGCGCGCCGTATCGCAGGAGGCGTCTCCGGCGCATTCAACGAGATGTGCACCTCCTGCTCCTACTGCGACAACTGTCCCGAAGGAGTGCCTGTCCCGAAACTGATGGACGCGTGGAACATCTACCTCCTCACCGGAAGAGCCAGCGATATGGTCAGCCGTCTGAAATGGCACTGGTCGCTCCTTGACGACGCGCCGTGGGACAGGTGCACCGGATGCGCACAGTGCGAAAGGGCCTGCACGCAGAAACTGCCCATCATCCAGCGCATCAGGGCACTCAAGGCGGAGGTGGAGAAGTCGGCAACCGGACACACATGAGGAGGAGATGAACGACTGGCCTGTATTCCAGAGGTACGACGCGCAGTTCGTGACGGCCTATCTTGCGGTGGGCGCCTGTCCCCGGCCGGACCATATCCCCGAGATAGAGGCGGCAGGCATCCGGGGCATCCTGAATGTCGTTTCCGTCGCTGGCAGGGAGGCGTTCACCTATGTCGCGTCTCTGCCGCCTTCAATCCACTGGCGGCACTGCGGGTTCTGGGACGGCTACTTCGGTCCGTCGGAAAGGGGCGCGAACCAGATTCTGTGCCCCAGTTTTGCGCGGCTGGTGGTCGTCGAAGCCGCGCTGATGCTGCGCGACCACAGCCCGATGCTCCTCCACTGCGGCGGGGGCAGCGGCAGGAGTGGCAACGTGGCCGCAATTCTCGTGGCCGCGCGCGAAGGCATCACGATTGACGAAGCGTCCGCCCTGATGCAGAAGCGCCGTCCCGTGATCGCCCGGTTCTTCCGCGAGGGATTCTGGACCCACACCCCTGACGACGAACTGATAGGGCTTGCACGGTCGGTCCTGTCGGAACCAGAGACCCCGCGGGAACTCTACTGCAGCCGCATCCGCGGGGATGCGTGAGCGGCAGTCGGACGACCGTGCGCGACGCTCACCTGAACCTGCACCGGGCGTAGTGTCCCGTCGCCTCCGCATTGCCCCTCCTGCCGGAGATGTCCATGCTGGAGAATGTGCGTTTCCCATCCACGAGGTCCCGGTCGTCAATCTTGAACTCAATGAGGACCTCCAGCCCTTTCTCCGGCGGCGCGGGAATGCCAATCTCGGACAGGGGCAGGGAGAACTCGCAGACATACCCTGCAGCGGTGCGCCGTATCGCCGAGACGAGTCCCTGCGGCGCAGGCCGGTCGCTGGTCATCCAGAACGCGGTCGGCGCATCCCCTTCCCGCGGGAACCGGAGGGCGAGATGGCCTGTTCCGATGCCGTGCGCGCCGTCACGCCTGTCCTTCGGTCTGCTGTCCCAGAAGAACTGGATGCCGTCGTTCAACTCCCAGTTGTCATCGTCTATTGCAATCTGGTCGTCCGTGACATCAAGGCAGACATAGAGCCGCTGCCGGTCGTGGCCGAGGAAGATGCGGCAGGAGCAGTCCTTCTCGCCGTTCCAGCTGTCGGCTCCCGAGTGAACCCTGCTCTTCTGCGTCAGTTCGTACGGCGTCACCCTGCGCCAGTCGCGGGCATCCCCGTCAACCGCGACCCTGCTGACGAGGGCAATCTCCAGTTCAGCGGGGAACCACGCCCTGCGCACCGCCGTGAACGCGACCTCCTGCCCGGAAGGGTCTGTTGTCCGGAAGACGACCGTGTAGTCCGGGAAGTCGGGAAAGCCGCTGCGGGGCGTCAGGGAAAACCTCAGTTCTCCGTCGGACCCGGGAGGAATGGTTGTCTCGGAAGATGCAGGCCGTACCGCCCAGTCGGGAGCGTTCCACGAAGTGGAGATGCGAAGGGGGGCGGAAAGCGCGTTGTGGTACCGGTGCGTGAGAACGCCGCCTGTCTGCGCGATGCGGTTTGCCTGCGGCCAGAGGCAGGCGTTGAAGGCGTTGGAAAACTCCATCGAGACGAGTTCGCCCGGAAGGACCTCGTGGAGCGGGAACACGGCGACGGTCGGCGCACCGTCCCGCACCGTGACGAGCGTCAGCATCCTGAACTTGCCGAGGGGCCGGTTGGGCATCCCGTCGTGGGTGCGGACCTCCGCGCCGGAACTGCCGAGGATGTAGACAGGGATGCCGTCTACCACCCCGTAGGAGAGGTCGTGGATGTGCCCGTTGAAGATGGTGGTCTTGCCCGCGGGAAGAATCTTCACCAGTTCCTGCCAGACCTCCTTGTTGTCCATCTGGGGGTGGTGGAAGAAGACGAAGACATGCGCCGCGTCCTTCGCTGAAGACAGGTTCTGCTTCAGCCACGCGAGTTGTTCCTGCATGGAGGACGGCTGGAAGACCGCTGTGGCGGTGTCAAGGACGATGAACCGGCATCCTCCGCGGTCGAAACTGTAGTAACTCCTGCCGTCCACGCCGTACCTTGACAGCCAGACCTCCCTCATCAGAGGGCTGCTGACATCGTGGTTGCCGCAGCAGAAGTAGAACGGGGGCTCCAGTTTCTTCAGTTTCTCCTCAAACTCGTCCCACATCCTCTCGATGGCGTCTTTCTCTCCCGCGTAGCCCGTGATGAAGTCGCCCACCGACATGACGAAGTCGGGCTTCAGGAGGTTGACCTCCCGCACCGCCTCCTCCCACTCTCCCGGCGCAGGCGTGCCGGTGTTGTCGCCCATCACGACGAATCGGAAGGTGCCGGCGGGATTGGGCGATGCGCCTTTCCACTGGGGCGCGCCGGCGTTCACTGCAAGAGTTCCGCAGAGAGAAAGGACGAGGAAGGCGGACAGCCCTGCGAACCGTCTCCGTCTCATGCAACTCCTCCATCGTGTTCGCGCGGCTCACGCGGGAAGGGCCAGTTGCGGGTCGAGCAAAACTCCCTGCGTCTTCAGGCGCTCCTGCAGGAGCGGGATTGACAGTTGCCGCAGGTCGCCTCCGGCGGTCCTCGCGGCAAGCGCTGCGGCAACGCCAGCCGCTTCGCCTGTGACGGCGCAGGGAGCAATCGCACGGGTCGCGTCCCACGAGGTCCGGTCAGCGGAGATGCACCTGCCTGCCGCAAGCAAGTTGGCGTTGACAGATCCGGCAAGGCATCTCAGCGGAATTGCGTAGACAGGTCCGGGTCTGCGCCAGTCGGCGATGATGCCGACCGTGTCCTCAAACCACTGGTGCATATGCTCTTTGCCGAGGGAAAAGTCGGAGACAAGGCGCCTTGTCATCCTGAAACAGGCAAGGGTAGGGGCCGCAATCAACTGGATGTCCGCGCCGGGGAACTTTGCCCGTATCTGTGCCAGTTTTTTCTCGATGGCGCGGCGCGACTCCACCATAAGAGAGGTCACGTCGTCCGCGTCGTCTCCCCTGAAGAAGGGACCGTCTCCCTCTTTCTCTCCCGTCGCGCTGAAGTGGATGGTGAACGGCTGAAGCGCAAATCCTTCCGGCGAGAGGTAGTAGAACCAGCCGCACGGCACATTTGAGTCGAGGGACTCCGTCTTTTCTCCCGCAAGGAAGCAGATGTCCGCGTCCCCTGTCGCGTCCACAACGGTTCTGCACGCGAGCGCAGACCGCCCGCTCTTGTTTTCCACCACGACGTGCGAGACAGCGCTTCCTTTTCTTGCCGCGCCGCAGACCCGCGTGTCGTACAGAAGCCGGATGCCGGAAGAGAGGACCAGTTTCTCAAGGTGGAACTGATACGAAAACGGATTGAAGCGCACGGCAAACCTCGTGCGTGACCTGTCCTCCCTGTCTCCGCCAGCGCGCCAGCAGGCAGGGACCCCGACAAACCCCGCCTTCTGATTGTCGTTGCCGAGGTCGCTGACTGCCAGTTCCGCAAGTTCCAGCGCAAGTCCCGCGGACACCTGCCTGCCTTTCCCGTCGCACAGAGGAAGGTACTCGGCGACATTGCCGATGGTGGCCAGCCCGCCGAGGGAGAATGTCCGTTCAAGGAGGCAGACATTCGCGCCCTGCCGCGCAGCCGCCACCGCCGCGGCGACCCCCGCGATACCGCCTCCCGCCACGATGACATCGTACGAGCCAGTCACCGGAATCTCGCGCGCCGGTTCTTTCATGAACGCTCGTTTCATCGCCCCTTCCTTTCCGTTTCTCTTACGGCGGCTCCGATGCGCACCTCCCAGATGCGCAGCGCAAGGCCGGGCAGTTTCTCCGTGTACTCGCCGTCAACAGGATGTTCGTTTTCCTCGATGGCGTCCCACAGAGTCCATCTGTCAGCCCCTCTTCCCGGTCTGATGCGGACCGTCTGGTCCTGTCCGACACCGTTGAGGAGGAAGAGGTAGTGCCTGCCCCCGCTGGTCCGGGTGGTCCAGTCAACTACCCCGTGTCTCGGTTCCGTCTCCACCTCTATCTTCAAGGGCGACTCTTCTGCGGTGAGAACCGCAGCCATCTTCCTGATGAGGGCGCAGTTCCACGCTATCTCCTTCACATTCCCCGCGGGAATCTGCGAGTAGACGAACGGGTCGAACGAGATGGGGAAGAAACAGATGCCGTCCGCCCCGTGGATGAGGGCACTCCATATCTGGAACCGCAACTCGTCTCTCGTCGGGGCAGGAAAGGAGGTCCCTCCCTCGCTCTTCTTCAGCGACCACGCGTGAGGGTTGATGTCCACCCACACGCTCACCTCGCCGCCGGGTCTGTTCCTGCACAGGTGCCTCACGCGGTCCACGAAGCGCGCCGCGAGACGGACATCGGGGCGGTCCGGGTTGAGGCACTCGGGCCAGACGTGGGAGATGACGCCGTCGGTGTACCTCAATGCCGCGGGGAAGAGCGCGGCGTTCTCGTCCCGCAAGAACGGCCTGATGGGGATGTTGGTGAGGACCAGCCGGCCGGGATCTGTCTGCGTCAGACGGAGGTAGTTGTCCCTGAGCCAGAGCGCGCTGCGCTGGTCGATGGCTCCGTTGAGATATCCCCAGAGGACAGGACTGCTCTTGCCGACGATTCGCGGGTTCGGCGGCAGCATCAGTCCGAGACCGTGCGTCTCCGCGGCGACGAACGGGTCCGGGGTGCCGCCGGCGAGTTGCTCCTCGTCTGCGCCGACGACGCAGTTGAGGCCGAGGTGCCGGTAGTAGTCGAAGAGATAGGTCGGCTGGCACCAGACGCCCAGAGGGACGGTCGGCACACCGTCAACAGAGACCTGTCCGCGCGGTCCGACCTTCACCTCTGCCGCCGTGGTCGCGACGGCACACCATCCCGCCACGGCAGCGGCGACCAGAAGAAGTACCTGCGCCGGCGCCCTGTGACCCATTGCGGCCCGTTGCCGGTTCATTCAGGGAGGACCGCCGGCGGTGCGGCGGTCGTTCTATCCACGAGAATCTCGAACCCGCTCGGTCTGCTCCCGCGCAGGGAGGAGGGCTCGAACGCTCCACCCGCGGGCTGCCAGTGCCAGGTGTCGTCAATGCCGGGTCCGGTCACCCTCACCGTCGAGTTGCCCCTTGCCGTCAAAGGCGCAGAGAGGACGACCTTCAGTCCGCCGCGCTTCCACGGGTCATACACGGAGGCGAACCGTACCGATTGCGCCGTTGCTGTCACCTGAAGTTGCTGCCAGTTCATCAGCCGGCTATGGTCGTTGGCGGTGGAGACGCCCACCTTCGCGGCGAAAGAGGTGTCTGCGACGATCTGCATCTCGCAGGACGCGTCTGCTTTGGACAGGCGATACCTTCCGTCGGCTTCGCCGACCGGCTCAAGTTTCTGCGCCTGCACCAGATAGGTGACCTCCACCGGCTCAGGCGCGCGGATGTCGTCGAGGATGAGGATATAGGAGTTCTTCACCCAGACGAAGGTTCTCCGGAACCTGGAAAGCCCGGGCCTGCTCCTTCCGGTGCGCTGGTCGGTGCCGGCGAGGTACGAGCCCGCCGCCTCGCCTTCCACGACGACGATGTCGCCGCCATCCTTGTAGGCGGTTATCCGCGCCATCTTCGTCATATCGCCCGAACCCGGCTGGAACCACTCGGGACCGTCTGTCCTTCCCTGAGGCACCTGACCGTAGCCGTTGATGAGGATGGTGTTGTGGCCTGTGGACATCTTCCCGGGATTCAGGGGATACCTGTCGGTTTCCGCGAGGTACTGGCCCTGTCCGAGGATGACGAAGGAGTTTGCGTCGGGAAAGTCGTGAGCAACATTCAGGTACGGCAGCGCGCCTTCCGGTGTCCGCCGGGTCTGTCTCCACGCGTTGAGTGTGTACCCACCCGGAGGTCCGCACTTGAACCTTGCGGCGACAGCTGTCTCAGACCAGTTGTCCCGCATCACGGCAATGCCGAGGTCTGGAAAGAACGCGGAGACGGGCAGATTGGCGTAGTTGCCGCCGGTGAGAGAGGGGTTCTCACAGAGGAACGCAAGCCACCCGTAGTCCCTGATGCCCCAGCGGTTGGCGTTGACGGAAAGGACCTTCCTGATGCCGTCAAGGATATCCAGTTGCCTGTGGTCAGCGGCGGTTTTCAAGAAAAACGGGTGGACGCTCAGGGAGCGGTCGCCGCAGTCGGAGAAGTAGATTGCTTCTTTGAATCCCGGGGCGGACATCTGCATCGCATAGAAGCCCACGGCGCGGAAGAACGGACGGGAGAGAAACGTCGTGCCGAAACTCTCGTCAAAGACCTGAAACGCCATTCCCAGTCCGCCCGCGCTTGAACCGTAGGACGGTCCCTCGTGCTGGCTGCCGTCGGCGGGCAGCCACTCGGCCATATAGGCGAGTTCGTCTCTGACCTTCTGAAGGAACCACTGCTCCTCCGTCTTGCCTTCAGCCGCAGCGACCGCCGCAAGGGTCATCCCCCAGTCGCGGAACCACCTGTGGTTGTATCCCGGCACTCCCCGCCAGTAGTTCCCGCCCGGATTCCTCGCAAGGTGGCCGCCGTAGTACATCGCCCGGCTGTGTTCCCAAAGGACTTTTCTGAAGACCTCTCGGAAGGCAGGGTCAAGGTCGTTGTACAGCCAGTCAAAGGTGAGCGCCGCGCCGACCATTGTGAACGACGCCGTCGTGTCGCTGTTTCTCTCGCCCTGGGGACCGAACTCCTTCATCCTCTCAAGAACCTTCAGGTACGCCTCAGGCGTGTCCTCCACCGCCGGTTCTCCTCCGGTTGTCCAGTCGGCGGTTCCCGCCAGCCACTTGAGGTAGGCGACCGCCTTTTCGAACGACCCCTTGTCCTTCGTCAAAAGATAGTGGAGCGCAACCGTCGGCAGTTTGAACAGCCCGTACTCCTGCCCCCAGGCAGGCGTGGTCTTGCGGTCAGCGGGAACCGAACACCGTGCGACATACGCGGTTATCTGGTCCCGGTAGTTGGTGCCCTGTTCGCTGTTGAAGTACGAGATGAGCCCGGGAAGCCGCTGCGCAGAGAGAAGGAGCCGAGGATGTTTCCCTGCCGCCCCCGGCACGAACTTCACCGCCTCTCCCTCTGCCGGAGGGTCCTTCTCAGGAAGGACGGGAGCGACTGTCTGCTGACTGTGTGCATACTGGCACCACATCCCCGCTGCCGCGGCAAAAATGATACACGCAATCTGTCTCATCGCTCCTCCCTTTCCGAGCGCAGCCATCTGTCCACTTCCCTGCGCACCATCTCTTCTATCTTCTGCAGCACCTCATCCCCGTACTCCCGCGACGCGTGTGCCAGCGGGTCTGTCCCCAGCACGCCGAGGTGGTACGGCGAGTCCTCGTCAAGTTGCGTCAGGTCAACAAGTTCAGGGAACAGGCGCAGGGCGAGAGAGGTCTCGAGTTTTGCGGCGTGGTCTCCCGGACAGACCATCTGCTCGTTGAAGGCGAAGACCCGACAGGTTCCTCCCTCGTCGTGATACTGCCGCACCGCCTCATCCAGCGGCGCGTACATCGGCGCGTGTCCCGGATAGGCGACAACCATCCTGAACCCGAGCGACTCTATCTCAAAGAAGATGTGGACGACAAGTTCTTTCCAGAGCCGGTGGCCCCCCTTCCGCTCAGACCGTCTTCCTTCCTCTTCCAGCCGAGCTCGCGGCAGGCCAAGGAACTCGCAGATAGCCGTTGAGTGGTCCGGCGTGCCGGCAGGAAGCCAACTGCTGACCGCAGGGTCAAAGACCACCTCGCAGATCTTCCCCCGGTGGTCTGCCCAGAAAAGGGGCGGCATCACCAGGCCGCCGATCTTTTCCGCAAGGTAGTTGACGACGGCGTGCGCCTTGAGACCGTCCAGTCCGACAGGATTGTGCAGTCCGTGCCATTCAAGCAGGCCGAAGGCGACATACGCCAGAGGGAGTTTCTTCCTCGCCTCCACAATCTGTCCCGGCCTCAGGTTCTGGTATTCCATCGTTCCGCAGGCAGAGATGATGCCTCAGGCGCTGCCCGTCGTCAAGACATGCGGGATTGCCATCGGCTGTCAGCGAACTTTCTCCGCCACCTCGCCAGCAAGGCGAAAGAGCGCTTCTGTCCGCGACTCCCAGTCGGAAGAGAGAAACCAGAAGTGTCCGGCGGTCCCCGGTCCGCAGGTGCTGCCCACAGAGGCAGGAGAGCCGTCAAGCCGGTTGTTGTACTGGGTGAAGCACCTCTGCATGTCGCGCAGGCGGTCGGCAAGAAGCGTCTGGCACCGGTGGACAAGGTCTTCTCCCAGTTTCTCCCTCTTCGCAGGGTCGCTCAGCGCGTCCTCGATGACAATCCGCGCCTCTGCCTCCTGAACCCCTTCAAGGAACGCGATGTAGTGCTGGGTTGCGGCGGGTCTCCTCGGTCCGGGGCAGAGGAGCGAGACATAGATGTCAAGATTACGCCAGTTGCTCTGCGGGTACCTGCTGTAGATGCGCGCCTTCCGCTGTCCTGAGCGGTCCTTCAGAACCTCCCAGAAGTCGCCGCCGAGTCGTCCTGTTCCCCGCTGGTCTCCGGTCACCGCAAACTCCGAGAGGTGCCGCCACTGGCTTGACGGGTAGGTGTCAAATCCAAGTTGCCTCCAGTACCGGGCGAGGAGGTCCGGTCGCTTCCATCCCATCAAACTCTTCGTGGTCGCGTTGCTGATGGTCCAGACCGCCGTCCTGTACGATACCGGCGCGACACCGTGGAGGGAACTGCCGCCGAAGTAGTGGGTGTGGGCGACCCATCCGGCACCGGGAGCGACTCTCGCGAAGAACTCCGCCTCTGCCTTTGAAGGCCAGATGTCCGTCATCATTCCAAGCGCCATCGCCTGTTCAATCCCCCTTTCTGCCATCTTCTGCCGTATCTGGTCGAAGAGCGGCTTCCAGAGGGGTTCGCTTGCAGCGTCCGTGTATCTGGGCAGGACGAGCCGTTGCGCCTTCCCTGCCGCAGGGTCCCATCCGGTCACGACAGGCCCCATCCCGTAGATGCCGCCCTTGCCCGAACCTTCCCTCATCGTATGCCACGAAGAGGCGCTCCCGTCGGTCTTCTCCGACATATACACGTCCCAGACGACGAACACGACGAGTTCGGGCGTGCCGAGCGCCTGCCGCGCGGTGTCAAGGTACCTCTCCATTACTGAGAAGTCGTACCCGAAGGAACCGTCCGGCTTCCTGACCCACCTGACCATCGACTCCTCGTTGCCGAAGTTGGTCTCGCAGATGAGCGGGATGTAGATGACCCTGCTGCCCGACTCGCGGATGAGGCAAAACGACGCCGAAATGAGGTTCCAGTGTTCCTCGCTCCACGGGGCGACCCCGTACTCTGCGGCGAGCGTATCGGGCGACTGGAGCATCTCCACGAAGGTTCTTCTCTTTCCCGCATCGGGAAGGACAAAGTCGGCGACGGAAAGTTCCAAGGGGATAAAGATCGGCTGGATGCCTGCTGCGGAGAGTGTCAACGTTCCCGTGTAGACGCCCGGCGCCGCCTCTCCTGGCACATCAACCGTCACCCACACGGGAGCGACCGCGCCGGCAACGACCGGTGGCAGGCCGTCTTTCGCAAGGCGGGGGTCAGGGCTCTTCTGCCGGACAGGGATTTCGTCGGGAGGTTCGTCTGTCAGCCCGGCAAGAAGAGATGCCCCGGCAGGGTATGCGGACTGGTCGTAGAAGAGGGTCATGCTCTCTGCTCCCCACGGGAAGCCGTACCTGACGCGCACCCGGGACGCCGGAATCGTCGACGACGCGGACCTCAACTGCGAAGGCACTGCGCGCAGCGCGCGAATCGGCTGCGTGTTGCCGACAACAACCTTCCCGGAAAAAGAGCCGTTGCGGCATCCCCGCAGCACAAGCGGCGTTATCTCCTCGCAGGGGTCTGCGAAGTCCACATCGTAGTCGCCGGCAAGGAGGTTGCTGTGCCACACCTGAAATCCAGGTTGTCTCCTGCCAGCAGGGACAAGGCCGTCGGGCGCGGACGCAGTCACCCGAACTGCGTTCAACTGGCAGGTGTTCCACGCGAAATTCCAGTGTCCTGCCTTCGGGTCTTTCTTCTCGTCAACGACTGACGGATACGGAGCGCGGGTGATGTCAATGGCAACGACATTGACGCCCGTGCGCAGAATGGACGAGGGGATGTCGGCGGATAGCGAGCGCCTGAGCGTCCGGAGCCGTCTGTCATCAGGCAAAAGCGTTCTCCGGCTTGCCTCGAATGTGAGCAGTCCGCCGTCGTCCGCGAGGAAGACCTCCGCAGGGTAGTCATCGGCAAGACCGTTGGAGGAAGAAGATAAAAACGCGCTCGTCAGCCGCCTGCCGTTGACGAAGACGGTCGCTCCGCCCTGGAACTCAAGCGTTATCTTCAGGTCTCTGACGGCAGACGGGTCTGTCACCAGAAACTTTCCCCGCAGGCACAGCCGGCTGAGGTAGGGGGTTGCAGGAACAAGTCGCGCGGGTCCTCTCATCCATCTGCTGTCGTCAAAGTCCTGTTTCGCCCAGTCATCTGGAGGGGAAGGGGTCTCTTCGTCGAGGAACGGTTTGTTCAAAAGGAGCGGCCGAAGGCCGTCCGCGGCGCGCATCACTGGCGGCCGCAGCGTGTGGAAGATGCGCCAGTAACTGAAGGTGTCAAGGACAACAGTCGGCGATGCGACCTGCGTCTGGCACAACGAGACGCCGCACGCAAGCAACACAGCGCCAGCGCACCAAAGCTGCCAGACGCATCTGCCGCGTATCCGCATCATTGTCTTTCTGTGATGATGAACGGCACTGCCGGCAGATACCCGAGCGGACGGGGACGGATGGGCTGGGCAATCTGGGTCGTGGTCTGGACGCTTGCCGCAGCAGGAGCCGGCGGTATGGAAGTTGCGGTCAACAGAAGGTTGCCTTCCTGCCCCACCTTGACCTTTGCGGCATCTGCCCGAACGACAACCTCCACAAGGGTCTGCCCCGGAATGACGCTCTCCACAGAGATGCCGTCGGGCGGATTGTCAAGTTGGCACTGAGAAATCGCGGGGAAAAACGGCGCCACGGAAAACCTGATTCTGCCTGTGCCGCCCGCGGGGATGGGCACGGGCAGAGATGTCGCGACCTGAACCGGCTGGCTGAGGAACTGCCTTCCGGACACATAGACAAAAAAGTCCTGCGCGGGAACGAGGTGCCGGTAGAAGAACGCCTGCATCATATCCTCTGCGGGAACCGCCCTGCGCACAATCTCCCTGCCGTCTGCGGTGGCGCGTCCCTCCATCTCGATGCTGATGGGGTCTTTCGTTGGCGTTGACCGCAGGGTGAGGGTCGCGATGACTGAGTCGGCTCCAGCGGGAATCCTTCCGCCGCTGAGGACAAACCCGGTCGGGTTATTCTTCAGCGACAGGGCAATCGGCCCTGAAAACCCGTCTTTCCTGATGGCGTGCACGGTCACAGGCACCGTGGTGCCTCCTCTGCCCGAGATGGAAGAGGGGGTTATCCGCAGCGCGAAGTCCGGCTGAGGAGGACTGATTCTGAGGCGGTACGCATACTCGGGCCCTCCCCTCTTCTGGGTATCCGTCAGGGAGATGTAGTATGCGCCGGTTGCGGGCAGGGTCGTCATCAGGTATGAGTCCGCGTGGTGGGTGAGAAGCCCTTGCGACCGGTCAAAGAAGTCGTCGTTTTTCGCAATCTCTTTGCCTGATTCGTCGGTGAGATGGACGATTGAATCCAGCGGCGAGGCGAGCCGCCTCGCGTACACCTCCACGACAATCCGTTCACCAGCTCTGCCTTCTATGCGGAAGATATCCACGTCTCCCGGCGAGTCAATCCTGCCGTTGATGATGGCAGGAAGAGGGGTCGGCCGCGGGATGGGCCTTGAGTTATTCGGTTCTTTTTCCAGCCATTCAGGCAGGGTGTCTCCGGAGAACAGCATCGTGTTGAAGGCGCCCGGAACGGATACGGGCAACAGCCCCTCCTGTGGCGCGGTCACGGTCAGCCGGGTGTCAGGGAGGTTGCGTCCGCGCAGTTCCACCGGCATGGCGACGCCGACAGGTCCGCCGAGGGGGAAGATGCTTTCCACGAACGGAAACTCTCCGATGGCGACGCGGTAGACGAAGTCCTCTCTTCCCCGGTAGATGGAATCGCGGATTTCAAGCACATATTCGCCGTCTTTCGGCACATCGTAGAAAAGGACGGGGTCAGGACTGAACCGGTAGTCGTCCGCGTACGCGACCTCTCTGCCCGCGCTGTCGTACAGGGTCACGACCGCCTGAAACCATCCCGGCACCGCGTCGGAGATGTAGGGAATCAGTTTTCTGGCGCTGACCACGCACACAAGGCGCTGTCCCTGCCGCGCCGCAAACCGGTACCTGTCCACATCTCCCGGCAGAATCTGTCCGTTGACCACCGCGGGTATCTCAATCCGCGTCTCCGTGGGGGTTGTCGCCGTCAAAGGCCAGTTCTGGACGGCACCGAACCGTCCGGGCTGGATGGGCTGCGCGGGCTCCCTGCATTCAGGAAGCGACCCCACCTGAAAGACAAGCGGGTTTGTCACCCCCGCGGCGGTCAGCAGACGCAGTTCCGCGTTTCCGGGCGGCGCGTCAGCAGGGATGTGGACTCTCAGCGTGACGGTCTCCGCCAGCGCAGGGCTGCTGGGCCTGATGCTGGCGCGCGCGAGTTTTTTCGCGAGGAGTTCAAGTTTCTTTTCGTCCTCGTCTGTCCATATCTTGTCTGGTGTGGCCTTGCCAGCCAGCCCTCCGCTCGCCATAAACTCAATCAGGCGCTCCGTGGAGATGTCAGGTCTCCGCTTTTCCTTCAGGGCGAGCGCGGTGACGGCGGCGCGGGCGGCGGCAAGTGCCTCCCTCCTGCGGGTCGTCAGTTCCTTGACTTCGTCGCGCAGTTCCTGCAGTTGCTTTGCGGAAAGAGGGCGCTCGTAGTCCACTATCTCCACATTGAACAGACAGACAAATGCGCGCGAAACGCCCGCAAGCCCCTGTCCCCAGACAGTGACTTCGACGATATCTCCCTGCCTGCCGCCGGCAGGATAGACGCAGGTGATGCTCGCTTTCTGCTGGCAACACGCGCTGCCGGCAGCCAGCAGAACCGCCGCGCATGCCAGCGCTTTCCGCATCATCCGTGGACGGTCCATCTCACATAATCTCCTTCAGGCGGCCCCCCATCTTGACGCCCTCCTCAGGCCGGGGGGTCACATAACAGGTTCTCGTGGGATGCGGGAGCGTTGCATCAGGGTCTATGCCGAGCAGTTCGTAGATGCTGCCGAGAAGGTCGCAGGGATAGACCGGGCGCTCTTTCACCGTCTCTCCCTTCGCGTCGCTCGCGCCGACGACGCGGCCTCCCTTGAACCCTCCTCCCGCGACGAGGCACGAGAAGACCGCGCCGAAGTGGTTCCTGCCGCCGTTCCACGGAGGAGACCAGTCAACCTTCGGCGTCCTGCCGAACTCTCCGCAGCACCACACCACCGTGGTGTCAAGCAGCCCCCGTTCGTGAAGGTCGCCGATGAGCGCGGCAAGCGCCTTGTCCAGTTGCGGGAGTTTCTGACGCATCGCCTGAAAGTGCTGCTTGTGGGTGTCCCAGCCGCCCGAGTTGATGGTGACATACGGCACGCCGATCTCCACCAGGCGCCGTGCGACAAGGCACGACTGGCCGAGCGTGTTTACCCCGTACCTGTCCCTCATCTCCTGCGTCTCCCGGGTGAGGTCAAAGATCTTCCCCTCCTCGCCGAGGAGAAGCCCGTACGCCTCTTCCCGCGCCTTCGCCTCAAGGACGACTTCAGGGTTCCCCGGGATGAGGGAGCCGAAGGAGTTCATCGAGGCGAGAAACTCCCTGCGTTTGAGTTGCCGTTCTTCCGTCACGCCTTCCGCGACGATGCCCTCAACCGTAAACGGCGTTTTTGCCGGGTCTCCGCCTGTCGCGAATGGCTTGTACTTCGAGCCGAGGAACCCGGACTCCGAGAACCTTCCCTGCGGCTGGGTAATGACGATGTACGGCGGTATCATCTTCTTGTAGCCGGCGTTGTACCCCTTGAAGAAGGAGACCACCGCGCCGATGCACGGCCACGATATCTGGTCTCCTGGCGGCCGTCCTGTCTGGACAAGGTAGGCGGCGGTCTCGTGCCCGTTGATGCCGTGGGTCATACTCCTGATGAGCGAGTACTTATCCGCGCACTTGGCAAGTTCCACCAAAAGTTCGTTGATGAAGATGCCGTCCACATTCGTCGGGATTGGCTTTGAAAACGGTCCGCAGTAGTCGTACCCTGCCTCCGGCTTTGGGTCGAAGGTGTCCAGATGAGACGGTCCGCCCCAGAGCCACACCTGAATGACCGCCTTTGCCTTGCCCGCCGTCTTCGCCGCGGATGCGGCAGGAACCGCCGGCTGGGTCTGCCCCTGGCCGAGGAGGCGGTCGGCAAGGAGGAGTCCTGCGACGCTCCAGAACCCGTACCTCAAAGCGTCCCTGCGGGAGATCGGTTTTTCCCAGAACCTCTTTTCCCTGTCCATCGTTCTGCCCTCCGGCACTCAGTGCCGATAGAGAAACTCAACGCTGTTGACAAGCGTCCACGCCAGGTCCTCAAACGCCTCCTGCGGTTTGACGCTGGCGGAGACATACTCGGTGTATCTCCTTATCTCTTCCTCAGTCGGGTAGCGGGAAAGGAAGGTGAGGTACAGCCGCTTGGCCACCTCTTCGGGTGTGCCTCCCTGCCGCGCCAGCGCAACCATCTTCGGACCCTGCGTAATCTTCCGGTTGATGTGGCTTGAGTTGAGAAGGTGAAGCCGCTGTTCGGTCGAGATGCGGTTGATTCGTTCGGACAGAGTGCCTGAGTCGCGGGAAGGCCTGCCGAACAGTTCAAGGAACGAACTGGTGATGCTTCCGTCTGCCAGCGTGATTGTCCGGTTGGTTTCCGGAATGTAGGTGAACGGCTCCGGAATCGGGCTCTGGTACCGCTCCGTCGTTCCGGTGATCTGGCATATTGCGTCGATAAGGACCTCTGCGTCCATCCTGCGCACGCAGTACGAGGCGAAACAGGTCTCTGCGTCGGGGTGGTTGCTGGCAGGGATGGACGATAACTGGTAGACCTGGGAGTTCAGGATGAGCCGGAAGAGGCGCTTCTGGTCGTATCCTGACGCGACGAACTCCTTTTCAAGGTATGCGAGAAGTTCGGGGATGCTCGGCGGGTTGTCCGGCCTGATGTCATCGGGTTCGTGGATGATGCCGCGACCCATCAGCCAAAACCACACACGGTTGACAGCCGCGCGGGCGAAGTATGGGTTTTTCGGGGAGATGAGCCAGTTGGCAAACACCTCCCGCGGGTCGGTTCCGGCAGGAATCTTCGCTTCTGTCCCGTCGGGGAAAATCGGCCTGCCGGAGAGGGGTTTGTCCGGGTCGAAGAAGACAATCTCCTCCTTCCACTCGTAGGTTGACTTGTACGCGACCTGAGAGAAAAACGCCGCCATCCCGTCAAGCCGTTCTTTCGGCCACTTCTCCGCGCGGCTGCAGAGGAAGGTGAGCGCGACCGCGGCCGCGATGCCTTCCGGTTTCTTGCTCTGCACAGCCCGGTAGAAGTTGACCGGCGGCACCCGGAAGTTGCTCCCGCTTGAAGTGAGCAGTTCCCGGCAGAATCTGTCGTACGGCTTGTTGTCCCGGACGCTCTCCCAGACCCACCGGTAGTACGCCTGCACCGCATTCGGCCAGAGGTTGACAGGGAACTCCGCCTTGATGCGCAGGACATCGCCCCACTTCATCGCCCAGTAGTCGGCAAACTCCGGCCGCTGGAGAAGCCGGTCAATGAGGGCGGTTCGCTTGTTCGGCGAAGGGTCTGCGAGAAACTCAGCCGCCTCGGTTGCGGTGGGAAGGGTGCCGATGACATCGATGTAGGCGCGCCTGAGGAAGACGGCGTCGGAGCAGGGGTACGCAGGCTGGATTCCCCGTTTCCTCAGATGGTCAAACACAATCCTGTCTATCTGGGTCGCCGGCGTCTGCAATCCGGCGACTTCATAGGGCGCGACGGGCGGCCTGCCCGGGGGAGAGTCGGCCAGCGCCAGACCCGCTGCGCACCACACAAGGAGCGTCGCTGTCCGTATCCTCATACAGGAACCGCCTGTGCCTGTGTGTAGCATAGCACAATCTCCGCCGCCAGGCGAGCCGGCGCTATCCAGTTTTAGACGTGCCCCTGCCGGCACGGGTTTACCGGTTGCGTTATCTTCCCGTGCCGGCTATCCTGTATGTCTGAAAAGGGAGGTCCGCGATGATTACCTCTATCGCACATGTCTGCTTCGGAGTGCCTGACCTTCAGAGGTCTGAATCGTTCTACCGCGACATCCTCGGCTTTGCGCCCGCGTATGACTTCGTGAACGATTCGGGAAAGAGGTTTGGAACCTGTCTCTATGCCGGCGGGAGAACCTTTGTCGAACTGTTTGTCAGTTCCCTTCCTCCTTCGGAGCAGGGGCACAGGCACGTCTGTTTTGAGGTGGACGACATCCACGCAGAGGTCGCGCGGCTCAGAAAGGCGGGCATCGAGGTCACCGATCCGAAAACCGGCTCCGACCGCTCGCTCTCCGCGTGGCTGAAAGACCCCGACGGCAACCGCATTGAACTCCAGCAGTATGCCCCTGACAGTAAGCAGACGCTGTGGCTTGCGCGCGTCAGCGCACGCCCTGTTTCCGGTGCCGGCTGAAAAACTCCATCGCAAGGGTCAGGTACTCCGGCTTGTAGTCGTGCCCGTGCGAGGGGAAGATGCGCAGTTCGTGGGGCAGCCCCAGGGCTGCCAGTTGCGCTGCCATCTCCGTTGCGTTGCTCGGCGGCACCACGGTGTCAAGCCCGCCGTGAATCAGGAAGACAGGCACCCCCTTTACCTGCGCCGCGTCTTCAGGTCTGCCTGAACCGGATACGCAGCAGACCGCCGCAAAGACCTCCGGATAGGTTCTCGCAAGCGCAAACGAGGTGAACCCTCCCATGGAGACGCCAGTGGCGAAGATGCGGCTTTGGTCAATCTTCGGGTACTCCCTGCACAGAAGGTCAACCAGCTGTGTCAGGTCTGCGAGGTACGAGGGCTGCGTTCGGCTGTGATACTTCGGAAACGCGAGGAGATATCCTGCCTTCTCTCCGATGGCAGGCAGTTCTCCGTTGTCCAGTTCGCTCAACTGGTTTTCGTCCCCTCCCGCGCCGTGAAGCATCAGGATGAAGGGAACAAGGCGTCCGGATTCGTACGAAGTCGGCACCAGCACCCGGTACGGGATGATGTCTCCTGTTGCCGCGGACCGAAACGCTCTGCGGAACTCGCCCGTCCTTCCCGCATACGGGTCTTTTCCAGACCGGACGCGGCGCATCGTCTCTGTGTTCTGCGCGACACAGGCGGAGAGCCGCCGCGCAGCGGCGACCGCGTCCCTGACAAGCCGGGGCGGCGTCGGCGGCCGGCCGCGCCACGACCTGCCGTCTGCTGCGGCAGCGGCAACTTTGAGGTGTTCCGTCGTCCGCGCGGAAAACTCGCAGGCGTGCTGGACATCGGCAAGGCACCGTTCAGCCGCCTTCCATCTCCCCTGCCGGAGTTCTTCCTCAAATCGCGTCAGTTCGCGGATGCCTGCGTCTGCGTCCGCAAGGAGACGGCCAGCAAGATACACTGGTGCTGTCAGCGACCAGCCGTGGGCTGCGCACCGCACCGAAACGGCAAGAGGGCCGTCAGCAGTGTGCGGCAACCGGTAGAAGAGCGTTCGAGCGCCGTCTTCCTGTTCTGCAACCCGTCGGGACAGCCGCAGGCGCCGGGTGTTGCTGTCTGCGTCAGTGGCGGTCACGGTGAGAGAGACGGACTCTCCGCCGAATGTCCTGACCCCGATGCCGAGTTCAGGCGCGGCGCGCTGGTCAATGACAGGGGAGCCGCTGCGCAGTCCGAGGTATCCCCTGGATGAGATGGCGGAGAACAGGAGCGAGTTGAGTTCCTCCTGCGAGACAAAGACCCGTTCAGGCAGGAGGAAGAAGCCGTCTATCGTCACGCTGTTGTCGTCAGCGGTCGAGGTCAGTTTCACCGTCAGGCGTCCTGCGGGAATGTCTCCGGCGTCCGCCGAGACAAACCCGTACTCGGCCGGCGTCTCGCCCCAGCCGCCTGTCGCCGGAAACGAAAGGTCTTTCCGGACAAGGCAGGTTCCCTGCGCCGAGAGTTCAAGGGTGATGGTGGCAGGAACCATCGTCTGCTTCCAGTGGAGCCTGCCGTACCGGAACGCAATGCGCGCCCGCGGGATGCCGTACGGCACAGCGCAGTCGTAGGCGACAACGCTGCCCCGGCGGTCAAGGCACATCCCGTTGAGCACCATCCCTCGTGAGGCAGGGGCTTTCTTCGCTCCGGGAGCGCCGACCTCGGAAGGGAAACTGCGGCACTCTTCTCCTTCCTGCCAGAAGACCCTCAACCGGTCCCGACCGCTGGCTGGCGGTCGGGAGTTCTCCCCGCGCACCGCCGTCGCAAGAACCAGCGGCACCACCGCAGCCAGACCCGCCAGATGCGCGTGCGTGATCACAGACGCCTCCCTGTGGTCATCCAACAGTTGCCTGCCGTGCACACAAGTATACAGCGTCTGCCCGATAGGACGCAATGCCGACGGATTGACAAAGGCACGCCTGACCCCTACACTATTGCCATGGCAAAGGTTGCCCCGTCGTTGCTGTCCGCTGACTTCAGCCGCCTCGGGGACGAGGTGCGCAGCGTCGCCGCCGCGGGTGCGGACCTCATCCACTTTGATGTGATGGACGGCAACTTTGTCCCGAACATCACCTTCGGCCCGATGGTCCTTGCGGCAATCCGCGGCGCCACGACGCTTCCCTTTGAGGCGCACCTGATGATTGAGGACCCCGTCTTCTTCTGGAAGAAGTTTGTGGACGCGGGCGCAGACGCGGTGGGTATTCACATCGAAAACGACATTGACCACAAGGGACTCATCTGCGAGATTGCCGCCGCGGGCGTCCTGCCGTACCTCGTCATCAACCCGCCGACTCCCATCGAGCGGCTGGAGCCCCTTCTGGAGTTCGTTCCCCAGGTTCTCGTGATGACCGTCAATCCCGGGTTCGGCGGGCAGGCGTTCATCCCTGAGACCCTCGGCAAGATTGAGCGGCTGGCGCAACTCAGGCGCGGCCGGGGACTCTCTTTTCTCATTGAGGTTGACGGCGGCATCAACGAGAAGACCGCGCCGGCAGTCAGGCGGGCGGGCGCGGATATCCTCGTTGCCGGCTCCTACATCTTTGAATCGGACAACTACGCAGCCAGGATAGAGAGCATCAGATGAGGCGCATCACGGCTGAGCATCTCCGCGCCGAGGTTCGGACCCGGACAGACCGTCGGCTGGAAGAGGCGGTCAGGCGGATTGTGGAAGAGGTCAGGCGCGGGGGAGACGCGGCTTTGATGCGGCTGACCCGGAAGTTTGACGGCGTACGCCTGCGATCCCCGCGGATTCCTCCCTCTGCGTGGCGGGCGTCCGATGCGGCGCTCTCGCCGGCGCAGAGGGCGGCGCTTGAAGAGGCGGCGTCCCGCATCAGGCGGTTTCACCGCAGGCAGATGCCGAAGGGGTTTGTCCTGAAGGAGGCCGGGTGCGCCGTCTCCTTCCGGTATGTCCCCGTTGCGCGTGCAGGCGTGTATATTCCGGCAGGACAGGCGCCGCTCGTCTCGTCCGTGCTGATGACGGTTGTTCCCGCTCAGGTGGCGGGGGTCGGGCAGATCGCGGTCTGTTCCCCTCCTTCGGCAGGGGGCACCGTTCACCCTGCCATCCTCGCCTGTCTGCGGATGCTCGGCGTCAGCGAGGCCTACTGCGCGGGCGGCGCGCAGGCGGTTGCCGCGCTTGCCTTCGGCACACAGACCATCCCTGCCTGCGAGGTGGTCTGCGGACCCGGCAACAGGTTTGTTGACATGGCGAAGCGGATTGTCAGCGGCGAGGTCGGCATAGACCTTCCTGCGGGACCCAGCGAGGTGGCGGTCTTTGCGGACGACACGGCCGACCCGGGTCTGGTTGCCGCGGACCTTGCCGCGCAGGCAGAGCACACGGCAGGTGCTGCATACCTGATTACGACAAGCAAGACGCTTGCGGACGAAGTTGAAAGGCGAGGGGGAACAGGGACGGTCGTTCTGGTTCGGTCGCGGCAGGAGGCGCTTGTCGCCGTCAACGCCATCGCTCCCGAGCACCTCCAGATTCTCTGCCGGAATCCCTCGGCGATAGCGGACAGGGCGGTCGCAGGCGCGGTCTTCGTGGGTCCGTATACTCCCGCCGCGCTCGGCGACTACTTCGCCGGTCCGAGCCACATCCTGCCGACGGGCAGGACAGCAAGATTCTCCTCTGGCCTTTCCGTGGCGACCTTCCTGCGGTCGTACGCCGTCATTGAGGCGGACGAACGGTTCCTCAGGCGGCACGGCGGAAAGATAGCGGAGATTGCCCGCCTGGAAGGGCTCCTTCGCCACGCTCGCTCCGTCGAGATGCGGCTGCACGGCAAGGGACATCGTTCCGGCAGTTCACACCGTCACGCCGAAAGGATACAATAGGGTATGGACAGAACCGTTCGCATCCGCCGCGCCACGAAGGAAACAGCCATCGACCTGCGCCTGTCTCTCGACGGAGACGGCGCCTGCTCGTTGAGGACGGGGCTGGGTTTCCTTGACCATATGCTTGAACTCCTGTGCAGGTTCGCTGGCTTCTCCCTCTGCGGAAAAGCGCGCGGCGACCTCCATGTGGACCAACACCATCTGGTTGAGGATACGGGCATCTGCCTTGGAGACGCGCTCTCAAAAGCGCTTGGAGACAAGAGGGGCATCGCGAGGTTTGGGTTTGCCTCAATGCCGATGGACGAGGCGCTCGTGCAGGTCTCCCTCGACATCTCGGGAAGGCCGCACCTTTCCTTCGAGATGCCGAAGATGCGCGGCAGGAAGGGCAGTTTTGAGATAGCCGACGCCAGAGAGTTTCTCCGGGGATTCGTCAACCACGCCGGCGTGACGCTCCATGTGCGGTACCTCGCGGGGGACAACCTTCACCATGTCCTCGAGGCGGTCTTCAAGGGGCTCGGCCTTGCCCTGAAGCAGGCGGTCGGGAAACAGGGGCGCCGCATACCGTCAACCAAGGGGATGCTCTGACGCGCCGCAATGAGACGGCATCTGGCACGATTTCTTGACTATCTTGCCCATCAGAAAAACGCATCTGCCCGCACGGCGCTTGCCTACCGGAAGGACCTCCTGCAGTTTTTTTCGTACCTGAAGGAACGCCGCGCGCAGACCGCCGACTACCAGACGCTCCGCGGCTACCTCGTGTGGCTTCACGGGCTTGGGTACGACGCCCGCAGTGTCGCGCGGAAACTTGCCAGCGTCAGGTCGTTTTTCCGGTACCTCGCCCGCAAGAAACTGGTGAAAGCGAACCCCGCCCTTCTCCTGCGCGCTCCGAAACTGCCCCAGCGGCTTCCAAAGTTCTTGTCTCCCGAGGAGGCGGTCAGGGTGCTTGAGTCGCCGAAAACCGACACCTGGCAGGGACTGAGGGACCGCGCGATTCTCGAACTCCTCTACGCGACCGGCATCAGGGTGAGCGAACTTGCCTCTCTCGCCCTATCAGATGTGCGGCTGGTGGAGGAGACGGTCAGGGTGATGGGCAAAGGCAGGAAAGAGCGGATAGTCCCTTTCGGCAAGCCGGCGCTTGACGCGCTGATCGCGTACCTGCAGAGGCGGCCGCGGCACGGCGGCACGAAGGCCCTTTTTCTCAACCGCAACGCACAGCCGCTGACCGCACGCGGCGTGGAGCGGATTGTGGAGAAGTACGGCAGGGTCGCAGGCCTCGGCAGAAGGGTTTCGCCCCATATGTTCAGGCACAGTTTTGCCACCCATCTCCTCGACAGGGGAGCCGACCTGCGTAGTGTGCAGGAACTGCTTGGCCACCGGAGCATCTCAACGACGCAGATCTACACCCATGTGACGGTGGAGCGCCTGCGGGACGCCTACCTGAAGAGTCATCCGCGGGCGAAGCCGCGCTGACCGCTTTGCCTCCTGTCCGCTCATTCTCGCCGCACCAGCAGGCGGTACCTGCCGATGACGCGCGACTCGACGTAGCGCTCCCTGACAGCAGCGACTACCTGCTCGGTGAAGTACGGAGAAGAGCCCTTCTCGTACGACTCCTGCCCGAGGACTATCAGGGAGAAGAAACCCGACTTGACCCGCTCAAGGAGGGGCGTCTGGTCCCATCTGCCGAAGCGGGCAAGTTGGGAGAACTGGTAGGGGTCTTCAAGGTAGACATCCCTGCCTGCCGCGAGGAGAAACCCGATGTCCTCCGCCAGCACGGGGCCTGACCCGGCGCTGAGCGCCTCAGCGAGGAGTTGCCCTTCCTCCTCCTGCGCCCTGCCCGGCAGGGACGACGTTGCCGCCGCTGGAATCTCCTGGCCGTAGGTGCGGGTGAAGGTTGGCGCCGGCGCGACAGGCAGGTAGAGGAGCATCTGGACCGAGACAAGGAGGAGAAACACCCTGCGTCCGTCAGGCAGCCGCTCCTGCGCGGAGAGACCGAGGCAGACGGCTCCGGAAGCGACGAGTTCGAGGTAGTAGTTGTCCTCCGCCCCTGTCTTCGCGGAGCACACCGATGCGGGCAGAAGCACCAGACAGTACCACCACAACGCGCGTCGCCGGTCAGGATGCCGGAGGAGAAACCAGAGGGTCGCCGCAAGGAGGAGCGCGTGCGTTCCCGAGACGCAGGCAAGGACGGAGAAGAAGTGGCGAGGGGCGAAGAGAAGGATGTTCATCGCGACGAGGTGCCGGAACATCTCGGGAAAGCAGAGGTCAGGCATGCCGCCTGCCGCGATGCCTGCCGCAACGGTTGACAGGCACGCGGCCGCAAAGACAGGGGATGTCCGGCCGCGTCCGCGTGTTGAGGCGATGAGGCAGGCAAGTCCTGCCCAGAGGTACAGCGGCTTGGTGAGGAAGGCGCAGGCGCAGAAGAATCCCGACAGCGCAGGCCTGCGCTTCTCCATCGCCAGGACCCCTGCCAGCGAAAAGCACGCACCGGCCATATCCACATGAGCGCGCATCCCTGCTCTGGCGGCCAGAGGCGAGAAGAGGAACAGGGCAACCGCTCCCATCGCAAAGAGCGCGGATGCCTTCCGTGTCATCGCGAACACACAGGCGGCAGCCGCGGCGAGAGACGCAAGGGAAACAATCCTGCCCGCAAGGAACACCGGGTCTGAGGCGGCATACATCACGGCTGATGCGAGAGACGGGATAAGTGGCGTGTACGGGTTGTGCGCAATCAGCGCGCCAGCATCCACCGGAGGATACAGGCACAAGTGCCTGTGCACCATCAGTGTCCAGAACGATGTCACGCCTTCCCGGTAGTCAACCGGGTACGGAAACGGAAGCACCGCGCACGCCTGCCTGAGAAGGAAGAGCAGGTGGAAGACAACCAGACCTGCCGCCATCGCGGCCGGCACGGCGTCCTGCCTGGGTATCGTGTTGAGCCGCCTCATTCCCGCTCCTCAAGGAGAAACTCTATCTCCTCGGCAAAGCCGTCCGAGGAAAACCTGTGGCTGCCTCTGGTCAGCCGCACGGTCTGTCCGCTGCGGACAGGCGTCCCGTCAATCCGTATCGGGTCGCCCACCCACGACCCGCGGTAGGCGCCGGACGCGGGCACCTGAATCTCTGTCCCGCCTGCCGGCAACAGGGCGCGGTCCACTGAAAAGCCGGGCACCATCACCCCGCTGGCGTCAATCTGCCGGTAATGGTCTTCGATGAACGAGAGGAGGCGTGCAGGCATTTCCCGCACCCGGTAGTCCTTGATGACAACAGGATAGTTCAGCCGCTGGAGTTCCCTGACGGTCTCTTCGGCAAACCGGTCTGCGTCAATCATCATCAGAATGCCCCTGTGCATGCACGCGTGGAATCCCGTGTGCATCCGGAAGAACATCAGCCCCCTGCCGTCAAAGACAGGTCCGCCCGACGGGTCTATCCTCTCAATGAGAGAGATGACCCTCAGGTCGTCGGCGTTGGTCTGACCGATTTCTTCCGCGAGCGTCCGGAATGACGGAAGCGCGGCGAGCAGGAGGAAGACAGCGGCGCTTGCCAGCGTGCCGCGGGAGCGCCCGGCAAAGCGCGCCACCTGCCTCCCAAGAGACCCTGCGCCGATGGCAAGGGCGGGGAAAAGCGGCAAAAACGCCTGCCGGTACGGTTCCGAAATGAGAAGGAGTTCCATGACGCACGCGGCGAGGTACACTGTCAGTCCGAGGCAGATGCGGCGGCCGTGCCCGCCGGACTCTCCGGCGACGCCCGCCAGCCCCATCGCGACGAGCGTGCCTGCCGTAGACCACAGTTCAAAGAGGTAGCCGGCGGGAGAAAACCGGTGTTTCCACCCGAAGTTGGCGACGATGACAGACCGGATGAAATCAGAGAGGATGCCCTGAGACACAAGGTATGCCGCAAGCGCCGCGCAGGGAACAAGCCCGCCGAGCGCAGCAGGCAGAAGGTACCGCCTTCCCCTGACGATGACGGCGGCGGCGCAAAGACCCAGCGCGGGCAGTCCGAACTTCACCGACAGCAGCGTCGCCGCCGCCAGAAGGGCGCCGGCTGCGAAAAAGGCGCGCTCGATGTGTACCTCGCCGTGCCAGAAGACGAGTACCAGCGCTGCCGTCAGGCACAAGAGGGCGGGCGAGTCAGGCCTCGCCTCCATCATCTTCAGGAAGAACATCGGCACGAAGGCGGTCAGCCACACGGCGCCGATGCCGGGCAGGATGCCGTAACGTTTCCGGCACAGCGCGAAGATGAGGAACATAGACCCAAGCCCGCATAGGACGCTTCCCGCCCTGAGGAAGAATATCTGCCAGACGCCGGAAGGCAGGAGGAACAGGGCAGATGCAATCAGGTGGTAGAGCGGCGAATGGTGCTCGAAAAAGTCGCGGTAGGGAACGACCCCACGGCTGATGAGCCACGCGATGTGAGCATGCTGGAACTCGTCGTCGTCAAAGGCGTGCGACGCGGCAAACCACGCCCATGCGCCGGCCAGGACGAGACACACGAGCGCCGGCGCCAGACGCCCCAGACATCTTACTCCGACACGCATCGTCATTCCGGGAAACTGACGGTCAATTCCCGCAGGCGCGCCGGCTCAACGGACACCTCCCTGACCGCGGCGTCTCCGTTCTTGCCGACGGTCAGGCGGTAGATGCCGGCAGGCAGGGGGATGAGGAGCCCGGGGAACCGGTACACGGGAATCCTCACTCCTGCGAGGAGAATGTACCCTTCCGCAGGTCTTCCCGCACCGGTCACGCGGACCTTCAGGATGCCGGGACGGGAGGTCTCTTTCACATCAAAGGGGCTGCTGTTGGTGTACAGCCATCTGCCGGACGAGTCACGCAGTTCCACCCAGCAACAGTGAAGTCCGCTGGCGTCGCCGGGCACCTGCCAGACGATGGTGCCGACTTCCTGGCTGCGGCTGCCGGCGATGTCTATCGGGAAACTCCCGGACGCAACTTCCCTGTCTCCTTTCAGAATACGCCAGACGCAGGTCATCCCCCGGCAGTCCAGCGCTGACGGACTGAAATAGCGCACAGACGCCTTCCACTGTCCTCCCGGCTGCACAAGGGCGTTTTCCTCGCAGAGGTAGAGTCTGCGTTCGCCTTCAAAGAGATTGCGCACAGCGTACGCGGCGAGTTTCGGCTCCCTGCGTTCCGTCAGGATTCCGTGGGCGCATATCTGGTTGTCCCTGTGGAAGTCGGCAAAGGTCCAGACCGAGACGCCGGTGATGAGCGGTTCCTGCGTGGCGCAGTACTGGACGCCGAACCTGATGATGCCGTCCTGGTATGTCTCCGAATACCGCGACTGGTCGCCATACCCGCCTGACAGGTCTCCCGAGGTCGCGAGCCCTCCAAGTTCCGCCACCCAGATGGGCTGCCTCGGAGCAGCCCTGACCACCGCGGGCAGGTAGTCCCGCAGGGCATACACGCTGCGCGAATGGTACCAGCCGTAGTGGAAGTTGCGGGCGTTGAGGTCGGTAAACTCCGCGCTTTCGGGATAGGAGGTCGACGCGTTAACGATGGTGACCGGCCTGCTCGGGTCCATGCTTCGGACGAACGCCGCAGCGCGGCCGTGGTATGCCCTTGTGCCGTACTGTTCGTTGGAGAGTCCCCAGAAAGCCACGCACGGATGGTTGCGCAGGGTTGCGACCATCTCCTGCAACTGCGGCTTCAGCCACAGCTCCCATGTCCGGTCGGACTCGGCGACAGGAGGGCTGATTTGCCATGACGGTATCTCGGGATGGACGATGATGCCGAGCCGGTCGCACTCGTTGTAGAGCGCGGGGTGCGCGGGGTAGTGTCCCGGCCGCACGCAGTTGGCGGAGAACTCTTTCTTCATCAGTGCCAGTTCCTGCCGCCTGACCTCCTCGGGCACGCAGGGCCCGCACAGGGCGTACTCCTCGTGGTTGCCGAATCCCTGCAGCCAGATGGGGCGGTTGTTCAGGAGAAACCTCCCTTCCCGCACCGAGAACTGGCGTAGTCCGACGGGACACGAGACCGACTGGGCTGTGCCCGCACTCCACTCAAGGCGCAGCGTGTAGAGGAAGGGGTCGTCAGGGCTCCACAGTCTGGCGTCCTCTACGGCAAAACCGAACCGCACAGGCGCCGCCGCCCCCGGCGAGACATCCGCGACGGCGCGTCCAACCGCGACCGTGGCGGCGCCGTCAAGGAGCCGGCAGACGACCGTGCCGCGCCAGCGGGCTGCCGAGTCGTTGCGCACCACCGCACTGACCGAAAGCGACGCCGCGCCTGTCTCTGGCACCGTCGGAGTTGCGGCTACTTCCTCAAGGCGGACAAGGGGACGGCGGATGAGGTAGACCTCGCGGGTGAGCCCGCCGTACGCCTGCCAGCCGATGTGGCTGGCGGGGATTGTCTCGGGGCTGAGCCGGTTGTCCACCCGCACGACGACCGTCGCACTCTTCTTTCCCGCGAGGGCCGCGGTGATGTCGCACAGAAACGGCGTGTACCCCCCTCTGTGAACGCCGACGTAGGAGCCGTTGACCCACACATCCGTGACGAACTGCGATCCGAGGAAGACCAGGGCGATGTGCTCCTTCCACGACGAGGGAATGTGTATGGTGCGAGCGTACCAGCCGCATCCTGACATCACGGGGTAGGAGACCTCTTTGGGCTTTTGTCCCCAGACGCCGGGAACTGCCGCGCGGCGCCATCCGGAACGGTCGTACCCCTCGGCGTACCATCCCTCCCGCGCGCCGGCTCCGTCCGGGTCCGGCGCGAACTGCCAGTCGCCTGACAGATTGATGACCTCGGTCCGGCAGATGTCGGCGAGGGGAAACGGCTCCTGCCCCGCGGCGCTCGCCGCAAGCAGTCCGCAGAACAACGCAAAAGACGCTCTCACCTCACCTCCTCAGTGGAACCGCCTGATGCCGAGCAGGATGCACAGCGCGACCACGCCGTCTTTCCATGTGATCTTCTTGCCCTCGCGGTACGACCGCGCCCGGTACCGGATGGGCACCTCGCGGATGACAAACCCTCTGGCAGCAACCTCGATGGTGAACTCCGGCTCAAACCCGAACCGGTCGGCGGAAAGGCGGATACGGTCGCGCACCTCCCGCCGGAACGCCTTGTAGCAGGTCTCCATATCGGTCAGGCGCAGGCCGCACCTCAGGTTGCACAAAAGCGTGAGCGCCTTGTTGCCGGCGGCGAGCCACAGCGGCATCCGGCTGTTTCCCGGGCGCAGAAACCGGGAGCCGAAGACGACATCGGCCTCGCCAGACAGGATGGGCGCCACAAGTGCCGGATAGTCCGACGGGTCGTACTCAAAGTCGGCGTCCTGAACGAGGAGGATGTCGCCTGTCGCGCGGGCGAACCCGGTGCGCAGCGCGGCTCCCTTCCCCAGATTGACCTCGTGGTAGCACGCGGTCACCATCCCTTCCTTCTCAATCTGCTCAACAACGGCTCTGGTGCCGTCGGTCGAACCGTCATCAACCACGATGATCTCCGCGTCCGCCCACGCCGCCCTGACCCGTTCCACCACCCGGCGGAGCGTGGAGACCTCGTTGAAGACCGGGATGATGACTGACAGTTTCATCTCCTCGCAGTATACCCTGTCTGCCTGTCCGGGACAACACCGACGCCGAAAGGAGATTCGTGTCTTGACACAGAGGCGAGAAAATGTCATCATTTTCCCTATGCCTGAGGAGATGCAGTTCACCCTTGGGGTGGAGACAGGCAGGGACGGACGGGAGCGTCCGGCGCTCTTCTTCCGGACGCGCACTGAACTGTGGTGCGTATTCAGCGACCCGCTCGGCATCTGTTTCAGGAAGAAACTCGATGTGGGCAGGGAAGACCACTCCGCCGACGAGATGAAGCGTGACCACCTCGGCATCTACCGTATCCTGTCAAAGAAGTGGAACGAGTTGAGCGCCTTCCTGAAGAAGCCCCCGTCCGCGGTCTGAGTCGCCTGCCGTCTGTTTGCTCTTTTCCCGTTGAGGGGGTACCATACCTTCATCAGGGAGGATGGTATGGGGCTCCACATCATCAGGGCGTTTTTCATCGTGGTGAGCACGCTTGCCGGCTCCTACTGGATGCCGACCCAGCGTCTCACCGGAACGCTGTTCGGGTTCGGCGGAGCCCTGTTCGTGGTCGCCCTCGAACTGGCGCTTGGCCGTCTACCGGTGCGCAAACTGGTTGTGGCGGTGTTCGGTCTCCTCGTCGGTCTGGTTACCGCCATCCTCGTCGCGAACTTCGTCCTCCTGTTCCCTCCGGGCGAGGAGATAGGCGAAGCCCTCCTGCGGTTTTGCCTGTATGTCGTCTTCTCGTATCTCGGCGTGATGATCAGCATCAAGGGCGTCGAAGAACTCGGACTCTTCCTGCCATTCCTCAGCCGCGAACAGCCGAAGGAGCACGCGGTGGTGGTTGACACCAGCGTCCTCATCGATGGACGGGTCTTCGACCTTGCCAGAGGGGGCTTCCTTGAAGGGACTATCGTCATCCCGAAGTTCGTGATGAAGGAGCTGCACGACCTTGCTGACTGTTCCAGCGAGGTCAAGCGGCAGCGGGGGCGGCGCGGGCTGGAGGTGCTGAAGAAGTTGCGGGGCGAGCAGGGGCTGACCGTGAAGATCTACGACATCGACTATCCGGAGATCGAGGCGGTGGACGCGAAACTCGTACGGCTGGCTGCGTCGCTTGGAGGACGCCTGTTGACCAACGACTTCAACCTCGCGCGGGTCGCCGAGGTGCAGAATGTCAAGGTGCTGAACCTCAATACCCTTGCCACCCTTATGCGGCCGCGCCTGATGAGCGGGGAGGAGATAAGCATCAAGATTGTGAGGGAAGGCAAGGAGGCGGGCCAGGGGGTGGGCTATCTTGACGACGGAACGATGGTGGTGGTGGAGAATGCCAGCAGCCAGATTGGCAGAGTTGTGGACATCGTGGTTCAAAGTTCGATCCAGACCGCTACCGGGCGCATCATTTTTGCCCGGATGCGGTGAACGGCAGTTGGGAAGCGGCGCCGCGTTTCCCCGCAGGCATCCCTGACAGTTCGCCGACATGCGCAGGACGACTGACTCATCGGACCGCAGCGTGGGTGTCGTGCTTGCCGGAGGAGGTCGCGGCAGGCGGCTTGGCGCAGGTGTGCCGAAGGCGTTCGTGAAGCTTGCCGGAAGGGAACTGTTTCGCTACTCGCTGGATGCCTTCCGGAAGGTTCCCGAGGTGAAGCGGGTGGTCCTCGTTGTTCCTCGGGGCGCCGCTGAGGATGCGCGCCGACGGCTGATACGGTCCCGTGCAGCGCTGTGCGATGTGGTCGCCGGCGGCAGGCGCCGGCAGGACTCTGTCGCGGCGGGGATAAGGGCGCTTCCTGCCTGCGGCATCGTGCTGGTCCACGATGTGGCGCGGCCGTGCGTCTCTCCCGAGTTGATCCGCAGGGTCATCAGGGGAACCCGGCGGTGGGGCGCCTGCGTGCCCGCGGTCCCGGTTGCCGACACCGTCAAGCGCAGGGAGAACGGACGGGTGGTCGCCACCCTTGACCGGGCGTCCCTCGTGGCGGCGCAGACCCCGCAGGGCTTCCGGCGCTCGCTCTGCGATGAGATGTACCGGCGGACAGAGACGGCAACCGACGACGCGCTTCTGGCCGAGATGTGCGGACATCGGGTGGGCGTGGTCAGGGGCGACGAAGACAACATAAAAATCACCGTGCCCCGCGACCTTCTGACCGCGGGTGCGCTGATTAGCCGGCGAAAGAGGGAGAGGCGATGAACAACGGACGCGGGGGAGTCACATGGCCTGACGGGTTTACTGCGGCGGGGACATCCTGCGGCATCAAGGCGGGCGGCCACGACCTCGCCATCGTATATTCCCGGGAGCCCTGCGTGGCGGCAGGCTGTTTCACCACCAACCAGTTCAAGGCGCACAGCGTGGTGTATACCCGAAGGCGCATCCGCAACGCAGTCCACGCGATCGTGGTCAACAGCGGAAACGCAAACGCCTGCAACGGTCCCGAGAACTACCGCGCGACAGAGGACCTCGCAGTGCGGGCGGCGGAGATACTCGGCGTTCCGCCGGGTTCGGTGCTCATGGCGTCCACGGGCATCATCGGCGGTCCTCTGCCGGCGGAGCGGATAGCCGCGGCTTTGCCGGCTCTCGTCGGCATGCTGTCGCCTGCCGGCCACGAAGACGCGGTGCGGGGCATAATGACGACGGACACGAAGAAGAAGGAGATACATCTTGACACGGAGATTGCCGGCAGGAGGAAACAGGTGGCAATCGGCGCGATGGCGAAGGGCGCCGGGATGATTTGTCCGACGATGGCAACGATGCTGTGCTTCATCACCACCGACGCGGTCATCAGCAGGGATGCGCTGCAGTCGGCGCTCTCAGCGGCGGTAGCCGACTCGTTCAATATGATCACGGTGGACAACGATATGAGCACCAACGATATGGTGGTCTGCCTTGCCAACGGCGCCGCGCGCAACCCCCGCATCCGTAAGGACAGCGACTCGTATCCCGTGTTCGCCTCCGCGCTGAAGCGGGTGTGCGTTGAACTGGCGGTGATGATAGCGTCCGATGGAGAAGGCGCGACCAAGCTGATACGCGTGGAGGTGACGGGCGCCTGGTCTGACGCGGACGCGCGCAGGGTGGCGAGGAAAATCGCCGGCTCAAACCTCTGCAAGTCGGCGATAGGCGGCTGCTGGCCGAACGCCGGCAGAATCCTCGCCGCTGCGGGAGCCACCAGCGCGAAGATGGATGTCAGCCGGGTGAAACTTTCGATGTGCGGCATCCCCGTGTATGACGGCAGGCCGGTGCCGCACGACGAAGCGAAACTGCGGAAACTCCTCGGACAGCGCGAGGTTGTACTCGCCATAGACCTTGGCAGGGGAACGCGCGCCGCGACCGCGTGGGGATGCGACCTGACAGAGGAGTATGTGGCAATCAACAGAGAAGAGTGAGCCGGCGCGCTGCGCGCCGGATACGGGAGGGTGAAGATGAGAGGACAACTTGCGGAAGCGCTTCTTGGCCCGTCGCGGGTTCTCGCGGAGAAGTTCTGGTCCGGTCTGTCGCAGGTCTTTGCGGCGGTGGTCATCTTCCTCGTTGGCTGGCTGGTGGCGAAGTTCGTCAGGATTCTGGTGACGCGGCTGTTCAAGACCGTCCGGATAGACCGGCTCGCCGAGGACTCCGGCATCAACGAACTGCTCGGCAGAGGCGGCATCACGCGGCAGATGTCAGACCTCCTCGGCATCGCGGTGTACTGGCTGGTGATGCTCGTCGTCATCTTCATGTCGGTCAACATCGCAGGCGTCCAGATTCCCGAAGAGGTCATCAACGACCTCCTTGGCTTCATTCCAAACTTCATCCTTGCCCTGCTCATTTTCGTGCTCACATTGTTCATCTCGGAACTGTTCGGCGGCATCGTCAGGACATCCGCAGCGAACGCGGGCTTTGAGAACGCAGGACTCCTCGGAAAGTTCACCAAGGCGGCAATCCTTGCCTTCGGCATCGTCATCGCGCTCCAGCAGGTCGGCATCGCCGGCGCGTTCATCGGCAATGTCTTCATCATCGTCCTTGCCGCATTCTGCTTCGGCTGCGCCCTCGCCTTCGCCCTTGGCGCGCAGCATGTCGTCAGAGAGTATCTCGAGCATCTGCTGCGCAAGAAGAAGTGTGCGGCACCACCGGCCGCAGGGCAGGGGAAAGAAGACAGTGCGGAGCCCAAAGAGTCCGGCGGATAGCCCTGCGAAAAGGCGCAATCCTCGCGCGTTGCCCGAGGCGGGGAAGGGTGTTTTTCCCGAAGAGACGACAGGCGGAAACGGGTTGACAGTGTGGGCGCACCGTGCTATCGTTACAGGTCAGCAGGGCGCATAGCTCAAGGGCAGAGCACTGTGCTGATAACGCAGGGGTTGTAGGTTCGAACCGAGGCGCGACTCTGCCCGGGCAACTCTCCCCGACTCGCTGGCGCCGAGATCGTGCGCCATACCTCACTTGCGTGAGCAGACCGAGCACAATCCTGGTGCGCCGCGCCAGCGGGTAGACGAGCGTTTTCCCGAAGAGACGGCAGGCGGAAACGGGTTGACAGTGTGGGCGCACCGTGCTATCGTTACAGGTCAGCAGGGCGCATAGCTCAAGGGCAGAGCACTGTGCTGATAACGCAGGGGTTCCAGGTTCGAATCCTGGTGCGCCCACTCGCCTGTTTTCCTCCCTGTGGCGCACGGGATGAGGACCCGTTCGAACCGAGGCGCGGCTCTGCCCGGGCAACTCTCCCCGACTCGCTGGCGCCGAGATCGTGCGCCATACCCCACTTCCGTGAGCAGACGGAGCACACTCCTGGTGCGCCCACTCCGTTGAGTTCCCTCTTCCCGGTACCAAACTCATTCACCATTGACCCGGCAGTTGACTTGAAAACCGGACGGGGTGGAATGGGCAGAGAACGCAGAATCGTGTACAAAAAAGGGCGCAGGCAGCATATCCGCCTGCGCCCCGAGCGCTCCGGATGAGGCGTCTCTTTACTGCTCAGTTCCCGCCGCCCCTCCTGCCCTGAAATCCGCCGGCCGCTGCGTCAAGACCGGCATCTCTCGGCACGGTGACCTCTTTCAGGAGGTTGAGGTCCTTGTCGTACTTCATCAGGCGGGAGCCTGTCACCACGATGATGCTTCCGTCTGGCAGCGGGATGACCTGCTGGATGCCCCCGAATGCCCTCATCATAAACTGCGCCGCTGACCGCTGCCCTCCCTGGTCGCCCACAGGGTTCTGCTGGGCAAGCACCACGCCAGCAAAGACGAGAAGAAATGCGACTCCCACAACTCCTGCAACCAGACGCTTCATACGCACCTCCTGTGTGTTCAGCCGTGGTCGGCTTGTACAAACTCATCAGTGAGACGCAGGAAGCAGCCGTCAGGTTTAGCGAGGTTGTCCTGCCTGAGAGCAGGAAGCGCAGGAGTCTTTACTCCTGCCGGGAACGCTCCATCAGCCGCCGGGCGCTCTCCAGAAGGTAGGGGAGGTACTTCTTCAGTTCCGGCTGGGAGAAGTCGTCCACGAACGGCTGGCCGAACTTGTTCATCTCCGTGCCGCATACCACCGGCATCCGCATCCGGATGCACACAGAGAAAAACTCGTCCAGATTCGCCACCTTCTCCCTCTTTTCGGCGAGGTTCCTGATGTTCCAGTTGCGCTCCGGGATAATGGTGATTGCCTCGATGCCTTTCTCGCGAAGAAGCGAGACCAGTTGCTGAGGGTTCTCCTCTCCGGGATTTGTGCCGTCCAGCCAGGTGCCGACCGGAATGCCGCCTGCCGCTTTGGTCATCGCCACCACATCGTCAAACAGGGGAAACTCCCTCACATCGGGCGCGATGTAGCCGGGACCTCCGAACTTGACCAGTGTTGTCCGCACCTGTTCCTGAAAGTCCTGGGGCCTGTCCGTGCGCAGGCGGCGGCATTCGTCCTCAGGAAGGTGGAGGATGTCGGCCCAGAACCTGTCCACATTGCGGCCGAGCGTCTTCTCTGAACATCTCTGGTAGGCAAGGACGATGTGCCGCTCCGTCGGGTTTCCCGACGGGGTCAGGGGCAGCACATCTTGCTCAAAGTCAATCTCAACAGCGCCGAGGAACGCGTTGAGTTTCCTGACGACCGCGCGATTGCGCTCCTGGGCGGTCCGTCTCATGCCGAGCAGGAACCTGCCTGCGTCGCCCGCAGGGTCGGGCACGCGGGGAAATCCCTTGCCGCACAGGTAGAAGATGCCGGGTTCCTTTGGCGAGTTGATGACTTTGTCTGCGTATTCGCGCAGGAAGACCCGCGACTCAAATCCGCCCATCACCTCCATCCCGAGGAGCCGCCCTGCCTGTTTGGTTTCCTCCAGGCCATCAAGAGAGTCAAAGTCAACGGTGCCGAGGTACCTCAGGTCTTCCATCCAGCCCTCAGCCACAATGCGGGACGGAGACCACCACAGGCAGTTGAACGAGTGGAAGGTGTGGAGATGCAGATTCAGCCGCTCGCCTGCGGATGTTCTCCTGCGGAGGTTCCCTGTCCTGATGAGCCCGCAGAACTCCTCAAGCGCGTTGCGCCGGGTCTCCGGCGAGAAGTCAGACATCCGTTCGAGCAGGTCCTTCATCGTGTCCCCTTTCCTGATGGCTGCGTGAGGAAGTCGAGGTAGCCGTTCGCCTTTGCCAGAAGCTCATCCGTCCAGAACTTCACCGGAGAGCCGAGGCAGAGGTCTATGTTCGCGTACACCCCCTGCTCCTCAACCACGAAGACAGGGTCAAGCCGCAGGTCCGTCGTTGCGTCCCACCGGTCGTGCCGCCAGTGCTCCCGCGAGGAGTAGACGGCGTCAAACAGCCGCTGGTCAATGGTCGCATCGCACGAGGTCCATCTGCCCGAGATGTTGACCGCGCAGTACACATGGATGGTCGGGTCGCTGACCATCTCGAAAATCTCCGGCGGCAGGATGGGACGGAAGACCTCTTTCGTGATGAGGCATACGGCATAGCCCGCCTCTACACCAAGAGCCCGCAGGAGGGCTATCTGGAGGTTCGCCTTGTTGAAACAGTTTCCGGACCGGCGCAGCAGCGTCTCCGATGCCCTGCGCCAGGGGTAGTCAAACCGGTAGGCAATCTCGTCCCGGACAAAGGAAAAGACGGCCTGCGCCTTCTCCTGCTCCGTGCGACAGTGCCGGCTGATGCCGCAGGAGCACTCCTTCACGCGAGCATCATCTCTGTCGCAGAAGAGCGTTGGACCGAGGTAGTCCTTCCACGGTTTGAGTGTCATCTGTGCGGTTTGCTCCCTTGCCGAAGTATGGTATCATAGCGCCAAAAGGGGAGAAAAATGAGGCATGTCATTGTCGTTACCGCGGCACTCTTCCTGTCCGGCTGCGCTACGGTCGCCCAGAAGGCGGAAGTCAAGAGAGGTCCTGACTGGAAGGAACTGGTAGCCCGGCATCAGGCGTTTGTCAAGGCGCATCTCTCCCTGCCTGACGAATCCCTCCTGCCTGTCCTTGAGGGAGAGGTCATCCCCGGAATGACAAAGGACGAGACGCGGTCTCTCTACGGAGAGGCGGCGTCCCTCTATGTGTCGCCGACAGGGATGATGGAGGTCTGGTTCTACGAGAACCACTATGTCGGGTTTGACAAAGCAGGCAGGGTCGTCAAGTTCGGACGGTACTGACCTCTTTGTCAGGCAGAACAGCAGCCAGTGCCAGACCTGCCGCGGCGATGAAGAGCCCGTAGAGGAAAAACGCGTTGCCCAGCCCGATGCGCTCCCCGAGGATGCCTGTCGCAAACGCGCCGAACAGCGCCCCCGCCGAGATAATCGCCTGATGGAGTTCTGTCGGCAGTCCCGCCCGCAGGTGGAAGAGGAAACTGTTGTGGTAGGCAAGCGACATCGGCACGCCGGCGAGGAGCATCGCGGCGGATGCCCACCTGGCGTCAGGGGCAAGGGGCATCCACGAGATGCCCGCGGCGGTGGCAAGGCACGAGGCGAGGAAGACCGCTCTGTTCTCCACGACGGAGCGGTTGCGCAATGCGGCGAACGCGGCAAGACGCACCGCGTAGTAGAACGCGATGAGTCCGGCGATGACGGAAGGGGTGTAGCCCTTCTGCGGCATATCAAGGCACAGTTTCGGGAAGGTGGAGATGAGCAGGCCGTAGGTGCCGAACTGAAGAAAAAACAGGGTGCGGATTCTCCACGCCTGCGGGGCTGGAAACGCCTGCCGTGCCGCGGGGACCTGCGCGGTCCGCTTCGTCCGAATCTTGAGGATGTTGCGCGCCATCACGAGGAACACCAGCGCAACGGGAAGAGAAAGCCACGCGGCGGCGTGGAAGGGCAGAGTCCTGCTGCGTTCGTACAGCAAACCGGCTGACACAGTTCCCAGAAGGATGCCGGCGCTGAAACTGAGGTTGTAGTTGTTCACGGAAGAGGCGCGCGACGACCTCAGGCAGTCCTGGATGGGAGCCCAGTACCGCGCGTAGAAGAAGGCGCTTGCGACATACAGTCCGACGAAGAGGGAGAGGGGCAAAGACGGCAGCGCGGCGTAGATGACGCAGAAGAAGCACGGCGCCAGAAGGAACAGAGGAAACCGCATCTGGACGAGCACCGAGGAGACAAGGGTTGTGAGAAAGTACACCGACTGGTTCAGTCCGCCGGCAAGCCCGATGACGAACGGGCCTGCGCCGAAGGCATCGCTCAGGAACATCGGCACGGCGGTTCCGGCGACAACCTGCGCAAGGGAGGCGAGAAACACGCCGAAGATGAGCGCGGGTTCCATCTATTCAGGTCGGTATTCTAACGCAGGGAGAGAAAGGATGTAAAATGAGGGCACGGCTCGGTTCTCTCGCCCGCGACTTCCTTATCTGGCCTGCCGTGATTGTCGGCGACGCCTATCTCCTCCTTGTCTACATCGGACTGGGGTTTCTCGTGGTTCAGCGTCTCAACGGTGGCCATTTTCAACTCGTCATTGTCGGAACGGGGTACGGCGCCGCCTACATTGTGGCGGCAATGGGAGGCGCGGTACTCGGAGTCCGCAAGGGTTTCAAGAAGACAGCGGTTGGCGCCTGCGTGTTTCTCATCCTTGCGCCTGTCTTGATGGTCGCGTCGGGCACGCTTCCCGCGCTTGCCGTCTGCGCGGCGCTCCTCGGTGCTGCGGGAGGCGCGATGTGGCCGAACCTTGAGGCGGAACTCAGCCGGGGAAGGCAGGGAGTGGCGCTTCGCAGGCGGCTGTCTGTGTTCAACATCACCTGGTCTCTCGGCACACTTGCCGGCCCTGTGCTCTGCGGGCTGCTGTATCCGTCCGAATCCGTCGTGTACAGCGAAGCGGGACGGCAGGCAATCAACCGCGTGTTTCTCGTTTCGTCCTTTCTTGCTGTCGCGATGGTAGCGCTCCTTCTCGCGTGGCAGGTCCGCATCCCTGATGCCGCCGAGGCGTCTGCCGCAAAGGAGGAGCCGCACGACCCCCGCCTTCTGAGGGCGTTTTTGCGGATGTCGTATGTGGCGAACCTCATGTGCTTTGTGGTGGTAGGCGTCTTCCGCCAGTTGTACGAGGCGCTCGCAGATTACCTGTGGCAGGGGCAGGAACCGGCGCGGATTCACTCGGGGCTCCTCGCCGTGCTTGCCGCGGCGTCAACGCTGACATTCCTCTTCCTCTCCATCGCCCATCGCTGGCCCTGCCGCCTGAAACGGTTCATCCTCGGACAGTTGTGTATGCTCGCGGGACTGGCGGTCATCGCCTTCTCTTCGTCACCGGCGGTTGCCGCAGTCGGCTTCGCGCTGGCGGGAGGCGCTGCTGCCTTCTTCTACTCCGGGAGTTTGTACTACAGCATCCAGGGGAGAAAGGAGACGGAGCACCTTGCCGGCTGGCACGAGATGATTATCGGCATCGGCAAACTTGGGGGCATTCTCCTCGGCCTTGTCCCCTCGTTCCTTGCGGCAATCGGTGTCGCCAACGAGGGTATTCTGGTCAGGTCTCCCTATCTCGCCCTCGTGATTCTCTTTGCCCTTGCCTGTATTGTCCAGCTTGTCATCTATGCGGCGTCGCGTCCTGCCTGCGCAGGGAAGGCAGCGCCGTAAGAACGATGCGGCGGCTGCAGAATCGCTCTGGCCTATTTCTCCATGACATACACCGGGCAGGGGCCTATCTCAACGGCGAGAGTTCCGTGTGATGCTGAGACCTCTCTGGACGTGCCCAGCATATCGGTGACAACCGCGCTCTTCGTCTTCCACGGAAGCGACAGCGTCTTTGGTCCTGCCACATTCCACGCCATCAGCACAACCTCTTTTTCCCGGGCTGAGGCATCCCGCGTGAACCAGTAGGCGTAGCAGCCGTCAACTCCGTCGCTGACCGCACCCGTAAGGGAGGGTCTTGGCAGGAGCCGTATCATCGTCCGGGCGGCGTACGCAGACGGTCTCCACGAGTTATCCCTGAGGAAAAAGCCGCCGTTGAAGCCATCTGAGTCCATCGCAAACATCACGTGCACCCTTTCCACGCCGAGCCGCATTGCGAGCGCGTACATTCTGACCGCATACGCTGCCTGAAGGATGGGGGAAGGAAGAGGTCTGTCTGGAGGCGTGGGGAAGTAGCCGCCGTCCGCCTGAGAGATAGGCCAGCCGACCTCTGTGTACCAGACGGGTTTGTCGCCGACACCGTTTTCCGCAAGCGTTTTCCTTATGTCGGCGAGCGATGTTGCGATGGAGTAACTGCCCCACGCCCGTATGCTGTCTGTCTCCGGCGGCACCGGCTGGACATACGGGTGGGTGGAGAGGATGTCAAAACTCCTGCCGATGAGTTCGGGCGCGCAGGAAAAGACATTCCTGATGAACCGCAAATCTGCCGCAGCCGCGCCTCCGGCGCCAAATCCAACAACGGTTACCTCAGGCCATTTCGCCTTGACCGCCCGATATGCCGCGGGGAGCACCTTTGAGTAGAGTGCTTCCCGCTCCTTCTCCACCTCTGCGCGGGGTTCTCTGTCAGGAATCATATACTGGAAGTTCGGCTCGTTCCATATCTCCACATACCGCACCGGTCTGTGAGGCAGACCCGGATTGTCCCTGAAGAATGTGCCGCCGGGTCCATATCGGGTGAGAAACCTTTCAATGCCTGCAACATAGTCGGCGATAAACGGCTCGTCCGCAGGGTAGTCAGCTCTGTTCTTCTTCGTTCCGCCTGACGCGATATCCCGCAGTCCGAGCGTTTTCATCACCTCCACATCGTCTTCAACGACCATCCTCATAATCTCGTCGTCCCACGGACCGCCGAACCTGAACGACTTCCAGCCGACCTTCTTGAGTTCCTCCCGCAGTTTTTTGTACTCCGACGCCCATGTGTAGAGCCCATAGACGGGTTTTGAGGGGGACCGCTTCACGATATCTGCGAGCGGAGGAAGCGGCTGGGGAGTGACTTTGAAGTTTCCCGGGATGCTCTGCGGCTGGATGAGGAGAGATGTCGTCTGCGGTCTTGGTGTTTCCTGTGTCATTGCGCACCCCCCGGTAAGAAGTGCGATGCATACCGCGAGTGCTCCACAACGCATCATCCTGTCCTCCCTGTAGAAAACTGTTCAGAAACAAGGAAAGGCGCGACGAGCCGCGCCCAGAGGAGGTATCCCTCGTGGCTGAGGTGGAGGTTGTCCTCTGCATACAACTCGGGACGAAGATTGCCCGACGCAGAGAGCATCGGCGTGAACACATCAAGGAACCGCACGGACGGACGCCCTTCTATCTCCTCCTTGATGAGGCGGTTTGTCTCTCTCATCCTGTCCATCAGATGGTGTCGCAGAGGGCTCGGCTTGATGGAGAAAAAAAGGATGGGAACGCCGGGAAGATGCCGACTCATCTTTGCCAGAAACACCCGGAAAGAGGCGAGAACCTGCGCGGGAGCAGCCCCGCACCCGATGTCGTTGTCGCCCGCGTAGAGGACAATCTGCGCCGGAGACGGCGCGACCAGATACCGTTGGCACAGGAAAGCCACCTCTGCGAGGAGAGAGCCGCCGAATCCCCTGTTCACAAGGTCTTTCCGCGAGAAGTACCTGTCAAGTTGCCATCTCGTAATGCTGGAACTGCCCGCAAAGAGTATCTGTCCTTTTCGCACGACGCCTTCCGCATCCTCCTCCTCAAACCGTCTGACGACCTCCTCCCACCTTGCCGGGTCTGCACCGGCAGTAGAAAGGAGTCCCGCGTCTGTCTGGCTCTGTGGTCTCATTGAGCTCCCTCGGGAAGCGTGACCCTGACCGTGGCGCCGGCGCGCGCCCAATCCGCCTTCGTCTCCGACGGTAACGCCCAGCGCCGGTAACACTCCCAGAGGGTATCGGAAAGCGCGGGCATCCAGGTGAAGCCGTCTCCGAGCCCGTCGGTTTTCGTGACGACCTGTTCTGGCGGCAGGGAAAAGATGCCGCTGCTCTCAAGGGCCGCGCACACGCACACCGTCTGGCTGAACGCGGCGAGCGCGTCGCAGGCAGGCGTTTTTCCTGTCCGCGCCGCCTCCACGGTATGCCAGAGCCGGTTTCCGTAGGTCGCGTCAGGGTCGTTGTAGTCAACCACGCTTCCGTCAGGTAGATGGGCCCGCAAGAACGGGTCTTTGTCCGCGTCGTAGGTGAAGGTCGCCTTCTCAAAGGCCAACTCAAAGACAGGCCCGCACTCCGGCTTTGCGGAGTGGGTGGCGACGAAGAGGATTTCCACGCCGTTTCCTGTCAGGCACCGGATGACGACGGTGTCATAACTTTCAATCTCCTTGCACCGGTACAGTTCCGCGGTCACCTCTTTCGGCACCGCGCTTTTCCCCATCTCCTCTCCCGCGAGGAAGAACATATTGTGGAGGTAGTGGGCGGCGGCGTTGTTCGCCGGAGAGTCGTGGACAAAGGAGCCGTCGGGGAGCGTCATCCTGCCTGCCCAGAATGTTCGTGTGTAGTAACTTTTCCTGCGGGGCCAGATGCAGATGGTTCTCATCCGCACAGGCCTGCCGAACCTGCCTGAGACGATGTCCCGTTTCGCTGACTGAACCGCGTCTGAGTACGACCACTGGTATCCGATGGCGGCGAATCTGCCGGTCGCCCGAGACGCGCGGATGACGGAAAGTCCGTCGGCAACAGACCCGGCAAGGGGCTTCTCGCACAGCACCGGGAACCCTTGCTCCATTGCCTGACAGGAAAGGGGCGCGTGGAGGTGGATGGGAGCGGCGATGATGACGAGGTCGGCGCTGTCCGGGGCGAGGTCTGCCAGAGAAGCAAGAAGGGGGATGCCCGTTTCCTTGAGCATCTGCGCCGAGTCGGGGTGCGGCCTCGGGTCAATCCCGGCAGCGAGGCGGGCACCGTGCGCCGCTGCGTCCTTCATCAGCGTCCTCAGGTAGTACCGTCCGTAGCCGCCTGTGCCCGCAAGCGCAACGCGCACTTCTTTCATTGAACCCCTCCTTCTGCTATCTGTCTTCGGACGGAATTTCCGGAAGGTCTCGTTTTCCGTCGCCGTCAAAATCTCCGGCGACATATGCCTGTATGTTCAGCCCGCAGCCGATATCCTTTCCGCCCTCTCCCTTTCCCTTTGCAGGGCTGGTGTCCGTAAGCCGAAGGTCCCATTTGAAATCCGTCTTTTCCTTCCAGTTTGCGACGGTCTGGATGGTGTCAGGAGGCGCAGACAGCGGGGGCTGGATGCAGATGTAGTCAGGTCCTACCTCTGTCACCTTCCTCACCTTGCCGTCAAAGTCGACCTCAACATTGTCGCCAACCGAAAACATACTCGCACTTCCTTTCTCGAGAATCAGTTTGCTCTGCGTGCACTCAACAACCCTTCGGTAGTCGGTCACCGCAAAGAACCGTGCGGCGTTTCGGAACTCCGGGTCCGCGACAATGCCGTGCGCCTCAAGATTGAACTTTGACCTGATGGCGTCAAGGGATGTTGCCGCATCCTTCCACGCGCCCTTGAAAACGAGCGCTCCCCGGTAGGAATCTCCCGGCCACAAGAGGTTGTAGTCCGCGGAGAAGGTGTCCGGGTCAGGGATGCCGTACAGGACGATGCCGTGGAGGGGACAGAAGATGTTGTGTGTCAGGACGAACCTCTTGCCGTTCAGGTTCGTCGGAGCGGGACCTGTCGCGCACACGGTGTTGCCCACAATCTCCCACCCGTCTCCGCCGCAGATCATCGAGATGGCTCTGCTGCCAAGCCAGATGTTGTGGATGAGACGCGTGTTTCTCATCTCTGCGGACATCATCGTCTGCCCCGCGTTCACCATCACATTGTCCTGGAGGGTCACTCCCTCCACATCCGACCAGAACTGGATGTTGTCAGGGTGTCCCCAGAGGAAGTGGTCGTGTATCCAGTTGCGCCTGATAGTGAGGTTGCGCGTGCCGCCTGGACCAACAATGCCGTCCACATAGTTCCAGCCGATGTCGTTCTCCTCAATGAGACAGTCGCGGGAGCCGCTCAACGCGATGCCGTGTGAGTTGTTCCTGATGACATTCCTCATGATGGCGCAGGAGACCGGCTGGCGCATCTCAATGCCGTAGTCGCGGTTGTCATGAATGTAGCAGTTGGTGATGACGACATTGACGGGAGAGCCGCCCGTACTCATCCCTATGCCGTGCCCGTCTGAGTGCCTGACCTCAAAGCCATCTATGACCAGATGGGCTGCGTGGGGCAGGTAGATGAGGTTCGTCCTCCTCGGAATCTCAATCTCTGGCTTCCCGTCGGCGCCAGGGCGGGAGGGCCAGACAATGAGCCGGACCGTCTTCTCGTCCAGTTTCTTGAAGACGAACTGACCAGGCCCGTCAAGCGTGGAAGGATGGTTCTCCACATAGTACCTATCGCGCGTCTCGTCTATCTTCTGCCGGTAGGCGGAGTAGGGTCGGGCAAGCTCTATCTTATGCGTCTGCGGGTCAAACGACTTCACCTCGATGTGCTGAACCGAGCCGCCGGCCTGCTCAAGAATAGCGACAGTCCAGCCGTCCCACGCAGACGGCTCTGTCTGGGTGAGATGGACCTCATCGGTGAACTCGGTGAGAGACAGACCTTTCGTGATGCTCCACCAGCCCTCGTCAGGGGTGCGGGCGCACCTCAAAAGAGCGCCCTTCTCGTACAGGCGGAGTTCCCCTGAGGCAATGTACCGGGGGGGTATCCAGTTGACGTCTGCGACAAAGAGTTTGTCAAGGTGAGGGTGCGGTCCGCCGACATCCTCCGCGGTGGCTTTGCGCCATCCTGAGACGATATCTGCGCCGGAGATGACCACCCGTTCGCCCCGCGCCGCTTTGAGGGTGACCGGTGTGCCTTGGTCTCCTTTCGGAGGTCTCACCTGCTCGCGGTAGATACCTTCGCGCACGATGAGGGTGTCTCCCGGCTTGAGGTCTTTCGCTCCCCGCGCGAGTGTCTGCCACGGAGCGTCTTCGCTGCCCGTCTGCGCGTCATTTCCTCTCTTCTGGTCAACATAGTATGTTGCCGCCCACCCCGCACAGGCAAAGCCAACGACCACGCTGACCAGCACACCTGCGAATGCGTTCCTCATCGCACCTCCCTTCGTGAAGGGATGCAAAGTTCGTACGCGCCGATGTCAGGCGCCCTTCCCTGGGGGATGAAAGTTGCCTCAATGTCTCTCTCGATGCCGACCGCGATGCCCGCATCTACGAGCGGTCCGCCAGGTTTGGGCTGGTAGTTGCCTCTCACAGGGTCAACGAACAGTTGTGTCAGGTCAGGGATGTACCGCTCGCCCTCCTGAAGTTTCCACCCGTGCGCCTCGTTCTGGTTCCATCCAAGCCGCGTGTAGATGTTGTGCGAGTATGTGCCCGCAAGAGGCGTTTCCGACGCCGTAGAGATGCCGTCAATCACATTGTTGCGAAACTCGTAGTTGACCGCAGGTCCCTTGCCCCCGCAGTAGATGCCGGCGACCCAGTCCACCTTTCTGTCGCTGTTCAAAATGAGGTTGTGGAAGACCTTCACATCCTTCAGCGTGTCCACATTCCAGAAGCCGATTGCCGCCGCGCCGTTGCCGTCAAGGATATTGTGGTGGATGACCATCCGCTCGCCTTCCTGCGCGGTGAGGCAGTTGTTGCCGCCGGAGACACGGTTGCGGGCAAAGACCACATCGGTGCAGCCAAGATACGCGGTCAGTCCGTTGGAGTGCGTGCCAAGATGTCCCTCCACGATGTTGTCCGTCACCTGAGCGCGGCTGCACCCGTAGAGACGCACGCCTGTGGCTCCGTTGCGAAGCAGGTGGTTACGGGAGATGACCACATCCGTACACCCGGATAGGCCGATGCCTGCTGCGCGTCTATTGTGGTGGATGAAGTTTCCCCGTATCTCGCAGGAGTCCACACTGCTCGCCGTAACGACCGAGCCCCGCTCGTTGCGCACCGCCGTTACCTCTGTATCGAGGATGCGGATGCCCTTCACCCTGCTGCCTGCTGGAGGTCTGACGGTGACCGCCTCGCCGTACTGCTTCTGGACGCGGAAGTTGCGCACGGTGAGATGGCTGCCGGAGAGGACAAATCCGGTCTTGCGCACCGCATAGGTAATGTCAGAAGGACCGCCAGTCCCGGGTTCCCGCAGCGGATAGACAAAGATGCGTCGGGTTTGACCCTGCGGTTCATCCAGCGCAAACTCGCCGGGAGTGTCTATCGCGGCTGGAGCATTCATCATCACAAAAAGCCCCTCTCTGTACTGCTGTGCGGTGAGCACCTCAAAGAAGAGCCGGTGCTCTGACGGCACATACCTCAGCACCTTCTGATAGTAGAGGAGGTTGGGACGAGCCCAGATACAGAAGTACGCGCCGTCCCAGAAGCGGGGGTCTGACTGCGTGAAGAAAGACGCGTCCGCATACTGCATCTCCTGAGGAGCGCCGATGAGGTTGTTGCCCTGCGCGTCATACGCCTGAAACTCCGCCAGCGCCGCGTACCCGCGCCCTTTCCCGTACGAACTGAGCATCTTCAGCGTCAGTTCTCCCACAGTCGCCGGCTGGGGCAGGGAATATGTCTGGATGGAGGCGGTATCCTCTTTCAGGGTCACTGTGAGAAGTTGTTTCCCATCTCCGAGGATAACGCACTCCTTCGGCTGTTCGTACGACGGCACATACTGGATGCCGAAGGATGCGACGGTCACCTGCCGTTTCAGGGTGAAGGTCAGTCCTGACGGCGCGCAGGGGTCGATGACCGCTGAGGTCTGAGGGTTGTTGTCCACGGCAAAGGTGTACGGTCTCGTTGAGTTCTGCACCATCCCTCTGTCTGCGGCAATCCGTTCGACAGGACCTTCCACCCATGGCTGGCGTCCCCTGACAGGTGCGAAGGTTGACCGCTCGTCCTCAAAGTCAAAGTCAGCCGTGTTCGGATGCCTGCTGATCAGAAGCTGCGTCTCGCCTTCGCATAGGTTACACGAAAAACAGGTGGTTGAGGCAGGAACGGTTGTCCACCACACCTTCTGCCACGCCGGAGAGCCGAGTGCCTCATTCTGAGATGCACACCTTTTCCAGCCCGAAAGCGGCTCTGACCCGTCGATGACAGCCCTGCCGGTCCCAAAGGTTCCGGAGGAGTTGCCGTCGTACACGATCGGTACGGTCTCCTCCCCCGACCATGGGACGGTGATGGTTCCCCTGTAGACAACCCCGCCCTTGAAGAGCACGGTGTCCCCGGCCTTCAGGACCGTTGCCTTCGCCGTTTTCGTCGCTGCTGGGTCGCCTGGGCTGTGCAGAAAGGCGGTCTGCGCACTCCTGCCGTCGGCATCGTCACTTCCGCCGGCAAAATCGACGAAGTATGTCGAAGGGCCTGAAGCCGGCGCCTGTCCGAAGGTGAGAACCGCCCGCATCGCTGCGGCGGCAAGCCACAAAGCGAGCAGTGCGCCAGCCGGTCGTACTTTCATATCTCCCCTTTGGGTCCGCCAGCAGGTTCCACGAATGATTGTAGACGGTCAGGAAGGCAGAGTCAATGAAGCGGCTTCTCGTGCGCCCGGTGAGAACATCTGCTTTTTCCCTTCCGACGGTCTGTGCGCGTACCTGCGTCTGCCCGCGGTCAGGAGACGGGCAGGACATCCCTGATGATGACCGTTGATGCGGGCTGCCCTGTACGAGGGAAGTCCCGGCTCTACGGCAGCGCAAGCCAGAGGTATTCCGCAGGAACATCGAGAAGTACAGGGCGATGGCGGGACCCGTGAAGATGCGCCACGAAACGGTCGGTGTCGGAGAGGGCAACTGCGCCTCGCGGTGACGCTGCCCTCCCCCAACGTGCGGCTCATCCGACTGATTCCGTCGTGACAGCCCGCCTCAGTGGAGAAGCCGTTCCAGTGTGCGGATGGATTCCAGCGCTCCTTCTTCCCCGGAAGGGACGCCCCCGCGACCGGATGGACTCTTGTCCGATTGCTCCGCCGGGAAAGCCGGTTGCGGCGGATACTCAAGCGTGTACTCGATACGGAACTCCTTTGCCTCCTTCGGCCCAAGGGAGACATTCCACTTCAGGATGCCCCTGGTGTCCGGCTTTGCCTCCGGCTGGATCTTCACGTTGAGCACCCGTATCTCGTCCGTCTCAGAAACGGGAATTCTGTCCGACATCTGGAGGGCGACAGGCCCGTCTGAGAGGTTTTCCGCCGTGAGCACGAAGCACACCTGCATCCGCTTCTTCTTGCCGGACCACGAGAGGGAACTGCGCTTGCGGTCAAGGGTGCGGGACAGTTTCACCTCGTCCGCGACACCGGCGAACACAGTGAACGACTCGCCGGAGCCGACGAAGTCGGCCTCGGTGGTGCCGACGAAGGCACCTTCGATGTAGAGGAGGATCCTGCCCGGAAGGATCGGCTGGCGGCCGGCGTTCACCACCTCGACCGTCCGCACCGCGTTGAGGGACAGTTCAGGCGCCGCCACCAGCGCCGGTTTCGCGTCAAGCGTCACCGACCCGATGGGGATGCGCACGGTTTTTCCGTCAGTCCTGACAATCTGGAGCCCTTCTGCGGCAAACTGAGCGGTGGTACCTCTTTTTTCCTGAACCTGCGCAAAGGTGCTCACGGCCGCCGCCTGACGCTTCTCCTGCGCTCTTCTCTGTTCCTCAACAACCTGCTGGACAGGCGCAGCGTTCGCAAACGCGTTCCAGACAGAGAACTGCGACTCAAACTTCGCGCTGGCAGAGCCGAACGTATCCGCTGCCGGCGGAGACGGCGCGCCAGCAACCAGTTTTTCCAGTTCGGGAATCCTGAGGATTCGGGTCGGCCTCTGGGTGGAGAATGTTAGCGCCACGCCATCCCAGTCCTCTCCGGTCGTCTGACTTGCGATGGCGTACGAGGCAAGCGTCACCTTCTCAAGTCCTCCCCCTGTCCGCAGTTCGTGCACCGGCTGCCATGTGGCGCCGGGAAGGAAGTAGGTCAGGGTCATCTTCGCGGTGGCAGCAGCGCCCTTCCTCCTGACGGTGACGACCACGCTGTTCTGCTCCAGCTGGGTTCTTCTGCGCAGTTCGTCAAGTTTCTTCCTTCGCGCGTCGAGTTCCGGCTGAAGGACGCGCTTCTTCTTTTCAATCTCCCTCTTCTGGATCGCAATCTCTCCGAGCGCGGCGCCGAGGAAGTTGATGAGGGAACGGTACTCTTCCGTCTTGATTTCCCGAACAGCCGCATCCCTCGGCATCTTCTCTATGGTGAATGTGCGGATGGCCTCCACCTGCCGCGCCTGCGCCTCAAGTGTAGACCGCTCGTCGTCCAGAGACGCAATCTGGTCGGCAATCTCCTGCACCGCATCCTGCGCCTTGCGTATCTCCTCGTCGTCAGGGCGGGCGAGGAAGGTGCGTTGAACCTCCACATCAACAATCTCGCATGAGTCGGGAGGAAGCACTCCTACCTGAACAGAACCCTCGTCAATCCACGCGGGAAGTTTCCGGAAGACAAACTTCTCGATGCCGGCGCGAAGGGAGATGTCTGCCACGCGCGTCACGCGGGCGCGGTCAGCGTAGACCGTCACCGCGCATATCTTGGACGAGACGGTCGTGCCTTCATCCGCGCCGGAAGGTACCTGACAGAAGAGGAACGAGGGGAAGGCAAAGACGCCCGCAAGAAAAACCGTTGCTGTGCGTGCCATACTGACCTCCCTTTTCGTGTGTGCACTGGCCTTCCAGGAGTCAGACATCCTGATGTGCCGAATAGTTCCCTACAGGTTCATCCAGTTCCACACCCGCGCTTCGTCCTCAGCAAACCAGTCGCCTGTGCCGGTGAGGTACCGCAGGACATTGTCAACCGACTCAAGGTGTTTCGCCTCCTGCGCGACAAGCAGAGAGAAGAACGCCTTTTCTTCGGGTGTCTGCGCTTCATCGGCAGACTTCACATACATTGAAAGTCCGTTTTTCTCCATCCTGCGGGCTGTCTCGAGCGCCTCCACCTGCGTCGTATGTTTCTTCAGGATGTCGCGCGGCATCTGTTCAAAGAATCTCCTGACGGTTTCCTCAACGGACGCGGTGGCAACGGTGAGCGCTTGCCCCACGAGCGCCTCGCTGATGAACAACACGTGGTCTATCTCCTGCTTCGCGAGTTCAAGGAACAGTTTCTGGACAAGGATGTTTCCCGGCACGACACCCTCTTCAAGATAGAAGAGCGCAATCTCTTTCTCAAAGACCAGCGCCTTTCTCCTTCCGTCCTCTATCATTTTCCTCCTCCGGACTGTTACCTGTCTGTATCTGTCCGTGACGGGCCGCTGAACGCGTCCACGAGCGTTCTGGCTTCGTCAAGAAACTCGCGAGGCACCATCAGGCGGATGCCGAACTGGGGGGCCAGCCCGCCCGAATCTTCGCGGAACACAAAGGCAGGGATGCTGGAGGAACGCAGAAGGCCTGCCGCGCACTCCGCCTCGCTGCGTCTGGCGAATCTCTTGACGACGACAAGCCCTTTCTCCATCCGCTCTTATTGTCCCACCGAAGCGAGCGCGAGTCAACCGGTGAGGGAAGACCGCCTGCCGCGCATTGCCTTTTTGCTCGCCTTCTTTCGAGATGCAGACACCTCTGTCTCCGTCAAGAAGGCACCTGCGGCCGCTTTGCCGCTGATGGGATGACGGTCTTGCCCGGACAGTGTATAATGCGGCAGAAAGATACCCGAGGAGAAGGGAATATGGCAGAGACACAGCCTGTTGACTGGGCGCAGACCCGAACAGGAGAGATGTGGTCGCTTTCCTCGCCGTCCCACCTTGACGGAAGGGTCATTGCGGCGCGCGACTTTTCCTTCTCTGCCGACGGTTTGAAGATTGTCGTTGGAATGAGGCACCCGTGGTTCTCCCTCAACCTTCGCGAACGGTTCATCGACGCCCGGAAGTTCTTTCTCCTTCGTTTTTCCTGCCGCGCAGAGAAGCAGGGGTCTTTTCGTCTTACTGCGGTCAGCCCGTCCGGAGAACGCTCCTCGTGCCAACTGCCTCCTGTCAGCACACAGTGGCAGGTGGTTGAGGCAGACCTCACGAAGATTGACTGGCAGAAAACGGCGGAAGGTGGCTGGGGAGGGATGGAAGGGCTCGTCCAGCAGATGACATTCCTCGCAGAGTTCCCCGTCGGAGTCAACTGCGCTGTCCAGATGAAGGATGTCTTCCTCCTCGGCGAAGGGGCTCCTGACGCCGACCCGCCGTTCATAGAGGTGCTCCCCGACGAGGCGGAGAGGATGAGGTTTCGCATCACAGACCCTTCGGGAGTGAGGGAAAGGGGCATCCTTGTCGCAGTCAACGGCGTCGTCTTCGACCTGTCCTGCCGGGCGCTTGCGTGGGACGGAGAGATACTCACCTGCGACCCGCGCCATATCTGCGCGGAGAATCTGTGCGTCTATGTGGAGGCGCAGGACAGAGAAGGTCACAGGGGATGCGCGGAGTTTTCAAGACCGCATCCGCGGGCAGGGAAACCGACGGTTGCGGTTGGTTTCCCTGAACAGGAAAAAGTGCGCGAAATCGTGGTGAGAAAAGGCACGAGGGCATCATATGAGATTGAGGTAGGCAACTCGTCAGAACCGGTGAACAGATACCTTGAAATCCACGGAGAGGTTGAGCATCCAAAGGTTTTTGTCAAGGGCGGGGTTGACTGCGAGACGCCTGCCTCTGTGGTAAAGTCCATCCTTTCGCCTGAGATGTCTGACAGGGAGAAGGCGTTTGCCATCTGGCGCTGGGAGATGGCACACGCGTACAGCGTTGGCGTGGCAAATCCGGTTGACAGGACGAAGTATATGAATGTGTTCGGGTACGGCTACTGCAGTTCCCACGCGCAGTCGGTGCAGGCGCTGTGCGAGGCGGCAGACCTGCCGTGGATGTTCTTGAAGTACCGGCTGCCGACCGGGCACGGCACCACCCAGTTTTTCTTTGACGGTGGCTGGCATATGCTTGATAGCCACCAGCGGCTGTATCTGCTCACGCGCGACGGAAGGACAGTCGCAAGCGCCGAGCAGATTGAAGGAGACCCGGAGAGTATCTGCCCGGGCAGAAAGGATATCCCCAACTACCGGGAAGACCAGAGGTATCCGCAGATGTACTACAGACCTGTGGACATCAATCCCATCCACGAGACGGCGGTCTACAGGTCCATCCTTCCCGGCAGTATGTCCCAGCGTTTGAGAAAAGGAGAGCGTCTCATCCTTGGCTGGCAGGGCGAGGGAAGATGGGCGCACGCTCCCTGCGAGCCGCTTGACTACGCCAACGGAAAGATTGTCTTTGCGCCGACGCTCACCAGGGAGGCAGTCGCCGAGGAGGCAGAGGAGGCAGAACACCTCAGATACCTGCCTGCCGGAGGGATAGAGGCAGAGCCCGGAGCGCGGCTTTCCTATCTGATGTCGTCCGCTTACTTGATGGTGGGCGGCAGAGTGGACATCTGCGGGGAGGCAGCCGAGCCGGCAGAGGTGAGGTTTTCCGTCTCGTGTGATGGGCAGAGGTGGGACAGTTTCGGCTCTGTGCGGGTGGACGGACGGTTTTCCGTTCAGGCAGATTTCAGCAGGTTCCTGTCAAAGCGGCTCGTGGAGGCGGACAGCCCTGTGTTCCGGGATGTGTACGAATGCCGCGTGAGGATAGAACCTGGCCCGAAACTCTGGATGAGTGCACTTGCCATCACCGTAGACCTCCAGATGCATCCTCGGTCGCTTCCCGCGCTCCGACAGGGAACGAACAGGTGTATCTTTTCCTGCGACCGGAGAAACGGTCCTGTGCGGATTGTCCACAGGTGGGAAGAGCCGGCAGGATTGACCTCCTCCAACCCCTCTCCGTCGGCAGGAGAGGAAGTCACGCTCACCGCGACGGTGCGAAACGACGAGCAGTCGGCGCAGGGACCGTTTTCCGTTCAGCTGTACGAGGGACACCCTGACAGGGACGGAAGACCCATCGGCAGGCCGCTGAGAATCGTTCGCATTCCGCCGGGCGCAACCGTTTCTGTATCAAGGAGATGGACTGCGGTCTGCCGGATGCACCGGCCGCTTGTGCCGCCGTACAAAGGATATGTCCACACAGACCTTTTCGCGGTCATCTCGCCAGAGAAGGGTCTTCCTGAACCGTCGCGGTCTGTGGCGCATCTGCGCCTTGTCGTGAAGGACAGGCCCCGGCTCGAGGTGGAGCCAAACTGGCTGAGGTGGGAGCCGGATGAGGTTGTTCCGGGGAAGCCCCTGCGCATCTTTCTCGTGGTGTGGAACGGCAGTTCCCGCAAGCGTCCGTACGGGTGGGGGTTTGTCTACCTCAACGGCGCCGCGCTTGAAGATGTCACGGTCTTTTTCTTCGCGTCCGTTGATGGCGGGAAGAGGAAGCTTCTCGGACGACGGCTTCTCGGGAAGATTGAACCTCTTGAGCACGGACTGGCAGAGGTGAGGTGGAAGGTTCCATCCCGCGCAAGGAAAGTTGTTTTCTCCGCGGAGGTCTGTGCGCGGGAACCGTCGGGGAAACTCCAGAAGGCGGCTGTCCGGAGAAGTTGCCTCGCAAAGAAAAAGGGATGAGGCCTTCTGTCAGAATGGGGGAGTATGAAACTCATGCGCTGCGGCGTTGTGTCTCTGCTTGTGCTCCTGTGCGGCTGCGCGGCGATCACAGGACAGGAGAGGCAACCGGTCTCTCCTGAGAGTTCCGGAGGCAGAACCGTTCCCTTCTACGGACTGTACTGCTGGGCGAGTGACTTTGAGCATCCACAGTATCTTCTCCTCATCAAGGAGACCGGATTCCGTCTCATCTCCACACGGCTCGCTCCGGATGAGGAGAAGGGGATGCTTGTCGCTGCGAGAAACGGCATCCAGATGGCGGGCTACTTGAGTCCGAATAGGTGGGTGGCGACAATGGACACTGAGGGATACCGGAAGGAGGTCAGGGAGGCGGTGAGGCGGTACGGACCTGACGGAACCCTCTGGAAGGAGCACCCTGAGGTGCCGGCTATGCCGGTCATCTACTGGGTCATTGACGGAGAGCCGGGCACTGAACTGAAGCCGCCGGGAGAGATGATGCCTGACGAGGCGTACGCGGCGTTCCTCAAGGTCGCGTGGGAAGAGATCAAGGCGTACCGCAAGGAGTGTAAGATTGTCGCGATGTCTCCCATCGGAACGCCCGGGTCTCTGCCGGGTCCTGAGTATGTGGACAGGTCGCGCAAGGTGATGGGCGCGTACGCCTTTATCAGGGGAGTCCACGACCGCGGCGGGTTCGCGCACTACGACTGCATTGACCTCCATCCCTTCTCGTTTCCGATGCCTCCTGACACCGCGGGTCTGGCGTCAATGATTCAGTGGGTCAAGGAGGAGTGCAGGAAGCGGGGCGGAGAAAGACCCATCTGGTTCACCGAGATCGGTTTTCCGATGGCGTACGGACCCGCTAACCCCTTCCTCCTGACGCAGGACCAGGCGGCTGACTATACGGCGCGCGCGCTCCTCATCAGCGCAAGGCACGCAGTCCAGTGCCTCACCCTGACCTATGTGAACGACCAGTACTCTCCGAGGACCGGCTTCTACCTGTACAAGGCGTACGGGCTGTTCAAAGACGGAAAGATGAGACCGGCGGCGCAGATTGTCCAGTTGATGTGCCGTCTGATGCCTGACCCGCAACTTCTTGAGGTCATCAGCGACGGTGCAAACATCGGGGACGCCGCAAAACGCTGGTCGGACAGGCCGTACGCAGACAGCCCGTTTTACTGCTACAGGTTCAAAGGAGCCGGCACCAGCGAGGTGTATGTTCTCTGGACAGAAGGCAGACCGTTCCGGTACGACCTCAAGGTCAACAGGGACAAGGTTGTCCTGTACAACAGGGAACTCCTTGGCGGGGTCGTCTACTCGAAAGCAAACGGCTCGCTCACAGCGGATGGCGTGATGAGGATTCCCGTCACCGGCACGCCGATGTTCATCTCGACAGAGGTGTCGCCGGAACAGGAGAAGGCGACTGATACCTACCTGAAGCCGGAACACTACCGGAACTGGAGACCCATAGCGGGCAACAGGTGAAGGAGGACGATGTTTTCGCCGGGATTGACGCAGCCGTATGGCCAGACAGACCTCAAAGGAATCTTCGTTGACACCCTGCGCATCCTTGAGAAGGTCGGCGTGGCGTGTGCCGAGCCGCAGACGGTTGAGCGGGTGACCGCGCAGCCCGGGGTCAGGTGGGAGAATGGCAGGTTTTTCTTTGAGGCGGACGCCACGGAGGAGTATGTGGCAAGGGTGCGGGCGCTCATCGGGCAGACGCCCGAGAAGGAGCCGGCGTTTGAACTGCTGGCGCCGTGGTGCTGCCTGAACTACCACGACCCTGAGACGGGAAAGGTCAGGCCGGCGACGACCGAGGACGCCATCAGGATGACCCGTCTGATGGACGCACGGGGATACACCTTCTGGCCGATACCCCTGGTGCCGAGGGATGTTCCTGCTCCGCACGCCACACTGACCGCCGAGTACATCGCCCTTTCCCATTCGCGGGGTCTGGGCGGGTTTATGTCTGTCTCCAGCGTGAAAGAGATAGAGTTTCTCATCGAGATGAATGTGGCGGTCGGCAGGACATTCCTTCTTGACGAGCAGATAGGCATCAGTCCGCTGCGGCTTGACGACCACGGACTGAAGAGGGCGCTTCACTTTCAGGGCAGGAACGATGTGAGGGTCATCCTTGTCGGCGCGATGCCCGCGTTCGGCTCAACGACGCCGCTTTCTGTGCGCGCCGCGGTGGCGCAGGTCGCGGCGGAGAGCATCGCGCTGAGCGTGGTATGCGACCGCCTTGGGTTCGGTCCGGGAGGATTCGGCGGAGAGATATTCCCGTTTGACTTCCAGTACGCGGGGATTGTCTTTGGCGGTCCTGAGGATATGCTCCTGATGAGCGCCACCCACCAGTTCATCGAGTTTCTCAACGGCAGGCCGAAGCGGATGGGTGTGTTCCACAGTATGGCGAAGGCGCCTGACCCGCAGGCGGCGTCGGAACGGACGGCGGGAGCGCTCTGGCAGGCGCTCCTCGGGGTCAGAAGGTTCCACGGCGCAGGACAACTGGCAGTTGACGAGGTATTCAGTCCCCAGCAGGCGGTGATTGACGAGGAGATTCTTTCCTTCGTGGAGCGGGTGATGCGGGGCATCGAGCCGATGGAGGATGTGGATGTTGCAGGCGAGATTGCGGCAGGGATTTCCTCGGGTACCTTTCTTGACAGCGACCTCACCGCCCGCGGATTCAGGGAGTTTTCGTTCTGGCCGCGCCTGTTTCTGCGCCAGAGCGTCGGCAGGTGGCGGATGGAGGGAGAAAGGTCGGTCCTTGCGCAGGCGTGGGAGATTGCGAAGGAGCAGATGGCAAGGTCCGACTGGCGCCTGCCCGAGGAGAAGGCAAGAGACCTTGAGAAGGTCTACCGCAGGGCGCTGAAGGAGGTCGTATGAACCGACTGGCGCGCGCGTGCACCACACAGTGGTGCGCCAGCATCCTTCTGGTCGGAGTTCTCGCGGGAGGGGCAATGAAAGGAGAATGTCTCCTTGCCGACTACCGGAGGGACTCGGTTTCTCTGGACGGAACATGGCTGGCGCTTCCGGGGCATTCCGACGAAAAGGTGTGGCGGCCAGAGGTTGCAGAAAAGATGAAGTGGCAGGAGGTGGATGTACCGGGTCCCGTCCTCCCCCTTTCCGACGAAAGCGACAGGACCGCGGCGGTGCGGGACACCGTCGGCGTGTGGGTGCGAAGGAGCGTGGAACTTTCTCCTGACCGGGCGCGCCGCAACGCGCTCTTGAAATGGGCAACAATACGGTTCGGCGCAACCGTCTGGGTCAACGGAGTTGAGGTGGACAGGTGTGTGCCCATCTGCCCCCATACTGTCTTTCTGCCCGCGGGCGCGCTGCGCGCCGGTGCAAATGAGATAGTGATGTGGATTCCGGGCTGGGCAGGAGTACAAAAGAGTGCAAGCGGCTACCCCCTGACGCCGACAGGCGGGTCCACGCAGGCGTGGGGCACGAAGGTGCCCGGTATCTATGGCGACATCTGGCTTGAGTTCTACGACGGCGTGTGCGTAAAGAGCGTTCTTGCAGTTGCGGACATCAGGCGGAAGACCGTCTCCTTCCGGTACCATCTCGCAGGCGTGGAGCAGGTGTCCGATGCGACTGTCTCCGTGAATGTCTGTCTCAAAGACAGCGAAAAGACCGAGGGCGCCGCAGCACGTCCGCACGCGCCGTCCGAGGGAGAGATTGCCGTGGTCCTGCCGGAGATGCAGGCGTGGTCGCCTGAGTCGCCGGTCCTCTACACGGCGCGCGTCGCGGTTGAGGCGGGCGGACGCGTCAAGGACCGCGTGGAGTTTGACTTCGGCATGCGGGAGATCTCCGTCAGAAACGGCAGGTTTTTCCTCAACGGGAAACCTCTCTGGCTGCGGGGCTCCAACCTTGTGAACGAGTGGCGGTGGGGAGACCTCTACAACAGGCAGGTGAAGCGGTACCTGATTGACGAGGCGCGGCTGATGAACCTCAACTGCTTCCGCACCCACACGGAGCCGCCTCCGACGCTGTGGGTGGAGACCGCTGATCGGCACGGGATGATGATACTCGCTGAGTTTCCGGTCCTCTACAACCACGCCGACTTCAACTTCACCGACGAGGAGAAGGAGGTTTTCCACAGAAACGCGCTCGCCGATGCGGAGGGATGGGTGACGAAACTGTGGAACCACCCGTCTGTCATCATCTGGGTGCTCAGCAACGAGTCGGTCCACGACAACGAGTGGGAGAAAGGTCCTTTCTACCGGTTTGTGAAGAACCTCGACCCCACAAGGCCGTGCATGCGCACAGGACATGACGAGGATGCGGGTTTGATAAACGACGGGACGCCTGACATTCTGGACATCCACACCTGCTTCAACTACAACTGCGGTCCCGAAGGCAAGTTGCTGGCGCAGGTGGCCGAGCAGGCGAGGAAGAAAGACCCAAGAAGACCCCTGACGAACACCGAGTATATGAACCTGTTTGGCGGCGAGTCGCTCAGATGGAACGGACAGGAAAAACATCCTGATGAAAAACTCACCTTCGCCGAGTGCTGCGCCGAGCATACCGAGGCGATGAGGCGGCTGCGGTATGACGGGATACTTCCGTATATGTACGCGGGCTGGACGGGTCTTCGCGGCACCACCTGGAGGGACGACTATCCCACTCCGATGGCGGCGGCGCTCCACAGCGTGATGTCCCCTGTCCTTGCGAGCATAGACCTTTTTGACAGGAACTTCATCGCGGGTAGCCGGCAGACAGCGCCGGTCGTCCTCATCAACGAACTGGACAGAGAGGTGAAGGCGCGCCTTGACTTCTTCCTGACGGAGAAAAACCCCCTCTTTGTGCCCGACGAGAACGCACTGAAGGCGGCGCTCTGGAGCGAAGAGAGGCAGGTGACCTTTCCTTCCGGAAGCGTGCGCACGATGCGCGTGTCGTGGAGGATGCCTGAGAAAGAAGGGGTCTACTACCTTGCCGCGGTGGTCCGCCGCGAAGGAGACAGTCCTGTGGTCAGCCAGCGGACGGTGAGGTCTATCTGTCCGCCTGCGAGAGACGCGCTTGCCGGAACGCGCATCCTCCTCCTCGGAGGGGACAAGACGATTGCGTCGTGGTGCAGGGCGCACGGAGCCGCCGTGGTGTCAGGTGCGTCTGGCAGGGTGGACGCCGACTGCGCGCTGGTCTGGGACGAGAGCGCTGTCTCTCCTTCCCTTCGGCAGGTGCTGACCGGGCCGCTCACAACGTTTCTGGAAGGCGGCGGCAGGGCTGTCGTTGCTGACCAGAAGGGATGGACCTGGAAAGAGTTCGTGAACTGCGAAATAGGAAAGGGAGTCCGCCGGACAAGGGACAGGGTGGTGGGAAGCCGCGCCTTTGCCTTTCCAGAGGCGTCTGGCCACCGCATCTTCGACGGCATCAACCCTGAGTTTCTCAAGAGGTGGAACGGGCTTCCCGGCACCATCTGCGACGAGACCATCATTGATACGACGGCGATACCGGAAAGCAGGCGGCTTCTCTGGGTCTCCCATCCGAGGAACACCGCCGCGCTGAGCGTGCCGGTGGGGAAGGGAGAGATTGTCTTCTGCCAGTTGCAGGTCCGCCGCCGCATCGCGCCGGACAGCCCTGACTACGACCCTGTTGCCGAGCGGATTCTTGTCAATCTCCTCAAGAAGCAGGGGAGATGACAGGGAAGACGCTCACCCTTCGACGCGGCCGGCTGCGACAAGGTGTCTGGGGCTGAACGGCTCCTTCAACCCCCAGTCAAGGACCGTCTCAATCGCACGGTAGAATGTCTCAAGCATTTCGTCAAATGTCCAGTCGGCGACCGCCGGCTGTTCAAAGACGAAGGAGAGCCCTCCTGACGCCATCGTGCAGGCGGTCGTCAGGTTGATGCCTCCCCGCTGTTTTTTCGGGAGAACCGGACCCGGACGCAGCCCCGCCCGCGCCAGGGCGTCGCGGATGCGTGTCTTGTAGGCGTGGGTGCGCTCCACGTGCAGCGGGTAGGCGAGGAGCGACTGGCCGAGGACCTGGCTGCCGGTGGAGTGGCTGTGCATGTGGAGGATGAGGTCTGCCTGCTCGTCTGCGACCAGTTTCAGAAGGCCCCGCGCCTCGTCGGTCCGCAGGTCTCCCGGGCATGCGTCGTGCATAATGTTGTAGCCGTCTCCGTTCGGATAGCCGCCGGGGTGGCTCACCCTGTCAAGAGGCAGGGGCGCGTACTCCTTGCAGGCAGGGTATCCGATGGCTGAACCATCTTTCCAGATGCCCTGGCTCGCCTTCACAAACTCCTCCGGCGACGCGCCCCGCAGGTGGTCAGGGGAAAGAGACCTGCCGTCCATATTCACGCAGGGAAGGATGACAAGCCGGTAGCGTCCTGCACGCGCGGTCAGCCGCGGCCTGCGTCGTCCACGCAGGTCCGCGCCCGTTTCAAGGAGAGAGAGCAAATTGACCGCTCCCGCGACCGCCTCTGCCTCGGCGCCGTGAACGCCGCAGACAATCACCACCACCTGATACGCCTCCTCGTTGACGCGGTACGACCCCGTATCGCGGGAGTTGGAACCGCTGGCCCAGGTAGCGGTTCCCAGAGGAGGACGCGGCTTTCCGTATGCGACAGCCCATACGGGAAATCCAAGCGGGGTCGTCGCAATCTGAAACACCTTCCCCCGTGCGCACCGTCTGACCGCCTGCGCGACCTCTTCGGGACGCACCTGCCACCAGTCAGGCCTTGCGGGAAGACCGGCTATCTCGTACCGGCGAAAACGGACGGGTGTCGCCATAGACGCTCCGGATAGTCACCATAGCGCCTCTTACGGGTCCCACGGCCGCGGGTACTTCGGCCTTGCGGCTTTCCTGTCGCCGTAGATGATGTCCGCAGCCGCCGCCAGTTGAGGGGGCATGACGCCGTAGCAGCACACCACCGTCGGCCAGTCCACAGGCGTGTTGTAGGGAAGAGGCGAGTTTGTCACGACAATGACCTTCTTCCCTGACGCGAGCACCTCGTTGATGAGTTTGACGGTGCTGAGCGTTGACCTGCCTGAGTAGTGGGTCATCAGCAGGACATCGTAGTACTTCATATACTCGAACACCTTCACCCTGTCTTCCGGCTTCGGGTCCAGTTCTACCTCAAGTTCCGCGACCTGAGAACTCTTCGTCAGGAGAATCTCCCAGAAACATCCGGGATGCGCCCACAGGTCGTTGGCGTTCAGGTGAGGGCCGGCAATCTGTTCCACCAGAAGCGTTCGGGTGTTCCTGTCAAGGGGCAGGAGTTTCTGCGTGTCCCTGACGATGTGGACTGCGTTCGCCGCGGCGGCACGTTCAATCCGCTCCATCCTCTTTGACCTGATGGTCTTCTCCGCCTTTCCAGCGTCCACTCTGCCGCCCGTGTCAAACAGACCGTAGTCAACCTTCCATCTCAGGGTGGTCGCCACCTGTTCGTCAATCTGCCGCTCGGGTATCTCGCCGGTTCGAGCCGCCTCAAGCACCAGCCGGTACGCTTCGTCGCGGATGGGGCCGGTTTCCTTCATCAGTATCAGGTTTGCGCCTGCCTTTGCCGCCATCACGCATCCCGCGGGGATGGAGCCGTACTTCTTGGCGATGGCGAGCATAATCATCGAGTCGGTCGTGACGATGCCCTTGAAGCCCACCTTCTCCCGGGTGACTCCGGAGATGATGGCGCGGGAACACGATGCAGGGTGTTCAGTGTCCCAGCACGGATAGATGCTGTGCCCCACCATAATCATCGGCAGACCCTCTGCGGCAAGGGCGCGGTAGGGCGCAAGTTCCACATTCCACAGTTCCTCTTCGGTTCGGTTGATGGCGCCGAGGTCGTGGTGGTCGTCCACATCCGTAGAGCCGCGTCCGGGATAGTGCTTGCCGCAGCACATCACCCCGCACTCGCGAAAGCCACGGAAAAACTGCCGCGCCATCTCCGTGACAAACTCGGGGTCCATCCCGAAACTGCGCGTCCCGATGTAGGTGGCGTCGGGATGGAGCACCACATCGAGGATGGGCGAGTGGATGACATTGAAGCCGACGGCGGCCAGTTGGGAGGCGACCGCTTTCGCGCACCTGTAGACATGCCTGCCGTCCCCTGTGCGGGCAAGTCCCCACTGCGACGGGAAGAACCTCACCCCTCCGCGCACAAAGTCAAAACTGCTGTCGCCCTCCTGGTCAAGGGCGAGGTGCAACGGCGCAAAGTACGGCCTCTCCGCGGCAATCTCTTGAAGGCGGTTGAGGAGTTCCGCGTACTGCCTGATGGTGAGGTACGGCGGTTTGCACAGCGTGTCCTTGATGTCGCTGAACTGGTTGGGCGGGATGTCGGCAGGGGACGACCTGTCAAACGGCTGCCGCTCCTGCCCGGGTCTCGCATAGTGCCTGAACTGGCGGTAGAAACTGGTCACCCGAAGCCCGCCGCAGTTCATATCCTTAATCATATGGACCACGTCAGGCGTGATGACCGACCCGTAGAAACTCTGCGTGAACAGTTGCCCCACCTTCTGCTCAAGCGTCATCTTTCCGAGCGCTTCGTCCACGACCCGATACCTGTCTGACATTCGGTTCTCCTTTCGTTCACTCCTGCAGTCCGCCGCCCGGCGCTACGCGTATGCCTGAGGCGAACGGCCCTGCGGCGATGTTGCCTTCCTTCACTGTCCGGATGGGCGTGTTGTTGACCCGAAGGTTCTCAACGGCGACATCCTGCACGTCGCGCTCCTCGTCGTATCCCCTGAAGACGGACTCCGGCACGGACGGAGAAACGACAGAGATGTTCCGATAGGTCACCCGCCGCACGGTTCCAATTTCCTCGTCTTTTGACCACATCGTCGGCCTGATGTCTATCACGCACAGCCGCGGCAGGAACCGGTCGGCAGGTTCGGGCACATACCGCTGTTCCCGGCTCCTCTGTATCCGGGGAGCGCACTGCGCGGCATCCATCTCAACCCGGATGTCCTCGAAGGTGATGTCGTGCACCTCTGCCCTGTCTCCGTGCTGGATATCCATCGCCACGTGGGTGGCGCGCAGAATGTCGCAGTCGCGGAAAGAGATCTCGCTCATCTCCGGCGCGCAGGTCTCGGCGCCAATCTCAAGGGCTCGTCCCCAGTCGTTCCAGACAACGCACCCTTCCGCGACAATGTTGCGGCAGGGGCGGTCGTCGTAGGGCTCCCTGTCATCCCTGATACCCTTGACCACGATGCTATCGTCAAACGACCTGACAAACGAGTTGCGGATGGCGACATTCTGGCAGTTGCAGATGTCGATGCCGTCAGAGTTGTACCTCCACAGGCCGATGAGTTTCACCCCCGAGATGACAAGGTCTGAGCAGCCGAAGGCGGAAAGGCACCAGACATCCGGGTCGCGCAGGACGACCCCTTCGATGAGGACCCTGTGGCAGTCGGAGAGGCGGATGCATCCGCCCGCCTCGCCCCTCTGAAAGCCGCTGGCGTCAATGATGCCCCTGCCGGCGATGCGGATGTCCTGCGCATGTCTGGCGCGTACCGCGCCGTAGACGACCGCCCCCGGCGCAAGGAAAAGGGTCTGTCCGCTTTCAAGGGAGATGATGCCGGGCCTGTGGATACCTGGGCCGAACCGTATCGTGTCCGGCGCGGACGCGGCATCCTCTTCTGGCGTGTCGGCAAAGAGGTGGAGACAGAACCGTCCGTTGACCTCCACGACGACCTGCGCCGGGTCATTGAGCGCAAACCGTATGAGGTTGCCTGAGACCTCAGGCGCAATGCCCCTGCTCAGCGGCCTGATGGTTGCCGTCTCAACAGGCGCAGGGCAGGCAATCTCAACCAGCGCGTCTTTTGACTGCTCCCAGCAGGCAAACGAGGACAGTTGTGTCTGGTCAACAGGCCTCTGGTATCCGGGCCAGACCTGATTGAAGGGAACCGCGGACACGCGGCAGGAGTAGAGAGGAACGCGTACGCCTGCGACCCGGAGAGAGAAGTCGGTGGAAACGGCTTCTCCCTCCGGAGCGGGCGCGACAGCAACGGCGGAAGTTCTGTCCTTTTCGATGTTCAGCGGATCAGAATCGGCAGGGTTGGAGATTCTGCCTTCATCGTCCGCACATAGTCTACCACCTTCTGATACAGTTCGTCCATCTTCGCGCGAACCGCTTCGTCCCCTATCTTTGCGGCGAACTGTCGGTACTCTTCTATCTTCTTGATGGTTGCTGCGCGCTCTTCTTCAGAGCCGCCTTTCAGGACGATGTAGCCGTCCTTGCCGCAGACCACAGTGTAGTTGGCGCCCTGCTTCTGAAGGAAGACAAGCACCGTTTCTCCCCCTTCCGGTTCAGGCATGGCGGGGGTTCCCTGCGACTGCGTGCCAAGCCGACCGTCTATCTCCATCGGCGGCCGTGGAATGCTGAGGCGGACGCTCTTTCCTTCAAACGAGGACGGCTGGAGGACCTGGACGACGCTCAGCGCCGCCTGAAGGACCCGCTCGTTTCCCATCACCATGCCGACCCTGCAGATGGCGATGAGGTCTGCCTTCGCCTTCATCGCCTCGATATCCCAGGGAGGCGGAAGCGCAAGTCCCGTCCTCACCCCGCACAGCGACAGCAACAGTCCAAGTGCCATCAACTTCCTCATCCTGTTCCTCCTTTCCAGCACGCGCCGGCGTCAGCGCAGGCAGCAGTACTCACTGTTTGACAGGCAAGGCGGTAGAAAGGTTCCATCCCTCTTACCGCGGTTCTCTCCTGAGCATCAGAACCGAGTCAGGAGAAAACGGGGGGATGAAGGACAGTTTCCGTCCTGCCTGATGTGTGCCTGCGGGCTTCCGCGCGCCGGTTGTCGGGTCAAGCCACTGCGCGCCGTAGCGTCCGTCCCATCCTGTCAGGTCCACCTCGAAAGGTTCCGGCGACGGCTGATAGACCACCGACGCCCTGCCGGGAGCGGCAAGGCAGTATCCTGTGGAACTGATGTCAGACGGTTCCATATCGGCAAGGTCTGTCTCTTCAGCCACCGCGCGGGCGTATCCGATGCTTCGCCGCAGCGGTTCCCAGACAGGGTGGTCCCGGAAGTTGTTCGGATACAGGTCGGAGAGTTTCAGCGGCTCCCACGGGTCCATCAGAAGGAGGTTCAGCCCGCGGGTAAAACTCTTCCATACCCACGGTGGTTCTCCTCCGAGTCCCCACAGGTGGTCTGTGTCCGCAACCACAACCTTCTTCCCGTCTGACGCGGGCGGGTCTGTCTTGTACGGTTCGGCGTCCGTGTGGTTGGGAGAGATCCAGTCGGCGGGGCTGTCAAAGAGGTCCGCGTTGCGTCCGCCCGGGTACGGCACCGTCATCCCGACAGGATGTTGCTTCATCTTGCCTTTCTCGTACTCTTTGACGAACCGGACGAAGTGGCACTGCCACGCGACCGCCTCAGGCGTCCCGTCGCTCTCGTTGCAGATTTCGTAGAGGACATTGTCAAGGTCGTTGACCGTGTCGATGACCTTTCTGACATATGCCTCCTGAAGCGAGGTGATTGCGGGGATGCGCAGGGTGTGGACAGCCTTGCCCTCGCCGGTCTTTGCCGGGTCTCCGTCTATTCCGTTGATGTTGTTGTCCGCATGAAACGGGTGTCCCCTCCACGGGTTGCGGGACGGGATGAGTTTGTCGGGCGTCCCTCCCTTGAACCCGACGCTGAACCCGTCAAAGAACTTCACCGCCACATAGATGCCGCGCTGTCCCGCTCTGAGGCACCGCGTGCGCAGCCGGGAAAAGTGGTCGGGGTCAAACCGGGAGAGGTCAAACTTCGGCAGCCCGTCACGCGCATTCCCCGGCCCTGTGCGGCGGTAGGCAAGAGGATAGGCGAAGAAGTTTCCCGTGGCGTCCCATGTGGCCCACCGCGCGTGCTCCCACCCCCACAGCCGCATAAAGTTGTGGTTGTGCGCGACGAGGGAGGACAGATACCCGTCATAGTCAAAGTCGGGCTCGTCCTTCCGCACCTTATGCTCAATCCAGTTGGTCCACGTGTGGGAGCCGGCAAGGTAGACCACCTTTCCCGAAGGGTCGCAGAAGTACCTCGGATTCCGCGCGCAGACCTTCAGAAGGCCGCAGTGCCCGATCCGCGGCGTTTGCTGTTGCATCCCGTCCTCCTCTTGTGCGACGGCACACCCCGCCTTTGTCCAGATCGAAGACGAGGGCAGGGTGCCTCATCTATCATACAGGCAGTGGCAGCGCGCGGGCAAGAGGTGGACGGTCAGCGACGAATAGGGTACAATACGACGGCATGCGCAGGTTCAGAAAAGGCGATACCGCGGTCATCGCGCTGGAAAACCGCAGGTGGCTTGTCCGCCTGTCGCGCGGTTCGTTCGGCACCCATCTCGGCAACATAGACCTGACGCAGGTGGTGGGTAAGCAGGACGGCTGGACACAGGCCTTTGCGGGGAGCAAGGTCTCGTTCTTTCTTCCCACGCTGGCAGACGTGCTGGCAAAGACGAAACGGCAGACACAGATTCTCTACCCGAAGGACATTGCGACCATCCTTCTTTTTGCCGACATCAGGCCGGACGACAGAGTGATTGAAACCGGCACCGGTTCCGGTGCGCTGCTGACAGCCCTTGCGGACAGGGTGAGAAAAGGAGAGATTCTGACCATCGAGCAGCGGCCCGAGTTTCAGAACCTCGCGAGGGAAAACCTCTGCCGATGGTTCGGGAAGGTTCCGTCGAGCGTGAGGATGGTGCTCGGGAACGCCTGCGATGCGTCCCTGAAGATTGGCGTGCGCAAGGGATGGGCTGACAAATTGATTCTTGACCTGCCTGAACCGTGGGGAGCGTTGTGGCTGACAGAGTACCTGCGCACAGGCGGGACGCTTGTGGTCTTCAACCCGCAGGTCACCCAGATGCAGAGAGTCGCCGTGGAGCTGCGCGAGCGCGGGTTCAGTCCGCCGACGGTCTTTGAGACCCTTGTGCGCGAATGGCTTGTTGACGACAGGCGCGCCAGACCCGCTGACCGGATGCGTGGGCACACGGGTTTTCTGCTCATTGCGCGCAAGGTGGCGCAAGAGCGCGTCTGACAGGATGTCTCGTCGGTTGCCGCGAACAGGTCCGATGGGAAGCGGCTGGATCCAGGCGCGGCGGTGAAAAGGAGGACAGATGCCGGGGAGCGGATTGCCTGAGTCGTTCAGGACTGTGGATGAACTGGAAGAGTATATGACGCGTCCGTGGGAAAATCTCCCGGCTGCGCTGGCGGGGTGTGCGGGCGATTTCCTCATCCTCGGGGTCGGCGGGAAGATGGGTCCCTCGCTCGCCAGAACTCTGAGCCGCGCGCCGAGCGCCGCGGGCGTTTCCCGACGGATTTTCGGCGTGGACAAGCAGTTCTTGCCGGATGTGGAACGAGCCCTGCGCGCCGCAGGAGTGGAAACGGTGCGGTGCGATGTGCTCGAAGACGGAGCGCTGGACCGTTTGCCTGACGCGGCGAATGTGGTCTATATGATCGGGGTGAAGTTCGGCTCGACAGGGAACGAGCCGTTCACCTGGGCGATGAACGCGTATGTGCCCGGCATCGTGGCAAGACGGTTTCGCGGGAGCCGCATGGTCGCCTTTTCCTCCGGCAATGTCTACCCGTTTGTGCCCGTGGACTCATCCGGCGCGACGGAAGAGACGCCTCCCGGACCTGTCGGCGAGTACGCGCAGTCGTGCCTCGGCAGGGAACGGATCGTCCAGTTTTTTTCCACTCGCTGCGGGAATCCGTCCGTCATCGTCCGCCTGAACTACGCCATAGACCTCAGGTACGGGGTGCTTCTTGACATCGCGGAGAAGGTGCGCGACGGCGTGCCGATAGACCTGCGGATGGGCTACGCCAATGTCATCTGGCAGGGAGACGCGAACAACTACATCCTTCACGCCTTTTCCCTCGCGTCCGTCCCCGCGCGCATCCTGAATGTTGCCGGCGCGGAGAAGTTCCGGGTGAGGGAGGTCGCTTGTCGCTTCGGAGAACTTCTCGGGAAAGAGCCGCGGTTCGTGGGCGAGGAGGCGCCCAACGCCCTTCTCAACGATGCCCGTCAGTCCTACCGGCTGTTCGGCGAGCCGAGGGTCTCCCTTGACGCGATGGTGAGATGGGTTGCGGCATGGGTGAACGCCGGAGGCCCGACGCTCGGGAAGCCGACGCACTTCGAGGAGCGGGAGGGCAAGTTCTGATGGCAACACTGAAGATGCCGGTGCTGCGCAGGATGCTTTTTGACGGACTGGTGATCCCCGCCCATCCTCTTGCGCTCACGCAGGAACGGAAACTTGATGAGCGCAGACAGCAGGCACTCACCCGGTACTACCTTGCGGCAGGCGCGGGCGGCATCGCCGTGGGAGTCCATACCACCCAGTTTGAAATCCACGACCCGAAGATTGGACTGTACAGGCCGGTTCTCGAACTTGCCGCACAGACGGTCTCCTCGTGCGAGAGGCGGCTTGTCCGTCCCGTGGTGAAGATTGCCGGCATCGTGGGAAGGACGGATGACGCGGTCAGGGAGGCGGGCATTGCGGTGTCTTGCGGCTATCACGCCGGACTCCTGTCCCTCAGCGCGTTTCGCGGGGCGTCGGACGACGAGATGGTGAGCCATGCGAAGGCGGTGTCAGAGGTCATCCCGCTCTTCGGCTTCTACCTCCAGCCGTCGGTGGGCGGCAGGGTGCTCGGGTTCTCGTTCTGGGAGAAGTTCTGCCGGATAGAGAACCTTGTCGCCATCAAGGTTGCGCCGTTCAACAGGTACCAGACGATAGACGTGGCGCGGGCGGTGATAGCGGCGGGCAGACAGGACGAGGTCGCTCTCTACACTGGGAATGACGACAGCATCATCGTTGACCTTCTGACCCCGTACGCCGTTGGCGACGCGACGGTCAGATTTGCCGGCGGTCTCCTCGGCCACTGGGCGTTCTGGACGAAGAAGGCGGTGGAACTTCTGGACGAGGTGAAGGCGGTGACAGGGCAGGCGCAGAGCATCCCCCCGCGGCTGCTTTCCCTGCATGTCCAGACGACCGACGCAAACTCTGCCATCTTTGACGCGGCGCACGGCTTCGCGGGGTGCCTTCCCGGCATCCACGAGGTCCTGCGCAGGCAGGGTCTCCTTGCGGGCAGGTGGTGCATCAACCCGTCAGAGGACCTCTCTCCCGGACAGATGGAGGAGATAGACAGGGTGTGCGCCGCCTACCCGCACCTTTCCGACGACCAGTTCGTGAGAGACCATCTCGACGAGTGGCTGAGATGAGGGTCAGCCGGCGCCCGCTTTCCGGCAGTACTCCTTGAGAAGGCGGACATACTGCCGGTAGTCCTCGAGAGACACCTCAGGCGGGGTCTGGTGGTCGACCGACGCGACATAGCCGCCCTGCCTCATCACCGGCAACAGCCGCTCGAACTCCCTCCTCACCGCCTCTTGCCCCCTGTGCATCACCATCTTGTCGAAGTGGCCGATGAACCTGCACCGAGGAGAAATCTCCCTCAGCCGGCCGATGTCCACGCCTGCCTGTCGCTCGAGGGGGAGGAAGCCGTGCACCCCGACCTCCGCGAACCACGGCACCATCTGCGTGATGTCGCCGTCGCTGTCCACGATGACGAACGAACCGCGGCGCTCTATCTCAGGCACGACGCGTCGGTAAAACGGCGCGATGAACCGGTCAAACAGAGATTTTGAGAGCATCGGTCCGTGGTTGTACGACATATCCTCGGTGAACATGACGAACTCGGGGGGACAGACCGACCAGAACTCGCTGATGGTCCGCGCGCAGTAGGCGGCGAGGTCGGATATCACGCGCTCCATCAGTTCCGGTTCGTCGTAGAAGGCGTAGAAGTGCCGCTCAATGCCGAACAGTCGCCTCGGGAACCAGAACGCGCCTTCAAGCGTGAGCCAGACAAAGGTGTGGCCTTTCTCCTGGATGGCAGCCCACTCTCGCAGGGTCTCGACAGGGTAGGGCGAGCCGGCAAGTCCGGCGGGGTAGAGGAAGGGAAGGCATCTCTCGTATGAGACGGCGTCGGTCACCGTGCCGTCAATCTCCGCTCCCGGCCAGACCGTGCGCATCCAGCACTGCCGGTGGTCGTCGAGGCCGAAAAACGCTCCGATCTCCCAGTTGGTCTGAAGGTGCTCAGGCAACCCCTCCTGCCGCCACCGCGCGATGGTCTTCTCCCTCCACCACGGCGCCCACTCAATCACTGGCAGGCGGTCAACCGGCTCAAACCGCATCGTCCTCCGGAAACGCTCCCGCACCGTGAGATTCGGCATAGTGGTCTCTTCCGCGTATGCTATCATGCTCCTGAGAACCGAGTCAACGCCGGAAGTTGACAGGAGCGCGGGATGGCAGGGCCATACGCAGTGGCGTTTTTCGCCGGGTTTCTCCTCGCCGGCACCTTCGTCGCGCTCGGCGTTGAGGTCGGGTTGTCCCTCAACTTCTGCGGCGACAGGACGAAAGGCGAACACTTCTTGTGCTTCCTCTCCCGTGGCGGCAGCGGCACCTGGAGTCGTTTTTTCCATACGGGGAGCCGTTCTGTCGCCTGCCATCGTGTATCCCCTGGCCGTCTGGCTGGCAGGAATGTGTCTTTGCCTGCGGTGGTTTTTGCGTGGTAAATGTCTTGACAGACGGCTTTGCCGCGGGTATTGTCAAAGCATAACAAGGAGGTGGCAATGAGATGGGTGTGGATAGCGGCGGCAGCAGTGTTGTGTGCGGGCGGCATCATTGTCGCGCAGGAGAAGAAGGAGGAGCCGAAGCAGGCGGGGAAGAAGGTGGAACTGACCTTTGAAGACGACGCGCTGGGAAAAGAGTGGCAGGTGAAGGGAACGGTCAAGGTGAGCGGAGACCAGAAGCACGGAGGAGAAAAGGCGCTGTATGTTGGTGCGAAAAGTTCCGCCAAGTACGTCGTCTCAAAGGAAGATGTGTTCGGCACGGTGACGATGTGGATATGGGACAACGGGTACAAGGCAGGGAAGGAAGCCTACAAGGGACCCCAGTGGGGACTTGTCAACGAGGACGGCGACATGTTCTTCTTCTCCATCCTGTTTGCAAAGTACCTCGGCGGGGACACCAACTACGGCTGGATGGTCTCCCTTGAGCCGTACAGCAGACGGCACAGCCGCGCGGTGCGGGCAGACGGCTGGCACAAGTTCGTCTTCAACGTTCCCGATGAAAAGACGCTCACCGTCCAGATGGACGGCAAGTACAACTCCGCGACCGACACCAATGTGATGAACGGAGACGCGGAGAAGATAAAGTTCAACAAGGGTTTCACGGGTCTGTGGTTCTACGGCGGGGAGGACGAGAAGGGCGCTCCGCTGTATGTGGACGACATCGTGATTGAGACGAAGTAGGCGTGCTGCGGCAACGGAAGACGCCGGCTGCCAGCCGGCGTCTTTTCTTTTCAGGCGCGCAGAATTGACGCCACGGCCGACACGGGATACCATATAGCCCTACAGACCCACGGTTGTGCGGAAAGGTACACAAGGAGCAGGCATGATTCGCAACTACGAGGCGTGTTTCCTCATCAGCGCAGACCTCTCCGACGAGCAGGTGGCCGGAGAGGTGAAGTTTGTCGAGGACGCCATTTCGAACGCGGGCGGCGAACTGGTGAAATCGGAGGTGTGGGGTAAGCGCACCCTCGCATATCCCATCAAGAAAAAGAACGAGGCAGTGTACGCCTTTTTCTACTTCCGCGGCGAGCCCTCGCTGATAGTTCGGCTGAAAGACGCGTGTGCGCTGCGGGAAACGATTCTCCGCTTCCTCTTCCTGCAGAGGAAGACGCTGCCCGACGCGAGCACGCACGATGGCAAACCTCAATAAGGTATTCCTGATAGGAAGGTTGACGAGGGACCCTGACCTGCGGTACACCCCTGCCGGTCAGCCCGTAGCCACGTTCCGCCTTGCGGTGACGAGGCAGTATGTGGGGAAAGAAGGTAGGCAGGAGGAGACCTGTTTTGTCAATGTCGTGGTGTGGGGCAAGCGGGCTCAGGTCTGCTCGGAGTACCTGAAGAAGGGCGCGCCGGTCTTTGTGGAAGGGCGGCTGGCGTCCCGGGAGTGGGAGACGCAGGACAAGCAGAGAAGGAGTACGATAGAGGTGGTTCTCGAGAACTTCCAGTTCCTTGAGCGTGCGGCGCCTTCCGAGGTGCTGCCGGAACGGGAGGCGGAAGAAAAGGAGGATGTGAACGATGATGCAGAGACGGGCTAAGGTGTGTCAGTTCTGCCGCGAGAAGATTGACGACCTTGACTACAAAGACGTCGGCAGAATCCGCCGGCTGATCAGCGGCCGCGGTAAGATACTCTCCTCGAAGGTGACAGGCAGTTGTAGCAAGCACCAGAGGATGGTGGCGCGGACTATCAAGCGGGCGCGGTTCGTCGCGCTTCTGCCGTTTACCCAGAGATGAGGCGCCTGCGATGAAGGTTCTCTTTCTGAAGGACTGCGAGCGCGGCAAACGGGGAGAGGTGAGAGAGGTCAAGGACGGATTTGCTCGCAACTACCTCATCCCGGCGGGCGTTGCGACGGAGGCGACCGAGTCCGCCCTCGCGCAGTGGCGGGAGCAGGAGAAGGCGGCTGCGGCGCGCAAGGCAAAGCGCGTTGCGCAGGCGGAGGAGGTGCGGGAGAAGTTGCGCCGCGCGTCCATCACCATTGCCGCGAAGGCGGGACAGGATGACAAACTGTTCGGCGCGGTGACCGCCGAGGACATCGCCCGGGCGGTGCGCGAACAGGCGCAGATAGCTATTGACCGGCATGAGATTCAGCTGGACCAGCCCATCAAGAAACTCGGCATCTACAGGGTGCCGGTGCGCCTCACCGAGCATGTGGTAGGCGAGGTGAAGGTGTGGGTGGTCAGCGAACAGTCATGACGCGCGGAAGGAAACAGTCAGTTACACGCAGGATACCTCCCGAGAACCTCGAGGCCGAGAAAGCCCTCCTTGGCTGCATGCTCCTCGACCAGTCAGCGTTTGACAGGGCGATGGAGTCCGTCCGCAAGGAGTACTTCAGCGCGCCTTCCCACCGGTCAATCTTTGAGGCGATGGCGAAGCTGTCCGACTCCATCCGCAAGTGCGACCTTGTGACCCTGACCAACGAACTGGATATGACAGGCACCCTGGACACCGCGGGCGGGGTCGAGTATCTCTCCCAGATTATCGAGACGACGCCGACCGCTGCCCATGTGGACGAATATATCAGGATTGTGCGCGACCGCTACATCCTGCGCAGCCTCATCGAGAATGCCACCGAGATTATCAACGAGGCGTCCGGCGAGCCGGACGAGGTTGACGCGGTCCTTGACAGGGCGGAGCGCCGCATCTTCGCAATCTCCGAGGACAAGGCGGCGCAGGATGTCGTGCAGATCGGCCCTCTGGTCAGGGAGGCAGTGAATCGGATCGAGACGAACCAGCCGACGGGTGTGACCGGAGTGCCCACCGGGTTTACGGACCTTGATGTGAAGACCACAGGGTTTCAGCCCTCAAACCTGATTATCATCGCCTCGCGCCCCTCGATGGGGAAGACGGCGTTCGCCTGCAACATTGCGCTCAATCTCCTCTCAATGAAGCCGCCGCCCGGCATCCTCATCTTCAGCCTCGAGATGAGCAAGGAGGATCTGGTCCAGCGGATGCTGTGCGCGGAGGCGAAGGTGAACCTGATGAAGGTCAGGCAGGGACTCATCAGCGACCGGGAGAGGGGGGAACTGATTATGGCGGGAGCACGGCTTGCCGATGCGCCCATCTTCATTGACGACAGCGCGAATCTCAACGTGTTCGAGGTGCGCGCCCGCGCCCGCCGCATCAAGGCGAAGGAGAATATCGGGCTCATCATCATTGATTACCTTCAGTTGATGCGGGGCAGGGACAAAAGGTACGACAACCGCCAGCACGAGATCAGCGAGATCTCCGCTGCCCTCAAGGCGCTTGCCAAGGAACTGAAGGTGCCCGTCGTCGCCATCTCGCAGTTGTCCCGCGCCCCGGAGCAGCGAGGGGAGAACAAGCGTCCGGAACTCGCGGACCTTCGCGAAAGCGGCGCGATAGAGCAGGACGCTGACCTCGTGCTGCTTCTCTTCCGGGAAGAGTTCTACAAGCCGGACGATGCGGAGGTGAAGGGGAAGGCGGAGATACGGATTGCAAAGCAGCGCAACGGACCGACTGGCACGATTCCTCTGGTGTTCCTCAGCGAGTACACGAGGTTTGAGAACGCGACGAGCAGGTCTCCCTGACCTATGAACGGGCTGATTGCGGACCTCGGCAGAGCGGCTCTTGCGACGGTTGCGTTCTTCGGTTCGATGGCATTCCTCTCCGCCCGCGCGGTCTCCGGCATCTTCAGCCGCAGGCGCCGCTCCGACGAACTCCTCCGGCAGATGTGCCGCATCGGCGTTGACTCTCTTCCGCTGGCAGGCATCATCTCCGCCTTCATCGGCATGGTGATGGTGATGGAGACGGTCTACACGTTGAAGCGGTTCGGCGCGGAAAGTTATGCGGGAGGGCTGGTCGGGATTTCCATGGCGCGGGAGATGGGCCCGGTGGTGCTCGCCTTTATCCTCGCCGGCAGGGTGGGCGCCGCCATCGCCGCGGAGATAGGCACGATGAAGATTACCGAGCAGATTGACGCGCTGGAAGTCCTCGCCGTTGACCCGGTCAGGTATCTTGTCAGCACGCGGCTGCTTGCGGCGGTGGTCGCCGTGCCGTGCCTGTTCCTCCTATCCTTGTTCCTCGCGGTCGCGGGCGGCTTTGTCATCGGCGTGGCGATGGTCGGCATCGGTTCCGGGACATACATCCAGCAGACCTTCGAGTTTGTCGCCATCAAGGATATCGGAGTCGGGGTGGTGAAGTCCGCGGTCTTTGCCGCACTGGTGATCATCGCCTCAGCCCACGAGGGGTTTCGCGCGCGCGGCGGGGCGGAGGGCGTGGGCAGGGCGGCGACATCCGCCGTGGTCATCTCATTCTTTCTCATCATTCTTGCCAACCTCATTCTGACGGCGTTTTTCTACTTCTTCTGAGGACGATGGTGGACGCGATAGAGGTGCGGGACCTTGCGGTCGAACTGGCGGGCAGGCGGGTGCTTGACGGGCTGACCCTGTCGGTGCGGACAGGCGAGTCGCTGGTCATTGCGGGACCCTCCGGGTGCGGCAAGAGCGTGTTCCTGAAGACCGTGCTGCGCCTCATTGAACCCGTGGCGGGAGAGATATTCATTGAGGGAAAAAACATCCTGCGGATGAGGGAAAGAGAGTTCCGGGAACTGCGGACCCGCATCGGGATGGTGTTCCAGAGCCCCGCGCTTTTTGACTCGATGACCGTGTGGGAGAATGTCGGCTTTTTCCTCCTGAACCACACCGGGATGCCGGTGGAGGAGGTGCGCAGGCGCGTGGCCGAGTCGCTGAACGATGTGGGGCTTGCCGGCATCGAGGAGAAGATGCCGGAGGAACTGTCGGGCGGGATGAAGCGCAGGGTCTCCATCGCGCGCGTCCTCATCGGAAAGCCGTCCATCATCTTTTATGACGAGCCGACCACGGGGCTTGACCCCATCACGAGCGCGCACATCGCCGGCTTGATGCGGGAGATACACCTCAGGCAGCGCGCGACGACCGTCACGGTCACGCACGATGTCCAACTCGCCGCGCGGGTTGCCGACCGCATCGCCCTGATCGGCGGCGGACGCATCGAGGAAAGCGGCACCTTTGAGGAGTTGAAGCGCGCCAGCAGAAACCCCCTCATTCTGAGTTATCTGGAGGCGGAAGAACGGGAGGCAGGCAATGCGAAACCCTCTCACGCTTGAGTTCAAAGTCGGCGTCTTTGTCATCCTTGCGCTCGCCGTGCTCCTCGTGGCGGTGTTCTACAAGGGTAAGATCACCACCGGCAGAGGGTACGACATCACCGTCAGGTTCGGGTATGTGGGCGGGCTGGGCAAGGGCGCTCCGGTGATGGTCAGCGGTGTGCGGGTGGGCGAGGTGCGCTCGCTGGGTATCAGCAAGCAGGAGAAGCAGACCATCGTGGATGTGCGGATTCGCCTCCAGCCGCAGGTGCGGGTGAGCCGCAACAGCGAGGTCTCCATCCGCACCCTCGGGATGATAGGCGACAAGTATGTGGAGATTACTCCCGCGGAAGATGCGGAGTTTGTGCAGGCGGGCGAGGAACTTCGCGGCACCGACCCGCTTCCGCTCGAGCGGTTTCTGGCGTCCGGAGAGGACATCATCACGAACCTTGACGGCATTCTGAAAAGCGTCAACCGGATGGTGAGCGACAAGGCGGTGCAGGAGCATGTGAGGGGAATCCTCAAGAACGCAAATGTCGCCCTTGCGGATGTCCATACCGTGCTGGCGCGCGTGGACAACCTTGTCGCGGCGGTGGAGGGTACCAACGCCGAGGTGCGCGGACTCGTTGCCGACGCCCGTCCCCGCGTGGAGACCGTGCTTGCCCAGACAGGCAGGTTCGCCGAGGACGGAGCGAAGTTTGTCGCGTCACTTGACGAGCGGGTGGGCAGGTTCACTGAGGAAGGCGCGAAACTGATGGCGAAACTCGGCGAGCGGGCAGACGAGTTCTCCGGCACGGGACAGGAGTTTGCGAAGACCTCCGCCGAGGTCAGGACATTCATCGCAGAGTTGCGAACAAAGGGGCTTGTGGCGCAGATGATGAGGGAAGAGGAACTCCTCAACCAGATCAAGCAGGAGATCGTCTCACTGCAGGAGACCACCACCGTGGTGAAGGAAGGGGCGGAGAAGTTCGGGAAACTGTGCGACGATGTGAGCAGCGTGGTGGACGGCGTGCGCAGGGGGGACGGCACCCTCGGCCGCCTGCTTGAGGACGAGGGGCTGTACCGGCAGACCGTGGAGGCGGTCAGGAGCGTGCGGACGCTGGTGGACGACATCAGAACCCACCCGTGGAAGTTTCTCTTTGGCGGGAGCCGTCCCCGGGAAGGGCAATGAAGGAACGAACCACTTTCGTGTGCGGACAGTGCGGGTACCAGTCGGTCCGGTGGCTTGGACGGTGCCCGAACTGCGGTGAGTGGAACACCTTTGCCGAGGAGTTTCAGGCAAAGGCGCCTCGCGGCCGGTCGCAGGGGGCGCGCCTGGAGCCGATTGCGGAGGTCTCTCTTGCCGAAGAGCCGAGGACCCCGACGGGCATCGGCGAACTTGACCGCGTGCTGGGCGGGGGCGTGGTGCCGGGCAGCGTGACGCTGCTTGCCGGCGAACCCGGGGTGGGGAAGTCAACGCTCCTTCTCACCGCTGCCGGACGCCTCGCGGAGAAGGGCAAGACGGTCGTCTATGTCAGCGGCGAGGAGTCGGCCGCCCAGATAAAACTGCGGGCGAAGCGGCTGGGCATCCTGCCGGAGAAACTCTTCATCGTTTCTGCCACCGAGGTGACCGCCGTCACCTCTGCCCTCAGGCAGAGCGAGGCGGGCTTCGTCATCGTGGACTCCGTTCAGACGATGTACGACCCCGATGTTCCCACGACCCCGGGTTCGGTCACGCAGGTGCGGGAGTCAGCCGCCGCATTCACCTCGTACGCGAAAGAGAAAGGCGTACCGGTCTGTCTCGTCGGGCACGTGACAAAGGAAGGGTCGATCGCCGGACCGAAGGTGCTGGAACACCTCGTTGACGTGGTGCTGTCGTTTGAAGGCGAGCCCCGTACGAACCTGCGCATCCTTCGGGCGGTGAAGAACAGGTTTGCCGCCACGACGGAGATCGGCGTCTTCTCCATGGAGGAGGCGGGTCTCCGGGAGGTGCCTGACGCGGGGAGCCTGTTTCTTCAGGGGCTGCAGAGGAATCAGGCGGGAGCGGTCATCTTCCCCGGACAGGAGGGTTCCCGCACGATTCTTGTCGAGGTGCAGGCGCTGGTCACGCCCACCTACTTCGGCATTCCCAAGCGCTCGGTGACAGGGCTTGACTTCAACCGGTGCGGACTGATCCTCGCGGTCCTTGAAAAAAAACTCCACTTCAACTTCGGCTCGACGGATGTCTACCTGAATGTCGGAGGAGGCATCAGGGCGGAGGAGCCGGCGTGCGACCTTGCGGTTGCCGCCGCCTGTGTCTCTTCCCTGAAAGATGTTGCCCCGCGGGAGCAGACGGTCTTTTTCGGCGAGATTGCCCTGACCGGCGAGATACGGCCGGTGAGGCAGGTCGGTGCGCGTCTGAAAGAGGCAAGCAGGTTCGGGATGACGGCGGCGGTGCTCCCGGCGGAAAACTGCGGCGACGCCGGTTCAACATCCATTCGCCTCATCGGCGTATCCACGTTGAAGGAGGCGATTGCAAAGGGACTGCCAGGATAGGTTCCTGAAGGCGGAAAGGGAGGAGAAATGACCCGCGTGTTGGTGGTGCTTGCAGCCACGTGCGCCGCACTGGTCTGGCATGGAGAGGCGCTGAGAGGACAGGTTGTGATTGAGCCGACCTCTCCTCCGGGTCTTGGCGTGGTCGTCAGGGACGGGACAAAGACGCACATCCTGCGGGTGGACCCGCCTGAGGTGAAGTCAGAGACGGTGACCGCAAAGGCTCCGGTCAACTACGCTTCGTGGATGGAACCGTGGCAGCCGTGGCCCTCAAAGGGTAAGGACGGAAGCCGGCTCACCATGAATCTCTCTCCTGCCGCTGACGAGGACGGAACGCAGATTCTTTCGGGGCTGTTCCGGCAGATTCTCCCCGACAGCATCGTGGTGACCTCCGCGGACGGCTCCCGCACCTTCAAGAAGGACGAGGACTACCGCCTCAACGAGGACTGGGGTCAGATTGTCAACCTCAACAACCGGCTGGGCGCTGCCGGCGAGGCAGAGGTGAAGGTCTCCTTCCAGTACGGTCTTGTACGTCTTGACCTCGTCCAGAAGGCGCCTGACGGAACCGTCTCGGTGAAGAAAGGGGTATCGCGGATGGTATGCCCCGCGCTTCCCGACCCTGACCCCGGCTGTGCGGCTCTTGCGGGCATCTTCGTTGACCCCTGGAAGAAAGACGGCAGGTATGCGCTTGCCGCCGACTGTATCTATCCCATCGCGCCGAAGCCGCCCGTGCTGCCGATACGGAAGGAGGCGGTGAGCCGGACAGTTGCGAAGTTGCGCGAGGGCAAAGAGGTGAAGATTGCCTTTCTTGGAGACAGCGTCACGCTTGGCGCAGAAGCGCCGCGGTGGTGGGCAGACCTGTGGACGGAGAAGAACCTCGGCTACCCGAGCAGGGTTATCACCGCATTGAGGAAGATGTATCCCCGGTCGGTCATCACTCCCATCGCAGGGTTCAAGGGAGGCACCGGCACGAAGTACGGGCTTGAGGTTCTTGAGAAAACCGTCCTTCCTGAAAAGCCGGACCTTGTCCTGATTGCCTTTGGAGCCAACGATATGTCAGGTCCGATTGGCGGCAAGCCGAACAACCCTGTGGAGTCGTTCAAGTCAGACATAGAGGCGCTTGTCCGCAAGGCGAAGGAGGTGGGCGCAGAGGCGATGCTTATCTGTCCCCTCCAGACCAACCCGCGGATTCCGAAAGACGAACGCGCCGCGCGGCTTCCCTCCTACCGGCAGGCGATACTTGATGCGGGAGAAGAACTCTCCGTGGCGGTGGCAGATGTCACGACGGAGTGGCTGAATCAGGCGTTCAAGGGCATCCCGCCGTTTTTGCTCCTCCACAACTGCAACAATCACCCGGGCATCGCCGGCCACCAGATATACGCCGAGGTGATTCTGAGGTTTCTTGAGCCGGCGGGCACAGGCAGACCCCGGCAATGAGGCGGGATGTGCCTGCCGTTGTGCGGCGGAGGTCTCACCGGGAAAACCTCCAGACGATGTCAGGCCTGCCGTTCCACTCCTCCCTGCCGCCGTCGTTCGTGAGGTTCTCGCCGACGCTGATGACCGCAAAGCCGGCAAACCGTCTCTGATAGACAAACGGTTTTCCGGTGAACGGGTCAACCGGCATCTCAAAGAGGTAGTCAGGCACAAGCGCCTCCAGTGAGGAGGGGTACCTGCCGTGTCTGTGCCGGTACGCGCGGCAGGCCAGGACAAGTTCTGCAATCCCGAGCGAGGCGTCATACCTCGCCTCTCGTTCGCAGAAACGTGAAAGACCGTTTGCATAAACAAACCCCCGCAAAAACTGCTTCTCCGCCGCTGTCTGCTCCGCCTGCCGGACAACCTCTTCAAGGTGAGGACGGGCAGTCCAGAACGGCTGGCAGGTGTACGGCGCGCATGCGGCAAACTGCTCAAGGACATATGTCTCGACCGCGTCGAAGAACTCCTGCGCGCTCGGTATCCCGCTTGCCTTCCACGCCTCCCGCAAAAACTCCTTGTTCTTCCGTTCTGTCTCTTCCGTGAGCGCACGCAGTTCCTCAGGCAGGTCCCGCGCGATGCACTCCCTGTCCTCGTCGGTGAAGACAAATGCGCCCTCTCCCTGTTTCCGGAACTGTGCAAAGCGGTAGACCGACTCCATCGTCGCGTATGCCTTGAGGTTCTCGAAGGCAGGGTGCTCGTTGCGTTCCTGACGCAGCGCGTCGATGAGCGGAAGAACCGTTTCTGCCGGAAGTTTCTCGGGAGGGATCTTTCCCAGAATGTCTCTCATTGCTGCCACAATCCTTGCGACCGCAACCATCCGGGTAGTCGGCGCGAGATTCGTGGGCTCATTTCCCAACGCCCGCGCCATCCTCATTCCCATCAGGCACGCTGAGACCGCCTTCTCAGGACTGCCGAACTCGGCCTCTGCCACCATCTTGTTGCCTGCCGCATACACGACCGTTCTGACGGCAGATGAGACCTGCAGTTCCCCCATCTTCCCCCAGTCGCAGAAGGCGGGGAGAAGTTTCCATGTGCCGTTCTCGCGGAAGACGCACGGCATTTCGGATGCCCGCTCCAGAAGTTGGTACATACCGACGAAGTCCTGATGGGTGAGAATCAACTGACTGACCTCCTTCTTCACCGCAGGAGGAACATCTTGCCACGGAGTCAGTCCAGTGACGGGAAAGTACTTCTTCAGCCGCCGCACCTCGGTCAGTGTACAGCAGGCGGCGTTGCAGTCGGTCACAATCAACTCGTACGCCTCCTTGTAGGCGAAGGCGGCATTCTGACTGTCCGGCACGACAGGAAGTTTCCACTCTTCTTGCATGAGAGGAACGCCTGCCTCGCGCAGTTTCTTCCTGACCTCGTCCAGACGGGTGTCAGACAGACACAGGGAGACAGAAAGGAGAGAAAGGAAAAACGCGATGCTCAACGCGCGGGCAGTTTTCATTCCCGACCTCCGGTGAGCGGGACACCTTCCTCTATACTACCCCATTTCAGGTGGCAGCGCAACCCGCCGGATGTCACTTCAGAATGTACTGGAGGGTTCTTCCCTTCCCCTCAATCCGCATCACGCCTTTCTGAACGAGTTCCTTCAGTTCAAGGTAGGCGGTCTTGTTGGAGACGCCGTTGAGGTTCTGGTACTCCTTGTTCGTCACCCTGCCGCGCTCCTTGGCATACATCACAGCCTGCATCTGTCGTTGCGACAGTTTCAGCGACCGCAGCGTCTCGGGCGTGTACCGGTCCTTGTACAGGTAGACCGAGAACCCGCCCATCTCCTCCCTGAACTCAGGGTCGGGAAGTCCCGCGTTCCTCATCGCCTCAACCATCCGCAACGTGCCGCTGCCGAACTGCTCCACCAGCCCCGCGAAATAGAGCGTCTTTGCGATGAGCGGGTTTCGCAGGCAGGAGCGGTGCGGCTTCTTGAGGTCTGAGATGCGGATGCCCGAGGGCAGTTTTCCCGGATTGGCGCACCACAGCATATCGTCGGCAATGGTCACCTGAATGAAGTTCGCGGCGTCAGAGTAGTCGCGGTGGCAGATGGCGTTGAGAAGCGCTTCTCGCAGGGCAACGAGGGGGTACTCCCAGATCTCTGTGCGGGCGGTTCCCTCTATCCGGTAGGTGACCGACAGGTGGCCCTTGATGAGCGCGAGTCCGGCGTGAAACTGCTCAAAGAGGGTGCCTCTGGCCCACTTGTCGTCGCGCATCTGACTTGCCGGGCTCACCCGTCCGATGCGGATGGCGAAATTGACGCCGAGAGAAGACGGGTCTTTCCCGAAGCAAAGCGCCGCCGCGCGCGTGAGGCGTCCTTTGCGGATGAGCCCGATCTCCGTGAGCGTCTCTTCAACGGTGGAAGGAAACGAGGCGAGCCGTCCTGCCTCTGCCGCCTGTTTCGCGAAGGCGCTCACCGCGTCCGCATCTATGTCCGACAGCGGAAGGTCGAGGAGACCTGCGTCCCACACCGGTGCATCGCTGGCTTTTCCGGTCATCTCATCTGGTGAACGAAAAGCGGGTTTGTCCACGCCCGCGCTCCGTCCCTCGTGCCAAGGGCGATGCGCAGGTACGGTTCCCGTCCGCGCAGGGTGCACTCAACCTCTGTGAATGTCCTGCCCATGCCGGAGATTCTCCGCGACAAGCCGTTGTACGAGATGAAGTCGGCGTAGTCGACCGGCGAACTGCGCACCCACGCCGTTTTCCCGTCGAAACGGACATCCTCTATGGTGACGCCGGTTGACGAGTAAAACATCCCTGCCGAAAGCGCCTCGCACACCGCCGGTACGGAAAGTTCTTTTGCCCTGACCATCACCCACGAGCCGGCGATGTCAGAAAACGGTCCCGGTTCGCACCCGCGGTGGCAGTCGTCCACCGCCGCTCCGAACACGACCCTGCCTGTCTGCAGGAGTTCGTCCCAGTGGATGGACGAGCATCCGCGCGCCTCCGCATGCTCGGCAGACAGGTTGAACATCTCCATCAGGGAGAACTCCCTGAGAGACAGCAGTTCTGTGGAGGTGATGCCTGACCAGTAGGGATGGCAGACAAGCGGCGTGGCTCCCGCGCCGGCCGTGAGGTCTATCATCTCCTGCCGGGAGAGTCCGGTGCAGTCAAACGGCTCGGAAAGGTTGAGCGCGACAAGGTGAAACGGTCCCGCATTCAGTTCCGCGCCGGGGATGCACAGCAGGCCGTCAGGGACAGATGCGGGGATGGTCACCCTTCCGTGGTCGGTGATGGCAAGGAAGTCGTACCCGGCGGCCCGGTAGACCCCGCACAGCGCCTCCGGGGTCAGCACCCCGTCGGACGAAATGGAATGCGCGTGCAGGTTGCCCCTGTACCAGACGCCGTCTGCCGCAAAGGGGTTCGGGAGGTCCATCCCTCTACCTTTCCGCCTCTTCCTTGCGGGTGGCGTAGAGCAGTTCGCCGATGGTGGTCACCCCGGCGAGTACCTTCTCGACGCCGTCCTCTCGCAGGGTGCGCATCCCCGAGCGCCGCGCCGCGTCGCGTATCTGCGGGGTCGTTGCGCCGTGGATGCACAGCCGGCGAATCTCCTCGTTGACCACCATCAGTTCGTGGATTGCCGTGCGGGTGGAAAAGCCGGTTCCCTTGCACTGGTGGCATCCCTTGCCCCTGAAGAACGAACGCTCCTTGCCGACCAGGTCCGGGGACAGTTCGCGCACCTCCTCGTCGGGGGGACTGTACGTCTCCCGGCAGGCAGGGCATATCTTCCTGATGAGGCGCTGGTTGAGCACGCCGATGAGGGAGGAGGCGATGAGGTACGGCTCCACGCCCATGTCAATCAGCCGGATGACAGCTCCGGGTGCCGTGTTGGTGTGGAGCGTCGAGAGGACCAGTTGTCCCGTCTGCGCGGCGCGGAACGCGATGGAGGCGGTTTCAAGGTCTCGTATCTCGCCGACCATCACCACATTCGGGTCCTGGCGGAGGATGGACCGCAGCGCCACCGCGAAGGTCAGCCCTGTCTTGGGCGCAATCTGGGTCTGGTCCACGTTGCGCAGATGGTACTCCACAGGGTCTTCCACGGTCATAATCTTGCGCCTGACATTATCCAGTTCGTTCAGCGATGAATACAGCGTCGTGGTCTTTCCGCTGCCTGTGGGGCCGGTCACCAGCAGCATCCCGTACGGCTCGTCAAGGAGCATCCGCCACCTGTGGAGGGTCTCCGGGAGGAAGCCGAGTTGCTCGAGTCCGGACAGAATGTTCGCCTTGTCCAGAACCCGCAGCGCAACCATCTCTCCGAAAATTGTCGGGTACACCGAGACCCGCAGGTCCACATCCCGGCTTGGCAGTTTCATCCGGAAGTAGCCGTCCTGAGGAACCCGCTTCTCCGCAATGTCCAGGTTGCAGAGCACCTTGATGTGGGAGACGATGGCGGAGTACAGTTCCAGCGGCGGCGGAGGGAACTCGTACAGCATGCCGTTGATGCGGTACCGCAGCCGCAGCCCTTCCTCCTCGATTTCCAGATGTATGTCGGTCGCCTTCAGTTCGACCGCCTGAGCGACCATCTCCTCCACGACGCCAACCGCTGACGACTCGGTGACCTCGCGGACGGCGGTCGGCTGGAGGAACTTTCCCGACCCGTCCGCGCGCGTGGGGGAGATGACCTCGATGCCCGCCTGCGTGAAGTACCTGTCTATCGCCTGCCGGACGTCGCTTTCCCTGGCGACCCTTGTCTCAATCTTCAGTCCCGTGATCTTCTCCAGCTCCCTGATGACCGACTCGTCCGACGGGTCAACCATCGCGCAGACGAGTTTCCCCCCGCCCCTGTGGATGGGCAGGACCTGATACCTCTTGCAGGTGAACTCCGGCAAACTGTTGAGCACCTCGCGGGAGATCTCCATCTGCGACAGGTCTATGGACGGTATCTTCAGTTCTCGCAGGACGAAGTTGAACCAGCGTTCGGCTGGCAGGAGCCCGAACCGGATGAGGAGGTAGCCGAACGGAGTGCCTGTCTTCGCCTTCTCGCTCGCCACCACCTGCAGTTGCTCCAATCGCAGGTGTTCCTTCTCGGACAGTGCCCGGAGAATCTCTGATTCGTTCATCGTGTGTTTCCCTCCGCAGGCGGGACAGGGACAACTCCGCGCACCGTGGCGAGAAACTCTGCTCTGATGCGCGCGAGCGCGGCTTCGTTTTCTGCCTCAATCCTCAACACGAGAGCCGGCTGGGTGTTGGATGCGCGCACGAGCGCCCAGCCGTCGGGGAAGAAGACCTTGACCCCATCAATGTCCGAGACGGGGAACCGTCCGCGGAAGTGGTCGCGCAGGCGCTCCACCGCGCCGAACTTTTCTTCGTCCGGCACCTCCATCCGTATCTCAGGCGTCGCCGCGTACTCCTTCACGCCGGCCAGCATGTCCGACAGCGGCCGGTCGGTGTCGTCCAGCATCCGGAGCAGCCGCAAAGCGGCATAGATGGCATCGTCGTATCCGAAGTACTCGTCCGCAAAGTAAATGTGCCCGGACAGTTCCCCGGCAAGCGGCGCATGCAGTTCGTGGAGTTTCCCCTCTATGAGCGAGTGTCCGGTCTTCCACATCACCGGCTGGCCTCCCGCCTTCCGTATCTCCTCCTCCAGCGCCTTCGTGCACTTCACGTCGTAGATGACCGCGGCGCCCGGATGCGCCGCGAGCACCTCGCGCGCAAAGAGGATGAGGAGCCGGTCTCCCCAGAGGATCCGCCCCCTGTCGTCAACCACGCCGATGCGGTCTCCGTCGCCGTCAAGCGCGATGCCGGCGTCCAGATGTTCCTTCAACACGAGCGCAACAAGGTCTTTCAGGTGTTCCGGCACGACGGGGTCCGGAAGGTGGTGAGGAAATGAAGGGTCGCTCTCCTCGTAGAGAGCGTGCACCTGTGCGCCAAGGGAGCGCAGCAGCGGCACAAGAAATGGACCTGCCGTGCCGTTGCCCGTGTCCACGCCTATCCGAAGCCGCCCCGAGAAGCAGAACCGCTGCCTCATCCACGCAAGGTAGTCGCCCGCGGCGTCGGTGGGAGAGACGGCGCCTCCGTCGGCAACGAACGCCTCCTTCTCAATGATGTCCGCAATCTCGCCGATCTGCCCGCCGTGAAGGCTTTTTCCGGAAAACACCGTCTTGAACCCGTTGAACTCGGGCGGGTTGTGACTTGCCGTCACTACCATCGCCGCGTCAAGCCCGCGGTGCCTCGCGGCAAAGTAGACCATCGGGCTCGGCACGATGCCGCAGTCGGCGACCAGGCATCCGGAAGACAACAGTCCGCGGATCGCCTGCTCCTTCAGTCCGGGAGTCGTCAGGCGGTTGTCTCCCCCGACCGCAACGCTCGTGCCGCCGTGTCTCCGCACCCAGGTGCCGAACGCGCGGCCGATGAGGAGGGCGGTCTCGCCGGTGAGATCTCTGCCGGCGATGCCTCTGATGTCATACTCGCGAAAGATGGTTCTGTTGACGCGCATGCTGGTCCTCCGGCACGATTATAGATGTTGCGGTTCTTTTTGACAACTGTTTCCGCGTCCCTTCGCGCAGAACCGTCAGGATGCCTATGGCGCCCAGCGCGCGGCGTAACTGCCGACAATTGCTGCAGTTATGTCCCACGGGGCAGGAAGGGGAAACAGCTCAGCCGAGGGCGACCACCTCAGCATCTCCCCACAGTTTCTCGAGATGGTAGAACCGACGCGTCTCAGGCAGGAAGATGTGGACCATCACGTCCCCGTAGTCCAGCAGAATCCACTTCCCATCCTCGTACCCCTCCACGGACACAGGCCTTTCGCGCATCTGCTCAAGGAGCGCCTCGGCGATGGCTCTGTTCTGGATGAGGGAGTCGCCGTGGAGGATGACGAAGAAGTCGGTAATCCAGGTGAGTTTCCGAAGGTCAAGGACGCGGACCTCTTCGGCTTTCTTCGACCCGACAATCTCGAGAATCTTCCTCAGCATCCGTTCGCGCGGAAGAGCCATGTATGAGGGTATTATACCCGAAGAAGGGGAAGAAGGAAACAGACGCGCCTCCATTGACACAGCCGCCTGCGCAGGGTACTCTCCTGCCGCGCGTGGATGAGTCGCGCCTGTGCGCGGTCGACCCTCTTGACAAGCGCAGGCGCACGGCTACAATGGTAGCGGAAGAAAACTGTTGGAGCCCAACGGAGGGCTCTGAACCATTTCGCACACGGAGGTCCTGCCATGTTTGAATACATCCGCAAGAGGAACGGCGAGGTGGTTCGTTTCGATGCCCAGAAGATTACCAACGCCCTGATGAGAGCGGGGCATGCAACCGGCGAGTTCTCGCCGGAGACGGCGAAAAAACTGACCCTGCGCGTGCTGGATCTCGCGCTTGACCTTGTCAAAGACCGCACGCCGACCGTCGAGGAGATCCAGGACATCGTCGAAGAGGTGCTGCTGAACTCTCCGTACCGCAAGACGGCAAAGGCGTACATCATCTACCGGGACCAGCACGCAAGGATACGGGAGATCTCAACCAGGGCAAACCTCGACCTCGTGGAACAGTACCTGCGCAAGGAGGACTGGCGGGTCAACGAGAACAGCAATATGAGTTTCTCCCTGCAGGGGCTGAACAACTATGTCGCGTCCGAGATTACCAAGACCTACTGGCTCAACTCCATCTATCCGCCGGAGGTGCGGATGGCGTACCTGTCCGGTGACCTGCACATTCACGACCTCGGGTGTCTGTCGGTCTACTGCGTCGGCTGGGACCTGCAGGACCTGCTGGCGGTGGGTTTCCGCGGCGCGGTCGGGAAGGTGGAGAGTTGTCCCGCGCGCCACTTCCGCACCGCCCTCGGCCAGATTGTCAATTTCTTCTACACCCTGCAGGGTGAGGCGGCGGGCGCGCAGGCGTTCTCCAGTTTCGACACCCTCCTTGCGCCGTTCATCCGTTCCGACGGGCTCGACGCGCGCGAGGTGAAGCAGGCGCTGCAGGAGTTTCTGTTCAACATCAATGTGCCGACAAGGGTCGGGTTTCAGACCCCGTTTACCAACCTCACCCTTGACCTGACCGTGCCGGATATCTACCGCGACGCGCCGGTCATTGTGGGCGGAGAACTCCAGCAGACCACCTACGGGGACTACCAGAAGGAGATGGATGTACTCAACAAGGCGTTCCTCGAGGTGATGCTTGAAGGAGATGCCAAGGGACGCGTCTTCACCTTCCCGATCCCGACCTACAACATTACAAAGAACTTCGACTGGGAGAATCCGAACCTGTCGCTTTTGTGGGAGGTCACGGCAAAGTACGGGGTGCCGTACTTCTCCAACTTCATCAACTCGGATATGAAGCCGGACGACGTGCGCAGTATGTGCTGCCGGCTGCGTCTTGACAAGCGGCAGTTGCGCAAGCGGGGAGGGGGGCTGTTCGGGGCGAACCCGCTCACCGGCAGCATCGGCGTGGTCACCATCAATATGCCGCGCCTCGGATACCTCTCCTCAAGCAAGAAGGAGTTTTTCCAGCGCCTCGAAGGGTTGATGTATATCGCCCGGGAGAGCCTTGAGATCAAGCGCAAGGTCCTGGAGAAACTGACCGACGAGAACCTGTACCCCTACTCAAAGTTCTATCTGCGCAACGTCAGGTCAGGCGGCGAAGGCGCCTACTGGGAGAACCATTTCTCGACCATCGGACTCATCGGGATGAACGAGGCGTGCCTCAACCTTCTGGGCAAGCACATCGGCACGCAGGAGGGGCAGGAGTTTGCCCGTGAGACGATGGTGTTTATGCGCGAGAAACTGATTGCCTTCCAGCAAGAGACCGGCAACAACTACAACCTTGAAGCAACGCCCGGGGAGGGCACCTCATACCGCCTTGCCCGGCTGGACAAGGCGCGGTATCCTGACATCATCTGCGCCAATGAGGAGGCGTGCCGTCAGGGAGCAGAGCCGTTCTACACGAACTCCACGCAGTTGCCTGTCAATTTCACCGATGACATCTTTCAGGCGCTGGAACTGCAGGATGAACTGCAGACGCTGTACACGGGCGGAACCGTTGTCCACATTTTCGTTGGAGAGCGGATTGAGGAGCCGGCGGGCGTCAGGAGTCTTGTGAAGACCATCTGCGGCAACTTCCGGCTTCCCTACTTCACCATCACCCCGACTTTTTCCGTCTGTCCCGAACACGGCTACCTCGCAGGGGAGCACCCTGCCTGTCCGAAGTGCGGCAGCGAAGCGGAGGTCTACTCGCGGGTGACCGGCTACCTGCGGCCTGTCAGGCAGTGGAACAAGGGAAAGAAAGCAGAGTTCTCGTACCGAAAGACATTCGCCTTCTGATGAGAATCGGCGGGCTGCACAGGACCTCGCTGATAGATTTCCCGGGGGTGCTTTCCGCGGTGGTGTTCTGCCAGGGATGCACATTCCGCTGCCCGTACTGCCACAATCCTGACCTTGTTGACCCTGCGAGGTTTGCTGTCCCGCTGCCGTGGGAAGAGGTGCGCCTGTTTCTTGTGCGGCGCAGCCGGCTGTTGACAGGAGTGGTCTTCAGCGGAGGCGAGCCGCTTCTGCAGGACGACCTGGCGGAGAAAATAGAGGAGGTCAAGGCGCTCGGGTTTGCGGTCAAACTGGATACCAACGGGAGCATGCCCGCGCGCCTCGCCGGCCTTCTTGAGAAGGGACTGCTTGACGCGGTGGCGATGGATGTGAAGGGTTCGCCCGAGCGGTATGCGGAGATTGCCGCGGTTCCCGTGGACATACAGGCCATACGGGAGAGCATCCGCCTCATCCTGAACGCGCCGAAGGTCTGGCATGAGTTTCGCACCACGGTGGTGAAGAGGTTTTTCACCGAAGAGGATATCCTGGCAGTCGGCGCGCTCGTCGCCGGCGCCAGGCGGTTCGCGCTGCAGCGCTTCAGACCCGGCGGCACGCTCGACCCGCTCATCGGAGCGGACGACGTCTGTTCCGACGAGGAGATGGAGCGGTACCGGGCCGCGCTGTGCGGACAGGTGGCGGAGTGCCGCATCAGATAGGAGGGCAGATGATACAGGGCAAGATGGTGAAGATCCGCTTCAAGACGTTCTACGCCGAGCAGAGGCACTGGGTGTTCGTCGGCAGGGTTGCCGAGTTCACGGACTCGTGGATCAAGGTGACCGGCAGGGGCATCGTCTCGCTCAAAGGGCAGGTCAGGCCCGCTGATGTTGACCCCGAAGACCGCACGCTGGTCATCCCGCGCGAGAACATTGCGCACATCCGCATCCTGCCGGACACCTTCGATGTGTCTTCGATTGAGTTCACATCCCGCGGGACCCGCGCATTCATCAGGGTGCCTGACGGACCGGATACCAGCATCGAATAGGCGGGTATGCGCATCGCGCACGTCATCACGCGCCTGATTGTCGGGGGGGCGCAGGAAAACACGCTCTTCACTGCAGTCGGTCTTCTCAGGCGGGGGCACGATGTTACGCTCATCTCCGGTCCCACGAAGGGTCCTGAAGGGTCTCTGGTGCGCGAGGCGGAATCGTCGGGCGTGCCGCTTATCGAGGTGCCGTCTCTGGTCAGGGACATACGCCCGCGTCAGGACATCGCCGCGTACCGGCGTCTCTGCACGCTTTTCAAAGACGGCAAGTACGATGTCGTGCACACCCACAGCGCCAAGGCGGGCATCCTCGGCAGGATAGCCGCGCGCAGGACTCTTCCCGATGCCGTGGTCGTGCACACTGTCCACGGCCCGTCTTTCTATCCCCGTCAGCCGCGCCTCGCGCACGCGGCGTACCGGCTGGCAGAGCGGTGGGCGGCGCGGTACGCTGACCACATTGTCTATGTGGGCGAGGAGATGCGAACGCGGTATCAGAACGCAGGTATCGGCGCTCCTGACCGCTGCTCTGTCATCTACTCGGGGTTTGACCTCGCTGCGTACCGGGAGGCGGCGAGGCGACGCGGGGAGATGCGCAGACGGCTGGGATACGGGGATGACGAGGTGGTCATCGGGATGATAGGCAGGCTGTTCCCGCTGAAGGGGCAGGAGTACCTCGTCGAGGCGTTCGGCATTGTGGCCGGGAAACTTCCCCGCGCGCGGCTTCTCCTTGTCGGAGACGGCGTGCTGCGCGGCGCGCTTGAGGCGCGCGCAAGAGCGCGCGGGCTGGCCGGCAGGGTTGTCTTCGCGGGGCTTGTGCCTCCGTCGGAGATTCCCGCGTACGTGGCGGCAATGGACATCCTCGCCCACACAAGTCTGCGCGAGGGCCTGCCAAAGGCCGTGGCGCAGGGATACGCCGCAGGCCGTCCCGCGGTCGCCTTTGATGTGGACGGAGCGCGGGAAGTTGTGCGCGACGGCGAGACGGGGTATCTTGTGCCGGCGCAGGATGTCGGACTGCTTGCGGACCGCCTCGCTGCGCTCGCCGAGAACCCTGCGCTCAGAGGTGAGATGGGACGCCGCGGGCAGCGGCTTGTTGAGGAGAGGTTTGCCGTTGAGCGCATGGTGGCGCAGATAGAGTCGCTCTACCTGCGCGTGACGGACTTGCGCCGTGGTCGGAGACGGTGTACAGTAAGGACAAGATGAGCGGCGGCAGAGACGGTGACGCGCTTGTGCTCCGGGGTTGTCTGTGCGACATCGAAGCGGCTGTCAGCGAGTTTGTCCAGACAAAGGCCCGGCAGGCACACCTGAGCAACAAGCGGACGTGGGAACTTCTACTTGCGCTTGACGAGATATGCAGCAGCCTCGTCGCGCACAACGGATGCACCAGAGACGATCAGGTGGTGCGCCTGTCGTGGCAGTCAGATGACACGTCGGTCACCATCTGCGTGGCGGACAACGGCGTGCCGTTCAATCCCCTGCAGGAGACGGAAGGCGACGCGGATGATGAAGAAGAGGCGCGGCAACTGGGCGGGATGAGCCGCGAACTGCTCTATAGGATGGTTGACGAGATCACCTACGAGCACAAAGAGGGCTGGAACTGCCTCACGCTGCGAAAACATCTGCGCCTCCGTCGCTAACAGCGACGTGCCTCCGCGGCGCGGTCAGCCGGACGCGCCGTTTTTCGCAATCTCTCCGAAAGGCATCCTGAAGAAGACGGCGGCGGCAACTGCGCGCAGAGACGACGAGACAAGAAATGCAGCGCGGATGCCTGCGGACGAGACAATCCAGCTGCCCAGAAGAGAGCCGATGCCGCCCGAGGCGGTGCAGGCAACGGTCAGGACCGCCACGTAGGCAGAGCGGCGCATTCCCCGCGAGAGGGACGCGTTGATGCGGGGACCTGATGCCTGCTCCGCCGCCACCCACAGGGCGCCGACGGCGCTCCAGCTGATCGCCATCATCCAGAAGCCGTTGGCAGGCGTGGAGGCGTAGTAGACAAGGGGAAGGATGACGGCGGTCACCACTCTGGTGAGCACCACGGCGCGCGGACCTTTTGTGTCAACCATCTTGCCCCACCGGTTCAGCAGGACCACCGTCGCGACAGACGGCAGGACAAAGATGATGATGGTGTTTGCGACGAACCCTTCAAGGTGGAGGTCCTTGAGCATGAACGGGACGGAGAAGCAGGACGAGATCGAGACGGAAAATGCAAAGAAGGCGTTGGCAAGAATCCATCTGCGCGAGGCAGGGCTGCGCAGAGGGGTGAGGAAGTCGCTCACTCCGACGGTTGCCGTCTGTTCATCAGAGGGCGGTTCGGGGATGCGCACGTGAAAGATGATGTCCACCACGCCGAGGACAATCGCGGCAAGAAAGACGAAGCGCACGAAGAACATCCTGTCGGGAACCCTGTCCATTGCGGCGCCTGCGGCAAGGGTCAGAAGGAGCGATATCATCGTGATGCCCCTCATCCGCTTCGCCCAGAACCTGCCGGAGTACTGCTCCGGAATCATCTGGTAGACCCAGCTCATCCAGAGGGGGCTTGCGATGTGCGAAAGAGCCATCCCGAGAAATACGAGGAGGAGGATGAGGGGTAGTGAGATATACTCCGGCGGCAGGAAGACCAGCAAAACAAACGAGATCCGCGAGACGATGGCGAGGATGTACCACGCGTACTTGCGCGAGTAGTGCCGTTCCGCGTCGGCGCTGAGGAACTGGAAGACGACCGCGGCGCTTGCCACAGTCGCGAGGATGCCCATCTGCGCCTTGCTCAGGAAGTGGAGCGCGAAGAAGGAGAAGTACAGCCCTGTCGGCTCAAACACCGTATACCAGAAGGTCCCCAGCGCGCCTGTCCAGATATGCCGGAAGAGAATGCCCCGCAGTTCCTCAACGGATACCGCGCGGTGCCTGAAGACCTGATGGTCAGGACGCAGGGGAACCAGATCCTCAAGTGGGCGTCTTCTCATGGCGTCAGTTCCTTACCTGCGGGGAATCTGCTCCAGCGGCTCCGTCTTCCGGGAGGCGTGCGGCAGGAAGACCCGCGGAGCAGCCCACCGCACTGCGTTGCTGATGACACGCAGCACGGTCGGATCGTGATAGATGGGGAATGTCTCGTGCCCGGGTCTGAAGTAGAATACCCTGCCGTGTCCCCTCTGCCAGCAGCATCCGCTCCGGAAGACCTCTCCGCCCTCAAACCACGAGATGAAGACAACGCTCTCCGGCGCGGGGATGTCAAACCTCTCGCCGTACATCTCGGTATGCGGGAGTTCAAAGTACTCGCCGATGCCGTCCGCGATGGGATGGGACGGCTCGATCGTCCACAGCCGCTCCTTCTCTCCCGCCTCGCGCCAGCGCACCACGCAGGAGGTGCCCATCAGTCGCACGAACACCTTCGCGATGTGGGCTGAGTGCAGGCAGATGAGGCCCATCCCTTCCAGGACCCTCTTCTGGACGCGCTCTGCGACCGCGTCGGCAACCTCGCGGTGCGCGGCGTGCCCCCACCAGATGAGGACGTCGGTCGCGTTGACCACCTCCTCGGGAAGACCATGTTCCGGCTCGTCCAGCGTGGCGGTTGACACGGAAAGGTCGTCCTGCGCGGCAAGATGGGACGCGATGGCGGCGTGGATGCCGTCAGGATAGATGCGCCTGACCGCCTCGTGTGTCCGCTCGTGCCGGAACTCGTTCCAGACGACGACTCTGATCTTCTTCTCCACCATTTCCTCCTTTCATTGCGCACATGCACGCGTGTCAGAGTTCGCCGGCATCTGCAAAACTGTGGTGGCGGTTGTCTCCGATGATGATATGGTCAAGCACGCGGATGCCGACCGCCTTGCCCGCGGCAGCAAGCGTCCGGGTGAACTCGCGGTCCTCCCTGCTTGGCGACGGGTCGCCTGAGGGATGGTTGTGCACGCATATGAGGGAGACGGCAAACCGTTCAATGCCCTCGCGCAGGATCTCCCTGACCGCCGGATGCGCCTGATTGACCGTGCCTTCCTCCATCTCCCGCTCGTGAAGGACGATGTTGCGCGAGTTGAGGTACAGCACGCGGAAAATCTCCCGCTTGAGGTCGCGCATGCGCGGCATATAAATCTCCACGACATCCGCTGGTCCCTTCACCTGCGTCCGCTCCCTGAGGGTCTCCTCGCCGAACCTTCTCGCAATCTCGATGGCAGCGCGGATGCGGCAGACCTTGGCGGCCCCAAGCCCCTTGATGCGGCGCCACTGTCCGGCGCTGGTGTGCCCCATCTCGCGAAACGACGGGAAGACCTGCCTCACTTTCCGCGCGAGGTCGATTGCGCTTTCTCCCTTCGTGCCCGTCCCGATGAGAATGGCAAGGAGTTCCGCGTCCGACAGCGTGTGTTCGCCTCTTCTCAGAAGTTTCTCGCGCGGTTTGTCATCGTCAGGCAAGTCCTTTATCCGCCTGCCTTCCACAGTTCCTCCTGACACTCCGCTACGCCAGAAGCGCCGAGATGATGCCGACAAGGAAGATGCCGTCGTACACCCCTGCGCCGCCGATGCTCATCACCCCCGGGACCGTGCCGAGACTGGGAAGATTCAGGATGTCGGCGCCGATGAGAACCCCGAGCACTCCGGAGATGTAGGCGACGGGTATCTTGTTGCACGGGGAAAACAGCCACGCCAGCGCCACGGACACAATCGGCGGAATGAATGCGGGAATCTGCACCCCGATGCCGGGAACCACCCGGGACAGATTGAAGCAGACGACGGTCGAGATAGCCGTCGCGAAGAATACGGGCAAAAAAGGCGTCCTCGGCAGGAGATACAGGCACAGCAGAAGGGGGATGACGCATCCGCCGAGGTTGACCGCGATGATCTGCCTGCCGGCAACCTCGGGCAGTCCGAACGGCGCAAGCAGGAAGAAGCAGTCCGGCAGTCCCGCTGCTCCCGGCACGCGGCGAATACAGACGGGTATGTTCACCGCGCTGCCTGCCAGCGAGCCCAGGAGGATGAAAAACGCCGCGGCGGGAGACAGGCCGATTCTGCCCAGCGCGACTCTGACAAGTTCAATCTGCAGGAGAAGGAGAAACAGCGGCAGAAGAATGAACAGCAGCGCAAGCAGAAGGAGAATGGAGAAGGGCAGGAAAAACATGGCGGTTCAGTCCGTCTTGACCTGCGCCGGCGCATCCTTGACGACGCCGAGCGGAAACATCTTGACCATCTCCTCACCGATCCACCGCACGGCTGCCGAAGGGGACATCTTCCAGTTGACCGGACAGGAAGACAGCACCTCCACGATGGACAGCCCGTGTCCCTCCATCTGGTACCGGAACGCCTTGCGGATTGCCGCTTTCGCTTTCGCAATGTGCGCGACGGTGTCAACGGCGCACCGCTCCGCGTAGCATACCCCGTCAAGCACCGCGAGCAGTTCGCAGACCCTGATGGGATGTCCGTGTGTCCTGACATCCCTTCCCGCCATCGTGGTCGTGGTCATCTGCCCCGGCAGGGTGGTGGGAGCCATCTGTCCTTTGGTCATCCCGTACACGGCGTTGTTCACAAAGATGACCGTAATGTGTTCTCCCCGCGCGCCCGCGTGCACAATCTCGGCGGTCCCGATGGCCGCAAGGTCTCCATCTCCCTGATAGGTGAACACCACCCTGTCAGGAAGCGTCCGCTTGATGCCGGTGGCGACAGCAGGCGGTCTTCCGTGAGCCGCCTCGGTCACATCAAAGTTGAAAAAGTCGTACGCCAGCACCGCGCAGCCCACCGGCGCGATGCCGATGGTGCGTTCCCGCACGCCCAGTTCGTCTATCACCTCCGCGATGAGCCGGTGGACGACGCCGTGTCCGCAGCCCGGGCAGTAGGTCGTCACATTCTCCGTCAGAGATTTCGGGTGCTGGAAAAGCGTCCTCATCGCTTCCGTATCTCCCTGAGGATCTCCTCTGGCGTCGGCACGCCGCCGCCAGGCCTGCCGTAGAAGAAGATGCGGCTCTTTCCGCGGCTTGCGATGCGCACGTCGTCAAGCATCTGTCCGAGATTCATCTCCACGACGAGGACCTTCTTCACCCGTTCGATGGCGTTGCCCAACTGCCGGTAGGGAAAGGGCCACAGGGTCACCGGACGGAACAGCCCGACCTTCACCTTCGCCTTTCTCGCCTCGTCAACCGCCTCCTTGGCGATGCGGGCGCAGGTGCCGAAGGCGACCACAAGGTAGTCCATCTCCTCTGTGCGGTAGGTCTGATACCGCACCTCCTGCTTCTCCATCCTGCCGAGTTTCGCCGCCAGTTTCCAGTTGTGGGTTTCAAGCACGCCCGGGGTGAGAAACAGAGAGCGCACGCACCGCGGCTTCCTGCCGGCGCATCCGTCAAGCACCCACTTCTTTCGGGGAAACCGCTTCTTGGCGGGCTTGAGCCGCACCGGTTCCATCAACTGGGCGATGACGCCGTCTGCGAGCACAAGCACCGGGTTGCGGTACCTGTCCGCAAGGTCAAACGCGAGGTAGGTGAAGTCGTGAATCTCCTGCACAGACCACGGCGCAAGGACTATGGTGCGGTAGTCGCCGTGCCCTCCTCCCCGCGTGGACTGGAAGTAATCGGACTGGCTTGGCGTCACATCCCCGAGTCCCGGACCGCCCCGGTTCATATTGACGATGACCGCAGGCAGTTCGCAGCCGGCAAGGTACGAGATGCCCTCCTGCTTCAGCGAGATGCCCGGGCTTGAGGAGGATGTCATCGCCCGCGCGCCCGCCGCCGCCGCGCCGAAGACCATATTGATGGCGGAAACCTCGCTCTCCGCCTGAATGAAGGTGCCGCCCACCTCAGGCATCCGGAACGACATATACTCGGGGTACCGGTTCTGGGGAGTGATGGGATACCCTGCGTAGAACCTGCATCCTGCCGCGATGGCTCCCTCCGCGGACGCCTCGCACCCCGTCAGCATCACCCGCTTCATTGCTTCTTCGTCCAACTGCCGTCCTGCTGCTGGACCCACTCTCCGGGTCGCGCCTCCTCGATCCTCTTGTCGGCAAAAATCCGTCTGACTTCCTTCTCCTGCTGGGGATTGACCTTGTTGATGCGCATCAGTTCCGCGATGATGATGTTGCGCTCGGTATTCTCGGCGGCTGCGCGCTGGCGCACCTTTTCCGCGAGTTTCGCGTCCTCGGGAAGCGACCTGACTTCGACCTGAAAGGAGAGCGCCTCGCCGAGATAGCCGGCGGTCTTGTACTCCTGGAGTTCCGCCACCCAGCCGCGGCGCTTTGCCATCGCCTCCTGAATGACCGGCGAGTCCGTCGAGAAGTCAACAGGCACGGTCTTCCTGATCTCCTGTGCGTACGCCACGCCTGCGCGGAAAGTTGGCAGGAAACTCTGGGGACCGGAAGGAGGGACGGTCAGACCGCCTTCAAGTTCATCCGCCGCCCTGCGAATCTTTTCTTCGGGAAAGGTCACATACACATTGACATTGACGCAGGAGACGCACAGCGTGGCAAGCGTTGCGAGACGGAAGAAGCGTTTCACCGGACCCTCCTTGTTGACGCGCAACCGTCAGGAAGAGGCGACAGGGGTATTATAGACCTTCGCATTCCTGCGGGCAAACGCAACGCCGTGTCACGAGCGCCGGATGACCTGATGAGGGATGAGAGGTCGGACTCGCCGCCTTCTCATCCGGCGGGTGTCCGCGCCGGGGCGGTCTCGGCGAGCGTTGCGCCAGAGACGCCACTGTCAGGTTTCCCCTGAATTCACGACCCGGTGTCGACCCGCGCCGCGCTGTCGCGGGCTCTCAAAACGCTCCGTTCTGACAGGTTGATTCGCAACGATGTCCTTCTGCGCGAACTCTGCCATCCTCACGTCCGATTCTTTTTCCTCCTCCGCACTTCACACGCTACTGGAATCCTGACCCCTTGACACTCATCCGGTTGCCGCACGTCCATTTCCACTTTCTCCCCCGCGCAGGAGGAAGTGGACTGCCAGAAGGCGGGGGAGAAGCGAGCGGATAGTGCGAACAACACGCGGAAGGGAATCGAATCGGGTGCCAGCATGAACAAGACGGGGTTGCCCCACTCTCCCGCATCTGTGTATCATGCCCTCTGCGTCTGCCGCGGCTGCGTGCGTCAGGGGTTCGTCGCATCAGGCCGCGAGAAACGCAACGCAGGGGGCTCTCCCATTCGGCGAGACCTCGCCGTCATTCTTTCTCTTCACCCTGCTGTGTCTCGCAGAAAGTTGGCGGTCGCGGAGGGACGGTCTTCAGAACCGCTTCAACTCCGGCAGGCACGCGCTGGACTCCTTCGTATGCCCGGGAGACCGACCACATTGTGCTGTTGAAGGTGTCCTTGCTCACATACCGTCGGTATACCTTGTCAGCCGCCTCAACCATCATCGGCAGCGCCTCCATCTTGCGATGCGCGACGGCGTCCGCTTTGCCCTGCCGTATCTGGTACGCGTCCAGCGCTGTCTCCATCACTGTGACGCACGCGGTGAACGCCACATGCTTCCACCAGACGAATGAGACAAGGACCGCGCCTGCGCACATCCCTGCGGCAACCAGCCCGCAGAGTGCTGCGATTCTCCGTATCGTCCTCATCGTGCCCCCCGTGCGGCGTGGCCGTGTTTCTTACAGTTGTGGCAGCGACACGGTATCGCCTGTGCGTCGCTGCCAGTCGGCGATGATGTCGCACAGAGCCCGGCAGCGGCCCCGTTCGCTCGAGAACAGATTGCGGGTTTCGCCCGGGTCGTCGTTGAGGTTGTACAGTTCGTGTTCGCCCAGAGGACTGCAGGTGAACTTCCACCCCTCGGGAGTGATGACGGTCCGGACCGGGTCGCTGACCGCTGCCCGGATGGTGTCGGGGTCCCCGTAGTTGAGCATCCAGTCCTCTATCATCACGGTCTCGTCAGGACGCGTCAACCCCACGACGGGTCCGTTCCATTCAATGACCACAGGTCCGGCTGTCCGGGAAGGGTCCTCCATGCGAGGACGCACACTCTGCCCCTGCAGATGCCCCGGCCGGGAAACTCCCAGGAGGTCAAGGAGGGTAGGCACGAGGTCAATCTGGCTGACCGGCCCGGGCACGCGGGTGCCTCTCTTCTGTTCCGGCAGTTTTATGAACAGGGGAACCCGGACCGCTTCCTCGAACATAAGGCACTTGGTCAGCAGATGGTGCGCGCCCATCATATCGCCGTGGTCAGACGTGAACACGATGATGGTGTTGTCGGTCAGCCCGCACTGTTCCAGCGTGTCAAGGATGACGCCGACATAGGTGTCCACCAAACTGCACAGTCCCCAGTAGTTGGCAATGATGCGGCGCCAGTCATCGTCGGTTTTCAGCGGAAGGCCGCTGTGTCCGTGCCGATAGTAGTGCTCCTTGAGCAGGCGCGCCTTCACACTCTGGTCAGGCCCAGGCACGGCGCCGTAGTTTGCCGGCAGGGGAACATTGGCAGGGTCGTACTGGCTGTCGCGGGGACCGAAAAACGGCATATGCGGTTCGAGGAAGTTCACATACAGGAGGAACAAAGTGTTTTTGTGTTCCTGAATGAAACGGCTTGCTTCTCTGGCAAGAAACGCTGGCTTGCTGTACTGTTCCGGCAATCTGGCTGTCTCCTGTCTGGTAAAGTGAGACCCGTGTGCGGGCGCAAAGCCGTTTTCGATGAGAAAGTGATGGTACGACGACATCGTTGAACGGTCCCTGCCGGCAGAGTAGTACTGCCGGTACATATCCTCGATGCTCACCCACTCCGAAAAGCCGTGCTGGGCGAACACCTCGTCTCCGAGGTGCCACTTGCCCATGTGCGCCGTGACATACTGTGTCAGTCCGGACAGTTCGGGCAGACAGGGTATGGTCGCCGGCAGAGGCACATTGTTCCTGACGCAGCCGTTCGTGTGCGGATACAGGCCTGTGAGGAGGGTAGAACGCGATGGGGTGCAGACGGGCTGCGAGACATACGCCTGCGCAAAGACCGTGCTCTGCTCAGCCAGGCGGTTCAGGTTGGGCATCTCGATGAGGTCGTTGCCGTAGGCGGCAAGGGTCGAGACCGCCTGTTCGTCGGTGTAGAGGAAGAGAAGATTCGGCCGGCCGTTCATACGCGTTCCTCCATTTCTTCCGGCAGCGCTCATTCCACCCAGATGGGGCTTGACCAGGCGCGCTGGCCGTTGCGCTGTTCCACGCGGACGCGGTAGTGCGTCGGTCCGGCGAGCGGTTCGTCGTCCTCCCACTCGATGCCCGCGGTGTAGCCGGATTCCGGGACAGCCCTGTGTATCTTTGCCTTCCGTCCGCAGTGGTAGAATGTGTCAGGGCGTTCGCAGTGTTCTGGACGCAGTCCGGTGAGGCGGGCGAGGTGCCGCCGGGTTTCTTCCTCGTACCAGAGGATGCGGCTGGCACGGCAGAGACCCGCGAGCGTCTCCTCGATGCGCTGTCCGTTCAGTTCCAGAGAGAGGCGGTTGTCAGGCGCGGCCTCTATCTCAAACACAAGTGCGTTGAAATAGGCATCGGCGATGTACGGTCCAGACGCGTGTCGCGAACGAAGTTGGAACCTGGCGCCGTTGCCGGTGATGGACGGAGGCGTCTGTCCGAAGTCAATCCAGCAGGGCTGCCAGCCGCACACCCGCCCGTCGTGGACCACCAGTTGTCCCCGCCATTTTTCGTCTGGCAGCGGCAGTTCGGTCGCAAACGGCCCCCATCCGCACTCAATGCGAACCTTGAATCGCGTGGTTCTGCCTGCCGTCGGCGCCTCCCATCTCCCTTGATGGCAATGGGTTGCGACGACGCGGTTATTGCGGAGAATCTCGATGCGGTCGATGGCGTCCCACCCGCGGACTTCGACCCTGATGAGCCGCGCGGGTGTCGCAGGGACAATCGCTCCCATCTCCGACCCGTTGAGCGTGAAGCGCAGTTCAATGCGGTCGCCGGTGACCCCGTAGACGCGCCGGGCAAGAAAGGCGTCCCATAGACTCTCGCGCGTCAACCCATCAGCCAGACAGGCCATCAGGCCCCTGCCGTACCAGCCGGGGACAAAACCGAAACTGTCGGTGCCGCATATCGCGCCTATGTGGAGACCCCTGTCGAGCGCGCACGCGTATGTGTTGCCTGAAGCGGACGGCCCCATATGTGGATTGCGGCGCATCGGGACGCAGTCCTCATCGGTTTCGGAACAGCCGTGGCAGGAGAATATCTCGGCGAAAGGCGTCACCCGCTCGTCGCACACATCCCAGTTCTTGGACCTGTGGCCGGCAAGATACGCGAGGTGGTGCGGGATTGCGAGCGCCCCGGTTCTGCGCAGGAACCTGTAGAGTTCGGCTGCGGTCTGCGCCCTGCAGACGGGGTGTCCTTCGGTCCTGTGGACCACATTGTGGTCGCCCCAGGTACCGTCGCCCTGCCACTCGTAGCAGGGAAATGTGACGAACCTGCCCGGAGCGCAGGCAGCTCTTGTGCACTCCTCCAGTTCTGCCCACTCCCGGACGATGCGCTGCCTGCTCTTCCACCTCTCGGTCTTCACTCCCTGCCAGCGTCCTTCGGCGTTGTGTGCTGGCAGCGCTGGATGCAACTGCGTCTCTGCGGTGTAGTATGCCGGCGCGTAGAAGTCAAGGCAGGTCGCGGCATACCGGCAAAACTCCATCATTGGCATCGCCAGCGCAGCATCCTCAGGCCCCACATAGACATTGTGGTGGGTGTCTCCCCAGTAGATTTGGTATGGGCGTCCGCTCGCCGGCTTCGTGGTGCGCGTCATAGCCATTGTCCGTCCCGCCAGAGAAACGCCTTGCCGGAAAACGGTCCCTGCGCCGGAATAGGGCGCGGGCCTTTCCATCCGAAGAAAAGCAGCGTGCGCGGCAGAATGTTTCCGTGTCTGTCCTCAACCGGTTTTGGATTGTTGGCCAGAAATCCGCGGGGCAGGGCAATCGTTCTGACCTTGTGCCAGCGTCGTCCCCCGTCGTCAGAGCGCCACTCCTCCAGCGTGCCACCGCCATAGGGCAGTTCCCCGTGTCCCGTCGCCCTGCCGATGAGAAAAACCGCGATGCTGCCGTCTTTGCCGTACTCAAGGTGCGAACCGTTCCAGATGTTGTCTGTGTCTGTCACCGGATACCGCTTCCAGGCATCGCCTTCCCGGCGGATGAACCAGAAACGGCACTCGTCAAGTTGATCTCCTGCGACGGGCAGGCAAAACTGCGGACGGTCGTGCCGGTCAATCAGAATGGACGGCATATTTGTCAGGTGTTCCCCTGTCTCCCACACCAGACACCTCTGGCGGGCCACGCGGCGGTTGAGCGGCCTGGGGAGAGGTTCGCCCCGGATATTGAACAGCGTGCCCGACGAAATGTCCAGCCGCGCGTAGTACAAATCGTACCGGCTCCAGAGATTGACGAACCGGCGGTAAAGGGGGTTGACGCGGTTTCGTTCGTCCCAGCGGACGAACGCGATATGGACACACAGTCCCTGCCTATCGCGCGCGACGGTGTGGTAACTGCCAGACCACTCGTCACCGGGTATGAGAGGGTCGCGGTCAAAGTCAACCAGCGGGTCAGCCGGAACATTCCAGTGCCTGCCATCGGGAGAAACCCTGTATGTCCGGTATCCCATATGCCCCAGGGCGCGATAGTAGAGGAGCCGTCTGCCGTCCGGGAACGAAACGACCCGCGGATAGGAGATGGAAGGCGCGATGGGCAAGGCGTTCTTCCAGCAGGAGATGTCCAGAGGTCTTGTCGAGACGCGGTGGCGCGACCTGTTGAGTGAAAAATGGCAGTTGTAGAGGATATGGAAATGCAGGTGGTCATCCAGCCAGATGACAGGTCCGAGATGATGGTCGGACTCCGCCACCTTGCCTGCGCGGACAGGTCGTGACCAGCGGCCGTCTGGACTGCGCCGGGTCACATATGGATGGGCGTATCCGCCCCTTGCGGCTGCCTGATAGGCAACATAGTACGAGCCCTCGTGAGAGATGCCCTGCGGTCCCATCCGGATATCGTAGATCATCTTCTCGCTGCCAGAGGAGGCAACGGACGCCAGCCCCGCATCACAAGGGTGTGTGTTCATCTTTCCGGGACTCCGGCGGCAACTTCTTGCCACATCTTACTCTACCCTTGCGCAGATAACCTGTCCAGACAGGCTGCGGTCTGCCGTCATCATCAGCCGACTGCCGGACGGGTCCGCCGGGCTCGCGCCGCGTTGCGCACGCAATGCCTTGTGTGATACGCTATGCCGGGAACGTGCGACGGCAGGATGCGGCGATGAATCCGAAACAGGACGAGGTGCGGCGTATCATTCTCGCGGTGCTTCTTGCCGGCTGCGCGCTCTTCCTTTCCCTGTGCTTTTTCTCCTTCAGCCCGTACGATCCGACATTCGGGTTCGCCCAGATCGGGTTGCCGACGAACCCGACCCCGTCAAATTTTGGAGGCAGGGTCGGGTCGTACCTCGCAGGTCTGTTGATGTTCCTGCTGGGCAACTGCTCCTATCTCATCGTCATTGTCATTCTGATCGTCGGCTGGAACACCATCTGGGGAGACAGGGAGAGACCCATCTCAAAGTGGGTCGTCTGGGGAAGTTCAGCCGGCCTCATCCTCTCCATTGCCGCGGCGCTCGGGCTGCGGGAGGCAAGCGGAACGGTGCTTCCGGGCGGAGTGGTCGGCGCGGTGTGCGCGCACGGGCTTGCCGCCGCATTCGGAGAGAAGGGAAGCATCCTCATCCTCTCTTTTCTCATCGCGGCGTTCGTCGCCGCGGGGTACCGGCTCTATCTGGAACCGATCTGGAACTTCTTCCGCGACGCTGTCATTGAACGCAGCCGCAGGCCTCCGTTGCCTGTCCGCAGGACAAAACCGCGGCCAGCCGTCAGGATGGAGCGTCAGGAGCCGCAGGAACAGCCGGCTGTCAGCCATCCTGCTCCGGAAGAACCTCCGCCGCCGAAGCCGGCGTCTGTGGCGAAGCCAGCGCCGAAGAGAACAGGCAAGTCCGCCTTCACACTGCCCGGCATTGACCTTCTGAAAGTCGGCAATCCGACGCAGAAGGAAACCAAGGAAGACCTTGACACCTGCGCGCAGGTGATTGAAGAGACCCTTGCGGAGTTCGGGATAGAGGGAGAGGTGGTCCAGATAAACCAGGGCCCACGGGTGACGATGTACGAGGTGAAACTGTCTCCCGGCATCAGGGTCCAGAGGGTGCACGAGATTTCAGACAATATTGCGATGAGTTTGAAGACGACCACCATACGGATTGTCGCGCCGCTGCCCGGCAGGTCAACCATCGGCATAGAGGTGCCCAACCGCGAGATCTCCATCGTCTATCTGAGGGAGATTGTCGGCAGCAGGGAGTTTGCCTCCGGCAGGTCGAAACTGACCGTCGCCATTGGCAAGGACATTATGGGCAGGCCCATCATCAGCGACCTGAAACTGATGCCGCACCTTCTGATTGCCGGCGAGACGGGCTCAGGCAAGACCGTGTGCATCAACTCTCTGGTGGTCTCTATCCTCTACAAGGCGGACCCGGACGAGGTGAAGTTCATCCTCATAGACCCGAAGATGGTGGAGTTGACCTTCTACGACGAGTTGCCGCACCTCCTCCTGCCCGTGGTGAAGGATGTGAAGGAGGCGATCCTCACCCTGCGGTGGCTCACGATAGAGATGGAGCGCAGGTACAAACTCTTTGCTGCCGCCCGCGCGCGCAACATCGATGTCTACAACGCGGCAGACCCGGAAGAGCCGCTTCCCTACATCGTGGTGGTCATAGACGAACTTGCAGACCTGATGTCGCTCGCCCGCAAGGAGATAGAGAACTCTGTCATCCGCCTTTCGCAACTGGCGCGCGCGGCAGGCATCCACCTCATCCTTGCCACCCAGCGGCCGTCGGTCAATGTCATCACCGGCGTCATCAAGGCGAATCTGCCCTGCCGGATCGCGTTTCAGGTGCCGTCCAAGTTTGACTCGCGCACCATCCTTGACTCCATCGGTGCTGAGAAACTCCTCGGCAGGGGCGACTGTTTGTTCATCCCTCCGGGCGCGTCCCGGCCGTTGCGCCTGCAGGGCACCTATGTGAGCGATGAGGAGATTGAGGGCATCTGCGAGTTTCTCAAACTCCAGAGGGAGCCGGAGTACCGGATGGAGATTCTCCAGGAGGCGGCAGAGGCGGTGCAGGCGTCGGGCGCAGGGGTTGTCTCCGGAGGAGTCAACGGCGAGGCGGACCTCTACGAACAGGCGAAGCGGATCGTCATTGACACCGGCATCGCCTCCATCTCGATGCTCCAGCGGCGGCTGAAGGTCGGGTTCAACAAAGCGGCTGGCCTCATCGAGCAGATGGAGAAGGAGGGAATTGTCGGCCCCTATCAGGAGGCAGGCAAGCCGCGGCAGGTGCTGGTGAAGGACTCCGGCAGAGGAAAGCCCGAGGCCGGCTGACCGATATGAAGAAGGTCTGCCTTGTGTCTCTCGGGTGCCCCAAAAACCTCGTTGACTCCGAGGAGATGCTCGGCGCGCTTGCGGGGGACGGATGGTCCCTCACCGCGAAGGCGGGCAAGGCGGACCTCGTCATTTTAAACACGTGCGGATTCCTCGCACGCGCCGTCGAGGAGGCGGAAGCCGAGATACGCCGGCTTGCCGCCGAGAAGAGTCCGGGCGTCCCCCTGCTCGTCGCCGGCTGTTACGCCCAGCGGGCTGGCGGCGCGCTCAGGCAGCGGCCGGAGATCTCAGGTCTCCTCGGCACAGGCGACCCCGGACTGGTCAGGCGGGCGGTGCGCGAGATGCTCGCGGGCAGGCGTCCGTACCTCGTGGGCAACCGCCCGTTTTCCTCTCCCGGCACCGGACAGCGGCTCATCCTCTCCTCGCCACACGCCTACCTGAAGGTCACCGAGGGCTGTAGCAACCGCTGCCGGTACTGCCTCATCCCCCGCCTGCGCGGACCCTTGCGCAGCAGGCGTGTCGAGGAACTGTGCGCGGAGGCGGAGTGCCTTGCTGCGCTTGGCGTCAAGGAACTGGTCATCGTCGGACAGGACACCACCGCCTACGGCGCAGACAGAAAAGACGGGACCTCCCTTGCCGGACTTGTCCAGCGGCTTGCCCGCCTGCCGTTTTGCTGGATACGCATCCTGTACGCACATCCGGCGCGCATCACCGAACGCCTTCTTTCGGTGATTGCAAAGACGCCGACCGTGTGCAGGTATTTGGATCTGCCTGTCCAGCACAGCCATCCCCGCATCCTCGCCGCGATGGGCAGGCCTGTGCAGGACCCGCTGCGCCTTTTTGACCGCATCAGAAAGGTGGTGAGCGGCATCGCCATACGGACGACGGTGATGGTCGGCTTCCCCGGAGAGAAAGAAGAAGAGTTCTCCCACCTGCGTTCTTTTGTGGAGCGGGCAGAGGTTGACCGGCTTGGCATCTTCGCGTTCTCCGCCGAACAGGGGACGCCTGCCGCGAAGATGCCGGAGCAGGTTGGGGCGGATGTCTGCCGGAAACGGTTGAGGGAGATAGCCGCGGTGCAGGAGGAGATTTCAAGGAAGAAACTGCGCAGGAGGGTGGGAGACAGATACGAGGTGCTTGTTGAACGCAGGGAAGGGGATGTCCTCGTCGGCAGGACGCAGTACGACGCGCCCGAGATTGATGGAGTGGTGCGGATACAGACCCGCAAGCAGATCTCCTGCGGCACCATCGTTCCCGTCGTGATCACGGGGAGCGACGCGCACAACCTCACAGGCGTGCTCGCGGAAGATAGACCGTCCCGTCGGGATGCGATAAAATCATCCGGAAGCGCATAGAAAGAAGCGCAATGGCGAGAAAGGTAGCAGGAGGAGTGTGCGCACTCATCGCCGGCATATGGGGGGCCGCTCTGGTATGCGGGCAGGTCTCTCTCGGCGCCACCCCCACACGGGTCATCGCCGCGTGGGACGTGGTGCCGTATCAAGTGTTCGACACGCCGTTTCACGCCGGCGTGGTCGCTTTCCACGAGACCGGCTGCACAGTCCAGTTCACCGTGTGTTCCGGCGTCGGCGAGAAGAAAACAGAGATGAAGGAGGCGAGCAGGACGGTTCGGGCGCCCACGCTGAACCCCCAGACGAATGTCTGGGAGTACTGGATACCCCTTGACCCGAAACGCCTGCCCGACGGTCCTGTGGAGGTTCAGGCAAGATGTATGCCCCTTGGAGAGAGCCACATCGCCACGGACCTGCCGCCCCTTATGCTGTATGCCAATGCAGGCAGGTCGCTGTCTTTCGGGGCTCCCGTCTGGGTGGACTGCGAGAAAGGCGACGACGGGGCAGGCGACGGCTCAGAGACGCAGCCGCTACGGACGATTGCGGCAGCGGTGAGGAAGGTTCCTGCCGGCGGGACCGTCTATCTGAAACCGGGCAAGGACTACTCTGCCGACCGTCTCGGAGGAGGGAAGAGCAGACCCTTCTGGACGACGATTGCGGCGGCTCCGGGAGCGAAGCGGGAGGATGTGGAGATTGGACCGGGAAGGCCGGGAACCGACAAGCTGAGATTCTTCAATGTGACGCTGTACGCAGACCCGCCGCGGCGGATGTACCACACCATCCTTGCCGGCGAAAACGGTTCCACGAGCGTCTGGCTTGACGACTGCGTGATGTACAACAAGAAGGGCAGGTGGGGTGGGGGCGGCGAGGTGTTCGGCAACAGGTACGTGGCGTATGTGACCGGCGGAATGACGACTGAGATGGACAATGGGCCTGCGGCGGTTCTCTTGCGCAGCCACAGGATTGTGAAGATCACTTCGGACGCCTTCACGGGAGCGAGGACTGCCATCAACTGCAACGTGGAAGACATCGACCCCGGCGCCACGGGCGCCCATCCTGATTTCCATCAGTCGTATGTGGCAGACCCCGCGCAGTTCAACTCGGTGATCCTCTACAACTGCTCGGGAAGGAGATGTGTCTCGCAGGGATTCTTCGGCCACAACCTGAGGGACTCCGCGTTCGTCAACTGCCTCTTCGAGAAACACAATACGGTGATGTACTCCCAGTACGGCGGCCCGCTTGACCATGTGCTGTTCTTCCATCTCACCGTCCCCAACCAGACCTGGCTGTGGCGGGGCGGATTCAAGGGGAACAACTGCTACGTCGTCAACTGCCTTCTGGCCACGATGCGGGCGGTGGAGGGTTCCACGATGGACGGGGTGACGGTGCGGTCTACCCACTTCATCGACCAGAAGGCGGCCCACGGCGACAGGGCGACCAGCGGAGACCCGCTCTTGGCAGACGCTGCATCCGGCAACTACCGGCTCGCGCCCGAATCTCCCGCGTTTCGGACAGGGGAGAAACTCCAGTGCGTGCCGGCGGACATCGAGGGCGTGCCGTACGGCGACACGCCGAACAGGGGCTGTTATGCGCACAAGGGGGGAACTGATGCGGATCCTTTTCATTGACATCGACACGATGAGAGCCGACCATCTCTCCTGCTATGGCTACCACAGGAAGACCTCACCCAACATTGACCGGGTGGCGGCGCAGGGGGTGAGGTTTGACAACTACTACGCGTCAGACGCTCCGTGCCTGCCGTCGCGGGCGGCGCTTTCCACGGGAAGGTTCGGCATCCACACGGGTGTCGTCGGACACGGCGGCACCACGGCGGAAATGCGGGTTGAGGGCGCAGACAGAGGTTTCCGGGGAGAGTACGGCGACTTCCTCGGCGGAGTCCTCACGCGCGCCGGACTGCGTCCCGTCACCATCTCTCCTTTTGCCGAACGGCACGGCGCGTGGTGGTGGTACGCGCGGTTTGCCGAGATGTACAATCCCGCGAGGAAGGGCGGGCAGGAAGTGGCTGACGACCTGACGCCGACCGCTCTTGACTGGATACGGAAGAACGCGGCGAAGGACAACTGGTTTCTCCATGTCAACTACTGGGACCCGCATACTGTCTACCGCACGCCGGAGGAGTTTGGGAACCCCTTTGAGCACGACCCTCTGCCTGCGTGGCTGACCGAGGAGGTGCTGGAAGCGCACCGCCGCCTTGTCGGTCCCCACAGCGCCAGGGAGATCAATATGTGGGATGCAAAGGAGTATCCGCAGTGGCCGCGTCAGCCGGGCGAACTGAAGGATATGAGGGACCTTCGCAGGATGATTGACGGCTACGACTGCGGCATCGCCTACGCGGACACGCATGTGGGATATCTCCTTGAGGCGCTGGAGGAACAGAAGGTTCTCGACGAGACGGTCATCATCGTCTCCAGCGACCACGGCGAGTGTCAGGGCGAACTGGGCATCTACGGCGAACACGGCACCGCCGACCTCATCACCCACCGCATCCCCCTCATTATCCGCTGGCCCGGACTGACGCGCGGGACCGCCGTCTCCGGGCTCTTCTACAACCTTGACCTTCTCCCGACGCTGGCAGAGATGCTGGCAGTGGAGCCGTCGCCGAGATGGGACGGCAGGAGTTTTGCGGGCGTTCTGAGAGGAGAAAAAGACGCCGGACGCCAGTTCCTTATCCTCTCCCACTGCACCCACTCCTGCCAGAGGAGCGTGCGGTTCGGCAGGTGGCTGTACATCCGGACATGGCACGACGGGTTCCGCCTGTTCTCCGACGAGATGCTGTTCGATGTGGTGGAAGACCCGCACGAGCGGAAAGACCTTGCTCCTGACAGACCAGATCTGTGCGCAGAGGCGTGCCGTCTGTACCAGCAGTGGCACAGCGAGATGATGCGCACGATGCCGTATCCGTACACGGAAGACCCGTTGTGGACCGTGATGCGGGAGGGAGGTCCCTACCACGTGCGAGGGAAGCTGCCGTCGTACCTTGAGCGGCTCAGGGCGACAGGCAGGGGATACGCTGAGGAGGAACTGAGAAGGCGGCATCCGCACGAGTTTCAGCCGCGCCACCGGTGGTAGTCCGCCGCGCCCGGAAGAAGGAGGGACCGTCAAAGGGATTGCCCTGACGCCACCCCGTCCGAGGAGTTTGCGGCAGAAAAACTCGCGTCGCACCTGCGCCAGATGAGCGGCGCGGCGTTGAGGGTAGTGAAGACCGCCTCCCCGCCAGCCCGCGCCATCGTCGCTGGCGTGCCGGCGGAGAAGGTGGGCGCGACCTTTGGAGATGACGGGTATACCATCAGGACGCAGGGGGAGCGCCTTCTCATCGCCGGAAGCAAGAAACGGGGCACTCTCTACGGCGTCTCCAGGTTCCTTGAACTGCTCGGGGTGAGGTGGCGGACGCCGACAGAGATTTCCTGCCGAAGAACAAGACGGTGAGCGTTTTCGCGCTGAACCTGCGAAATACCGAAACTGGAGTACCGGGACATCATGTACCGGTTCGTGTTCAGCCCGGAAGGCCAGCTGTGGTGCTGCCGGAACACACTGAACGGGATGGGATAAAGCGACGCGCCGGAAAAGGACGGGGGCAGGTACGAGTTTGTCGGCCCCTCGTCCACGGAAGCCACCAGACCATTCAGCGGGCAGGGCTGCCCATGACGCCGGAGATGCAGGCGCTCGTGTCAGGAAGGCGCACCGCCGCGCAACTGTGCCTCTCTGCGGACGCGTCGGTCAGTGCGATGGCAAAGGGGATGATTGCCTCGTACGAGCAGAACCCCGGCGCGAAGTTCGTGGTCATCGGACAGCAGGACAACAACAGTTACTGCCAGTGCAACAGTTGCGCCGCAGTGGACGCGAGGGAACAGTCCCACGCGGGATACACCCTCTTCGCCACCAATAGGCCAACAGGGCGTTCAGGGAGGACTTTGCCGGATGGGGCAGCATCTGCCCGCGCCTTTTCATCTGGGACTATGTGACCAACTTCCATCATTTCCTTGCGCCGTTTCCAACCCTTGACGCCATCGTGCCGCACATCAAGTTCTTCGCCGACAACGGCGCCCGCGGGGTGTGTGAACAGGGCGCGCACACGGGCAGAGGGTCGGAGTTCGTCGGACTGCGCTCGTGGGTGCTGGCGAAGGCGGCGGTGAAAGAGGCAGCGTCGGGCGAGGTCTGGAACGCGGGGGTGTGGCGTTCCAGCGCCCGCAGCGCCCGGCCGGCCAGCCCGCTCCGCCGCGCCTCCAGATCGCCGATCGCATTACGCGCGCGGTTGATCCGGTAGTCGAGATAATCGCGCAGCAGGCTGTATAAAGTGTACTTGCCGATCCGCTCGTGGAACAATACGAATCCATACGTGCGCCTGGCGGATTGCAGCGGCCAGTAGACCGGGCGCTTGCGATACCATCTG